>JAABUN010008022.1_pt1 | contig 11028 bp, 10 predicted proteins | sample 5559311 | NCBI WGS metagenome assembly JAABUN01 (sample SAMN10711877, study PRJNA513370) | rock metagenome | isolation source: Antarctica rocks | place: Antarctica: Victoria Land, Siegfried Peak sud | reverse complement strand
CATGGCTGCTGTGACGATTCGAAATCTCGACGATCGGGTGAAGGAGCGGCTGCGCGTCCGCGCAGCTGGACACGGCCGATCGATGGAATCGGAGATCCGTGCCATTCTCGCCGAGGCGGTCTGTGGGCCTGGTGACCGGGATGGCCTGTTCACCACCATGTTGGATCGCATCGGCGGCATCGGCGGCGTTGAGCTGGACCTGCCCGAGCGGTCCACACCGGTGCGGGCAGCAGATCTGTCTGCATGATCATCATCGACACCAACGTCGTGTCGGAGCTGATGAAGCCGTCGCCGTCTGCCTTGGTGGTCGAGTGGCTGCGGGCTCGAGACGGCGCCGAGCTGTTCACGACCTCGATCACGCTCGCCGAGATTCTCTACGGCATCACGCGGCTCCCCGACGGGCGCCGCAAGTAGCTCCTGCGGAGCACGGCGTCAGAGGTGTTCGCGACCTTCCAGGATCAGGTGCTGTCCTTCGACTCGGCTGCCGCGGGGCACTATGCGGAGGTCGTCGGAGGCCGTGACCACATCGGACTGCCGATCGATGGGTTCGATGCGCAGATCGCCTCCATCTGTCGCGCCCACGGCGCAGCCCTGGCCACCCGCAACCTGAAGGATTTTCGGCACACTGACGTCGACCTCATCGACCCGTGGCACCCGTAGCGCGTGCAGGCCCGCGTCTCGACTCGCGATCGTCACGTGCCGGTGGCACTTTCAGGCGGCTTGCGCTGTTCCGCTCAACGCGTCATGTCCAGGCGGCTGACGTGCAGACGCGCCCAGTGACCACCGACATCGGCGGCTCCGCAACACCGAGGTCACGGCCAGTGAAACCCTCAGCGCGCGGATCGCCGGTGCGGGCGGGGGGCCCTCGTGTGTCCGAGACCATCACGGGGATGGCTCTGTGAAACAACGCTGTCAGACCGGTGTCTTCAGGGTGAGGGCCACTTCAACATCACCGCGAGCGCGGGCACTCGGCGCGAACGTCACCGTGACGAGCGCGCGGGCGGGGTCGGTCGGCAGGTGACGACAGCTGCATCGGCAGCCCCTCGCCGACCTAGTCCGCCGCGTCCGAGCACCCTGGCTGTCGGACCGACCACTACCTCGAACGCAAGGAACGGAGCTGAGGCGAGCTGGGAAGCCGAGCATCCGGCATACCGCGGCTTGGACCTGGGAACGGGACGGTGAAACGAAAACACTCCTGACGTGCGGCCACTCGCCGGGCTCCTGCAGGAGTGCACCGGTTCACAGATGACCCGACAGCAGCTCAGCGGATCGTGTATCCCCCGTCGACCAGGAGGTCCGCGCCGTTGATCATGTCCGACCCACCGGAGCTGAGGAACAAGACGGCAGCCGCCACCTCCTCCGGCAGGACGAACCGGCCGGTGGGGATCTGTGCCTTGTGTGCCTCCCCCTTGGGCCCGGCCCACGCCTTGCGGCCGAGGTCGGTCAGGACCACCGTCGGGGAGACGGTGTTCACGGTGACCCCGCGCCCCGCCCATTCCGAGGCGAGCACCTTAGTGATGCCGACGACGGCGAACTTCGAGGCGCAGTAGGCGACGTGCTCGTCGAGGGCGACAGTGGCGGCCTGGGATGCCAGGTTGACGATCTTGCCGCGTCCAGCAGCCAGCATGTGGCGCCCCACCGCCTGGCAGACCAGGAAGGTCCCCTTGACGTTGACCGCCATCGTCGCGTCGAACGCCTCCACAGTTAGGTCCTCCGCCCGGTCGAGGATCGCGATGCCAGCGCTGTTGACGAGGACGTCGATGCGCCCGTATGCCGTGACTACCGCCTCGACGGCGTCGTTGACCGCCGTGGGATCCGAGACGTCACAAGCAAATGCGCGACAACCTCCGCCCAGACGGGTGGCCGCCGCCTGGGCCGCCTTGGCGTCGAGGTCCACCACTGCGACTGAGGCGCCCTTGGCGACGAAGGTCTCGGCGACGGCAGCGCCGATGCCGGACGCAGCCCCGGTGATGACCGCCACCTTGCCCTCGAGGCGGAGGCTCAGGTCGATCGCTGCCTCGGTGCTCGATCCGGTGCTGTCAGCCATGCTGTTGCTCCTCGACGTCGGCGACGGTGCGTGTGGCAGCGGGGCGGTGCGGCTCTCCGGAGCGGGCGAACTCCTCGTCGTCAATGATGGTCTGGGCAAGGTCTGCGTCGCCGTTGCTCGCCTCGTAGGAGGAGAGCACCCGCACCTTCGCCGCCGAGCCGGAGTTCTGGTCGAAGCGGTAGTCCAGCCACTCGCTGGCGAGGCGGCGAGCAAGCTCGAGGCCCACAACGCGCTGGCCGAAGCAGAGGATCTGGGCGTTGTTGCTCAGCACCGCCCGCTCCACGGATAAGCCGTCGTGCGCGGTGACGGCGCGGATGCCGTGGACCTTGTTGGCGCTGATGGCGACACCGAGGCCCGTGCCGCACACGAGGAGGGCGCGGTCGGCCTCGCCCGCCGCGACGAGCCGGGCCGCGGCGACCGCGACGTGGGGGTAGGCCGTGGACTCGTCCACACCCACGCCCACGTCGATCACCTCGCTCACCCGGTCGTCGAGCTCGAGGTCGCGCTTGAGCACGGTCTTGTAGTCCAGCCCGGCGTCATCCGACCCGACGACCACTCGCCACTTGCCCGCCATGTCGTTGCTCTCCGTGTCCGTTGAGGGGGTCATCGCATGGTCGCGATCGCTGCGCCGACAACCCGCACACAGAGCGCGAACGAGGTCGCTCCGGCATCCGGTGTGCCGAGGCTGCGCTGGGCCAGGGGCCGGGCTCGCCCGATCTTCGGGGTGAGGTCGGCCGTGGCGCGGGCCGCGGCGTCGCAGGCGCCGATGGCCGCCTGCCACGCGGTCGAGAGCGTTGCCCCGCCGTCGACCTCGGCGCGCAGGGTGTCGACGAAGGGCACGTAGGCGTCGACCATTGTCTTGTCTCCGACCTTCGCGCCGCCGAGCCGGCGCAGGGTGTCGAGCCCGTCGGCCAGGCCTGCGACGACGACGTCGGCGGCAGGAGCTGCCTCGTCTCCCCACCGCTGCCCGACGGCGACGAGCATTGCGCCCCAGAGGACGCCTGAGGTCCCGCCGGCCTCGGCAGCGAAGGCGTCACCCGCCGCGGTCAGTGTCGACCCAGCGCCGGCGCCACGGTCCGCCGCGTCAGCTGCCGCGGCAACCGCTGCGCCCACGCCTTTGACCATGCCGCGTCCGTGGTCACCGTCTCCCGCCACGGCATCGATCCGCCCAAGCTCGCCCTCGGCTTCTCCCACCGTGGCGCGCATCCGCTCCAGGGCGACGACGACCGAGCGGGCACAAGCCTGGGACTGCGGGGTCCCGGGAGAGGTCGTGACTGTGGTCGTCTCAGCGGCCGTGTCAACGCCGCGGAGGGCGCCGGTCGCCGCCGGCATCGCTGTGCCCTTGCGGAACGCCGGGGTCTGGGCGGGAGCCCGCCACAGGCGCTCGAGCTGGTCATCGAGGAACACCAGGGTAAGGGAGCAGCCGGCCATGTCGAGGCTCGTGACAAGCTCGCCCACCTCAGGTTCCACCACGGTGATCCCTCTCTCGGCGAGGAGCGCCGAGACTCGGCCCCAGAGGACGAAGAGCTCTTCGTACTTCGTTCTTCCCAGACCGTTGAGGATGGCACCGACGCGATGATCCGAGGCAGTCGGCTTCTCGGCCAGGACACCGCGCACGAGACGAGACGCGAGCTGCGACGCCGACGGCAGCGGCGCGTCCTCGATGCCGGGTTCGCCGTGGATGCCGAGCCCAACCCCCATCTGTCCCTCGGGGATGGTGAACAACGGGGCGTCCGCGCCGGGCATGGTGCACCCGCCGAAGGCCACACCGAGGGTGCGTGTCCGGTCGTTGGCGTGCTTGGCCACGCGTTCCACCTCGTCCAGGTCCATACCCTCCTCGGCCGCCGCACCGGTGATCTTGAAGACGACGAAGTCCCCGGCGATACCGCGGCGCTTCTCGGTCTCGGTCGCGGGCGCACTAGCGATGTCGTCTGTGACGAAGACGACCCGCGTGTCGATCCCCTCGCGCTGCAAACGCTCCTGGGCGAGCGTGAAGTTCATGACGTCGCCGGCGTAGTTGCCGGTGGAGAACAACAGCCCGGCATCGGACGCCGCGGCCTTCCCAACCGAATAGGCGTCCTGGGTCGACGGTGACGTGAAGATGTTGCCTACGACCGCCCCGTCGGCGAAGCCGGCCCCGACCACACCGCAGAAGGCCGGGTAGTGCCCGGAACCGCCGCCGACGACGACGGCCACCTTCCCGGGCGGGGTCTCCACGGACCGTACGACGCCGCCGCGGACGCCGACCACGGTGTCCCGGTAAACATCGAGGAAGCCGCCGAGCATGTCCGCGGTGAAGGTGTGCGGGTCGTCGTGAACGTGGGTCATGGGATTCGTCCTTTCGACGAGTCGAGGCGCCGGCGTGCGTCAGCTGGCCGGGTTGATGACGGCCTTGACTGACCGCGGGTCCCGTCGTCCGGCCAGGAGCGCGTCCTGGGTGCGGTCGAGGGTGAAGTGGCCGGTCACAAGGCGGTCGACGTCGACGCGGCCCGATGCGGCCAGCGCGATAGCGGTGGGCCAGGTGTTGGCGTACCGGAAGGTGCCGGTGACCTCGATCTCGCGGTTTTGGACGTGCGCGAGCGGCAGGGCCAGCTCGTCGCCGCCCATTCCGACGAGGACGACGCGGCCAGCCCGGGCGACGGACCGGATCCCGTCCCGCGTCGCCCCCGGGTGGCCGCTGCACTCGAGGAGGATCGTCGGCTCGAAGCCCCACTCACTGATGGGTCTCTCGTCGACCCGGATGGTGCCGGTTACCCCGAGGCTGCTACCGAGGTTGAGCCGGTAGGCATTGACGTCGGCGAGGACGACCTCCGTTGCGCCGAAGGCGAGCGCGCACTGCGCGGCCACGAGACCAATCGGCCCGGCTCCTGTGACAAGGACCCGGCTCCCTGCTGTGGTCCCCGCCTTCCGATTGGCCCACACGCCGACCGAAAGGGGCTCCAGGAGCGCCGCCGCGTCGTCCGAGAGCTGGTCCGGCACGGGGTGTGCGAAGGCCTCGTGGACGACGACGTACTCCGCAAGGGAGCCGTCCACCGGTGGCGTGGCAAAGAACCGCATCGCCGGGCAGAGGTTGTACCTCCCGGCCAGGCACTCGGAGCAGCTGAGGTCGGGCACGCCGGGCTCGATCGAGACCCGCTGGCCGACCCGGTCAGTCCCGACGCCCTCCCCAACCGACACGATGACGCCAGAAGACTCGTGACCGAGGACCATCGGCTGCTCCACCACGAAGTTCCCGATGCGCCCGTGCTCGTAGTAGTGGACGTCGGAGCCGCACACCCCGACGGCGGCAACGCGCACGAGCACTTGTCCAGCGCCCGGGCGCGGCACGGGTCGCTCCTCGATCACGAGCTTCTCGATGCCGTGGAGGACCGCTGCACGCATCGTCGTCATGGTTTCTCCTGAGTTGTCAGTCATGGTTTACGGCTGCCGCCGCCCCCGTCGCCGCTCCCAGCCCGCGCCCGGGAGGTGAGGACGGCGTCGGGGGGTCAGCTGGTGCCCTCGTTGGCGATGTCACCGGACTTGAGGTTCGTCTCGATGAGCGTCGGCAGCTGCGCCAGGAACGCCGGCTTGTCGGTGACCACATGCTTCATGAACGTGTCGACGTTGGCCGTGGTGACCTTCGGCATGAGGTAGACAGGGTTCTTGTTGACCTGCTCGCCCTTGGCGATCTTGGCCGCGACGGCAAGACCCGCGGCGAGCTCCACGGTGCCGTTCTGGAGGTTGGTCCCAATGAAGTCGCCGCTCTTGACGGCCTTGAGGCCGTCCTCGATGCCGTCGACCCCCACGATGGGCAGCTTGACGCCTGCCTCCCGCGTGGCCTGAAGGGCGCCGAGGCCCATGTCGTCGTTCTCCGCGACGATCCCGTTGATCTGTCCGCCGAAGCTCGACACCCAGTTCTTCATCTTGTTGACGGCTTCGTCGCGCTTCCAGTTGGCGGTGTCCTTGGCGAGAATCTTCATGTCGGGATACTTCGCGAGGACGTTTTGGATGCCCTTGGTCCGGTCCAGCTCGCCGGACTGGCCCAGCGGGCCCTGCAGGACGACGATGTTGCCCTTGCCACCGAGCTTGTCCGCCATCATCTGCATCTCCTGCTCACCGGCCTTGACGTCGTCCGGCAGCACGGTCCCTGCCAGGTCCTTGCTGTTCAGCCCGGCGTTGACCGCGAGGAAGGGGATGTTCTTCGCCTTCGCCGATGCCACCTGGGGCGCGAGCGAGTCGGCCTGGACCGGCACCACGATGATGGCGTTGACGCCGGCATTGACGAACTGGTCGACCTGGCTGGCCTGGGTGTTGACGTCGAGGTTCGCCGAGTTCCAGAGGACCTGGATGTTGTTCGCCTGTGCATAGGAGTCGATCCCGGCCTTACCTGCGGTGATGAACGAGGACATGTCGTAGACGCTGATGCCGACACGGACGGCGCCGCTGCCACCGCTGGCGGTGCCTCCGGCGTTCTTGGTCGGGTCACCGGCGCCGCACGCGGCAGCCGACAGCAGAGCGGTGCCCGTTAGGGCGATGGTGAGTGCACGCAGGGCAGGTTTGGACATCGTTGTCTCCATTCGGTGGGGGTATGTATACGGTTCGAGCAAGGTGCGGCGGGCGCGGATCAGACCTGGCGGCGCGCTGACCAGACGTCAACGGCGACCGCGGCCACGATGAGCACGCCCTTGATGACGCTCTGCCAGTAGGCCGGGACGACGAGGATGTCGAGCCCGTTGTTCAGGGTCTGGATGAGCAGCAGACCCAGCGCGGTGCCCCAGACGCTGCCGCGGCCGCCCAGCAGACTGGCTCCGCCGATGACGACCGCGGCGATGGCATCGAGTTCGTAGCCCTGGCCGAGGTTCGGGGGACCGGAGATGACCCGTGACGCGAGCATGACCCCCGAGAGGCCGGCAAGCATCCCGCTGAACGCGTAGACGCTGAACAGGATCCTCCTCGTCTTGACGCCGGCGATCAGGGCCGCGACCGGGTTCCCTCCTACCGCGTAGATTCGCATCCCGTAGGAAGTGCGGCGCATGATCACAGCCAGGGCGAGGATCCCGAGGATCATGACTATGACCGGGATCTGAAGGCCGAACACCTTGGTGTTCGCGATCTGCCCGAACTCACTCGGCAACCCGTTGATCGGGGCCCCGTTGCCGACGACGTAGGCCAGCCCAGAGGCGGTCGTCAGCATCCCCAGTGTCGCAATGAACGGTGGCACGTTGACCTTCGCCACCAAGAACCCGTTGACAGCCCCGGCGACGAGACCGACGAGCACAGCCACCACGACGCTGAGGACCAGCCGTTCGGGGTGGCCCTTGACCATGGCGGCAGCGGTCATGGCGCTCAGAGCGATGATCGAGCCGACCGACAGGTCGATACCCCCGGTCAGGATGACAAGCGTCTGGCCGAGGGCGATGAGGGCGAACGGCGCGGCGGCGACAGCGATGGTCTGGATGTTGTCAAGCGTCCCGAACCGTGCGCTGCGGTAGCTGAAGTAGGAGATGATCAGCAGCATCACGATGACCATGGCGCGACGGATCGCCTGGTCCCGGAACCACTCGACGCTGAATCGAGCGGCGGGCGGCTGCTCTGGTGCGATCGTGCCGGTCATTGGGGCCGGGCTCACCTCCTGGGTCGTCATCGGTCCTCCTTCGTGGTGGTCGACTCGGTCTTGCTGGTGGGCGTGCTGTCGCGGGTCGCCTTGACGGGGCCCGGTATGCCGCCCGGCCCCCGATGTCCGGACGCGGACCGGGGGAGCGGATCGTCAGCCGTGCTCGACGAGTCGAGGCCCGCGGCCAGGCGGAAGATCGTGTCCTGGGCGCTCGGTGCGGCCAGCGCCTGCCGATCGAGCTCACCGGCTACCCCTCCTCCACGCATGACGAGAGCCCGGTGCGAGAGGCTCAGCACCTCGGGCATGTCCGAGGAGGCCATGAGAACGGCCATCCCCGCGGCGGCGAGGTCCGTGATGATGCGGTAGATCTCGCTGCGAGCCCCCACGTCGACGCCGCGGGTTGGCTCGTCGAGGAGGAGGACATCGACGTGTCCGGTCAGCCAGCGGGCCAGGACGACCTTCTGCTGGTTGCCGCCGGAGAGGGTGCCCACCTGCTGCGAGAGGCCGCGGCTGCGCAGCCGGACCGATCCCATGGCATCCTTGACTGCCCGACCCCGTTGACGCTGGCGTAGCCAGCCTCCAGCGGTGAACTGGGACAGTCGCGGCAGTGACCCGTTGTCGAGGACGCTCATCGTCAGGACCGCGCCGGCACCCTTGCGGTCCTCCGGGACGAGGGCCATGCCGCAAGTTATTGACTGGGCCGGCTGGTTGCGGCTGACCTCTCGACCGCCCACCGACACGGTGCCGGCGGTGCTCTTGCGCACCCCGAAAATGGCCTCCAGCAGCTCAGTGCGACCCGCTCCCACGAGACCGGCCAGTCCGACGATCTCGCCCTTGCGGACCCGCAGGTTGATCGGAGTCGGAGCTCCGTGGACATGCAGCCCCGTGATCTCGAGCGCCACCTGCTCGCCAGGCTCGTGCACTACGGGGAACAGCTCCTCGAGATCCCGGCCGATCATGGCATGGACAATCTCGTCGTCGGTGATCGCAGCTATTGGCTGCTCGAGGACGAGACCGCCGTCGCGCAGGACGACGACTCGATCAGCCACGGCGCGGATCTCCTCCATCTTGTGCGTCGTGTACAGCATGGCGACGCCTCGCTCGCGCAGCGTGTTCACCACGGCATACAGGCGCTCGACCTCCCGGTCGGAGATGGCAGAGGTGGGCTCGTCGAGAAGGAGCACCTTCGCGCCCCCGCTGGTGCTCTTGGCGATCTCGACGATCTGCCGGAGGCCAACAGACAGGGTGCGCACCGGTGCCTGCGGGTCCATCTCGACGCCGAAGACCTCGAGCATCTCCTTGGCCTCACGCGCCATCGCTCGCCGCTCGAGTAGCCCGGCGCGGTTACGCAGCTCACGGCCGAGGAAAAGGTTCTCGTAAACGGTCATCTCGAGGATGGGCGCTAGTTCTTGAGGGACGATGGCGACCCCCTTCTGGTGCGCGGCGTGGGGGTCGGCGTTCTCCAATGGCTGACCCGCTATGAGCACGGTGCCGCGGTCGGGCTTCACCTGGCCCGAGGCGATCTTCATCAGCGTCGACTTGCCCGCGCCGTTCTCCCCGGCGAGGGCAGTCACCGTGCCGGGGGCAAGCGAGAGGGATACGCCGTTCAGGACCGGCACGCCGCCAAACGCCTTGGCGAGCTCCCGACACTGGAGGGGTGCGTCTGCCACGTCTACTCTCCGACCTCGTTGTCGTGTGCCTTATGTTCATTCGTGTGAAGTTCACACGATCGGACGACCCGTGTCAAGTGGTTCGGGCGACGGGACATGACAAGAGTTGCTAACCGAGACGCCGACGACGTTGCTGGCAGAGCGACTCTGCATGTCCCTGGGTTGGGCGGTCGAGTGGTGCACGCGCCGCAGCCGAAGACTCCGAGTAGATGGCCGCGGCGAAGTGCGTTGCTTCGTGTGACAATCCACCGGTAGACAACGTCAATCGAAGGAGAGCACTGGTGGTCACGAAGAGCAGCGTCGACCTGGAGAGCCGTCGCCAGGCCCTCAATGACCTGCTCAGCGTCGACGGCGCCCTACGGATCGAGGAGCTGGCCGAGCGGTTTCAGGTGAGCACGATGACGATCCGGCGAGACCTGCAGGCGCTGGAGGACCGGGGGGTGGTGCGGCGGGTCCGGGGGGGTGCCGTTACCGGTGCCGAACCGTTCGAGGCCCGTGAACGCCGGGCGGGCGCCGCCAAGGAGGTCATCGCCCGCAAGCTCTCCGGGTTCGTGCCGTCTGGCGGCTTGGGGATCTGCATGGATGCGTCGTCGACGATCTCTGTCCTGGCGGCTTCCCTCCCCCACTCGGAGAACCTGTCGGTCGTCACCGATGGCGTGGAGACCTTCCTCACCCTCAACCGCGACAGCCGGGTCCACGCCTACCTGACCGGTGGTCAGAAGGACCCCAACGCCGGCAGCTTGGTCGGCCCGATCGCCACAGCTACCCTGCGCCAGTTCTCCTTCGCCCGCGCATTCCTTTCGGCCGCCGCCATCGACGCGCGTTGGGGTACCAGCGAGTTCAGTGCCGAGGAGTGCGAGGTCAAGAAGCTCATGGCCCAGCTGTCAGACCACGTGGTCATGGCTGTCCACTCCAAGAAGTTCGAGACCGGCTCGGCCGCGCGCTGTCTGATGTGGGACAACATCGACCTGCTCGTCACGGAGCTCGACGTCACAGACCCGAGGCTGGACTCCTACCGCGATCTCGTCGAGCTGCTTTGACTGGACGCCGTTGCGACTAGCGCATTCGATCTGCGCCAGGGCGACACGGTCCCGGTACGGGGCCAGCTTGTGAGCCAGCCTGATCGACACATCGGTGTTGGTGGACTACCTGCAAGGTCATCCGGGCGCCGCCGAGCTCCTGAGCGGGAGCACGAGGCGGCGCCGTTGCGCGCAAGTGAGATGACCCGGCTAGAGATCCTCGCCGGGATGCGGCCAACCGAAGAGGCGGCGACTCGGTCCCTGTACTCGACCCTTGTCTGGCATCACCTCGACGCCGGGATGGCCGAGGAAGCGGGTGCCTTGGGTCGCGGCTGGCTCCCCAGTCACCACACGACCGACGGGGCAGACCTCGCAATTGCCCCTACCGCCATCCGGACCGGCTCGCGGTTACTGACGCGCAGTGTCTGGCACTTTCCCATGTTCCAGACCTCCGGCCGCCGTACTGACCGACGTCACGCCCGGATCGTCTCCCTACCCCTCACCCCTTCTGCGGGACGTAGCGTCCAAGAGATGCGAGAAGCAGCCTAGCGGCGCGGCGGACGGTAGGGTAGCTCTTGACTAGGACAGCTTCATGAGCCGGGCGCCGTTGTGCCACAGGACCGCTCGTAGCCAGTCGTCCCCGAGCTGGAGTCGGTCGAGCGCCTCGAGCTGGTGGGCGTAGGGGTACGGGATGTTCGG
>JAABUN010008021.1_pt1 | contig 11031 bp, 10 predicted proteins | sample 5559311 | NCBI WGS metagenome assembly JAABUN01 (sample SAMN10711877, study PRJNA513370) | rock metagenome | isolation source: Antarctica rocks | place: Antarctica: Victoria Land, Siegfried Peak sud | reverse complement strand
CGGCCGCCGCGATCTGGGCCGGGAGTACGACGAGGTGTCCGAGGCGGTCGAGGTGCGGCTCGAGCAGCAGGCCGTGCGCCGCTGCCTCGGCGGGCTGACCGACCTGCAGCGTGAGGCGGTCCAGCTCGCCTACTACGGCGGCTACACCTACCGCGAGGTCGGTGAGCTGCTGGACACCCCCCTCGGCACGGTGAAGACCCGCCTGCGCGATGGACTCATCCGACTGCGCGACTGTCTCGGAGTGACCGCATGAGCCTGGACCTGCACACCCTGACCGGCGCCTACGCCGTCGACGCGCTCGACGACGACGAGCGGGCCGACTTCGAGGCGCACCTGCGCGACTGCGAGGGCTGTGCCCAGGAGGTCTCGGGCCTGCGCGCCACGAGCGCGATGCTCGGCCTGGCTGCGGCCGTCACCCCGGACGACGCCTTCGGCCGGCGACTGATGCTCCAGGTGCGCGCCACCCGGCAACAGCCACCACTAGCCGGCTCCGAGACCGGGCGCGTCCTGCCCATGCTGCGCCGGGCCCGGACGATGTCGCGCGCCCTGTTCGCGGTCGCCGCGGCCCTGGTGGTGCTGGCCGGCGGCCTCACCGGCGTGGTCGTGCACGAGCAGCAGCGCACCGCGACCATGCAGCAGGCCGCCGCCGAGGTGGCCTCGGTGCTCGCTGCCGCCGACGCCCAGACCTTGACCGGCACGGGCCAGCAGGGCAGCAGCGCGCGGGTCATCGTCTCCAAGGCCAAGGGCAGCGCCGTGTTCGTCGGCCAGACCCTCCCGGACGTCGGCGCCGACCACGCGCTGCAGCTGTGGGTGCTCGGCGAGGGCAACCCGCGCTCGGTGGGGCTGCTGCACGACAACGCGGTGATCGTGGCGCACGGCGTCACGACGGGCCTGCGACTCGGGATCACCGTCGAGCCCTCTGGCGGGTCACCCAAGCCCACGACCGCGCCGATCATGCAGATCGACCTGGTCTGATCGGCCGCCCCCATTCCTGTCCCTGCCTGTCCGACCGACCCACCCCCGGGTTCGGGCAGGCAGGGGCAGCTCCCACACCCGCGCAGCTCCTCGGTTATCGCATTGCAGCGCCGGGCTCCTCGACGTACGGTTCTCGGACACGAGAGAGGAGGTGGTTCGAGTCGTGAATGACTTACGGACACGTGAGGTGGCTACCCGCTAGCCGTCGGACATCGGACGGGTTGCCCGCCATCCCTGACCGGCCGACCGGCCGGCGAGATCCAGGTAGCCACCGCAGCCCACGGGTACACCGCCGACGTCCACGGCGGTCCGGTCCTCTGGACCAGCCCGTGGGCTGTTCCGTGCCCGAAGCCTCAGGGTTGCAGACGGGTGACCGACCAGGACGCCGGGTCGTCCAGGTCGCCAGAACCGTGGCGTGAGTAAGTGATCCGGTCATGGAGCCGTGACGGTCGACCGACCCAGAATTCGATCACGTCGGGTCGCACCCGGTAACCGCCCCAGTGCTCGGGCAGCGGGACGTCGACGGGTGAACCCGTGTCGGGCCACCGTGACTCCTCGTCGGCGACGGCCCGCTCGAGCTCGGCCCGTGACCCCACCGGCGCGGACTGGTGCGAGGCCGACGAGGCCACCTGCGAGCCGCGGGGCCGCGTCGCGAAGTACGCCGCTGCCTCCTCGCGCGACACCCGCGCCACCGGGCCACGCACCCGCACCTGACGGTGCATGGGGTGCCAGAGCATCACCAGGGCGGCGTACGGGTTGCGTTCGAGCTGCTGGCCCTTCGCGGACGTTGTGTGCGTGAAGAACTCGAAACCCTTGCCGGACAAGCCTTTCAACAACACCGTCCGGGCATCCGGATGCCCGAGCTCGTCCACCGTGGCCACGGCCATCGCGTCCGGCTCCACGACCCGCTCGTCGGCGACGGCCTCGGCCCACCACTGCCGCATCAGGGTCAGCGGTGGCCCGGTGACGCCGTCCGACAGCCCCTCCCCGGCATAGCTGCGACGCATGGTGGGGTCAAGGAACGTGGGGTCGCTCACCTGCCGACTCTAGAGCCGAACCGCACCGGCACACTGGGGCCGACCCGATCGCGAGCGCAGCACTCGAGGCAGAGGAGCGTCATGACCGACGCCGCACCCGACAGCACCCTGCGTCCGGGCCTGGAGGGGGTCATCGCCTTCGAGACCGACATCGCCGAGCCGGACAGGGCGGGCGGGTCGCTGCGCTACCGCGGCGTCGACATCACCGACCTGGTCGGGCGGGTGTCGTTCGGCAACGTGTGGGGTCTGCTCGTCGACGACGAGTTCAACCCTGGGCTGCCGCCGGCCGAGCCGTTCCCGCTGCCCGTCCACACCGGCGACGTCCGGGTCGACGTTCAGAGCGCCCTGGCCCAGCTGGCGCCGATCTGGGGCTTTCGCCCGTTGCTCGACATCGACGCCGCCGAGGCACGCGACGAGCTCGCCCGGGCCTCGGTCATGGCGCTGTCGTTCATCGCCCAGTCGGCCCGCGGCCAGGACCGCCCGATGGTGCCCCAACGCGAGGTCGACAAGGCGGGCACCGTCGTGGAGCGGTTCATGATCCGCTGGCGCGGCGAGCCCGACCCACGCCACGTCGAGGCGGTCGACGCGTACTGGGTGTCAGCCGCCGAGCACGGCATGAACGCCTCGACCTTCACCGCCCGGGTGATCGCCTCGACCGGGGCCGATGTCGCGGCGTGCCTGTCCGGTGCGGTGGGTGCGATGAGCGGACCGCTGCACGGCGGTGCGCCGTCCCGGGTGCTGCACATGATCGAGGGTGTCGAGCACGCAGGCGACGCGCGTGCCTACGTCAAGGACGTGCTCGACAAGGGTGAGCGGCTGATGGGGTTCGGGCACCGCGTCTACCGCGCCGAGGACCCGCGGGCCAGGGTGCTGCGCGCCACCGCGCAACGGCTCGGCGCTCCCCGCTACGAGGTGGCGGCGGCCCTGGAGCAGGCCGCGCTGGCCGAGCTGCACGAGCGACGTCCCGACCGGGTGCTGGCCACCAACGTCGAGTTCTGGGCCGCGGTGATCCTGGACTTCGCCGAGGTGCCGGCGCCGATGTTCACCTCGATGTTCACCTGTGCGCGCACCGCGGGCTGGTCGGCGCACGTCCTGGAGCAAAAACGCACGGGCCGGCTGATCCGCCCCTCGGCCAGGTACGTCGGCCCTGGCCGCCGCACACCGCAGGACGTCACCGGCTGGACCGCGGCCGTGCACCCGGCTCACCCCGATCACCGCGACCACCCGGCCTGACAGGATCGTGACGTGACCCTCCAGATCCCGGCGCACCTGCTGCCCGCCGACGGACGCTTCGGCTCAGGCCCGAGCAAGGTGCGGGCGGCGCAGGTCGCCGCGGTGTCGGCAGCGGGGCACTCCCTGCTGGGCACGTCGCACCGCCAGCCGCCGGTGCGCGCCCTGGTCGGGCGGGTGCGCAGCGGCCTCGCCGACCTGTTCGACCTGCCCGACGGTTACGAGGTGGTGCTGGGCAACGGCGGCTCGACGTTGTTCTGGGACGTCGCGACCCTGGGCCTGGTGCGCGAACGCGCCCAGCACCTCGTGTTCGGCGAGTTCTCGGCCAAGTTCGCCGCGGCGACCCGAGCCGCGCCGTTCCTGGCCGACCCCCGCGTCGTCGAGGCACCGGCCGGTTCGTTGGCCGAACCCGGCGCCGACCCCGATGTCGATGTGCACGCCTGGCCGCAGAACGAGACCTCGACCGGGGTGATGGCGCCGGTGCGTCCGGTACCCGGTGCCGCACCGGCCGCGGACGGCGGCCCCCTGGTGCTCATCGACGCGACGTCAGCCGCGGGTGGGCTGCCCGTCGATGTGAGCTGCGCCGACGTCTACTACTTTGCCCCGCAGAAGTCGTTCGCCAGTGACGGTGGGCTGTGGTTCGCCCTGATGTCGCCCGCCGCGATCGAGCGGGCCGGGCAGATCGCTGCGAGCGGCCGGTGGATCCCCGAGTCGCTGAGCCTGGTCACCGCGCTGACCAACAGCCGTCTCGACCAGACCTACAACACCCCCGCCGTCGCGACCCTGGTGATGATGGCCGATCAGCTGGACTGGCTGCTGTCCAACGGCGGCCTGCCCTGGGCCACCAGCCGCACCGCCGAGTCCGCCGCGCACCTGTACGGCTGGGCCGAGCGCACGGCGTACACCACCCCGTTCGTCACCGATCCGGCCCACCGCAGCGCCGTCGTCGCCACGATCGACCTCGCCAGCGACGTCGACGCGATGACCGTCGCGCAGACGTTGCGGCAGAACGGGATCCTGGACACCGAGCCGTATCGCAAGCTCGGCCGCAACCAGCTGCGGATCGCCATGTTCCCCGCGATCGAGCCGGCCGACGTCCGAGCCCTCACCCAGTGCATCGACCACGTGGTCGAGCGGCTGGTCTGAAGGTGCGGGCTGCCCAGCCGGTGCGGGTGGAGCGTGACCGGCTGACCCTGGCGGTCTACTGCGTCCCGGCGGTGTGGGGGTGGTTCCTGTACTCCTTCGGGCCCAGCGTGCCGCTGCTGCGTATCGAGCAGGGCACGTCGCGCGCGGTGGCCGGGGTGCACGGCACCGCGCTGGCCGTCGGATCGGTGTTCGCAGCGGCGATCTCGGTGGCCGCGGTCCGCCGGATCGGCCGACGCGGCCTGCTCGTGACCGGATGCGGGGTCGCCGCGGTCGGCGTGGTCCTGCTGACGTCGGCCCCGGGCCTGCCCTGGACGGTCCTGGCGACCCTGGTGGTCGGCGTGGGTGGCGCGTCGGCCTTCAACGCGGTCAGCCCGGTGCTGGCCGACCATCATGGCGAGGCCGCCGCAGCCGCGATCAGCGAGGCGAACGGCGTGGCCGCCGGCGTCGGCGTCCTCGCGCCGCTGGCAGTGGGCGCATCGGTCGCCCTCGGGCTCACCTGGCGAGGCGGGCTGCTGGTCGCCGTCCCGCTGGCCGCGTTGGCCGTGGTGGCCGTGCGCCGCGCACCTAGCGACCCGTCCCTCGTCGGTGTGCCGCCGCCCAGGTCACCGACCAGAACGCTTCTGCCACACCGTTTCTGGTGGGCTCTGGCGGTAGTGACCTGCAGTACCGCGGTCGAGTTCTGCCTGACCTACTGGCTCGGCGACCTGCTGCGGCAGCGCACCGGCGTGCCGGCCGGCGCCGCGGCCGCGCTGATCAGTGTGCTCATCGCGGGGATGGCCCTCGGCCGGTGGGGGGCCGGCCGGGTCACTGGCCGCTGGGGTGTCGAACGTCCGCTGCTTGCGGCGTTCGCAGTGGCCGCGCTCGGGTGGCTGCTGATCTGGCTGGCAACGAGCGTGCCGCTGGCGGTAGTCGGACTGCTGATCACCGGTCTCGGCGTCTCTGTGCAGTTCCCGCTGGCCCTGGCCCGGCTGCTGCACGCGTCCGGCGACCGCACCGACGCGGCCTCGAGCTGGGCGACGTTGGGCGCCGGCGTGGCCAGCGGGTGCGCGCCGTTCGTGCTCGGCGCGCTCTCGGACGCCGTGGGACCGCGTCGGGGGTTCGTCCTCGTCCCGGCGCTGCTGCTCGCCGGCGCCGTCGTCGTCGGACTCTCCTCAGCCCGGGGCGCGAGCGAGCCAGCACTCACCGAAGGTCCATCCCCCTCATCCTGAGCCGCGACGGCGTCGCGCACGGCGCCGGAGCCCGGCGATCGCGACGAGGGCAAGAGCAGCGGCCCCGATGGCCAGCAGCGGTGCCGGGTCCGAGCCGGCCCTCGTCGGCGCAGCCGCGGCCGGGCTGCTGGACGGCGAAGGCGAAGGCGCCTCAGCCGGGGACGACGTTCCGCGCGGGGACGGCGCCGTAGACGGGGACCCAGTCGGGCTCGGCGCCGGCAGCGCCACCCGGTAGAGAGGCTGGCGCACGCCCTCGGAACCCACCAGGACGGCGGCCCCGCCGTCCATGACGGCCAGGGTCTCCCCCTGCGGCTGGGCGGGCAGCGGCACCTGCTGCTGCGGCTCGAGCGTGCCGCCCACCACGGGATCGGGGTAGATCCTGGCCTGGCTGTAGCCGCGCAGGATGATCCGGCCGTCGGGCAGCGCGGCCCCGTCGGTGACCAGGGACATCGCGACCTGCGCGAGCGGCACGGCCACCACCGGGTCCAGGGTCGAACGACCAGCGAGCGCGGCGGCGACCGCAGGGGGCGGCACCTGGTAGACGATGCCCGAGAACAGGTCCTTGCTGACCAGCAGCAGCCGGCCGTCCGGCGTCCAGATCAGGGTCTCGACGTCGTGTGCGCCATCGGGGTAGCGCACCCGCAACGACACCGGGGTCAGCGTCTGTGAGCTCACCTGCAGCGGTTCGCGCACCAGGCGCAGGACGACGCTGTCGCGCACGGCCCGGTTGTCACCCACGTCCCCGATCCAGAGCAACCCCCGACCCTCGCCGTCGCGGGTCGCGGTCATCGCCTCCCAGTCGCGGGCCTGGGTGTCGGCCAGTCGCAGCGTGGCCAGGGTGCGGCCGGTGCGCGCGGACACGCCGTACACGACGGCCGTCGAGCCGGAGTCGTTGACCGTCCACACCAGGCCGGGATGGGTGGGGCTCGCGACCAGGCCGCTCGACTCGGTGATCCGCTTGTCCTGCACCGTCACCTGGCCGGGCGACGGTGCCGGTGAGGGTGACGTCACAGCCAGCACCACACCGACGAACGCAGCGCTCAGCACGCAGAACTCAGCACGGGTTTCATCGCAGCAGCGACCCGATCGCCGCGCCGAGCACCAGCGCCACGAGCGCCACCCGGACGACCAGGCGGCGGGCCCGCGGCGTCACCAGGTTGCTCGCGATCTCACCGCGTCACTGTACGCACGGCTCAGAGGGCCGGCACCGGGTCGGTGACCTCAGCGGTGACCTCGCTCGATGCCGGTGCGGGACGGCGGATCTGCAGGTGCGGGGACTCGCGCACCCGGTAGCGGACCACGACCCGCCGGGAGGTCACGGCCCACACCACCGCCGCCGCAGCGGTCAGCAGGGCGACGACACCACCGACGCCGATCGTCCAGCGGGCCCCGAACTGCGCCCCGATCCAGCCGATGATCGGCGCACCCAGCGGGGTACCGCCCATGAAGATCGCCATGTACAGGGCCATTACCCGGCCCCGCATCTCAGGTGACACCGACAGCTGCACGGTGGCGTTGGCGCTCGTCATCAGGGTCAGCGCCGAGAGCCCGACGGGCACCAGGGCGATCGCGAAGAGCGGGTACGTCGGCATGACCGCCGCGATCGAGCTGAACAGCCCGAAGGCGAACGTCGATCCCACCACCAAGCGCAGCCGGGGACGCTCGCGGCGGGCAGCCAGCAGAGCGCCGCTGAGCGAGCCGATCGCCATGATCGACCCGAGCAGGCCGTACTGCCCGGCGCCCTTGTGGAACACCGACGTCGCCATCAGGGCGGTGGTCATCTGGAAGTTCAGACCGAAGGTGCCGACCATGCCGACCAGGGCGAGCACCAGGACGACGTCCGGGCGGCCCTGGACGTACCGCAGCCCGGCCCGCATCTGGCCCTTGCCGCGGGCTGCCTTCGGCGGCGGGGTCAGCTCGCGCACCCGCATGCGGCTCAGCGAGGCGATCACCGCGAGGTAGGACACCGCGTTGATGAGGAACACCGGTCCGGTGCCCACCCAGGCGATCAGCAGACCCGCCAATGCCGGCCCGACGATGCGAGCGGCGTGGAACGAGGCGCTGTTCAGGCCCACGGCGTTGCTGAGGTCCTCGCGCGGCACCATCTCGCTGACGAAGGCCTGCCGAGCGGGTGCGTCGACGGCTGCGGCGGTGCCCAGTGCGAGCGCCAGGACGTAGACCATCCACAGGTGCACGGTGCCCGTGACGACGAGCAGGCCGAGCACCAGGCCGATGGTGCCCATCGCCGCCTGGGTCATCATCAGCAGGCGACGCTTGGGCATCCGGTCGGCGAGCACGCCGGCGATCGGCGCCAGAAGCAGCATCGGCGCGAACTGCAGGCCCGTGGTGATGCCGAGGGCGACCGCCGAGTGGTCGGTGAGCACCGTCAGCACCAGCCAGTCCTGAGCCACCCGCTGCATCCAGGTGCCGACGTTGGAGACGATCGCCCCGGTCATCCAGACCCGGTAGTTGAAGGTCCGCAGCGCGCGGAAGGTGGGACTCACTCGGCCACCTTGCTCAAGATCACCGCGGCGCGCGCGAGCACGTCGCGCTCGGCCGGGTCGAGGGCAGCCAGGCGCCGCGCCAACCATGCGTCGCGGCGGCGCCGGGTTTCGATGATCTCGCGTTTGCCGTTGCGCGACAGCGACATCAGCACCTGACGGCCGTCGGTAGGGTGGTCGGAGCGGGTCACCAGGCCGAGCGTCTCGAGCGCGGCGAGGGTGCGTGTCATGGACGGCGGCCGCACCTTCTCGTGCGCGGCGATCTCGCGCGGGGTGAGCGGGCCGTGGCGGTCGAGCACCGCCAGCACGGTGTACTGCCCCGGCGTGACGTCGTCCGTGCTGCGCTCGAGCCGAAGCCGCCGTGAGGTATGCATGATCGCCATCCGCAGCTCCGCCGTGAGTGACGAGGGGCTGGTGGCCGGGGAGCGAACGGACATGTCGTTAGCGTATCTCATTACCTTGGCTAACAGTCTGACGGGTGGGGTGTTCCCCCGCCTCGAGCAGCCCGATCGCCGCGCGGGCGGAGTCGAGCGTGTGCTGCGCTGAGCCGGTCACCGCGGTGGCGCCGGCGGCGAGCGTGTCGCGGACCTCCCGCGGGTACGCCGCCAGCTCGCGGTAGCGTCGCTGGATCGGCTCGACCGTGGCGACCACCGCGTCGGCGACGGCAGCCTTGAGTGCCACAGCCCCGGACAACCCGGCCTGGGCCCGCGCCGGCGAGCACCCGGTGAGCGCAGCGAGCAGGATCACCAGGTTGGCGACCCCTGGGCGGTCGGGATCGTCGTACGCCAGCGTCGGGTCGTCGTCGGTGACCGCCCGACGGACCTTGGCCACGAGCGTGTCTGGGTCATCGAGCAGGAAGAGCACGCCGGACGGGTCAGCCCCCGACTTGCCCATCTTGGCGGTCGGATCACGCAGGTCCCGGACCCGGGCGGCAGCCGGCGGCTCGGCCGCGCGGGGGACGGTGAACACCTCGCCGTACCGCTTGTTGAACCGTCGGGCCAGGGTGAGGGTCAGCTCGAGATGCTGACGCTGGTCCTCACCCATCGGGACGACGTCCGCCCGGTGCACCAGGATGTCGGCGGCCATCAAGGCCGGGTAGGTGAGCAGCGACAGCCTGGTCGAGGCGCTACTGGCGCGCTTGTCCTTGAACTGAATCATCCGGTGCATCTCGCCATAGGTGGCGGTGCTCTCCAGCAGGTACGACAGCTCGGTGTGGGCGGGCACGGTTGACTGCACGAAGACCGTCGCGCTCTCCCCCAGCCCGCAGGCCAGCAGCGTCGTAGCCATCTCCAGCGTGTGCGTGCGTAGGCGGACGGGCTCGTGCTCGACGGTGAGCGCGTGCAGGTCGACGACGCACACCAGGACGTCATGGGCGGGGTTCCCGGCCAGTGTCAGCACGGGCGCGATGGCGCCGAGGTAGTTGCCGAGCTGCAGCCGACCGGTCGGCTTGAGGCCGGTGAAAACGCGAGTGGTCTTGCACATGTCGGTCTCCTGGATGTTCAGGGACCGCCAGCCGGCAATCAGTCTGAGCGCAACGCCCGTCTCAGGACGCCGGAACCGCACCTGGGCCGCCGGATGGAGGCGGCCCGAGGGATTGACGAGAGGGTGGCCGCCCTAGCGGGGCCACCACGAGCGGGTGCACGTCGTCATGACGTGATCGTGCCGCAGTGGGTGTTGTTCCCGCAACGGGTGCTTCCGGAGTTCAAGGCTCGGGCGTGGACGACATCCAGCGCCAGCAGCAGCGCTCCTTGCACCACCACGGCCGAGCCGTGGCCCCGTGCCGCTTCTTTGCCGAGCCTGCCGCGGACGTCCGGACGCCGGAGCGCAATCAGCGCCCCGACGATGACGTAACCCACGTCCAGTGCCGCGTTGACCACCAGCACCGCCCGCAGCCGCCCCGCGTTGGGCGGGGCCGAGCTGCGTGCTGCGCCCACCCCGGCGATGACCAGGTCGACGACCCCCCACGCGGCCGTCTGGGTCCCGAAAGCATGCAGCGCAGGCTGAGACGACCGGCGGGCCAGCACCCCACCGACCAGGGTGCTGGCCGCACCGAGCAAGGCGAGCCGGGCGGTCAGCTGGGCGGTGACGCGTCCGACGGGGTCCATGTGGCCCATCGTGTCGGCGCCCGCCCGCGTCATGTCCAGCAACCTGCTGGACAAGCGCCGCCAGGGTTGGTCTGCTGCCGGTCATGGTCGTGATCTCAGCCACGAACCTCGTCGGCGCCTACCGCAAGGGTCGTTCGCCATCGGCGGCGCGGACGAGCACAGCGACGGGGACTTCGTCGTCGTCCTCCACGAAGACCTCGACCCGAGTCACGAGCGCGCGGTACGCGAGCTGCACGCACGTCCGATCATCCGGTGTCGCGGTGTTGTTGGGTCTGGCGTTGGGGCCAGGGTGGTGATGGCTTTCTGGATGGCGATGGGTGGTTGGTGGGGGTTGTGGGTGGCGGTGGGTGGTTGCCAGGTGACGTGGCCAGCGGTGAGGTGGCCGGTGAGGTGGTGGGCGTGGACGTAGCGGTGGTGGGTGCCGCAGAGCAGGGCGGCGTTGGTGGTGGCGGTGGGTCCGCCGCGGGAGTAGGGGTGCAGGTGGTGGATGTGGCACCAGGCTGGTGGGGCGGTGCAGGTCGGGTAGGTGCAGTGCCGGTCGCGGTCGATGATCGCGGTGCGTTGTTTGGTGGGGAACTGGTAGATGGTGTCGGCGACGTCCAAGGGTGTGCCGTCGGGGCCGGTCAGCACGGCGACCAGGTCGGCGTCGCAGGCCATCACCTGCGCGGACAGGGGTGACAGCGGCCACCGGCCGGGTAGCTCCGGCAGGGTGGTGGACGGCCCGGCGCGCAGGTGTGGGGCCAGGTGTGGGGTCAGGTGTTGGGTCAGGGTCTGGGTGGTGACCGAGATGACCAGCCGGTTGGGTGAGCCGTGGCTGGCGGTCAGGGCC
>JAABUN010008020.1_pt1 | contig 11032 bp, 7 predicted proteins | sample 5559311 | NCBI WGS metagenome assembly JAABUN01 (sample SAMN10711877, study PRJNA513370) | rock metagenome | isolation source: Antarctica rocks | place: Antarctica: Victoria Land, Siegfried Peak sud | reverse complement strand
CCCAATTGCCCGGGCCTGTGCATCGTGTGCGGCCTGCCCCTGGATGAGGGTGTCCACGATCACCCCGACGACGCGATCGACCCACGCCTGGAAGCGCTCCGCGGCTTTCGGGTGGACGCGGCCCCGGACGACGACCCACATCCACCCTCCTGAACCAGACGAGTCGGCGTGTTTCGCGGTAGACTCCGCCGTCGGCGCGACCGCGCTCCGTCCCGAGCGCCGTTCCGCGGCCGCATCTTCAACAACGACAAGGAGCCCACGAACCCATGGGTGTACCGAAGCGACGCGTCTCGCACGCCCGCCAGGGCGAGCGCCGCGCGCACCTCGCGATCAGCCTGCCGAACCTCGAGGCCTGTCCGCACTGCCACGAGATGAAGCTGCCGCATCGCGTCTGTCCCAACTGCGGCTACTACCAGGGCCGCCTCGCGATCGAGCCCAAGCCGGCCGGCGGCGACGAACCCGCGCGCTGACCCCGTGATCTCGCCTCGGGCCGCGCCGGATGCCGCGCACGAGGCGACCGAGGAGCCGATCCGCCTCGCCGTTGACGCCATGGGTGGCGATCACGGCCCGGCTGAGATCATCCCGGGCGCCCTGGGCTTCGCACGGTCCCACCCGCACGATCGCGTCATCCTCGTCGGGGACGAGGCGATCGTGGCGCGCATCGCCGGGCCACTCCCGGCCAACGTCACGATCGTCCACGCCGATGACGTCGTGGGCATGGACGAGCACCCGGCCAAGGCGCTCCGCGAGAAGAAGGGTGCCTCCATCCTGGTCGCCACGGATCTCGTCCGCCGAGGCGAGGCCGACGCCGTCCTGACCGCCGGTCACACGGGGGCCGGGATGGCCGCCGCGGTCCTGCGCCTCGGGCGCCTGCCCGGCGTGGATCGGCCGGCGCTGGCGGTCCAGATGGTCACCGACGCAGGCCCCATGGTCCTGCTCGACATCGGCGCGAACCCGGACTCGACCGCGGAGAACCTCGCCCAGTACGCCCGGATGGGCGCGATCTTCGCGGAGCGGGTGCTGGGCGTGTCGGAGCCGCGCGTGGGGCTCCTGTCGATCGGCGAGGAGAAGGGCAAGGGTGACGCCCGGATCCAGCGCGCCAGCGAATTGCTGGACCAGTCGGGGCTGCGCTTCGTGGGCAACCTTGAAGGCAAGGATCTGCCCCGTCACCTGGCCGACGTCGTCGTCTGCGACGCCGTGCTGGGCAACGTCGTGATCAAGTTCTTCGAGGGTCTCTCCACGTTCATCTTCGACCTGTGGCGGGGCGAATTCGAGCGCTCCTGGCGGGGCAGGCTCGCCTACCTGCTGCTGCGTCCGGGGGTCGATCGGATCCGCGCGGTGTTCGACTACGAGAAGGTCGGTGGATCGCCGCTGCTCGGCGTTCGGGGCACGGTCATCATCACGCACGGTCGAGCCGGTCGGCGGATGATCGGGTTCGGCTGCGAGGTGGCGGCGACGACGGCCCGGACCCGGGTCCCGGCGCTGATCGCGGAGGCCCTGGCCAACGACGCCGCGCGGCTGACGGAGACGAACCACGCGCTCGAGATCCCCGATGGCCCCGGACACTGACCAGCTCCGCGGACGACGGACGGGACGCCGCCTGGCTCTCGCCGCCGTCTTCGAGGCCGACTTCGGTCAGCGCACGGCGGAGACCATCCTGGAGCGCCATCTCGCGGAGTCGGAACGGGATGCGGTCGCCTCGGCCCTGGCTCGGGAGCTCGTCGATGCGGTCGTCCGCCATCGGGCTGAGATCGACGAGCGGATCACGGTCGTCGCGCCCCAATATCCGGTGACCGGTCTCGCCAAGATGGACCGCGCCTTGCTCCGAACGGCGATCGGCGAGGTGCTACACTCCGCCACGCCGGCTCGGGTCGCGATCGCCGAGTGGGTCGAGCTTGCACGAACGTATAGTGGAGACCCGATGCGGCGCCTGATGAATGGCGTCCTTGGGACCATCGCCGGACGGCCGGGCGGCCCCGGGACCAAGGCATCAACACCCAGTTCCGAGGAGGGCGTCAGTGGCCACAACCTACGACCGGCTCAAGAAGATCGTCGTCGAGCAGCTCGGCGCCGACGAGGATGAGGTCAAGCCGGAGGCCTCGTTCGTCGACGACCTCAACGCGGACTCCCTCGACCTCGTGGAGCTGATCATGAGCCTGGAGGAGGAGTTCGGGACCGAGATCTCGGACGAGGACGCCGAGAAGATCCGGACCGTTCAGGACGCCGTCGACTACATCGACGAGCGCGCGTCCTAGCTCGACCGTCCCGTCGGCCCGAGGTGCGCTCCGCACAAAAGTTCGCTGAGCGCCTGGGCCTCCCCATCGGCGACCTCGACCTGCTCGAGCAGGCGCTCGTCCATTCCAGCTGGTGGCACGAACACCCCGATGCCGCGCGGGGTCACAACGAGCGTCTCGAATTCCTCGGCGACGCGGTCGTGAATCTATCCATCTCCGGAGCCCTGTATGCACGCCACCCCGGCGATGACGAAGGTGTGCTGTCGGCTCGTCGCGCCGCGATCGTGTCCGCCGCCGGCCTGGCCCGACTCGCTGACCGGATCGATCTCGGTCAGGCCATCCGACTGGGCGAGGGGGAGTCGCAGCGCCGTGCGCGTTCGCGACCGTCCCTGCTGGCGTCGTCCTTCGAGGCCGTGGCCGGCGCCATCTACCTCGACTTCGGGTTCGAGGCGACGCGCGACTGGCTGGTCGCCCTGGCGGAGCCGGAGCTTTCGGCAGAGCGCTCCATCGGCTCCCTCAAGAGCGCCAAGAGTCGCCTCCAGGAATTCAGCCAGCGTCGCAGTGGCGAGCGGCCGGAATACCGCGTCGTGGCCGCGACCGGACCCGATCACGAGAAGTCCTTCCGGATCGAGGTCTGGGTGGATGGCGAGATGCTGGGCGTGGGCAGCGGACCGTCGCGCCGCGTCGCGGAGACCGCCGCCGCGGGCCAGGCGATCGCGGAGCTCCAGGAACATCCGTCCGGTCCGGTCCGGGTCCTGTGACCGACGCAGACCGGCTGCCCCTGACGGACCCGCTGCCGTTACCAGCCGCGGCGCGACTGCTGGGCCTCCGACTCCAGGGCTTCAAGTCGTTCGCTGAGCGGACCACCGTCGAATTCGGCGGCGGGATCAGCGCCGTCGTCGGGCCGAATGGTTCGGGCAAGAGCAACCTTGCCGACGCGCTTCGCTGGGCACTCGGCGAGCAGGGCCGGGCGCTGCGCTCGCGCAAGGCGGAGGACGTCATCTGGGCGGGCTCGGAGAAGCGATCGGCCCAGGGCATGGCGGACGTCACGCTCGTCCTTGACAACGCCGACGGCCTGCTGCCGGTCGATTACCAGGTCCTGGAGCTTGGCCGGCGCCTGTATCGATCGGGCGAGAACGAGTACCTGCTCAACAAGCAGCGGATCCGCCTGCGCGATCTCGTCGACCTGCTCGACGGCGCGCACCTGGCGGACAACGCCTTCCTGTTCATCGGGCAGGGCATGGTCGATCAGGCCCTGGCCCTCCGACCCGAGGAGCGCCGCCCGCTCTTCGAGGAGGTCGCCGGGGTCCGACGCCACGAACGCCGTCGTCGCAAGGCGGAGGCCCAGCTGCTCGAGTCCTCGACCAACCTGGCGAGGGTGGAGGACATCCTGGCCGAGCTCCGGCCGCAGGCCCGGCGCCTGGCGGCCCAGGCCGAGCAACAGGCGGACCGGACGAGTGTCGGCGACGAACTCGTGGCGGCGATCCTGTCGGCGACGCACGCTCGCTGGTACGAAGCCGCGCGGCGCTTGACCGATGCCGCAGCTCGGCGAGCGCGAGCGCGGGCCGAAGCGGACCGGGCGATGCACGAGCTGGAAGCCGCCGAATCCGGCGCGTCCGCGCTGGCGCAGGATCTGTCGGTTCGCGCTGCCGCGGAACGGGATCAGCGCGAGACGCATGACGCGGCCCGCGCGGCGCTGACCGCGCTCCAGTTGCGGGACGGGCGGCTCGCCTCGGAGCTGGAAGCTGCGGGGCGCGACGCACAGCGCCTGGACCAGGAACGCACGGCCGCGGAGGCCGAGATCGCTCGTGCCCGACGGGCCCTCGCGATCCCGGTCCCGGGTCGCGACCTGGAGCTTGAGGCGGCCGTGGCCGAAGCCGACCGCGAGTTGGCCGACGCGCTGACCGAGCTCGGGACCCTGCGCAGCGCGAGCCGGGCACGGGGCGAGGAGCTGGCGGCCCTCCGGCGGGCCGAGACCGCTCGCCAGGCCGGGATCGAGCTCGCCCGCCGCCGGCTGGCTGAATCGGAACGTCGGCTCGGCGAGGAGGGGGCGGCCCTGCCGTCCATCCGAGATCGGCATGCGACCCTCGTGCAACGACACCTCGTGGCCACCGCGGCGCTGGCCGACGCCCACGCTGCCGAGGCGGCCGCTGCTACCGAACGCGAGCGGGCCCGGGCTGACCTGGAGACCGCCGAGGCGGAACGGGCTGCCGCCGCCGACCGGGCCGCCACGGCCTCGACCGCCGCCGCCGCGCTTCGTGGTCGACTTGATGTCCTCCTCGAGCGCCTGTCCGAGGATGAGCGGCGACCGATCGCCAAGGCGGCCCGGGCCGTCGGCGGGCGCCGCGTGGACGAGGACCTGGTCGTCGACTCGGGCTTGCGAGCGGCGGTGGAGGCCGTCCTTGCCGACCGGGTGCGAGCGTACGTGGTCCCGGTCGATGGTGTTCCGAGACTGGCCGGGGAGCGCGGCACACTCGTCATCGAGGAACGGATCTCGGAGGGACTCGAGGCCCGCGAGGCCGCGACCCGGCGCCTGATCGAGCGGGTCGAGTCGGTCGGCGGCGGACGCCTGCTCGGTGCTGTCCAGCGTGATGCCGGGGGAGCCGCTCGGCGGCTCCTGGCGCGCGCTGTCTGGTTGCCGGACCTTGCCGAGTGCCTCGCGGTCCAGGCGGTGCTGCCCGGGGGTTGGGTGGCGGTCCCACGGGACGGGTCGGCCGTCGTGGACGACGCAGGGATCGCCCTGGGTGCGCCCGATCCCAGCCTGGAACGACGCGCCGAGCACAGTCGGCTGGCGGCCGATCTTGCCCGGGCGGAGGCCGACCACGGTGCGTCGGACGCCGCTGCCCGATCGGCCGCCGACGCCGCGACGGCCGCGCGGGGGGCCGTGGACACGACTCGCGCGCTGGAGGCACGCACGACCGCGGAACGGCGCCGCGCGGAAGACGCGGAACGAGCCATCGCCCGGGAAGTCGAGGCCGTCGGACGCGAACTCGCCTGGACCGAAGCGCAGGTGGCTCGCGCAGAGGCGGAGGTCGTTCGATCGCGTGAGGCACTGCCCAGCGCTCCCGAGCGGGCGCCGGCAGGTGTCGTCGGCAGTGCCGACACCCCGGCCGCGGAAGATGGCGCCCTGGCGACGTGGCAGGCGCGCGCCACCGAGTTGCGCGACCGGCGAGATCGGCTCGTCGTTCGGTCGGGTGAACTGGACACCGACCGGCGCGTGGCCGACCAGGCGCGGTCCCGTGCGGAAGGCGCCGTGGCCCAGGCCGAGGCTCGGATCGCCCGCGCGGAGGCGGAAGCGACGGATCTGGCTGCGCGTGCGGACGGTGCCTCCGCGGAACGAGGGTCGCTGCAGGCCGAGATCGCGCGTGTCACGACCGCGGAGAGACAGTGCCGCGACGCTCTTGCCGCCCTGCACGCCGCCGACGCCGCCGATCGCGCGCGGTTGACCGAGGCCGAACGTGCCGCATCCGGGGCCCGTGAGGCACTGCGCGCGGCCGATGACCGACTGCGGTCCGCCGATCGTGCCGAGCTCGAAGCGCGACTCGGCATGGAGGGGCTGCGCGAGGGCGTGCTCGTGGAACTCGCGGGCCTTGGCGAACCGGGCCTCGCCGGCCTTACGGCTATCGGTGGCGCGATCGTCGATCCGGACGTCGCGCAGCCGGGCGAGATCGAAGACGATCCTTCGGCGTTCGAATCGGCCCTGGATGCCGCGGCCTTCGAGTGGGCCACAGCGCCCCCGTCCGATCCACCGCCCGCTGCCGCCGCGCTGGCTCGGTTGCGCCGGCGGTACCACGAGCTCGGTGCCGCCAATCCGTTCGCCGTCGAGGAATTCGCCGAGCTGAAGATGCGCCTCGATACGCTCGAGACCCAGCATGCCGACCTGCGCTCCGCCATCGGTCGCACGCGAGAGCTGATCGCCGAGCTCGACACGATGATCGCCGACCAGTTCCGCACCACCTTCGAGGCCCTGGTAACGGCCTTCGAGCGCCGATTCGAGCAGCTCTTTGGCGGCGGTTTCGCGCGGCTGTCGCTGACCGATCCGAGCGACCTCGGGGCGACTGGCATCGAGATCGTCGCCCGGCCGCCGGGCAAGAAGGCGCAGGCGCTGGCGATGCTGTCCGGCGGGGAGCGGGCCCTCACGGCCGTCGCGCTCCTGTTCTCCATGCTAGAGGTCCGGCCGGTCCCGTTCTGTGTCCTCGACGAGGTTGACGCGGCGCTGGACGAGGCGAACATCGGTCGCTTCGCCGACGCCCTCCGGAGCCTCGCCGATCGGACCCAGTTCATCGTCATCACCCACAACCGGGGCACCATTGAAGCCGCCGACGCCCTGTATGGCGTGACCGTCGGGGACGACTCGGTCAGCCGGGTCATCAGCCTGCGACTGGACGAGGCCCGCGCCCTCGCGTCGGATGCGGTGCCCGAGCCTGCGTTGGCGGGCTGATGGCGTTCTGGCGCCGGCGGGGCGTCCAGGCCCCAGAACCGCCCCCGGTCCCGTCGGCCCCCGCTCCTCCGCGCGAATCCCTGGAGATCGAAGCATCGCCGGTAGAAGAGGCGCGACCCGCCGACCCGCCGCCCGAGCCGCGGTCGTCCGAACCTGCGTCGCTCGAGCCGCGGTCGCCCGAACCCGCGCCGTTCGATCCGACCGCGTTCCTGGCCGTGGCGCCCACCGGTTCGCTCGACACCGGCCTGGAACGGACGCGAAGCACGTTCATCACCCAGCTTCGCGGGTACCTCGGCGATGCCGACGGCCCGCAGTGGGACGACGTCGAAGAGACGCTCATCGCCGGTGACGTCGGCGCCGCCCTCGCGATCGATCTCGTCGAGCGAGCTCGCCGGCGGCGCGATTCGCCGAACGCCGAGTCGGCCATCCGGACCGAGCTCGCGGCCCTCCTCGTCAAGCGCGATCCCGACTGGGCGCCCCGGCCGGCCGCTGCCGGCGGTCCGGCGGTCATCCTCGTGGTCGGCGTCAACGGCACGGGCAAGACGACCACGATCGGCAAGCTCGCGGCCCGGTATGCCGGCGAGGGCCGGGTGTTGATCCTCGCGGCCGCGGACACGTTCCGCGCCGCCGCGATCGACCAGCTGCGCATCTGGGCCGATCGCGCCGACGTCCCGATGATCGCCCACGCGCCGGGCGCCGATCCGGGCGCCGTCGTCTACGACGCACTGGACGCCGCTGTGGCCCGTGGCGCGGACCTGGTCATCGCGGACACGGCCGGTCGGCTCCACACCAAGTCGAACCTGATGGACGAGTTGAGCAAGATCCGGCGCATCATCGACAAGCGCCTGCCGGGCGCCGCTCCGGAGACGCTGTTCGTGCTCGACGCCACGACGGGACAGAACGGACTGGCCCAGGCGCGCGCCTTCCACGAGTCGGTCGGGCTGACCGGGATCGTCTTGACCAAGCTCGATTCGACGGCCAAGGGCGGGATCGTCTTCGCCATCGAGGATGTCCTCAAGGTCCCGGTCCGCTTCGTCGGGGTGGGCGAGGGCGTGGGCGACCTCCTCGTCTTCGAGCCCGACGCGTTCGTGGCCGCGCTGTTCGCCTGACCTGAGCGGCGGTCTGTCTTGGCCCGGGCCTGGCCCGGGGAGCCGGCACCCATCCGGTCGAGCCTGCGCTACACTGCGCACGCTTCGGTGCGTCAGAACTCGCGCACCACCGACTCGGATCGCGGTCTCGACGACGCGCGCTCCTCGGCCGGCCGCACCAAGATGACGGAGTCCTGACCGGACCGTGTTCGATACCCTCAGCGAGCGCCTTCGCAAGACTCTCGGCAACCTGACCGGCCGCGGCCGGATCAGCGAGGCGGATGTGGACATCGCGATGCGCGAGGTCCGGATGGCGCTGCTCGAGGCAGACGTCAATTTCAAGGTCGTCAAGGACTTCATCACCCGGGTCCGGGCGAAGGCCGTCGGCGCCGATGTCCTGCAGAGCCTGACCGCCGGCCAGCAGGTCGTGAAGATCGTCCATGACGAGCTGATCGACTTGCTCAGCGCGGGCGACCGGGTCTTCCACCTGTCGGGCAATCCCGCCGTCGTGGCCATGGTCGGGCTGCAGGGTTCGGGCAAGACGACGTCCACCGCGAAGCTCGCCCGGCACATCGTCAAGACCGGACGTCGTCCGTTACTCGTCGCCGCGGATCCCTACCGACCGGCCGCCGCGGACCAGCTCGAGACCCTCGGTCGCCAGTTGGACATCCCGGTCTACCGGGCCCCCGTGGGCACGTCCGTGCCGGACATCGCACGCCAGGGGATCGAAGCGGCTCGGCGCCAGGTCCGGGACGTGGTCATCCTCGATACCGCGGGCCGGCTCAGCCTGGACGAGGCCCTGATGGCCGAGATCGCGGCGGTCGACTCGGCCGTCCGCCCCGTCGAGACCCTGCTCGTCGTGGATGCGATGACCGGCCAGGAAGCGGTCGGTGTCGCCCAGGCGTTCGTGGCGGCCGTGCCCGTGACCGGCCTGATCCTGACCAAGATCGACGGCGACGCGCGCGGCGGCGCGGCCCTCAGCATCTCCGCGGTGACCGGCGTGCCGGTCAAGTTCCTGGGCACCGGCGAGAAGACGGACGCCCTGGAGGTCTTCCACCCGGATCGCCTCGCCGGTCGGATCCTCGGCATGGGCGACATGCTGACGCTTGTCGAGCGGGCGCAGGAGACCATTGACGCCAACCAGGCGCAGAAGATGGAAGAGAAGCTGCGCAAGGCGAGCTTCACCCTGGAGGACATGCTGGAGCAGCTCCAGCAGGTCCAGAAGATGGGCCCCATCGGCCAGATCATGTCGATGATCCCGGGGATGGGCAACATGGCCGGCGAAGCGCAGGCCGCCGTCGACCGCGGCGACCTCAAGCGGACCGAAGCGATCATCCGGGCGATGACCCCCGCGGAGCGTCGCGATCCGACCATCCTCAACGGTTCCCGACGCCGTCGCATCGCGGCGGGATCGGGCACGAACCTGCCGGAGGTCAACCGGCTGGTCAAGCAATTCGGTGACATGCAGAAGCTCATGAAGCAATTGGCTGGGGGCGGTCGCCGCGGCGCGGTCGGCAGCCTCATGGGACGGCGTTGAGCGCCGGGGGAGGGTGACACCATGACGGACCTTGACCAGGGACAGGACCCGATGTTCGGTCCGGACGTGGACACGACGACGACGAGGACGATCACGACCCCGGAGGTGACGGATCCGACCCAGGGCCGCGACCGGGCCCGGCCAGCTCGGCGCCGCTGGCTCATCGCGGGTAGTGCGACCGCCCTGGTCGCCGTCCTCTCGGCCGTCGCCCTGATGACCCTCACCGGCGCAGCGCCTCCGGCGACCGTCATGGGCTACGTCCCACCGAACAGCGTCATGTACGGCGAGGTCCGCCTGGACCTGCCGGGAGACCAGCGACAGCAGGTCGGTGCCTTCCTCTCCAGGTTCCCGGGCTTCGCCGACCAAGCCGCCCTGGAGACGAAGCTCGACGAGGTCCTCGATCGGATCGTCGGTGAGGCGTCGGCGAACGAGCAGACCTTCACCAGGGACATCAAGCCGTGGTTCGACGGCCAGGTCGCCTTTGCGATGGGCCCCCTGCCAGAGGCCTCCACGTCCGATGACCCGGCGGCGATGGCCGCCGCGAGTCGGGGCCTCGTCCTCATCTCGATCAAGGATCCGGCGCTCGCCCGAGCCTGGTTCGATGCCGCGATCGCCAAGGCCGGCGCGACCGGAACGAAGGAGTCGTACGGCGGGACGGACCTGACCGTGTTCAGCGCGAACGGCGGTCCCGGCGTCCAGGCGGCCTTCGCCATCGTCGGCGGCAAGGTCGCCGTGGCCGGGGACCTCGCCTCGGTCAAGGCGGCGGTGGACACGAAGGGTGCATCGGGCCTCGCCCAGGCGCCCGGGTTCGCGGCCGCCACGGCCGCGTCCTCGACGGATCATCTCGGCTTCGTCTACGTCGGTCTGCGGTCGATCATCGATCGAACCGCCCAGATGGCCGGGTCGGCCGGTGGCGCTGCATCGGCCATGCCGGTCACCCAGGCGATGCTCGCGCTCGTGCCGGAGTGGACGGCGTTCCGACTGCGCGTGGAGGCCGATGCCCTGGTCATGGACGCCGCCGCCCCGGACGTCCCGGCCGCTCCGGGCCCACAGACCAACCACGCCAACGGTGTCGCCGGGTACGCGCCGCCGTCGACCATCCTGCTGGCCGCCGGTAACGACGCCGGGAAGACGTTGCTCCAGACCGTCGCCCTGCTGCGATCGGAGCCGAGCCTCGCGGAGGGGATCCAGAGCGTGGAGCAGGCCGCCGGGATCCTCGGCGGCCTGGACGGCCTGCTGTCCTGGATGGGCGACACGGGCCTGGTCCTGGCCACGGCCGGCGAGAGCGTCGAGGGCGGACTCGTGTCCATCCCGGCGGATGCGGCGAGGGCCCGCCAGCTGTTGACCACGATCCGGACCTTCGCGTCGCTCGGTGGCGCCCAGCAGGGCATCACCGTCCGTGACGAGGAGTACGCCGGGACGACGATCACGACCATCGATCTCGGCCCCGCCCAGAACCTCCTCGGCATGGCCGCGGCACTGGCCGGTGGTGCGCTCCCAGGCGGGCTCCCCGCTGAGGCGCTGCCAGCGGGCGACGTCGAGATCGCCTACGCGGCTACGGAAGGGGTCGTCGTCATCGGCAGCGGACCCGCCTTCGTCAAACAAGTCCTGGACGCCGGCGCCGGTGCCTCGCTGGCCGACGACGCGCGCTTCGCGGGCCTCGTCAAGCGCGTGGGTGCCGAACACACCGGCCTGAGCTTCATCGACCTCGCCGCGATCCGCTCGATGGCCG
>JAABUN010008019.1_pt1 | contig 11032 bp, 14 predicted proteins | sample 5559311 | NCBI WGS metagenome assembly JAABUN01 (sample SAMN10711877, study PRJNA513370) | rock metagenome | isolation source: Antarctica rocks | place: Antarctica: Victoria Land, Siegfried Peak sud | reverse complement strand
TAGTCAAAAAACCTCGTTCCAAATTTCCATCTAAGAAGCCTATTCATCGCGGAAATGGTACTCAACGCCAGCCACGCATTTTTTCTATTATTAATACTTCTTAATTCTTAACCGAAAAGTATTGGATCCAGTAGGGCAAGACTATTTGCGGCGGATTCGTCTAGCTACTCAACGGATGGGACACTTAATCGATGATTTGCTCACACTCTCGCGGGTGACGCGCAGCGATATGCACGTACAACCTGTAGACCTCAGCCGCCTAGCGAGAAGCTTCTGTACCGATTTACAGCAAACTGACCCCAAGAGACAGGTAGAGTTCGCCATCCAACTTGGGTTAGTCGCCCAAGGAGATCCTAACTTGCTGCAAGTAGTGTTAGAAAACTTGCTCAACAACGCCTGGAAGTTCACATCTAAACACCTGCAAGCAAAAATTGAGTTTGGCGCAATAGCTCAAACTAACGGGACTTTAGTTTACTTTGTGCGGGATGATGGCACAGGTTTTGATATGGCTTATGGCGATAAATTATTCACCCCATTTCAGAGATTGCACGCCAGCCATGAATTTCCTGGTAATGGGGTTGGACTTGCCACTGTGCAGCGCATTGTGTATCGCAGTGGGGGACGAGTTTGGGCAGAAGGAGCCTTGGAGGAGGGGGCAACATTTTACTTTACATTAGAGGCAGAGGAGGTTGAGGTATGAATGCGATCGCAAGTGCCAAGACAATTTTATTAGTAGAAGATAATCCTGATGACGAGGCTCTAGCAATCCGCGCCCTCAAACGCCATCACCTTAGCAATCAAGTAATCGTAGCCCATGATGGAGTTGAAGCCTTAGAATACCTGTTCTGCACGGGTAGGTATGCGGAGCGCGATATTAAGTTCAAACCTACAGTAGTGTTGCTAGACCTCAAGCTACCCCGCGTTGATGGACTAGAAGTTTTGCGTCGTTTGCGGGAAGACGATCGCACAAAACTATTGCCCATAGTAGTTTTGACTACTTCCAGCGAAGAACAAGATATGCTCAACAGTTATAGCCTTGGTTGCAACAGCTATATCCGTAAACCTGTAGATTTTGTCCAATTTTCTGAAGCAATTCGCCAACTGGGGATGTACTGGCTATTAATGAACGAACCACCGCCTCTTTAGCACCACAAAATTGAGATAACCATGAAACTGCGGGTTTTGATTGTCGAAGATTCCGAAGATGATATGCTCCTCATGCTGCGAGAGCTAAACAGGAGTGGGTATACTCTAGATTACGTGCGAGTTGATACCCCTGTTGCCATGGAGGCGGCTTTAGATCGTCAATCGTGGGATATTGCGATCGCCGATTACACTTTACCAGCCTTTAGCGCTCCCGAAGCCCTTAAATTGCTCCAAAGTCGGGGCTTAGATATCCCTTTTATCATTGTTTCTGGCACAATTGGCGAAGAAATTGCCGTTGCTGCCATGAAAGCTGGAGCGCACGATTATATTATTAAAGGCAGTCTAACTCGTTTGCTCCCGGCGGTGGAACGGGAACTAAGAGAAGCAGAGCAAAGGCTGCTAAGGCGCAGCGCCGAACAAGCTTTACGCGAAAGTCAATCCCAAATTGGGATGCAAGCAAAAGAGCTTTCAAAAGCAAACAATGCCTTGCGAGAGTACGCCGATGAACTGGCAGAACTTTACAATCAAGCTCCCTGCGGCTATCATTCTCTAGACAAAAATGGCGTGTTTGTTCGCATCAACGATACTGAACTAAAAATGTTGGGTTACTCCCGCGATCAAATGTTGGGCAAAAAGAGCTTTACCGATCTGCTGACAGCCGCAAGCTTAAAAACCTTTGTTGAAAATTTACCGCAGTTGCAACAACGGGGTTGGGTAAGAGATTTAGAGTTACAAATGCTGCGCTCTGATGGCACGATTTTACCTGTGAGCTTGAGTGCTACAGCGATTTCCGATGGGGAAGGAAATTACCAAAGAAGCCGCTATGTAGTAATTGATATTAGCGATCGCGCCCTTGCCGAAAATAATTTAAAGCAAAGCGAACACAAATTTCGCGCCATCTTTGATAGTACCTTTCAATTAATGGGGCTGCTGACCACTGAAGGGATTGTCGTCGAAGCTAATCGCACCGCTTTAGATGCCGTTGGGATTGAGCTAAAAGATGTCGTTGGCAAACCCTTTTGGGACACCCCTTGGTGGAGCAATTCCCCCCCACAACAGCAGCAAGTAAAAAATGCGGTTTCTCAAGCGGCTAGTGGTCAATTGGTGCGCTTTGAATCTCAACATCTCTTGAGCGATGGAACTTTGGGTCATGTAGACTTTTCCCTCAAGCCTGTATTTGATAGTGAGGGAAAAGTTGTAATGCTGATTCCTGAAGGAAGAGACATTAGCTTTCGCCTGCAAGCGGAAGCCAAAATTCGCGAACAAGCAGCTTTGCTCGACATCACAACCGACGCAATTTTTGTTCGGGATTTAGAGCATCGCATCCTTTTTTGGAATAAAGGCGCAGAACGCTTGTACCAATGGCAGAGCGAGGCAGTTTTGGGCAAAAATACTCTGGAATTGTTATATCGAGACGGGGACGTGCCGCAATTTGCAGCCATTGAAACTATCCTACTGCAACAAGGGCAGTGGCAAGGAGAGTTGCAACACTTCACGGCTAACGGCAAAACTATTATCGTCGAAAGTCGCTGGACTTTGGTGCGCGACTCGGTAGGCAATCCTACATCTATTTTGACGGTTAGCACCGATATTACCGAGAAAAAGCAATTAGAGTCGCAATTAATGCGCGTCCAACGCCTAGAAAGTCTTGGCACTTTAGCAAGCGGCATTGCCCACGACTTCAACAATATTCTTACGCCTATTTTAGCTGCGGTGCAACTGCTGCAAATGAAAATTACTAAGCTTGATCAGCAAACGCGCGGATTGCTACAACTAATCGAAGACAGCACCAAACGGGGAGCCGGGTTAGTCAAGCAAATTCTGTCCTTTGCCCGTGGAGCCGAAGGCAAACGAGTACCTCTACAAGTGGAGCATATAGTAGCAGAAGTAACCCAAGTTGCCCACCAGACCTTTCCCAAAAATATCTCTTTAAACTGTGACAGCTCCTCGGTAAACCTGTGGATGGTTGCCGCCGATGCCAATCAATTGCATCAAGTGTTACTCAATCTCTGCGTCAATGCCCGTGATGCTATGCCCAGTGGTGGAACTCTTAGCCTTTGTTTAGAAAATCAAGTTATTGATTCGACTTATGCTCAGATGAATTTGGCAGGTTGTAGCGTTGGTTCCTACGTAATGATTACGGTAGCAGATACGGGAACGGGAATTAAACCGGAATTAATAGAGCGAATTTTCGATCCCTTTTTTACTACCAAAGAGCCAGGAAAAGGCACGGGATTAGGACTATCTACAGTGCTGAGTATTGTCAAAAACCACAATGGTTTTATCAAAGTTTATAGTGAGGTAGGAAAGGGAACCCAATTTAGGGTTTATTTACCAGCAACTTTCGAGCCTGTAAATCCGCAAGTTACCGAGTTGGAGCTTTTGAGCGGACAGCAAGAGTTGATTTTAATAGTGGATGACGAGCCATTAATTCAACAGGTAATTCAAACTACCTTAGAAGCCTACAATTACCGTACTCTTTTAGCTAGTGATGGGTTTGAAGCGGTTTCTGTGTACGTTGAATACAAAAACCGCATTGGTGCGGTGCTGATGGATATTATGATGCCGTCAATGGATGGTTTAACTGCTATTCGGACTTTGCAAGAACTAAATCCTCAAGTTAGAATAATTGCCACTAGCGGTCTTGCTACCAATAGTCACCAAGCCGAGGAAGTTGGCGCTAGTGTTAAAGCCTTTTTACCCAAGCCCTACACGGCGAAAGAATTATTAGACACTCTCCAAAAAGTTTTAAACAACACTCCTTCTTAGGGAACCTTGGCTATAGTATTATTTCAAGTTTGAGGCTGACGGGAATATTGCTATACCCGCCACCTCTAAAGCAATATTCTTAACCGCCGTATTGCCAGCCAGTAGTTTCTAGCCTTAATGGTTCGCCTTCACGATGAACGCCTGCCGCAATAACTTCACCAACATAAACGGTATGATCGCCTTGTTCTACAGTACCCACAACTTTACACTCAACGTAACCTAGAGAGTCGGAAATAATCGGGCAGCCAGTTTCACCTAAATAAAACTCTACATCATCAAATTTATTTTCAACTCGGCGCTGGGGTTGAAAGAATTTTTGCGCTACATCTTTTTGTGCTGAATCTAGGAAGCTAATCGCAAATACGCCACTATTTTTAATCATGAAGTGAGATTTAGAATCTTGTTTGACGCAATTTACCAGTAATGGTGGCTTAAAAGAAGCTTGCATTAACCAACTACTCGTAAATCCGTTAACTTCTTCCCCATCTTTGACCCCACAAATATAGAGTCCGTGAGGAATCTTCCGCAGCATGGTTTTTTTAGCTTGTTCGTCTAGCAAAGGTCTTTCTCCTGATTGATTCTACTCTGTTAATTCTGTAAAGCAAGTCTACTATAGCGATGCCAACTGGGCTGTAAAGCCTGCCAAATTTTGGCACTCCTCAGTCAAAGCCTCAGCATCGCTAACATCTTCAATTTTGTATGCCATCAAACGCTGGTCATCGGCGGTTTTTTGGGAAGATTCGCAAGTGCCTTCATACTTATCTACCAGCGCCAGGAAGGCTGCACTACATTGTTTCCAAGCATCCGTTGAACAGTTAATTGTTACAAGCCACATAATTTTAGCTGAAGTTTTCGCAAAGAGATAACTTAGTCGGCAATAAATTGAAGTGAAACACCATTCATACAGTAGCGATCGCCTGTGGGTTTTGGCCCATCATTAAACACATGACCCAAATGCCCTCCACAACGAGCGCAATGTACTTCTGTCCTGGTCATAAATAAGGCTTTGTCTACCGTTGTACCAACTGCCCCTTCAAGGGGCGCAAAGAAGCTTGGCCAGCCCGTACCGCTATTAAACTTAGTTTCCGAGGTAAAAAGCGGCAAGCCACAGCCAGCACAAGCATAGGTTCCGTTACTATATTGCTTGTCGAGTTCGCTTGTATGAGCGCGTTCTGTACCATGCTTACGCAACACTTTAAATTGTTCGGGGGTTAAAGTTTCTTGCCATTCGGTTTCTTTTTTTGCAATTTCAAAATCTTTATTTTCAACGCTCATAGGGTTTAGCTGCCAATAATTACTATTTCCTTATTTTATCGTTTCTGCTCTGCAACTAAAGTATCTAACTCTCCTTGCATCTGGGTACAAACTTTTTTATAGCAAGCATCGACATAATCACGGTCAAGGGCTGCGGCCCGTCCGTAGCGCTCAAACTCAATGGGCGCACATATTCGAGTATGAATTGGCACTGGGAGGGGAATATTAGGCAATGGGCCAATTGCTAACCCCCAAGGTAGCCCTAAATAAATCGGAAATACCATCGGATCGAAACCAAAGGGCCAGGGCATACCCCAATCGTGGAGTTGTTTGAGTTCTTTGTAGTAGTCGGCTAAGACAATTAACGTATCGTGAGCGCCGTTAGAAATTGCTGGGATAATAGGTACTTTCTCTCGCAGCGCTAACTTGATAAATCCTTTACGCCCAGCAAAATGTATAGAATGCCGCTCTTTATGCAATCTCCATAAATCCTGCGCTCCCCCAGGATAAACCAAAACCGCCGCCCCTTGCCTTAGAGCCGCGCGAGCCATTTTTGGATGCGCCATTACTGCCCCAAGCTTTACAGTTAGCGGCGAATATATTGGTAGCATCCAGACATTCGGGTGCATTAGTCCGTAAACGGGGCGCTTAGTGCCAAAGTTGCGAAACCAGTCCACCATAAACATCAGCGTATCTGGAACGAGTAAACCGCCGTTGTGAGAACCAACAATTAGCATACTTCCATCAGTGGGTAAGTGATGCCAGCCATCGGTTGTTACTGTAAAATAATGACGATACAGCCATTCGCCCAAAGGTAGCAGCGCTGCAATTACCGCCGGATCTCGCCCCTCTAAAGACCAACCATCGAAAATATTAGCTTGATTGGGATTAGAGCTTTTAACAGAATTCGCATCCAAATAAGTAAACAATTAGTCTAAACTCCTCGAAAATTTTGTCTGACGATAATAATACTTATATTTAAGTTTCTCATCATGCAATAAAAATTGGGCGATCGCCGTTTCTAAATGTACTAATTTTGGAGTTTGGTAATGACATCATTGATTTATTTAGCGGCTTCCTTGTTTACCCAAGCATTAGAAGTTTTATCTAATTTACCTGCGGCGCAAACTGCACGTATTCCCTAGGGTTAAAAAATTGTGTAATTTGCGGCTGTCTATGCCTTCGTTTGCCGATTAATGAAAGTTCGTGCCAAGATGAAGGGAATCTCTATGGGGGAAGTGGAATGTCTAAAGAGAAGAAAGCCAACAAAGAAACCAAAAAGCCAAAAGCGCAGGCTGAAGATTCTAAAAAAGAAAAGAAAGATCCTAAAAGACACGATGGCTTAGGAGGGAAGTAGTTAGGGGGATATGTACTTAGGATCATATCAAAGGTTAAATTAGTGACGGAATGATGACGATCGCATTTCAGTACAACGTTGATACGAATAGTTTGTAGGAAAAATGCGATCGCATCCTTTTTAGCTTTTAACTTCCTTTAAACACTGATTCCACCGTTGATTTTATTGAGTCTCTTGCTTCTTTAAACTTCTGCGCGATGGGTTGTTGGTCGTGCAAGAAAATTCGCGCACAATTGCGCCCAGGCATTCCCGAAATAGAACCACCCGGATGCGTCCCTGCCCCTGTAAGAAACAATCCCTCAATCGGTGTTTTGTAATTGGCAAGTTCCGGTAAAGGGCGGAAAAATATCATCTGGTCGAGAGTCATGTCAATGTGATAATAATTACCTTTATGCGCTCCCAAACGTTCTCCAAGTTCGGCGGGACTTTCCACCCGACGGGCGATAATTGAATCTTTAACGTTGGGGGAATAGTCGGCTAACTTGTCAATTACTCGGTCAGCTACTTTATTTTTTAGCTCATCCGTCCAACCCGTACCCTTTAAACCCGTACCTTCAGCGCCAGCAATTTGATAAGGGGCAAAAAATTCAATCCAAGCTGTATGTTTACCTTTCGGAGCCATTGAAGGGTCAAGCATGGTAGGAACTACTAAATACATAGAGGGGTCAGAATCGGGAATTTCGCCCAAAGTACACTTACTATGAGCTTGTTCTACGTGAGTAACCGAATCGGCTATTAGTACCGAACCAATTAAATAGCTGTCATCGTGGTTGTGATGTTCAAAATTGAGTGGTTTATCTAAAGCTAAATCTATTTTGAGGATAGTTTCGTTATTGTTGACGATGCGGCGATCTAATCTTTCCCGCAGGTTTGGATCGGCGCTATTAACGTCACTCTCATCTATAAGGTGCAAAAATACCCTTTGAGCATCAATATTTGAAATTACCCCTTTATTGGCGCGGTACTCAACCCCTCCGGCTACTCTTACTCCTACCGCCCGACCGTTATCGATTAATACTTTTTCTACGTGCTGGTCAGTCAGAACTACCCCACCTTTGCTTTTAACCAACTTCAATAAAGCTTGTACTAGCGCCCCCGTACCGCCACGAGGTCTTGACATTCCCGGATCGTGCCGCATTGCCATCATAATCGCCCCCACAGCGTTAGTTTTTTGAGAAGGGGGCGCACCAAGTTCGGCGCATAATCGGGCTAAAGGTGCTTTGAGAAACTCGCTATCAAACCATTCATTGAGGACATCTTCGCCACTACTAAGCATAGTCCGAATAAAGTCTAGGGTTTTAGACGGCGAACCAATAACAGAGAATAAATCTTTGAGCTTTTTGATGTCGTAATTGCCAGCAATATCAATAATAGACTTGGGCGGAGCGTTGAACATGGGAATCATTGCCCCTAGTACCCGTTGCCAAAATTCTGTATATTCTTGGTACTTTTTAGCATCGCGATCGCTATATCTAGCAATTTCCGCGCAAGTTTTTTCTAAAGACTTATGCCCCAAAAAGTATTTACCGTCAGGATGGGGACAAAATACTACCGGATCGCATTCTAAATACTCTAACCCGTACTTTCCTAGTTCTAGTTCTTGCACTACTGGCCCTAGGTGAATAAATTCATGATCGATCGCACACAGATTAAACTTAAATCCCGGCGCTTCTTTAGGCAACGATTCTTCGGTAGTTGCGGCTCCACCTGGAACAGAACGCTTTTCTAATAATAAAACGCTATATCCAGCTTTAAGTAAATAGGCAGCACAGACTAAACCATTATGTCCTGCTCCAATAATCACCACATCATACGATTGCATAAAGCCTTGGCTCCAGATTTCTATTCACCGATTTTAGAAAAAAGTTATCCAAGATACAATCCCTTTGCAGTTATAAAGTGCGCTCGCGTATCAAAGCTTAATTGTGCGGTATTTCGCTCACATGAGCTTCGGTGTAAAGAGTTAATTTACCTGGGTGTACTTCTAACTCTTTGATGCGGATTGCCATTTTTTCTAGTTCAATAAAAGGCAATTGGGTTAGCTGTTTCATCTTTTCTAACAAGGCTACTGCTAGTTCAAGAGAAATATTTTGCCCATCTTGACACAAAAAACTTTCAATTAATACAGGCATATTGCCAGTACCCGGACGAATTACGGCATTAAACCCCAGTAACCTAGTCGTACCCATTTCCGTTAATAAAGCGCTGCCATTGACTGCTATTTTGCCCTCACTGGGTAACAATAACTCTATTTGGTGCATCGCCATAGTTACGATTTGCCCGTCTACATCAAGTTCTAGCTTTGGCATCTGCTTTTTAAAGTAGTCTGAGCTTAGAGTGTGGTTTAGATCCTCTTGGGTGACAACAAATTTGGCGATCGCATCTACCGGATGAGTTAGTTCTATTTGCCCAAATAAAGCGCTCAGGGGGTCAATTGCCACTTTATCTATGTGCAACTCCATTTCTTGAACCCGGATGTCTGCTTGCAGCACTAAGCCTTGTCCAGATATGTTTATAGAATCGGCTTGTCCTTGAATAACCTTAAGTAAGTCGGTGCGAATATCTACATCAAGTTTTTCTGCGGAATCTAACTGACTAGACAAGCCTAATTGGGCGGCTTGGGCGATCGCTTGTTCATCTAACCTAGGACTATCAGACATAAAAAATTACCACTTGGCTACACTCTATTACTGCCTAATCTAAAAGCTGAACTAAGACAGTGTATCTGCATCATGGTGGACTTTTGTTTTAGTTAAAAAATTAGACTGCGGCGAAAAGCAACAATCGAGCGATAGGCTGGTGAACCTCTGTTAAGGTTACTCTTTGTTTGATTAAACTCAACGAGGTTGTCACCAACCCCGTTGGTCTTCAAAACCGTGCTTGAGACTTTCACCTCACACGGCTCCTCAATATCTTGGTGCTTGTCAAGCATACCTAACGCTATCATTAGCGGTTTTACTGTCATGGCAATGACGATGAAGGGTTTGGAGGTTTAGATACTCGTCCTTGCCGCCTTGTGAGCGGGGGATTATGTGGTCTATTTCCAAAATATCACCATACTTAAAGAAGAGGTTGCAATGAAGGCATTTACCTTTTTGTTTTTTAAGGAGTATTGCTACTCTTTTATTAACTTCGGGGTGTTTTCCCATGCGTGAACTCCAATAGATCCAATCACCGTCGTAGGGACTTCGGTTGTTTTGCACTTTGATGTGTCGCTCTATGGGCGTATCGCTGTGTTTGGCAATTTTTTTGATTGAATCTGACTCCCTAGCTGCAAATCGCCATCCACCCCCTTTATCAATGAGCCAGTATTTATTGGATATCCAATATTGGCTCTTTAAGGGATGTCGGTGTTCTGCCCAGTTTCTTAATTGCAGGCACAACGCCAGTTCCCTATTTTTGAGAAGATGTCTTTGCTGACAACTGTAGAGTAGTAATTAGACCATCCTGTGATGACCGGATTAAGTTCGTTAATAAGCTGCAATTGAGTTGAAGCTTTGTGAACCTCAATAATCTTTTTTAACTTCTCTTGATGCCTGCTAATTCCCTCTTGATTTGGGGTAATGAGTATTTTAAAACCCAGATTTTCTCCCTTGGTATTCTTACTGGCATGGTGTTTTCCTGTTGGATATTGCCTGACAGTGAATCCGAGGAAGTTAAACCCCACATTCCCCTCCTATTCAGTGAGGGTATGGGTGAGGCGTGTTTTGCTGGGTTTTAGCTCCAACCCTAAGTGCAATAACCATTCGGTAATTATCTGCTGGCATTGTTGGACTACTGCCAATTCTTCATGAATAATCACGAAATCGTCGGCATAGCGGATTAAGTGTGCCGCATTTTGTCGCCCCACTTGTTTTCCCTTTGACCATATTCCTCTTTCAGGAAAAGCTTGGTTTATCCTTTGTTCCATTCCGTGAAGGGCAATGTTAGCTAGTAGTGGGGAGATGACCCCACCCTGGGGCGTTCCTTCCTTAGTAGGAAACAATTTGTTACCGTCTAACACTCCTGCTTTTAACCAGCCTTTTATTTGGCGGCGGAGGACAGGAAATGTATTCAGTTTTGCCAGCAGTACATCATGATGTATACGGTCAAAACATTTGGATATGTCCGCGTCTAACACATATTTGCATTTTCTATTGGTTAATCCAAAGATTGCCGCTATCGCATCATGGGCGGAGCGTCCAGGTCTAAAACCAAAGGAGTTTGGCTCAAATCTAGCCTCCCATTCTGATTCTAATGCTTGTTTGACAAGGGCTTGTAAGGCTCTGTCTGTTATCGTTGGAATCCCTAGTGGGCGTTTTTCCTCTGTTCCGGGTTTAGGAATCCAAACCCGTCTCGTTGGTTTTGCCTTTCGGGATAGTGACAAATTGTTTACCAGTTCTAGGGTGTGTCATCAATTGAGCCAAATGACAGAAGCAGCTAGATAAATTGCCCCTAGAAAGTTGTTTGCCCGTTTATCATAGCGAGTTGCAATCCCTCGATCCTGCTTGAGTTTAGCAAAAAAGT
>JAABUN010008018.1_pt1 | contig 11033 bp, 12 predicted proteins | sample 5559311 | NCBI WGS metagenome assembly JAABUN01 (sample SAMN10711877, study PRJNA513370) | rock metagenome | isolation source: Antarctica rocks | place: Antarctica: Victoria Land, Siegfried Peak sud | reverse complement strand
CTTCAGAAACCGCGACAACTACCGGCTAAGGATGCTGCTGATCGGCGGCGGACTCGACAAGATCAACATCCCAGACCCACCGCAGGTATGAAGAGCCGCTTTGGCGGAGAAGCACCGGGTGCACCGGCGCACGGTGCGCCAAGCGCTGAGGTCGGCACAGCCGCCGCCGCGGAAGATTCCGGTGCGTACGGCGCGGGTGTTGAGGGACTTCAAGCCGGCGATCGGTGGGCTGCCTACCTGATTTCGGACAGTGACCGTTTATGCATCAAGCGGCGTTGGTGCTGATTTGCTGGTGTTCGGCGGCGACTTCAGCCGGTGTCTTGTAGCCGAGTGCCGAGTGCAACCTGGTGGGATTGTAGAAGACTTCGATGTACTCAGCAACCGCTGCCCGGGCTTTCGCCTGGGTGGCGAATACCGTGCGGCAGACAAGCTCATTCTTCAAGGCGCTAAAGAAGGATTTAGCCAGGGCGTTGTCCCAAGGGGCGCCGTCGGTCGGTCGCCGGTCCCTGAGCCTGTCGAAGGGCCTTCATCGCGTCGGACTCAGCGAAGGCTTTTGTCGTCGATACCGGGCGGCCGACGCTTGACGCCCGCAGCCTCGAGCCGCCTCTTGACCGTCACGATCTTGTAGACGAAGACCGCGGCGGCGGTGGCTGCGCCCGCGTCATCGAGGAGGCCGATCGGTCCGAGCAGCACCTCAGGCAACACGTCGATGGGACTCGCCAGATAGACCAGAGCCCCGATCATCGCGACCAGCCCTCGCGGTGGGATCTGATAGCGGCGCATGACCATGGCGATGGCGGCTATCCCGAGGAGCGAGAGGACGCCGGTCAGCACGATCACCACGGTCAGCAGGTCGGACATCTCCATGGCGTCCACTGTGCCTCACCAACCACTGCTTCGCGTGAGCCAGGCGGTGGCGATCGTTCGCCGGAGTGTCACCCAGGTGTCGTCTCGACGCGATAGGCATCACCCCATGAGCCCTCGTTTTCGTCACGCCCGCCGAGCCGCGCTGCTCCTCACCACCGGTGTCTGTACGGCCGTGCTCGCCGCGACCGTGGGGCCCACCGCGCAGGCGCGGATCCCGTCCCCGTCGTCTGCCGTCGTCGGCAGCAGGGCCTGCGCGCCGGCCGGCACCGCCCTGGGTTATAGCGACACCTTGGACAAGCTGGACGTGGACGGCGTACGGGTCGGCGGTCTGTCGTCGCTGGCCTACGACCGGACGAGCCGGGCCTGGGCGAGCACGGTGGACAACCGTACGACCGAGCCGGCGCGTATCTGGTTGTTCCGCAACCTCGCCGCACCCCAGATCGTTGGTTCGCCGCTGGTGCTGCGGCGACCCGACGGGACGGCGTACGACGGGGCCACTGCGGACAACGAAGGCCTCGTCGTGCTGCCCGACGGCCGGTTCATGGTCAGCTCCGAGACGGAGCCGTCGATCCGCATCTTCGGCCGGGACGGCGTCCAGCAGGCCTCCCTGCCGGTGCCGGCTCGGTTCGCCGTCACCGGTGCGACACCGGCGGGCGAGGCCACGGCCAACGCCACCCTCGAGGGGTTGACCATCACCCCGGACGGGCGTCAGGTGGTCGCCGCCATGGAGGGCTCACTCTCGGGCGACGTCGCCGGGACCGGGGACGCGACGTGGCACCGGTTCCTGGTCTACCGCTCCACCCACCAGGGTTGGAAGTTGCAGAAGCAGATCGCCTACCGGACCGAGACGGGGCAGCGTGTCCCCGAGGTGCTGGCCGTCGGCAACTCCGAGCTGGTGGTGCAGGAGGCGGCGTTCAACGCCGCCACCGGCAACGCGACCCAGCTCTACCTCGTACGCGGCCTGGACGGTTCGCCGGACGTCACGAAGATCGTGGACCTGTCGAGTGCCGACAAGCCGGTGGCGGTGGGCAAGCAGCTGCTCGCCGATATCGTCGCCTGCCCCAGCCTGGGGGCCACGAGCAAGCAGCCGCAGGCCAACCCGCTGCTGGACAACTACGAGGGCATGGCCCTGACGGGGGAGCTGAAGCGGCCCGGGAAGCGGTTGGTCGGCGTCAGCCTGATCAGCGACGACAACTTCGGTGCCACCCAGACCACGCGCCTGCTGAATCTTGCCATCGCGGTGGACCGCTGACGGCAGGGGAAGGTCATCCCGGAATCAAGGTCCACGGCGTGATCAGTCGCCGTGCGTCAGCGGTGTCCGCGTCCGACGGGGCGGTGTAGAGGGACCAGACCGGATCGGTGGCGATGGCCGCCGCTTGGTCGGCACTGAGTCCTTGGCGGACGCGCCCGCCATACTTGAGATCGTTCGTGTTCCCCGTCATGACCACGATCCGGGTTCCGTCCGGGGCCAGGTAGTCGGCGGTGGCGACCGTGGCGTTCCCGACCCGTTCCGTCGTACGCATCAGGGTGCTGCCGTCACCGCGGGTCACAGAGTCGCAGGAGGTGGCCTCGCGTCTCTGCTGACAGCTGTAGAAGTGGCCGCGGTCGATCATCAGAGCCGCATAAAGGGCGTCGCTCGATTCCTGACCCTCGAAGTCGCTGAACTCACCCGCCGGAGCGAGCCGCCGGAGGTAGAGGGCGGCGACCCGGGCGGGCAGCTGACGGGCGGCCGCGACCTGGGAGCCGGTGCCACCCGGGATCGGGGTCGGGGCCAAGGTCGTCGACGCTGAGGCGGTCGGGACCGGCGTGCTTGTGGGGCTGGGCGGTGGCGGGGCGGCGACCACGGTCCGGTCATCGAGAGGCCCGCCCGGACCGGTGGCCAAGGCGTACGACCCGGCACCGGTCACCGCGAGGATCGCCCCAGCCGCCACCGCCCGGCTGACTCGACGGTGACGGTGACGGCGGCGGAGCCGTCCGGTCTGGCTGGCGGTGTCGAGAAGCCGGTCGGAATCAGCGTGGAGGTATTCCATCGACTCCTGCAGACGTGCCCGGATCGAGAGGTCCTCCGGCTGCTGATCGAGACGGTTGCTGCCACTCACGATGCTCTCCCCTGCGGTTGTCCGAGGACCCGGCCTGACGTGTGTGCGGGGACGGTGTGATAGCCGTCGAGGGCGCTGCGGAGGGCGGTCAGGGCCCATGAGCTCCGGTTGCGGACCGCGCCGGCGCTCAGGCCGGTGCCAGCCGCGCCGGGCGTAGAGCTTGACCAGCGCAGTTTGGACGGGCTCTTCCGAGCGGTGGTGGTCACCGCCGGTCAGCAGGATCGCCGTGCGGTAGAGCCGGTCCACGTGGGGCCGGACGAGGCCGGCGAACGCGTCGTCGTTGCGCCTCACCATCTCTGTATCCGCCTCATACCTCTCAGACGCTGCGGGCCCGACGTTTCGTCACACGGGTGGTCATCTGACCACCCAAGCGGAGGATCAGCTGATGCGGTAGAGCTCGGGCGTGGGGCGCAGGTTGCCGAGGAGGAACTCACGGACCTGATCGGCCTCGGGACCCTCTTCGTACTGGATGGTGCCGAGCAGGTCGTCGACCTCACGGGCGGTTCGGTAGCTACCGAGCTCCCGCTCCAGGGCCTTGTGGGCCGCGCGGTTCTCGCGGCGCGTCCGGAGCTCGGCGCGCAGGGTGCTCACGAGCTCACGAGTGGGGCGGGTCAGGGAAATGGTCATGCCTGAAGTCTGAGGATGCCGCATCCATACGTCCAATGCAGCTAAGACCATTTATTCATGCGCTGCTGTCATACAACTGTTCCGGGCTGGCGGTCCTCCTCCACCTCGATGACCTCCCGCTGCAGGGTTTCGGTGATGTCTTGGTTCTCGGTCACCACCTGCGTGGTGAGCCGGACGCGTTCGACCGGGACGGTGACCTTGGTGACCACCACCCTCTCGGCCGACAGGATGACCTCGTACTCGTCGGCGGCGAGCTCGCCACCATCCGGTGCGTCGCCCCGGTTGGCGTCGGTGATCTCCTCCTGCTCGATGGTGATCTCCTCCCGCGACACCTGGACGGTGATCGTCACGTCCTCGGTGATGATGCGCTTGCGCAGCCGGACCCGGCCAGCAGCAAACCTCTCCGTGCTGGTGCGGAGCTGCTCCTCCGACCTGATCACGTAGTCGTTCTCGGGGTGGGCCGGGGGATTGGTCATGCCGTCACGCTACTTGCACCCGTAGCCGAAGAGGGGCTGGACACCCGAAGATCACTTGGGCGGCAGCGACCGCACGAAGGCGACACCATGATCAACCCAGCGCCCCAGCTCGTCGTCGGACATCGACGCGTCGGTCTCGACACCCAACCAGCCGTTCATCTCGCGCCCCCGCATCACGTAGCGGCTGGCCCGAGGGTCCTCGATCAGCGCGTCGGTCTGGGCCGGATCGACCCGGAGCAACAGGTCTCCCCGACTGCCCGCGCAGACGGCCATGTGGCCCGCGATGAGAAAGGCGAGGCCGCCGAACATCTGCTTCTCGGTCACCTCGTGCTCATCGGCCAGCAGCTCCCGCAACCGGTCGGCCAGCTCGACGTCGTAAGCCATGGGCCCCAGTATGTCGAAGACGGCGAGATCGGCCGGGGTCACCGCCCGACCATCCGACCAGCGACGTACGCTACCGCTTTGCCATCGACGCCCCGAGGACGGCCATGACCGACACCGAACCGACGACCTCCCTGCTGCCGCGTCTGGAGCGGATCGACGCCAGCAGCCTGTCGGATGCGGACAAGTCCCTGCGGGTGGTCTCGGCGGCGATCCGGCCGGTGCGTCCCGGCGTACGGCTGCTCGGTCGGGCTGTGACGGCCCAGGCCAACGCGGACCTGATGTCGGTCATCGCCGCCCTCGAGCAGGCCGGCGCCGGTGATGTGCTGGTGGTCGAGGCGGGCAGTCCCGACTGGGCGGTGGCGGGGGAGCTCTTCGCCACCGAGGCGGGCCGGCGCGGACTGGCCGGGATCGTCATCGACGGTCTGTGCCGCGACACCCCGACGCTGCGAACGTTGGAGCTGCCGGTGTTCGCCCGGGGAGCCACCCCCCGGGCCTGTCCCGCCCGCAAGCTCCCGGTCACCCAGGTGCCGGTCTCGGTGGGCGGAGTGGTGATCAACCCCGGCGACCTGCTGCTGGGCGACGACGACGGAATCGTGGTGGGCGCGGACGCCGAGCTCACCGCCGCCCTTGACCGGGCGGAGGCGATCCAGTCCGGGGAGGAAGTGCTGCGTGCCCACATCCTCGCCGGCACCTCGATCTTCGCGGCGATGAACTACAAAGATCATCTGGCCCGCCTGGAGGCCGGCCAGGACAGCGCGCTGTCCCTGGGGTTCTGATCATGGCCATCTCGTACGCCCGTCGGATGGACCGGGTCCGGCCCTCGGCCATCCGGGAGCTGCTCCGGCTCGGCGCCGACCCGGAGATCATCTCTTTCGGCGGCGGCTATCCCGACGCGTCGCTGTTCCCGATGGCGGACCTGCACGCAGTTTTCGACGAGCTGCTCGTGCCGGCCAACGCGCGGGCTCTGCAGTACACGACCTCCAACGGGCTGCCTGGGCTGCGCGCCCAGGTCGCAGGCCGGCTCAGCGCTCAGGGCACCCCGACCACCGGTGACGACGTGTTGATCATCCAGGGTGGTCAGCAGGGGCTGGATCTGGCAGCGAAGCTGGTGCTGGACCCGGGGGACACGGTGATCACCGAGAACCCGACCTTCCTCGGGGCGTTGATCGCCTTCAACCCGTACGAGCCCGACTACGCCGCCGTCCGGATCGACGACGAGGGGATGGACACCGACCACCTGCGGGAGGTGCTGGAGGCGCACCCGCGGACCAAGATGATCTACACGGTCCCGGACTTCCAGAACCCGACCGGCGCGACCATGAGCCTGCCGCGCCGCCGGGCCCTGATCGAGCTGGCCAACGCCTACGACCTGCTGGTGCTCGAGGACACCCCCTACCGCGAGCTTCGCTACGACGGTGAGCCCATCGCGACCCTGCGCAGCCTGGACACCCAGGGCCGGGTCGTGCACCTGGGCAGCTTCTCCAAGATCCTGGCCCCCGGGATGCGGCTCGGCTGGGCGGTGGCCGACCCGGAGATCCTGGAACGTCTGGGACTGCTCAAGCTCGCCGCCGACACCCAGAGCAGCACCCTCAACATGGCCGCCACCTCGCACTACCTCAGCCGGTTCGACATCGATGCGCACCTGGCCCAGGCCCGTCCGGTCTACCGGCACAAGCGGGACCTGATGCTCGCCACCCTGACCGAGACCCTGCCGGCCGGCGTCGAGTTCACCCGGTCCGAGGGTGGGCTGTTCACCTGGCTCACCTTCCCCGACGGGTTCGACGCCGCCGTCTTCATGGCCGACGAACTGCTGCCGCGGGCCAAGGTCGCTTACGTGCCTGGCGCCACCTTCTTCCCGGTCACCCAGGAGCACAACCACGCCCGGGTCAGCTTCTCCGGGATGCCGGACGACCGGCTGACCGCCGGCATCACCCGTCTGGGCGAGCTGCTGCACACCGCGCTGGCCTGACCAACCCACCCGGAGCGTGCTGCCGGGCACCGGTCACACTGGTGAGCATGAAATATCTCGAGGTTGCCGGTCTGGGTCAGGTCAGTCGCGTGGGTCTGGGGACCTGGCAGTTCGGGTCCCGAGAATGGGGCTACGGCAACTCGTACGCCTCGGGTCCCGCCCGCGACATCGTGGTCCGGGCCCGCGAGCTGGGCGTGACCCTGTTCGACACCGCTGAGATCTATGGCTTCGGCAAGAGCGAGCGAATCCTCGGCGAGGCGTTGGGCGCCGAACGCGCCGACGCGGTGGTGGCCAGCAAGCTGTTCCCGGTCGCCCCGTTCCCGCCGGTCATCAAGCGGCGCGCCGCGGCGAGCGCACGCCGGCTGCAGCTGACCAAGATCCCGCTCTACCAGGTCCACCAGGCCAACCCGCTGGTCCCTGACTCGGTGATCATGCCGGGGATGCGCAGCCTGCTGGACGCCGGCACCATCGGCGCGGTGGGGGTGTCCAATTACTCCCTGGCCCGCTGGCAGCAAGCCGATGCGGCCCTCGGCCAGCCGGTGGTCAGCAACCAGGTCCAGTTCTCCCTGGCGCAACCGGAGGCGCTGCGCGTCCTGGTCCCGTTCGCCGAGCAGCAGAACCGGATCGTGATGGCGTACAGCCCCCTCGCCCAGGGTCTGCTGGGGGGCAAGTACGGGGTCGGCAACACCCCCGGCGGCGTACGCGCGGCCAACCCCCTCTTCAGCGAGGAGAACCTGCGCCGGATCGCCCCGATGCTGAACCTGCTGCGCACCATCGCCATCTCCTACGACGCCAAGCCCGCCCAGATCGCGTTGGCCTGGCTGCTGGCCCTGCCGCAGGTGGTGGTCATCCCGGGGGCCTCGAGTGTGGAGCAGCTGGAGTTCAACGTGGCCGCGGCCGACCTGGAGCTGGACGCCGACTCGGTGGGCGCCCTCACCGCGGCAGCCACCTCATTCAGCCCGGTCAGCGCCCGAGACACCTTGATCGCCGCCGCCAAGGCCAAGTTTCGCCGCTGACCGGCACGCTCGCTGAGACAGCACTAGCGTGGGGCCGTGGGTTTTTGGCGACGCCTGACGGGGCGGGACTCGGCACCGGTCGACACTCCGCCTGACCTCGCGGCGTCGCCTCCGGTGTCCGAGACCGAGGTGCTGGAGCGGGCCCAGGACCTGATCCGCACCGGGTTCGTGGATCTCGAGACCGCGGTGGACCAGGTGCGGGAGCACTACGAGGGGGAGCCCGGTTCGCCCGACGACGCCACCGTCGACCGGGTCGTCCGAGCCGCCTGGCAGCAACGGCTGGCGGAGCAGCGCTCCTGGCCCGACCTCGGGGACTACGGCCGGCTGGCGGCTGCGTTCGCTGATCTCGAGCAGGCCGGTTTCACGGCCCGGATGAACTTCGCCTGCTGCCAGAACTGCGGCCACACCGAGATCGAGGACGAGCGGGGTCCGGGCCAGCACAGCTATGTGTTCTTCCACCAACAGGACAGCGAGCGGCTGGCGGACCCGGATGCCACGCTCTACCTGGCGTACAGCTATTTCGGTGCGCACCCGGACTACGACCGGTCGTTGATGCAGGCGACCGAGGCGAGCGACGACCCGGACCTGCGCACCCGGGCCAAGGCCCAGCACGAGCGGGTCGAGACCGCCGTCGGGGCTCAGATCGTCCAGGCCCTGGCCCGCTACGGCCTGGAGGCTTCGTGGAGCGGCACCAACAGCAGCCGGCCCGCCGTCCGCATCCGGGAGTGGCGCAAGCCGCTGCCCGCCTGAGTGGCCGACGGGGCACCAGCCGCACCGCTAGAGTCCAGGATGTGCCGCAGGTAGCGCTGCGGGTCGATGAGGTAGGACCGCCAGTTCTGGACCAGCACCAGGTCCTCCCAGCTGCTCGGGCGATACCCCCACTCGCCGACCTCCAGGATGGTGGCGCCCGGCAGGGCGCACAGCACCGGGGAGTGGGTGGCGCAGAGCACCTGGGCGCCGGACTCGGCCAGGTCGTGCAGCAACCCGACCAGGACCAGGATGGAGGAGAAGGACAGGGCCGCCTCGGGTTCGTCCAGGCAGTAGAGCCCGGGTGAGTCCAGGTTGGTCCCGACCAGGGCGAGGAACGACTCCCCGTGGCTCATCTCGTGATAACTCGGGGCTCGCCCGCCCGGGATGGTTTCCATGAAGGTGTAATAGCCGTGCATGCTCTCCGCCCGGAGGAAGAAGCCCCACCGCGACGCCCCGACCCCGCGGCTGAGCTGCAACCAGGTGTGCAGCGGTGACTCCGACACCCGGGTGCTGTGCCGGGTGTGGGTCGTGCCCCCCTCCAGGTCGAGCCCGTACGCCCCGGCCACCCCCTCGACCAGGGTCGACTTGCCGGAACCGTTCTCCCCGACCAGGAAGGTAACCCCCGGCGGCAGCTCAAGTCCCTCGCGCAGCAGCTGGGCCACCGCCGGGATGGTTCCCGGCCAGTCCCTCAGCTCGGTCGGTGCGGACTTGGACGCCGCGATGTGGCGTACGGGTCGCTGGTCCAGGCGCCAGTCGTCATCGCTCACCTGGGCATCCTGGCAGGTCAGACCAGAATGCAGGTCAGACCAGAATGCAGGTCACGGTCAGCGCAGGAACGGTGAGCGAGATCCGACCCCCACTGATGGATCCGGTCTTGACCACCTTGGGTTCGGCCCACTGCCCCCCGTCCGTACCGGTCGTAGCCAGCCCTGCCTTGGTCTGCCAGACCGTGTAGCTCCCCGAGCTGACCGAGCCCGTGCCCAGAACGATCGTGCGAGACGTGGTCAGGCTCGTGTTGATCACGATGATGTTCTTGGTGCCTGTGGACGCGAAGACCTCGAGGTCGGGCACGGTGTGCGTCACCGAGGCCATCGACCCCGTGGGACGGCGGAACAGCTTCCCGCCCGTCCACATCTGCAGTCCGAAGTAAGCCGGCGTCGGCCGCCGCTGCCCCGCCGGGGCACCGTTGTTGCTGTTGCCGGGCGTGATCAGACCGAGCGGACCGTTGTTGTCGGAGTACTGGTAGGCAGCCGCCCCGCCGTTCAGCAGATGTCCGATCGCCAATGCGGTGTGCACGGTGTTGCGCGAGGTGTAGAAGGCGGCGCCGCCGTAGCTCCCGGGGTTGTAGGCGGGATGGTAGTTCAGCTCGCCACACTGAACCTTGACCCGGTTGGCCGTGGACGGTCGGGCGGCGATGGCTCCCTTCAGCCACTCGGCCGCCTCCTCGTAGCGCATGGTGCCCGTCAGGTTGCCGTCGAGTCCCAGCCCGGCGCCGTACTTGTGGAAGTCCATCCGGTCCACCTGCGCCCCGCAGGTTTCGAGGAACCGGTTGAACGTGGCTTGCTTGTAGTTCGCGAAATCGACCAGCGTCGGGCCGCCGAGGTACAGCCGGCGGCTGGTGGCCGCTCGCATAGCCTTGGCGATGCCGTTGAAGGCGGCGATGTACGGCCCGTCCTGACCGGTGTTGTCCGGCTCGTTTCCAATGATCCAGTAGTCGACCGGGCCCCCGTTCTGGCCGCCGTTGTCGTTGAAGTAGCGGACCAGGGAAGCCGCGTCCGCGGGCTTGATGTCGTTGTCGTTCGTGGTCCCACCTAGGGCGATCATGGGTGTGCCACCGATGTCCTTGATGGCTCGGACGTACGCGCCGGCGTCGCCGTAGGATCGGGCGCCACTCGCCGAGGAACCCGGCCGGCCGCCGTTCCAGGCGAGCGGTATCCGCCACACCAGAGGACCGAGGGCAGCCAGCTTGGACTTCCACGCCGCTCCCTCGGCACCGCCCTTGATGATGTTCACGTTCTGCCCGTCACCGGCGAAGGTCGAGATGCAGGACCCGAACGACAGGGCGGTGATCGCCGAGCCCGAATGCGCCGCGCCGAAGTCGATGGACACGTCAGCGTTGGCCACCGGGGCCGCCGCGCCGGTGTTGACGTTGTCCCACCCCGAGGTCCCGACGTTGTTTTGCAGCCGTACGGTCAGCGCTGAGGTGTCGACGTCAGTCGAGCCTGCGGTGCGCAGCGTGGCGCGTTCACCGGTCCGGGTGGCGGCCGACTTGAAGCTCACCAGGTTCCGGGTGTGAGTCAGGAACAGCCAGCGATGGATCGACGGCTGGTACGGGATCTCGACCGCCCCGCTGTCGTAATAGGAACCGAGCCTGCGGGCCTCCATCCGAAGCTTGCCCGTTCGGGTCACCCCGATCAGGTAGCCCCCCGCACTATCCGGACCCACCACGCCCAGCTCACAGGACCCGCCGTTGGACACCGACAACAGCTCGGCGAACAGGGTGTCGTTGGTGAAGTCACGCAGGCCGACGCTGGCCATCGACTGGTAGGCGCCCGTCATCGTGAGCTGTCCGGATCCCACTGTGGCGCCGGAGGAGAGCTGCCAGCCGGCGGAGGTGGCGGCCGTGAACTCTCGGACCAGGTCGGAAACCTTGGGGTTCGCCCCACCGAACACCTCAGCAGACGCGCGGATCGGCTCCACCGCCAACAGGGCCACACCGGCCAGGAAGGAGCGACGGTGAAGTCCCCGCCTCCCTGGGGATCCGCCAGAGGGCATGGACGAACGCAATGGATCGGGCATGGTTGACTTCCTGGTAGGAACGGATGTGTTCCCCAAGAACCCGAGC
>JAABUN010008017.1_pt1 | contig 11035 bp, 8 predicted proteins | sample 5559311 | NCBI WGS metagenome assembly JAABUN01 (sample SAMN10711877, study PRJNA513370) | rock metagenome | isolation source: Antarctica rocks | place: Antarctica: Victoria Land, Siegfried Peak sud | reverse complement strand
CCCAGCCCACGACGAGATCGAGCAGCCAGTGGTTGGCGCTGATGAGCACGACCAGGCAGGTGGCCAGCGGGTACCCGACGAGCAGCGGCCGCAACGGCGGGCCGAACCGGTCCCACAGCACGGCGCTGCACCAGGTCGCCCAGACGATGTGCAGGCTCGGCATCGCGGCGTACGGGTCGCTGATGTGCTCGAGCACGCCGGCGTTGTAGGACCACAGCCCGCCGACCGATTGCAGCGTGTCGATGTAGCCGTACGACGCGGGGAACAGCCGCGGCGGCATCGTGGGGTAGAGCGCGAAGCCGACCAGCGCCAGCAGGGTGCCGGCGGCGAGCACGTTGCGCCAGTAGTAGAACCTCGCCGGCGGGGTGCGGAAGAGCAGCCAGAGGAAGGCCAGCAGGGTGACGCCGAAGTGGGCACTGCCGTAGAAGACGTTGCCCGCCCGCAGCAGCCAGTGCAGGTGCAGGACCGCCTGCTGCATGGCGCGCTCGATGTCGATGTGCAACCACTCTTCGAGGTGCAGGACCTCGAGCCCGTTGCGAAACGCGTGCCGGGTCGGGCCGGGGTCGGTGGCATGTAGCCCGTGGATGTCGCGGATTCGCGCATACAGCCAGTAGAACGCCGAGACGGCCAACAGCTGGATCCACCAGCGGGGTGGCGCCAGCCGGCTCCCGGACGGCGTCGATCGTGGGGAGCGCCGCTCGACGAGCTCGTCCCCGAGAGTGTCGGTGGCCATCGGGGAAACCCTAGGCGACGGCCAGCGAAACCGGCGCCTCCGGGGCCGGAGACACCGGCGGGGCGGCCGGCCGGGCCGCCGCGATCGCCAGCACGATCAGCCCGAGTGGCAGCGTGTAGTGGTTGAAGAACGCCTGCTTGTTGGTTAGGTCCAGCGTCCACAGGACCAGCGTGCCGGCCAGCGCGAACCCGCTGCCGTCCCGGACCAGCCGACGCCGGTAGACCAGGGCATACGCCGCGGCCAGCGCCACCAGTGCGAACAGGAACGAGGTGGTGACCCCGTGCCGTACCAGCAGCGACGGCAGGCCCAGCGAGCGGGTCTGCACGTCCAGCGCCAGGTTCGCGTAGACGGCGTCGTGGAAGAACGCGACCGGGTCCGCGACCACCCAGGGCGCGACGAGTAGGCCGGCCAGCCCGGCGGCGAGCGCCGTACGGCGCGGGCCGAAGGCCGGCCACCACATCGCGAGCGGTACCAGCAGCACCATGTGCTGCTTGGTCGCCAGCGCGAGGGCGAAGGCGACGACCGCCCACCGCGCCCGCCCGGCCCGCACTGCCAGCACCATCCCGGCCAGGGCGGCAAGGAGCAGCGGCTCGGTCCAGGACTGCTGGAGGGCGAACGTCGCCTTGGGCGCGAGCAGGATCAGCAGGGGGAGCAGTGCCGGCACGGCCGATCCGGCCAGCCGGCGGGTGCACGCTGAGGCGAGCAGGCCGGCCAGCAGCAGCCCGTAGCGGACGTCGCCGAGCAGCCATCGGAACGGCGCCAGCAGCACCGAGGTGATCGGCAGGTACGGGTAGACGGCGTACAGGCCGGTCGACTCCGGCCAGGTCTGGTGGTACATGTTCTTGCCCTCGGCCAGCCCGCGGGTCGAGTCCTGCAGCAGGAACCACACGTCGATGTGCGGGCGGGGCGCGGCGATGACCATCGCGACGCCGGCGAGCGCGGCCAGCCCGGCCGGGACCAACCAGGCGGACCGGCGCCGACGGAAGGCCGGCCATCCGGTGGCTATCCCGGCCACCACCGCGGCGCCCGTCGCCCAGTGCGAGACGGTCAGCCAGGCGCCGTGCGCGTACCAGTGCCGGGCCCACACCACGCTGCCCACGGCGATCAGAGCGGCCGGCACCACCAGGGCGCGGCGGGCGTCGCGCAGATCCGCGAGCGGGCGTGTCTGCATGCCGGTGAGCACCACCGCGAGCAGTACGGCGTACCCGGAGGTCACCGCCAGCAGCGCGAGCGGTGAGTAGGTGCCGTCGCGGAGCGAGATCCCGGCAGCCAGCAGCGCCCAGGCGACCAGAAGCGCGGGGGTGCCCCACGCCCGGTATGCGCGCACGTCGACTTCGCCCCTCGCTGGAAGACCTGTCCGGACGGTAGTCGAGGAACGAGACGCTGGGGCTCGGGCCATGGGTCGGCGCGCCTGGCCGCCCCGCCTCCCCGGGCACCTGGACCATCGGCGTACGGGGCCTGGTGAACCGGCCGGTGCGCGATCTCTGCGAGACTGTCAGGCATCCTTCCCGGCCAGATCGGCTGCCATGAGAGTGCTCGTGACCGGCGGGGCCGGCTTCATCGGCTCCCATTACGTCCGCACGCTGCTCACCACGGGCTACCCGAACTTCGAAGCCAGCCTGGTCACCGTCTACGACAAGCTCACCTACGCCGGCAGCCTGACCAACGTGGCAGCGGTGCGCGACGACCCGCGGTTCCGGTTCGTGCAGGGCGACATCGTCGACGGTGAGCTGCTCGAAGAGGTGCTGGCCGACCACGACGCCGTGGTCAACTTCGCCGCCGAGACCCACGTCGACCGCTCGATCCGCGGCGCGGCCGACTTCGTCGTGACCAATGTGCTCGGCGCGCAGACGCTTTTCGACGCCTGCCTGCGGGCCGGGACGTCGCGGGTGGTCCAGGTGTCGACCGACGAGGTCTACGGGTCCATCCCCGAGGGCTCGTCGGTGGAGACCGACCCGCTGGAGCCCAACTCGCCGTACGCTGCGGCGAAGGCCGCCGGTGACCTGCTGGCGCGGGCGTACGCCGTAACCCACGGGCTGCCCGTGAGCGTGACGCGGTGCACCAACAACTACGGCCCGCACCAGTACCCCGAGAAGGTCATCCCGCTGTTCGTGACCAACCTGCTAGACGGCCGGCCGGTGCCGCTCTACGGCGACGGGCTGAACGTGCGGGACTGGCTGCACGTCGACGACCACTGCCGCGGAATCCAGCTCGTGCTCGAGAGCGGTTCGCCCGGTGAGGTCTACAACATCGGCGGTGGCATGGAGCTGACCAACGCCGACCTGACGCGGCGGCTGCTGGCCGCCGTGGGAGCCGAATGGGAGACCGGCGTCGAGTACGTCGAGGACCGCAAGGGTCACGACCGGCGCTACTCCTTGGATGACTCCAAGCTGCGTGCCCTCGGGTACGCACCGCGCATGTCCTTCGACGAAGGGCTGGCCGAGACGGTGGCGTGGTACCGGGACAAGCGCGACTGGTGGGAGCCGCTCAAGGCCAAGGCGGGTCTCGGCTAGTGCGCTGGCTGGTCACCGGCGCGGGCGGACAGCTCGGAGCCGACCTGCTCCGCGTGCTGGCCGGCGCTGACGTGGTCGGCTGCACGCGCGCGGAGCTGGACGTGACCGACCCCGATGCGGTCGCTACCGCCGTGGCCGGGCGCGACGTCGTGCTCAACGCGGCCGGCTGGACCGACGTGGACGGCGCCGAGTCCGATGAGGCGGGTGCCTACGCCGCCAACGCCACCGGTCCGGCGGTGCTGGCCGGCGCCTGCGCCCGGGTCGGCGCCACGCTGGTGCACGTCTCGACCGACTACGTCTTCGCCGGCGACGCGAGAACGCCGTACGCCGAGGACGCCCCGGTCGACCCGCGGAGCGCCTACGGGCGCACCAAGGCGGCCGGCGAGCGCGCCGTGCTGGCGAGCGGCGGACCGGCGTACGTCGTCCGCACCGCCTGGGTGTACGGCGAGACCGGGGCGAACTTCGTCAAGACCATGGCCCGGCTGGAGCGGGAGCGCGACATCGTGGACGTGGTCGACGACCAGCGCGGCTCGCCCACCTGGTCGCGCGACCTCGCCACGGGGCTGGTCGCCCTGGCCGGCAGCGGGGCGCCGTACGGCATCTACCACGCCACCGGCGCCGGGGAGACCACCTGGTGCGGCTTCGCCCGGGCGGTCTTCGCCGAGCTCGGCGCCGACCCGGCCCGGGTGCGTCCGACCACGACCGCCGCCCATCCGCGGCCGGCGCCGCGGCCGGCGTACAGCGTGCTGGCCGGCACGAAATGGCGAGCCGCCGGTTTGGCACCGCTGCCGCCGTGGCGCGAGGCACTGGCCGCCGCCTTCGAGGCGGCCCGGCCGGCCTTCTCGCCGTAGTCCGGGTTACGACCAGGTAAAACATCGCCGAACCCGGCCAAGTCCTGGCGCGTCAGCACGACACGCCCACAGGTTGCGTGGACAGTGAGAGCTTCCCCACCAACGAAAAGAGTCCGTCCGTGCGCCGATTGACCTCCATCCTGTTGTCCTCGGCGCTGGTGCCGCTGGCCGTCGCGCTGCCCACCGTCACGGCCCTGGTGCCGGCCGTCCACCCGGTGCCGCCGCGGCTGACCACGATCGCGCTACCGGGCGTCGACCCCGCCGCCGCCGCGCAGCCTGCGGCCGCCGGCCTGCCGGCCGGCTCCGCGCTGCAGGCACTGTCCCCTCCCCGCCGCGCCGCCGGCTTCTCCACCGTGGGGGTCACCTGGGCGGCCGACCGCGGCGTGGCACCGCTCGCCGCCTCGGTCCGCATCCACTCGGCCGGTCGCTGGAGCGCCTGGACCGACCTCGGCGGCGCCGACGACGTGGCGCCCGACCCCGGTTCGGCGGACGTGCGCGGTCACACCGTGCGCACCGGTACCTCGCCGCTGTGGGCCGGGCCGTCGGACGGCGTACAGGCCCGGGTGGCGCTCACCGGCCCGGGGCGGGCCCCCCGCGACCTTCGGGTCGACCTCATCGACCCGGGCACCTCGGCCGCGGACCGAAGCTTCGGTACGCCGGCCACGCCGCTGTCCTCCGCCGGCGCGGCGCCGGGCCAGCCGGCGATCATCAGCCGGGCCCAGTGGGGCGCCGACGAGTCGATCCGCAAGGGTGCCCCGAGCTACTCGGCCACCGTCAAGATCGGCTTCGTGCACCACACCGACACGTCGAATGACTACACCGCTGCGCAGTCGGCCTCGATCGTCCGCAGCATCTACGCCTATCACGTGCTCAGCAACGGGTGGGACGACATCGGCTACAACTTCCTCGTCGACCGGTACGGCCAGATCTTCGAGGGCCGCTACGGCGGCGTGGACCGGCCGGTCCTCGGCGCGCACACCGGCGGCTTCAACACCGACTCCTTCGCCGGCGCGCTCATCGGCGACTTCACCGCATCAACGCCGCCGGCCGTCATGACCGGCTCTCTGGAACGGCTTTTCGCCTGGAAGCTGTCCCTGCACTACCGCGACCCCAGCGGCACGGACACTTTGGTCTCCGCCGGCGGCGGCACCGACAAGTGGCCGGTCGGTGCGACGGTGCGCTTCAACGTGATCGCCGGGCATCGCGATGCCGGCAACACGACCTGCCCGGGTGATGTCGTCTACGCCATGCTGCCGCGCATCCGCGCCGACGTCCGCGCCCTGATGACGCCGGGTGTGGTCAACCCGGCGATCACGGCGGGGCACGGCCCAGTCCGGATCACTGCCGGGTTCCTCACCCCGTCCTCGTGGACACTGACGATCACGAACCCCGGCACCGGGGCGGTCGTACGCCGCTATGCCGGCGGCCCATCGACGGGGGTCGACCTGAGCTGGCCGCGGACCGATGCGACCGGTCTACCGGTGCGCTCGGGTCAGTTCCGAGTCGACCTGGTCAGCGGCGCGGGGGGCTTCAGCGCCCGGCCGTGGAGTCCGACGGTCAGCGTGGTGGGCTGGGACCCGGGCGCCGGTGCGGCTTCGGTCGCGCCCGGCACGCTGGACGTCTTCGCCCCGGCGGCGGGCGTGGCGCTGGTCCACTACGCCTGGAGCAGCGGGTCCGGCTGGTCGGTGCGCCCGGCAATTACCGACGGGTCCCTGCGCGGTGGTCCGGCGGTGGTCGCCCAGGGTGGGGCTCTGCAGCTCTTCGTCCGCGGGACCAATGACGCCCTGTACCAGAAGGTGCAAGGGAGCAGCGGCGGGTTTGGCGGCTGGGTCAGCTGGGGTGGCCGGCTGGCCTCGCAACCAGCGGCGGTCGCCGACGGGGACCGGACGTCGGTCTTCGTCCGTGGGACCAACGCGGCGCTGTACCGGCAGGATGTTGTCGCTGCCGGCCGGCGCTCGGGCTGGATCCGGCTCGGCGGCGTACTGAGCCCCGGCACGGTCGGCGGCGTGGCCCGGACCGCTCCCGGGTCTTTCACCGTCGTGGTACACGGTGTGGACGGAGCGCTGTGGCAGCGTCGGCTGGCACCCGGTTACGACTCGGGGTGGACGAGCCTCGGCGGTGCTCCTATAGGTGACCCGGCGGCTGTGTCGGCAACCCCCGGGCGGATCGACCTGTTCGTCCGCGGTACCGACGATGCCCTGTGGCACCGTTCGTCGGTGCGCCCGGGTGCCTGGTCGGGGTGGGTGAGCATGGGCGGCGTGCTGGCGTCGTCACCGGCCGCGGCGGCCTCCGCCACGGGCAGGATGGACGTCGTCGTGCGCGGATCCGACGGCATGCTCTACCAGAAGAGCAGCGCGACCAACTGGCTGAGCTGGAACCGGGTGCCCTGACCGCCGCCTCTAGGCGGACGCCAGCCGATAGGCCGCCAGGGTGCGCTCGGCGCAGCGGCGCCAGCTGAACAGGGCCGCCCGCCGCCGCCGCGCCTCGACCGCCGACGGGTCGCCCCGGCCGGCGTCGAGGACCTCGCTGAGGCCCTCGGCCAGCGCCGCCGCGTCACCCACCGGCACGAAGGTGGCGGCCGCACCGAGCACCTCCCGGAGCACCGGCAGGTCGCTGGCGATCACCGGCGTGCCGCAGGCGAGCGCCTCGAGCGCCGTCAGCCCGAAGCCCTCGTAACGGGAGGGCAGGACCAGGCAAGCGGCGGCCGCGACCAGCCCCGCCAGCGCCTCGTCGGCCAGGTAGCCGGTCGGCACGACCGCGCCGGCCGGCAGCCCGGCCAGGTCCGGCGGCCGACCCCAGCCGGCCGGGCCCGCGATCACCAGCGGTGGCACGTCGGCGCGGGTGGCCCGCAGCACGCGCAGGGCATCGAGCAGGACAGGCAGGTTCTTGCGCGGCTCCATCGTCCCGACGAAGAGCAGGAAGCGCTCCGGCAGGCCGCGCGCCGACAGCTCCGCCCGGCCGGCCGGCGCCGGTCCCGCCAGCCAGCGCGCCGAGAGCCCGTTCGGCGTGACCACGACCCGTGACCGGTCCAGGTCGTAGCGTTCGACCAGCTCCGTGGCCACGGTCTCGGAGACCGTGCAGACCGCCGCCGCCCGCCGTAGCCCGCGCGGGACCAGCTCGGCGTAGCGCCGGCTGGCAGCCATCACGGTGTCCGGGTGGGCGTCGTAGGCGAGATCGTGCACGGTGAGCACACCGGCGGCCCGGCGGGTGGGTGGCAGCACGAAGTTCGTGCCGTGGAAGATCTCGATCCGGCCGGTCAGCCACTCCACCGGTGGCAGGTCGCAGCGCTGCCAGCCGGCCTGCAGCAGCCGCGCCGGCGCGCGGCGGCGCACGACCGTGACCCCCGGCCGGACGTGCGCATCGAGCGGTTCGGCGCCCCGCCAGCTGAACGCCGTCAGCACGAGGTCCGGCGGCGAGGCGACCTCGGCGAACCCGGCCAGCAGCCCGGCGACGTAGCGGCCCACGCCGGTGGGCTCTCCCAGCAGCGGCGTCGCGTCCAGGCCGACCCGGGTCATCGCGGCGCCGGGGTCAGCGCGTGGTCAGCCACTGCTCGAGCTGCCGCCGGCTGGCCTGCGCGGTCCGCCCGATCTCGCGGCGGCGGACCAGCATGGCCGGCAGCAGCCGGAAGTAGGAGAGCAGGACCCGCAGCTGGAGGAGCTGCCGGCGCAGCGGTGGCCGGCGGCGTTCGCGCAGCCCAAGGCGCAGCGCCCGCAGCCCCATCGAGCCGGTCGTCAGCGGGTAGCGGAGCAGCTGCGGCAGCGCCAGCCGCCAGCTCGCCTCCTTGGTCAGCATGAGCAGCCGGTTGCGGTCGACGTGGAAGAGCCACAGCGGGGAGTACTCCTCCGTGGACGCCGAGTGGATGTGCCGGACCAGCGCCGACGGTTCGTATTGAATGCTCCACCCGCGGCTGCGCAGCCGCCAGGACAGGTCGGTGTCCTCGTAGTAGAGGAAGAAGTCGTCGTCGAACCAGCCGAGATCCTGACCCGCCCCGGTCCGGAACGCCACCCCGTTGCCGCACACGGCGAACACCTCGACCGGCTCGTCGTACTGCCCGTCGTCGACCTCCTGGTAGCCGCGGTCGGCGCCGTAGCCGCCGGCCAGGACGATGCCGCCGGCGTTGTTGATGACGTCGACGAGGGGCGTGCCGGCTGGGAGATCCAGCGTGACCGTTGTGGGCTCGGCCGACACGGGCAGCTCGGCGCCGCCGTCCGGCCATCCCAGCCGCACGGTCTTGGCGGTCTCAGCCGCCCAGGTGACGCGCAGGCACACCGGCCGGGGCAGGCGGCGGCCGCCGGCCATCACCGGAACCAGGAGCTCGCCGGTCGGCCGGGTCCACCAGAACCGCCCCGCAGGCGGTCCCTCCGGCCCGAACGTCAGGCGTTCCCACAACACCTTGGGGGCGACCTCGCGGTCCGCCACGACGACCGAATGGATCCGGACGCCGAGTTCGCGCGAGTCCTGCGGGCCGGGGACGAAACCGGTCGTCGACAGCTGCAGCCGCAAGAACCGCGGCGCAAAAACGATCTTCGGTGTGACGGCGGCCAGCCGCTCGTTTCCCGGCGCCTCGAAGGGCGCCAGCAGGTTCGCCAGGTAGTCGGGCTCGGGCACCGCGTCGCTGTTGAGCAGGACGGCGTACGGCGTCCGGACCTGGCGCAGCGCGAGGTTGTTGCCGCCGGCGAAGCCGAGGTTGACGGGGCTGCGGATCAGCCGGACCTCGGGGTAGTTCCGCTCGACCACCTCCGCCGAGGCGTCGACCGAGGCGTTGTCGACCACCCAGGTCTCGAACGAGCCTGCCGGCAGGGCCGTCCGCCGGAGGGCGTCGAGGCAGGCCGGCAGGAGCGTCTCGTTGTTGTAGGCGAGGACGATGACCGTCGCGCGCAACGGCGCCTCAGCCATGGGCCACGACGTAGACCTCGTTGGGCGGGTAGAGCTGCTCGAGCAGCGCGTTGTGTGCCCTCGCCAGCCGGGCCGTCTGGTCCTGGAGCACCTGCAACCGCTCGTCGAGGGTTCCCAGCAGGTGCCCGAAGGTGCGCCACGGCGAGTGTGGGTCCGGGCGGCCGCGGCGGTCCACAGCGCTGCGGAGCACCAGCTCGCCGACCGAGTCGCCGAGGCGCGGGTCGACGGTGGGCAGGTCGGCGTAGAGGTGGGGTGGTGGGCCGGGATGGTTGCGGGGGTTACCGGCGACGTGCTCCACCTGCAGTCCGGCGGCCGAGCAGAAGAACGAGACCAGCGACGGGTCGTAGAAGCGGACGTGCGTGGGGTCGCGCCAGAAGTCGACGCTCTGCACGGCGTGGCAGGCCGGGTTGGGCACCACGGTGACCACCACGCCCCCCGGCCGGAGCGCCCGCCGGACGCCGGCCAGCACCCGCTCGACGTCGGCCGGCACCAGGTGCTCGAAGAAGTGGGCGCTGAAGACACCACCGACCGAGCCGGGCTCCACCATCGTCTCCAGGTAGGTCACGGCATCCCCGGGAACGACCTCCCGCCCGTCGGCGCGGCTGCGCTCGACCATCCCCTCGTCGTCGTCCACGCCATACGCCTCGATGCCCGCCTCTGCGAGCAGCGCGAGGAACTCCCCGCGGCCGCTGGCGAGCTCGACGACCGGGGCATGACCGGTGAAGTACTGCACGTAGTGGCTCAGGGCCGCGCGGCTGTTCTCGGGGTCGAAGCCCATGTAGTCGTAGTAGCTGCTCTCCAGCCTGCTCACACCAGCGCGGCCTCGCGCACGGCGACCCCGAGGGCCCGCCGGTCCGGGTTGGCCGGGTCGAGCTCCGCGCGGACCAGCGGGTTCGTCACCTCGATGAGGACGTTGAGCTTGCCGCCGCCGTCAGCGGCCGTTGGCAGGGGTAGGCCTTGCGCAGGCTGGCGGAACTCTGCGAACGTATCGCGGTAGGACTTGACGCTAGGTTGCGTGATCTCCGACATGCGGTTGCCTCCATGCGCCGCCCGGGTGCCGCACCGCCCGGCCGGCTCTGGTCAGCCTAGCTGCGCGGTGTGCGAGCCTGGTGGAAGTCAGGTACGCAAATCCTGCGCAACGGTTGGACCGAGGGGCCGCTGGTTGACCCAACGCGCGCCTTCTGCGGCCACGAGGAGCGCGGCGTCTAAGGTTCTCCGCGGTCCGGACGATTTGGGAACGAGACTCGTGCCGCCGGCGAGGGTGCGCGCCCGGTACATGGGCAGGTCTTGCCGCGACTCGTCCCTAAAGATTTTTTAACGGCGTGTCAACCCGCCGGCCCGGACGAGGCATCTATAGGCATGGAGGCACTGGTGTCGGTCTGGTCAGATCTGAGGCCATCTGCACGTCCACGGGACGCCACTAGCCCGTCCGAGCTAACATGGTACGGGATACATGCGGCCTTCCGCAGAGGGTGGTAACGATGCGATTGGTCCGGTTTGTGTTGGCGGCGCTCCCGCTGCTGGCCGGGACAATGGTGACGGCCACACCCGGTACTGCCTGGTCTTCGTCACGTGAGGCGGCGCGTCCGCTGGTGCCAGCGGTGGCCCCGCAGGTCGCCGCTCTCGGGGTGACCAACGACGACTGTGCGCCCCCTGACCAGGCGGGTAGTGCGACTTCGTTGGCGATTTTCTACCGCGGTCGCGACAGCGCAGTACACGGGCGGATCACGGACATGGCAGGGGTGGTCCGAGAGGTCAACGTCGGCGGCCGACTCGTCGGCGGGCCGGCTGCGATCACGCAGTGGTGTCTTGGCAACGACGGTTTCCAAGTATACGTCCGCGGCACGGACAACGCGCTGTGGGAGAAGAGCGTCCCCTATGCCGGCACCTTCGGACCCGGCTGGGATGGGCCCGCGGGCGTGCTCGGCGCCGAGCCGGCGGTCGCGGTGAACCCGGAGCACGAGCCACCGGTGGGTGAGCCGCCGGATACCGAGGTCCAGGTGCTCGTCCGAGGCAGCGACGGCCATCTCTGGCACAGGACC
>JAABUN010008016.1_pt1 | contig 11035 bp, 15 predicted proteins | sample 5559311 | NCBI WGS metagenome assembly JAABUN01 (sample SAMN10711877, study PRJNA513370) | rock metagenome | isolation source: Antarctica rocks | place: Antarctica: Victoria Land, Siegfried Peak sud | reverse complement strand
AGGTGGAGGCCGACCACCGCCGGCACGCGGTCGTCGAGCAGACCATCGCCGAGCTCAAGAGCGCCGGGCTGGCGCACCTGCCCTCAGGCAACTTCATGGCCAACGCTGCCTGGCTCGCCCTGACCGTTTACCGAGCAGATCGGTGAGCTGCCCGCCGGCGCGCGCGTCACGGGCCGGCTGCGTCGGCACGTCGCCAAGCCGTCGGCGACGGAGCGCCGGTCAGCACGCGTGCGACGGCTTGATGAGCTGGCCGATCGCGCACGCCGCCTGGGTGGTGCACGCCGACGCGGTGCTGACCGAGCCCGAGCCCGTCGTCGTGCTCGGGATCGACGAGACCCGCCGCGGCCGGGCGAAGTGGGTCCAGGACCAGGCCAGCGGCAGGTGGCGGTTGACCGAGCGGTTCGAGACCAACTTCGTCGACCTGCACGGGCCGCAAGGTCTGCTGGGTCAGGCTTCTGGCCGCACCAAGCTCAGCGTCACGCTCTGGCTGGACGCGCGCGGGCAGGCCTGGAAGGACGCGGTGCAGATCGTGGCGATGGACCCGTGCGCGTCCTACCGCGCGGCGGTGCGTGAGGCGCTGCCGAACGCCCTGATCGTCGCCGATGCCTTCCACCTCGTGGCGCTGGCCAACCAGGCGCTGACCGACGTCCGGCGCCGGGTCACCTGGGACACCCACGGCCGCCGCGGCCGCAAGAGCGACCCGGCCTGGGCGGCCCGCCGGCGGCTGCTACGCGGCCGGGAACGGCTGACCGACAGGCAGCTCACCAAGATGTGGAACGACCTGGTCGACGGCGACGCGACTGGGCAGATCCTGACCGCCTGGATCGCCAAGGAAGAGCTGCGGGCGCTGCTGGCGACCTCCCGCACCGGCGGGCAACGGCACGACGTCGCACACCGGCTGCACCGCTTCAACAGCTGGTGCGCCCGCTCCGGCCTCCCCGAACTCGAGCGCCTCGCCGGCACCATCCAGGCCTGGTGGCCCGAGGTACTGGGCTACCTGCAGACCGGCGTCACCAACGCCGGCACCGAAGCCACGAACCGAACCGTCAAGACCGCCGCCCGCACCGCCTACGGCTTCCGCAACCTCGACAACCAGCGCCGCCGAGTACGGTTCGCCTGCACCCGACGATCACGTCGGGCCACCGCCTGCTGAGGGACGCCTCCCCCTCAAGTTCGAAGAGCCCCGATGCCCTGACCGGCCCGGATAACGATCGTCGACCGGCGCGGGGTCTTGTCAGGGCCAGACGCGGTGGCTCAAGACGAGGCGGTAGCCGTCGGGGTCGACGATGGTGACTCCCCACCGGTCCCAGTAGGGGTTGCGAGCTGTCACCTGCTGGCCGCCCGCGCGGACCAGTTGATTGACGGCCTCCTCATCGATGGGCCCGCCGACATACAGCACCAGAAGGTCTTCGTCGGTGGACCTGGGCGGCGTCTGACCGTTCGGATCTTCGACTAGCTCCAGGTGCCAGGCAGCCTTGAGCCATCCCAGCATGAGCAGAGCGTGGCCGCCCTCGGCGTCGGTCCCGGTCCGGTACAGCACTTCCAGCCCGAGCCCGTCGACCCAGAACCGCTCGGCTTGATCGAGGTCGCGACTGGGACGCGCGATGCGGAGGTGGCTGGACGGTTGCGGACGCATGCGGTCAGCGTCCCTCACACACGGGGGCGCCCCGCTCGTCATCGTCTGGCGGACGTCGGTTGTTCGGCTGGACAGGTCGTCAGGCCGTCTGTAGCAGCTGCAGGCGGCTGCTCATGCGCTCGTGATCGGTGAGCTCTGCCTTCAGGATCTGCTGCCGCGGGCCGTCCGCGAGCACGATGAGTCGGACGTCGCGGTCCCAGGCGATGTCGACGAGGTTGCCGAAGCGACGCCTTGCGTCGGGCGTGACAGCGGCCAGCGGCGGGACGTGGTCCAGGACCCAGGTGCGGTAGCGGTCGGCGAGCTCGAGCAGGTCACCCACCGAGGTCGTGCCGGCGCACAGCTCCGCGAAGTCGAGCTGGATGCAGCCGTCCTGCTCAGCCAGCGCCCACAGGGGCCGTCCGCCGACGGTCAACCGGACGCGGTCCCCTGGCTCGGGGACGGGCACGGCAAGGGCCGCCCGCTGCGCGGCGCTGCCGGGGGAGGCCCAGGCGCCGCTGGACCAGCCCGGACGTGCCCCACCGTGCCCGTGTGCGCGGTGGTCGACCGGCCCGGCGAGCTCCAGGACGTCGCAGTGCTGCTCGAGGGCGGCGACCAGCGGGAGCACCAGCGCGTGATGGCGCGGGTCGGGCAACAGCCCGTGCGGCGGGTAGTTGGACGTGGCGACCAGCACCGCGCCGCGGCTTGGAAGTGCGTGGACGAGCCGGGACAGCAGCATCGCGTCGCCGGGGTCGTGGGCGTGGAGCTCGTCGAGGAACAGCAGCCGCACCCCAGCCAGCACCGCGTTCACAGCCCGCTCGGTCGCACCGGAGCTGCCGGCTTGTCGGGCCACCTGCGCGTGCAGTTGGCGGGCGGCGTCGTAGGCGTGCAGCCGCAGCACGCCGTCGACGGGCAGCTGCTGGAGCAGGACGTCGACCAGCCAGGTCTTGCCCCGCCCGACCGGCCCGTGGAGGTAGACCCCCTGCGGCGCACGGTGCCGCCGCCAACGCCCGAGCCTGCGGCTGGCCAGCTGGTCGCCCAGCAGCGTCAGCCGGTCGGCGACCGGCTCCTGCTCCACGTCGAGCAGCGAGCCCAACGCGGCGGCCGCGACGTCGAAGGCCGCCCTCACATCAGCGTCGACAGGTCGCGCGTGCACGGGCACTGCCTACCAGCCGAGCCGACCAAGTTCGATCGGCAGTGATGGGGCCGAAGCGGACCGCGACCGCACGCAGGTCGCCACGACGTCCCGTAGAAGGATCCTCCACCGGTGCGGGTCGGTGCTCACTGCGGCGAACAGCTCGCCGACCTCGGCCAAGCTCAGGCCGAGCCGTTGCGCATGCCGATGAACCGCATCCGGACGATCTGCTCAGGAATCGTAGAGCCGGTAGCCGACCGCCGTGGTCGCGTCCTTGGGCGTGACTAGGCCTTCGGCTTCATAGAAGGACAGCGCAGAGGTGGCCACGTTCGCAGCCCGGGCGACCTCGCCGATGGTCAGTAGGAGATCGCTCACGAGGACGTGGCCAGATCAGGTGGCGGCTCGATAGGTGCAGCCCCGCTTGCCGGCGGCTTCGCCGTCACACCCGCGAACGCGCAGCTGCGGAACCTTGTGCTTGCCGTGTCGCCGGGGCCGCAGCACCCGCAGTCATACACCTCCTGCTGGCCCGGCAGCCGGACGGATCATTGCGGTCCCTCCTTCCACCCAGCCTCCGCGTCGTTGCCGGCACCGCCAGCTTTCCCTCCGTGGCCTGAGACGAGGCGCGCCAACAGGTGGGGATACAGCTCATCGAGTTCCACGTGGTAGTGATCGGCCAGCGCGAACACGTCGACGAGCACCCCGCACAGCGCTTCGGCGACCTCCTCCACCGGTGCTGTGGTGCCCTTGTGCCCTTCGGCGGCGAGCACCGCCCGCGCGAGCTCACCTACTTCCTCGGCCAGGTCGAGGCAGCGCACCTCCACCGGCCAGGGCCGGTGGAGGTGCGCGAGCGCGCAGGCAGTAGCTCGCACATGGCGGTCCACCACACCCCTCCCCGGGTCAGCCGCAGCCGCAGCCGGCACGGGCGGCCTGGTCGTTGCCCGTCTGCTCAGCGCTGGCCGCAGCCGGAACCGTGCCGGCGTTGGCCGGGGCGCAGCACGCGCAGCCGCAGTCGCAGCCTCCGGCGCCTGCGGCCGGGGCCTGCTCGGTGCTCGCCGCGGTCGCTAGGACCTCAGGCTCAGGTCGGCGGGTCTGTTCGGTGCTTGGCGTGGCGGTCATGATCTCCTCCTCAGTCGACAACAACAACACCACCACCATGGACCTTCAAGGTAGGTTGAAGGTCAAGTGGAGAGCGCGAATGTCGCGGGCCAGGACTGAAGCGCGGCTACCTCTCCCTGACCCGCGACCCGGCGAGCCCGCAGACGATCGTCAGCGTCACCGTCCTCGGCGACCTGGAGACGCCGCCGCTGCCATCACACGCCCGCCAGCGCCACCCGCGGCCGCGCCCCCGCAGCCCAAGCACCAGCCACCGCCCGACGCCCCGCCCCAGACGGCCGTCCAGAGCACTCCCGGCATGCCCCGGCGCCGGGAACTGACCGTCGCCGACCCCCACCGCCTCCCTCAGCGCGCGACCAGCTGCGCCTCGCCGTCGACGGCATCGCAGACCCGCCCCTTCCGGCGAGCCCGCCGCGGTCCAGGCCGGAAGACCTTCGCTGTCGCCGGTGCGGGGCAGGCTGGACCCGGCACCGGCGTGATCCGCGAGCGAGTTGGGCAAGATTGGCCGGCGGGAGCGAAGGGCTACAACCGCCGCATTCGCGTTCGCCGCAGTGCACGGCACTGCACTTCCCTGCTGCCGATCGCTTTCTCTCTTGACCTTCAGCCTACTGAAGGGTTGACCATGGCAGCTCGGTGCGTCGACCGGCGTGCCCGTGGACGTCGGCGGGCACAGCACAACCGGTGGAGTACGACGACAAGAAAGCGGGCGATGATGACGGTGTCTGATCAAGCGCAGGAGCATGCGACGTGCGGTTGCGGTTGCTGCGGTCCGGCGACCACCCAGAAGGCGGCGAGCGAGGCGGACAAGGGCAACGAGCGGGCTGCGTGCCGGTGCGGCTGCGGGTGTGGCAGCGAGGGCGGATGTCGTTGTGGCTGCACAGACGCGGGATGTTCCTGCGGATGCAGCTGATCGACGTCGACGTCGACGTGTGTGACGCGGCCAGCAGAGCCTGCCGGTGAAGAATGAGGACGCATGGCTGAACCGACGATGTGCATGCCGGTCGAGCAGTGCCGTGAACTGCTGGTCGAGCTTCAACAGCTGCGGCTGCGACTTAGCGCGCTCGAACAGGTGGTCGCGAACGCGGTCCAGCAAGGCGAGCACGCCCCCGAGCAGAGCTCGACGGCCGTGGTCCAGTAATCCAAGGCACCAGCCGCCCCCAGCAACTCCCGCACAGCCAAGCCCGCCCGTCGTGCACTCGCGGCCCGGCACAGACACCAGCCGGGTGTCCGTCGACGCCCGTCGGCTGCCTTGAACTGCCGCACGGCTGTCGGCCTTGCGGTCGCTGCCCTCGCTGCGGGGTGGGGGGTGAGACATGCGAGCTCTCCGGCGGTGCGCGCCTGGCATCCCGGCTCCGGCCAGTACCGCCGCGCCGGACGACTGACGGTGCGTACGACGGGCGCCGGCGACACGGCGGTGGTTCTGCTGCACGGCCTTCCGGCCTCGGGCGACACCTTCGGCTCCGGGTTCGACGCGATAGCGCAGGACGCCCAGCTGGTGATCCCCGACCTGCTCGGCTTCGGCCGCTCCCAAGAACCGGGTTGCACGACGTTCTCGCTGAACGCGCACCTCGATGCGCTGGACACCATGGTCGACGCCCTCGGCCTGCACTCCCACCGGCTGGTCGTCGCCGGCCACTCGATGGGGGGTCTGCTCGCCTGGCACTGGGCGGCCCGGCGAACGGACCAGGTCGACGCCGTCGTGACGTGGTGTGCGCCGCTGTTCCGCGGTCGTGACGAGGCCCGGCGGCGGCTGAACGACAAGGCGCCCGGCCTGGCCTGGATCGGTCTGCCTGGCCGGCTCAGCCGTACGACCTGCACGCAGCTCTGCACGCGACGGCCCTGGCTGGCGCAGTGGCTCTACGTGCTCGTGTACCCGCGGGTGCCGGTGGTGCTGGCCCGGCAGCTGGCCCAGCACACCTGGGCGTCCTACGCGCCCGCCATCACCGACATCGTCCTGGACGAGCGCCGGTGGCGACAGAGCCTGCACGCCCTTGACCAGGCCGGCGTCCCGGTGATGTACGCCGGCGGCGCCCGCGACGTGCTCGCCCCGCCCAAGGTGGTGCAGGAGCTGGGCCAGGACGCCTCGCGGTTGATCGCCGTCACCCACCCGCGCGCCGATCATCTCCTCCCGCTGGACCATCCCGACTGGTGCGTCGACCTGCTGACGAAAACGCTGCAAGACGCCGGGGACATCGCCGGCGAGAGGGTGCGCCCTGGCTGATCAGCGCCTGGGTCGTCGAGGCTCGGACTTGACTTCAAGTCAGCATGAAGCTTTAGCGTCGACGTCGTGGACAAGTTGCAGATCGCTGAGCTCGCCGCGCAGACCGGCTTCACCCCGGCGACCTTGCGCTACTACGAGCAGGTCGGGCTGCTCGAGGCGCCGGAGAGATCGCAGGCCGGCTACCGCCTCTACAGCCAGCGCGACGTCGAGCGGGTGCGCTTCATCGGCCGCGCGAAGCGGCTCGGCCTGAGCCTGGAGGAGATCCGCTTGTTGGTAGCGGTGTGGGCAGGCGGAGAGTGCGGTGCCACTCGGCGGCAGCTACAAGGACTGGTCGAGACGAAGATCGACGCGGTCCGCACACAGCTCGAGGACGCGGCCACGTTCCTGCGACAGCTCGAAGCCGTCGACGACCGGCTCGCGGATCTGCTTGGCAGCGGCGCCACCACCAACGGCTGCGAATGCGCTCCCGAGCTGCCCCACATCGACACCCTTCGCATCGAGCCGAAGGCGCCGGCATCGTCGCGGTGAACGGACCGCGGCACGCTCGCCTGCCGGCGCGTGCCCCACTGCCACCCGACCCTGCCGGCACGATGCCCGCTCGCGCGGACGGCAGGCCTGCCGGCAGAGCGCAGTGACCGTCGGTCCGGCGTCCGTCGCGGCGGACGAGCCAGACAAGCTCAGCTACCGGGCGTTGCTCAGTGTCCGCGGCTACCCGGAGCTGCTCACCGCCCAAGGCGTGTCCCGAGTCGGCGACAGCATCCACTACATCGCCCTCGTCGCGTTGATCTTCTCCCTCACCGGCTCGGGGCTGGCGGTGAGTGGAGCGGTCGTGTTCGAGGCTCTCCCGGTGCTCGCGTTCGGCGCGCTGGCCGGGGCGGTCGTCGACCGCCTCCCGCGCCGCCGCGTCATGATCACCGCTGACCTCGCCCGCGCCGCGCTGGTCGTGCTGATGAGCCAGGCGACCGCGATCCCAGCGATTTACGCGCTGGCGTTCGGGCTCGCCCTGGGCGGGGTGTTTCACGGCCCGGCCTACCAGTCGCTGGTCCCCGCGGTCGTGCCCGCGCGCATCCTGGGACGCGCGAACGCGCTCACCTGGTCGACCGTTCAGTCCACCCACGTGCTCGGCGCGGCCCTCGGCGGCGCAGCGATCGCGCTGGTCGGGGCGAGCGGGGCGTTCCTGCTCAATGCCGCGACGTTCCTGCTGTCGGCGTTGCTCCTGCTCCGCGTCCCTGAACCGGCATCGCCGACCTCGACGGTGCGCCAGACGCGACTGGGCGCCGAGGCCAGGCAGGGCGTCGAGTTCATCCGAGCCGACCGCTTCATCCGGCAGCTGCTCGCTGTGCAGCTGCTCGCGGTGCTCAGCGTCGGCGGCACCGGAGCGCTGCTGATCGTCCTGACCACTCAACAGCTCGGGGTAGACGAAGCAGACTTCGGGCTGCTCGTCGCCGCGCTCGGCGTCGGCGCAGTGATCGGCCCGCTGCTGTTCGGGCGCCTGATCGACCGCATCGACAGCCCCGTACTGGTGTTCATCCCCTACCTGGTGCGCGGCATCATCGACACCGCGCTGGCGTTCGTGACCGGCTTCTGGCTGCCGGCGGCGCTGTTGCTGCTCTACGGCATCAACACCTCGACCGGTGGCGTCGCCTACACCACCCTGCTGCAGCGCCGCATCCCGGCCGAGTACCGCGGCCGGGTGTTCAGCGCCTTCAACGTCGTCTGGCAAGGCGGCCGACTCGCCTCACTGGCGCTCGCCGGAGTCCTCGTCGACGTCTTGTCGGTGCAAGTCCTCTACATCGGTGCCGGGGTGCTACTCGTGCTCGCCGGACTGCTCGGACTACGCGCCATGCGCACCGCAGCCGAGCCGGCACCCACCTGACGGGACTGCACCGGATTGCTTCGGCAAGGTCGGTGTCTGAACCGCCGTCGGGTGAGCACTCTGAAGGTCAGGGCTGACACGGCCGTCAACTCTCGGCCGTGCGGGGTGCTCCGCGCCGGCAGTGGCCGCGGCCGCTTCCCTGCCCGTGTGGTCCGCGGCGCACTGGCTCGCGCAGTGGGTCGGTGTCGTCCAGCTGGTCGTCCCGGTGCAGGTGATGCCGCTGTCGCCGCTCATGCGCGGCGAGGTACTGATCAGGCCGGCGCTGCTACACGGGTTGCCGGTCGCTGGTCATCGTCGATCCGCAGCGCGGGGCTTCCTGGAGATCGACCGAGACCTCTGACCCGACCCGGCGCGCCCGGTCCTCGACGTCGTTCTCGCTTGTACGCACGTCACCCGGGCTGGGAGCTGCTCGATGACCGCTTGACCTTCTCGTCGCTGGAAGGTGAACGGTGGTCAGCGACCGGAAGGAGCGTCACGTGACCCCTCTGCAGCCACTTCTGACCAACGACGGCAAGCACGTGTTCACCGAAGAGCTGCAGGCACAGACCCGACCGCGAGGCGGCTGGACCGGCTGGCTGCGCGAGTCCTCGGCTGAGCGCGTCGCCGTCGTCGACCGGACCCTCCAGTAGGTGCTACCGCACCTTTGGGACATCAAGAACGTCGAGTACTGCGAGCGCAAAGCCGATGACATGCAGGTCAGCGCCGAGCAGCTGGACCGGGCGGTACGTCATCCGCGGCCGGATCTTCGGCATGGTCCCGTGGCAGGGGCCGTTCCGGTATGTGCTGCACGAACGCGGCTTCCACAGCCAGGACGCCGTCGCCCGGCGCGGCGGGTTGCGCGTCAACGGCGGCTTCACCGCCGAGCCCGATGGCGACCGCACCCGGATCTGGCACTACGAGCGGTACCTGCTGCCGTGGCCGGTGGCACCGCTCAAGCCGCTCGTGACCGCGTATGTGAGGTGGACGCAGCGACGAGAGATGCGCGACCTCGCAGCGCTCATCGAGCGCGACCAGTGGCGTGCGGCGGCCACGAGGTGAGTCAGATCAGCGCAGGCCAGCGCTGCGGCGGCAGATCGTCGTGCGCCAGCGGCCGCAGCTCCCGCGCACAGCCGAGCCGCACACCCGCGCGGCCGGCCACCATCCAGCCGTTGCCGGCGTGCACTGCCGCGGTGTCCTCATCCAGCGTCAGCACCTGCGGCCGCTCCTCACGGACGCGCGCGGCGAACTCCGGCTCGTTCCGCGACACCTCCTGCCAGTGCGGAATCACGGCGGCGTCGACCAGGCCCACCCCCCGCCGGGCCTGGGAGTGCGGCTCCTCCGGGTCGTACACCCAGGTGCCGAGCAGGACCGCGCCCGCCGAAGCAGCCGCCAGCGGCACTCCGCGTCGCCATGCGCTGATCAGCCCGTCGACATACGGGGTGGCGACCAGCACCTGCGCGGCGGCCCCGACCTTCGCGCCGGACAGGTAGATCAGGTCGACGTCGTCGAGGCGCGGCCGCTCGCGCACAGCATCCGGATGGTTCCGCACGCCCGATACGACGACCTTGGCGCCCAGCCGAGCGAAGTGCTCCTGCGCCGCGCGCACCACAGCCGCCACGGTCTCAGGACCATCAGAGCCAAGCGCAGCGGGCACGAAAAGCACGCGGCGGTCGGTCGCCTGCGCGAGCAGAAGCGTGTCGACCGAGCGCATCGCCGGGGTGAACTCGCCACCGCCGATCAGCGCCAGCGGCCCAGGCATCACCCGTCGCCAGGGGTGAGGGTGTAGAAGATCGTCTGGGCGACGATCCGCCCGTCACGGATCACGTAGGAGTCCACGCCGTCGCGGACCGACCCGGACGGCGAGTGCCCCGTCCACTGGAGCATCCCGATCGCTGCGGAGACCTGACGCAGCTTGTAGGCGTACGTGCACTTGGGCAGCTGCGACGGCAGCAGCGCCGCCATCTTGCGCACACCGTCGTGGCCCTGCTCGACGGCCCAGTTCGACACGACCGCGACGTCGACGGCGTAGTTACGGGCAATGTCGTCCCCAACGCTCCCGTTCAAGCTCATCGCCAGGTGATCGTCGAGCACCTCCTGCGCTTCGCTGCTTCGACACGTGGAACTCCTCGACCTCGGCGTCGACAGGGACCTTAGAGATTCCAGCAACTAGAAGGTCAAGGCGACCTGCGGCAGATACGGTGATGAGTCGTTGCTGCGGGCGAGGAGAAGCATGATGCGTATCGGCGAGCTGGCCGACCAGGTCGGGGTCAACCCGAAAACGGTCCGGTACTACGAGCAGATTGGACTGATCCCGCGCGCGCCGCGCACCTCGAGCGGGTACCGCGAGTACACCGACACCGACGCCATCCGGCTCACCTTCATCAAGACTGCCCAGCGCCTGGGGCTCTCGCTCGACGAGGTCGCCGAGATCCTTCGGCTCCGTGAGCGCGGCGAACCGCCGTGCGGCTACGTCCGCGACGTGCTCAGTCACCAGTTGCGCAGCATCGACAAGCGCATCGCCGAGCTCCGCGCCCTGCGCAGCGAGCTGCGCGAGTTGCGCGAGGCGGCCGATGCCATCCCAGAGGTCGACGGCGCCACCTGTCGAATCATCGACCACGTCAAGGCCGCTACCACCGTGGCCGCCAGACCGCCTAGCCGCTGAAGCTCCGCAACGACGCGCTCTCGCGGCCCTGAACACGCGCCAACCGCCAGACTGCAGCTGCGTCTCACGCAGGCGGCTGCCGCCGAAGTCGCCGGCCGGGCAGGTAGTACTCCACCGAGTCAGCCGCGCGCTGTCGAAGCAAGTGGATCGCTAGGAAAGGAGCCGTGCCCGGCCGGCGCCCTGCAGGGAGGCCCGGAACCGGACGGAGGACCCGCAACTGGGCCCGCCGCCCCCATCGACGTCCGCTTCTGCCGCGACGGGTGAAGCGCTCGGCGGAACATCCGTAGCCGTGCACATCGTGTCCCGTTGAGGGATGCCCTAACGGGGCGCGTCCGGCCCGCTTGCAGCGGTCGCGTCGGTCGGCGCATGGTCCGCTGAGGCCGTAGCCGGCTGCCCGTCTCGCCGGCGGACCGGCCAGCGCAGGCCCCGCGGCCGAG
>JAABUN010008015.1_pt1 | contig 11036 bp, 9 predicted proteins | sample 5559311 | NCBI WGS metagenome assembly JAABUN01 (sample SAMN10711877, study PRJNA513370) | rock metagenome | isolation source: Antarctica rocks | place: Antarctica: Victoria Land, Siegfried Peak sud | reverse complement strand
ATCCTTGCGCGCCTCGCCGGACGCGCTTAAAAGATTAAAGCAATTATAGCCAATTCAACGCGCGCTTTTCAACCCCGCGCGGCATCGCGCTTGCTCCGATTCGTAACCCAAGCGGTTGCTATTGCCGCTTCCATTCCCATGAACACACAAACTCAAGCGCCGCTCAGCGGCGAGACCCTTACAGACGCGCTCAACTGGCGCTACGCGACCAAACAATTTGACCCGACCAAAAAGCTCTCGGGCGAGCAGTGGAGCGTTTTGAAAGAGTCGCTGCATCTGGCGGCGTCGAGTTTCGGGTTGCAGCCGTGGAAGTTTATCGTCGTGACCGACGACGCCAAAAAAGCGGCTCTGCGCGCCGATGCCTGGGATCAAAGTCAGGTCTCGGACTGCTCGCATTTGGTCGTGGTTTGCTCCAAAAAGAACATGACCGAACCCGACGTTGACCATTTGATGCAGGCCACAGCCCAGGCGCGCGGAGCGGAGGCGACTTCGCTGGACGGCTACAAAGGCATGATTCTGGGCAGCCTGAGCGCGCGCACGCCCGAATTTGTCGCGGCCTGGAACGCGCGGCAGTGTTATATCGCGCTGGGATTTTTGCTCGAAGCGGCGGCGCTTTTGAAAGTGGACGCGTGCCCGATGGAAGGGTTTATGCCCGAAAAGTTCGACGCGGCGTTGGGCTTGAGCGATTCCGACTATACCGCGACGGTGTTGTGCGGGTTGGGCTTTCGTTCGGACGACGATAAATACGGCGATCTGGCCAAGGTTCGCTATCCCGAAAACGAGGTTTTCGAGTTCATCGGTTAGGAGATTGGAGCGAAAGCGAGTGCCCCACACAGTTAGGTTACTGCTGCGCCATTTTGTCATTCTGAGCGGAGAGCGACGCAGTCGCGCGCAGTCGAAGAATCCACGCTTGCCACGAAAGTCTAAATTCCAGTATTCGAGACTGTAACGCTCCGGCAAGCGTGGATTCTTCGACTGCACGCGACTGCGTCGCTCTCCGCTCAGAATGACAGTAGGAGGCTATAACAACTTAACCGTGTTTTGTTTTGGGCCAATTCACCGGTTCGCCGGAGCGGGCGGGGCCATCATTTTGGCGCTGTCCATCAGCGCCTGCGGGCTGCTGGTGTCGAGCGGTTTGTCCATGATGGCGGGCACAACGCCGGGCGGGATCGGCGGCAGCATCGGGCGCATTTCGATGCCGGGCGCCTTGACCTGGCGCGCCACTTCGTAGATCAAAATCGTGTGGCCGACCACGTCGGGCAAAAACTGCGTCGCGTGCGCTTTGAGCGCGTCGTCCATGCCGTTCATGATCTCAGTCTGGTAGAGCGCGATGGTATTCTCGTGATCGCCGACCTGTCCGGCCATATACATCCGGTCGAACTTGTCGCCTTTGGCCTTTTTGAGCGCGTCGTAAATGACCTGATGCGAGGCCGAAAGCTTTGGCGCCATCGCCACGCCCTTGGCTCTCGTGATGCTCATCAGATCGTTGAGGTCTTTGGTGTGGCCCATCAAAATAGTGTTGGCGACCTGGCGCACGCCCGCGTCCTTGCTTTTGTTGAGGGCGAGCGTGGCAAAGGTGATTTCGGCGAAATTGCCTTCGGCGTCGCGCACGCAGAACAACATATCCTGAGCCGACATCATGCCCGGCGTCATCGCCATCATGCCGGGCGCGGGTGGAGCGGGCGCCTGGATCACGACGAGAGCCACCGCATCGGGCGCGGTCGCATCGGGCGAGGGCCGCACCATGCCGGGCAAAGTTCCGGGCACCATGCCGGGAATCATCGGCTGGGCGTCGGAGGCGTTTTGGGCGTGGCCCGACAGCGCGAGCGCGCCCATCGCGGCCACAGCGAGAAAAAAAGTTTTGAGTTTCATAGCGAAAATTCGGGCCGCGCTTTCGCGGTCACAAAGCAGAAATCAAATCGTATGCCCGCGCGAGCGTGCCGCCGGGAAACGGGGAATCCTGAAGCCAATCGCAGGGAATGCCCGCGCCCCCAAATAAGCGTTTGGCGAGCGGATTTTGCGGGCGCGGCGCGAGGAGTTTGGGAGGTGAAATTTGGCGTTTGGAGTTGCACTGGTTTGAACCCGATGGCGGCTTCAACCGTCCGGTTAGCGATTCCCACATGAACCCAATTTCTCAATGGGCCGAGGCGCACGGCGGGCTGGTCGGTCTGGGCGTTGAATTCGCCAAATGGTCACTGGTTTTGTTCTCGATTTTGTCGCTGGCGATCATCGTCGAGCGCGTCATCGCCTTGCGCCGCGTCCGTGCCCTGGAAAACGCGCAGTTTCCCGACACCCGCGATTTTCTGCGCACCAATCAGCTTTTCGAGGGCAACGCGCCGTGCCAGCGCATCGCCGCCGCCGGTTGGAATCATCGCGCCACTCCGATGCGAATGCGCGAGGCGATGGAGCGAGCGACCACGCTCGAAATCGCGGCGCTGAGCTTCAACTTGCCGATTCTGGCGACGGCGGCTTCGACCGCGCCTTATATTGGGCTGTTCGGCACGGTCCTGGGGATTTTGGCGGCGTTTCGCCAGATCGCGCAGTCGGGGCAGACCGGCGCCGCCGTGATCGCGGGCGGCATCTCCGAGGCGCTGACGGCGACGGCTCTGGGCCTGGGCGTGGCGATTCCGGCGGTTTTGGCCTACAACTATTTCACGGGCCGCGTCAATTCAATTGCCCTCGAAATCGAAACTCACGCCGAAGAGTTGGCCGCTGTTTTGGACTTTGAGCCAGACCAAATCGCTGCGCCTTCCACTGTCCAGACTCCAGGCTCCGCGCGCGCTGGCGTTGAGCCGGCGGGCGCCGAACGCGATTCTCTGATGCACAAAATCGCGCAACATGAGGTCGGCGCCTCCGAAAATGCCAACGGCGACAGCCCGCGCTCGGCGCGGCAAGACCGTCCCACAACAGCGGAGGTGAACGCCGATGCCCCGAACGCTCAAGGCCAGTGACCGCCGCGACGCGCGGCGCCGGGGCATCGCGCCGATGGCCGAAATCAATATCATTCCGCTCGTGGACGTGATGCTGGTTTTGCTGATCATCGTGATGGCGACGGCGGCGTTTGTCCGCGATTCGGAGTTGGGCCTCAAGCTGCCGCAGGCCAAAACCGGTTCCAGCACCCAGAGCAACACCCGCGATTTGACGGTCGGCATCACGCGCGCGGGCGCGCTGTATGTGGACGGCCAACTGATCAGCGAAGACGCTTTGGCGGCGGCGATGCGCGCGCGTCTGGCGAGCAATCCCAACGTGCGCGTCGCCATCAAAGGCGACAGCGATGTGCCCTACCAACGCGTGATCAAAGTCATGGATTTGGCGCGCGCGGCGGGCCTGAGCAGCGTCTCGCTGGGCACGCGCCAACCCGAAACGCCCGCTCCAAGTCGCTAAGGGCGCGTCAACAAATAAAGTTGACAAATCGACTGGACTTTACGTTCAGCAGAATCCAAATCTACCAACTTCGTTTGTTGACGCTCCCTAACAGCCAGGGCGATCCAGTTCTCATTGATTTCACGCAGAGACGTAGAGAGAGTGAAACGTAAAAACTTTTTACACTGGCAGTCCCGTTTGACTTTCTGAGTTCTCTCTGGGTCTCTGCGTGAAATCAACGCGAACTGAATTGCCTTTTTTACCGCAAATGCCGATTCCTCTGAACAGATTCAAAGATTTGCCGACGTTCTGGCAACTCATCATTGGCTCGGTCGCGCTCCACGCGCTGATCTGGGCTTGGATCGCCTGGCAGACGCCCGCGCCCGTCGCCCCAAGCGCGCCGCGCGTGATGGAAGTCGAACTGCTCGATCCGCCCAAACCGGTCGCCGCGCTCGACGCGCCCGCCAAAAAAGCCGCCACCAAACCGCTTTCCAACGAGCGCCCGCGCCTCAAACCGCGCCGCGCCGCCAAAGTCGCCAAACCGCGCGCGGTCGTCAAAGCACAACCCAAACCAATTACACCGCCCAAGCCGCGCCCGACGCCCGTCGAAACCATCGCGCCGCCGCGCGAGCGCACCACGCCCCTCATCGCGCCCAAAGTGCCCAAGAGCGTGCCCCAGACGATAACGCCCAGCGTGACGGCGGCTCCAACGCCGCCGCCGATTGCGACCGCGCCGCCCGCTAATACCATCGCGCCGCCCGCCAACATCGTCGCGCCCCAACCGGCTCCGACGTTGGCTAAACCTGAGGCGATTGCGCCGGTGAGTCCCGGTCTCGGCCAGGGCAGCGGAACTGGCACCGGCAACGGAAGCGGCGCCGGGAGCGGCGCAGGTTCGGGAAGCGGAAGCGGGACGGGTTCGGGCGCCGGAAGCGGCGCAGGTTCGGGTAACGGGAGCGGTGCGGGGAGCGGCAACGGTTCCGGCGCGGGCGCGGGCAACGGTAGCGGCGCGGGCGCGGGCAACGGTAACGGTTCCGGCCAGGGCAACGGAAGCGGCGATGGCCCCGGAAGCGGTGGTGGCGGCGGTGGCGGTGGAGGCGGCGGTGGCGGCGGTGGCGGGATTTATGGCGCGCCGCCCACGTTGCCTCCGAGTGGCGAGGGCGCGCGGCGCATCGTCTATGTTTTGGATGTGTCGCCGAGCATGGACGACCGTTTGGATCTCGCCGAAGCCCAACTCAACTCCGCTTTGAGCCGTCTGGTGCCGGGCGAATCGTTCAACATCATCGCCTTCGACGCCCGCACTTATCCGCTGCAAAAAACGTTGGTGCCCGCCACGCCCGCGAATCTGGCGAGCGCGCGCAAGTTCCTGGAGCAGATCAAGCGAGACGTGCAGCAGGACAAACTGAGCAACGGCACCAACTTGCAGTTGGCGCTGCGCGTCGCGCTGCAAACCAAAGACGTGAACGCGGTCGTGGTCATCACCGACGGCGAGCCGACCGTCGGCCAGAAAAACTACGCCAAAATCGCCGCCAAAACGCGCGATCTCAACCAAAGCCGCGCGCGCATTGACACGTTTGGCCTGACCGGACTCGACGAAAACGGCCAACCCGAACCGTTTGTCGCCGAGCCGCTACTGCGGCAGTTGGCGCGCGAAAACGGCGGGCAATTCCGGGCAGTCAAAGACGCGGACCCGCCGTGAAGATTGGGCGAAGCGAGCGGACGGATTGGCCTTGGTTTGTAGTGCGCCCGTGAGGGCGTTTGTCCTGGCCGCTTATGCGTTCAAACGCCCTTGCGGGCGCACTACAAACACGGTTGCGCTCCGATTGCGATTGCGGCTCCGATTCAGACACTAAACAAAGCGGCGCACCCCGACTTCGGCGCCCGTCTTCATGGATTCGTTGGCCGCCAACGTGACCGCCAACGTCTGGGTGCCGCTACGGTAATCGGCGATGATTTTCGCTTGATCGCCGCTCTGAATCGCCGCGATAAACGCGCGGTCACCGTTGCCCAACTGATCGCTCCACGGCTGATTGCCCACGATTTCGTCTTTGCCCTCGGCGCTTTCCCAAGTCGCTTTGTCCGAGTCCGTCCAGACCTGAAAGTCGCGGCCCTTCAGGGTCAATTCGACTTTGCTGCCGCCGTGTTTTTCGGCGATGCAGCCCGAAATCACCGAGCCGACCGCGCCCGAATCGAACTTCATCGCCACAACCGAAGTGTCGGTGATGTCGTAGTTTTCGATCTCGGTCATCGCGCCGGTCGAGGCGGCGGCATAAACCGATTTGACCTCGCCCGCCAGATAGCGCGCCAAATCCACGATGTGCGTGGATTGCTCGACCAACTGCCCGCCCGACAATTTCAGTTGGCGCCACCACGGAGCGCCGACAAACCCGCCATACCAGTAGCCGTCCACAAACGCGACGCGCTTGCCTTCCAGGAATTTCTTGGCCGCCTGCGAACCGGCGGCGTAGCGCCAATGATAGCCGACCGAGTTAATCACCGGCGTTTTCTCCAGTTGCTCCAGCACTTTTTGGCAGGCGTCCAAATCGAGGTGAACCGGCTTTTCGATGTAGAACGGCACGCGGGCTTTGACCAGATCGAGTTCGGTTTCGCCGTGAACGCCGGGAATCAGGCAGACGTAGCAGCCGTCCAGCTTTTGCTCGGCGAGCATCTTTTTGTAGTCGGTGTAGATGGCGGCGCCAAACTTTTCGCCGACTTCGCTGGCGCGGTCGGCAAAGGCATCGCACACGGCGCTGATTTCGACGCCGTCCATCGCCTTGAGGTTGTTGAGGTGCGGTTGGGCGACGCCGCCGACGCCAATAAATCCAATTTTGAGTGACATGATGAATTTGCAAGGATAACGCATACTTGGAGCAAGGAACAGGGAACAAGAGTAGAACGGTTGCGAGGCCGTTCCGATGGCTGACCTTGTCCCTTGCTCCCTGTTCCTTGCTCCCCAAAAAGTGTTACTTCCAGGATTGGTTTCGGTTTCTTTCCGCGCGCTCTCGCCGCGCGAGATTACTGGCGCGTGTCTGGAAGCGCAAGTTCGAGGCATCGAGTGGGGCGGCGACGTTCATGTGCCGCCGGGCGATCTGGAAAACGCGCGCGCCGTTGGGCAGATGACGCGGGATGCGGGCTTGCAAGTCGCCGCTTACGGCTCGTATTTTCGCTGCGACGGCAGCGACTTCGAACCGGTTTTGGAAACCGCGTTGGCTGTGGGCGCGCCTCTGATTCGCGTGTGGGCCGGAACTGTGGACTATTTGCGGTCAATGGGAATTGACTGGGAGATCGTGAGCGAGTCTCTGGCGCGCGACTGCGATGGCGAAGCGCGAAAATATCCAGGTGGCGACTGAGTTTCACGGTGGCACTTTGACTTCAGGCGGGCAGAGCGCGCGGCGCTTGATAAACGCGGTGGAGGGCGCGCGCACTTTGTGGCAACCGCTGCGACGCGCGTCCGATTTTGAGCTGCAAGTCGAAGCGAATCTGTCCGATCTAGAAGCGGTCACGCCGTTTCTCCGCAACGTTCACGTCTACAACTGGGCCGACGACGCGGCGGGCCAAACCCAACGTCTGCCGCTCGAATCGAGCGCGGCGTGGCCACTTTATGTCGAAGCGTTGAAGCAAATCGGCGGCGAGCGGTGGATGTTGCTGGAGTTCGTGCCCGACGACGATCCGGCGATTTTAGCGCGCGAGGCGGCGGCGTTGCGGGAACTTATCGGCCTTTGAATCCCAAAATTTTTCGCGGCAACGGCTTGCCAAGCTCGAACCGGCGCGGTATAATTTCTTCTTGCGCCGCCCGAAACGGCGCTTTATAATATGTGCCCGTAGCTCAGCTGGATAGAGCGTCTGATTACGGATCAGAAGGCCGGGGGTTCGAATCCCTCCGGGCACATCCAACCCGAACGCGTCCACTGAATTTCAGTGGACGCGTTTTCGTTTTTAGCCACAGAGAACACACAGAGGGAGCATAAAGAATTGCTTTGTGCCTCTTTAGTGGCTAAAGAACTTTCCGGTCTCCGAATCTCGACCGCGCGAATTGGTTTATAATTGAATCATGCTCGCCCTCTCGCGTTGGCCGTTGCGCCTGATTTACTCGCTGCTGATTTGGACGTTCGTCTTTCACGCGAGCGCGGCGCGCGCCCAAACGCCCGCTCCCACTCCCAAAGGCCCGCTGCAAATGGCGCTCTCCTCGCCCTTGGCCCTCACCGAAACGCCGCTGTCGGTGACCGCCAAAACCGGGCGCTGGTTTCCGGTCGCGGTCACGCTCTCCAACACGGGCGACGCCGTTGCGGGCGAGGTTCGGTTGCGCCTTATCGGGCCGGGCAACTTCGACTACGCGCCCAACGATTTTTATGCGCCGGTAGATTTGCCCTCCAACTCCAACAAGGTCGTGTGGCTCTACGGGCGCATGGAGCGGCCCAACATCAACGGCTTTGAGGTCACCTTTTCCGGGCGCGGGTTCAAGCCCATTTCGCGGCGCGTCCCGATTGTCGAGGCCGATCCCGAACAGCGCCTCATCGTCACCGTCGCCGACACCGATGACGGCCTGGCGGCGATGCTCAAGAGCCTGCGCGGTCAGGCGCTGTTTCGCGGCGGGCGCACTCCGCAGTTCAATCCCAACTTGCAGCCGGTGCGCGCCATCCAAGCCTCGCACGAGAACGTCCCCGACCGCTGGATCGGTTTCGACAGCGCCGACATGATCGTGCTGGGCGATTTCGTTCACACCTCACTTTCGCCCAAACAATTGGAGGCGCTACGCGGTTGGGTCATGGGCGGAGGCAACATGATCGTGGTGGGTGGCAACAACGCGCCGCGTTTGGCGGCCTCGCCTTTGAAGGATTTGTGGCCGGTCACGGCGACCAATTCGGCGCCCGCCACGCTCGCCGAAGTCACCGACATCGCGCGGCGCAGCGTGCCGCAACCCAAAAACGGCGCCGACCGCTTGGGTGGCGCGCCCGTTGTCGTCGTGCGCGGCCCGCTCAACGCGGGCGCCGAGTTGAAAGAGGGTAGCGCGGGGGCGCCCTTGTTTTCGCTGCAAGACCGGGGCGCCGGGCGCGTGATGTTTCTGGGCTTTAACCCCGGCGCGCCGCCCTTTGTCGGCTGGAGCGGGCAGGGCGAACTGTGGCGCGACCTGTTTCTGTTCCAGACCAACACGCGCCGCCTCGACGCCGTTGACGTGGATTTTCTCTCCTATGGCGCCGTCAACGGCGGCATGGGCAGCGCGCCTTATTACGGGAATAATCCTTACACGGGCGAGGGCCAGGGCGCGACTTCGCTGACCGGGCAACTGCTCAATGGGCTGGCGAGCGCGCCGCAACTCAAGATGCCGCCGGTCTCGCAGATCGCCTGGTTTCTGGCGCTCTACGTCTTCTTTTTGGTGCCGGTCAACTACGCGATTCTGCGCCTGATCGACCGCCGCGAACTGGCGTGGGTCACGATTCCCTTAGTTGTGGCGGCGTTCTCGATTTGGGCTTACAGCGCGGCTTTGTCGATTCGCGGGCGCGCGATTTTGACGCGGCAAATTGACATCGTGCAGTCTTCCCTCGGCTCCCAAAGCGCGCGCACCGATTCGATGCTGTGGCTGTTTTCGCCCAAACCCACGACCTACGATTTGACTTCGGGCGGCCAAAACGCGGTGATCGCGGATTACGCCAACGAGAGCAGCGGCAAGCAGGGCGCGTTTTCGATTCTGGAGCCGGGCGATGCGGGCAGTTTCAAGGTCGAGGGCGCCAACGTCTGGATGTGGACGGATCGGCCTTTCAACGCGCAGTCGATCGGGCAGTTGGGCCAGGGCGTTTCACTCAACGGCCAGACTCTACGCAACGGAATGCCGCTCGATCTGCGCGGCGCGGTCTGGGTGCAGGACGGGCGTGTGTGGAGTCTGGGCGACATCAAGACCGGCGGCAGTGCGGCGCTGAAGGGGCCGGGCCAGGCGACATCGGGCGCCGATTTGCCGGGTGCCATCGCCAATGCCGCCAATCTGCCGGCGATTTTTGACGACAACACGCGTTCGAGCGGCATCCCGGCCAAGGCGCTTTCGATTGCGCTGGGCAACGATTTCGGCAAGCTCAACAGTTCGGCGGTTTTGGTGGCGTGGGGCAAGACGCCCCTGGCGCCGATCGATGTCGCGGGCGCGCGTGGGCGCAACGTGACGCTGTGGGTGTTTCGCGCCGCCAAAGTCAGCGGCGCCCTCGCCCCGCGCCAGGCGACGTTTGTGCCGCAAACCTCGTTCGAGCCGTTCGTGCAAACCGCGCCCGGCAGTCCCAACGTGGCCAGCGGCCCCGGCAATTACGGCGGCTATGGCGGGCGCGGCGGCTACGCGTTCTACGACGCGACTCTGCCCGCGCAGGCGAGTTTGGTGCTGACGGCGCGCGGTCTGGGCATCAGCGTGCCCGCGCAACGGCAACGGCCCGCGCAAACGATTCCCGGCAAAACGCCTAAACCCGTCGCCAAAACCGTGACGACGTGGGTTCACTTCGAGGTTTTGGACGCGCGCACCGGCAAATGGCAACCGCTGCAAGGCACGATGAAGCGCGACAAATCGCCTGCGGGCGGCTGGAATTTTCGCGCGCCGATTGACGCGGGCCTGGCCCGCTTGCCCGATCATTTGCTGCGCGTGCGCGTGCGTTTGGACAATGCGCGCGCGCGGGTGTCAAGTTTGCAGATCGGCTGAGTTCGCGGTTTTGTTGGGGACACTTTGCTACTGAGGAACTTGCGCGCGAGCGGGGCTACCGCCTCCTTCCAATCTTCGGGCTGCCGAGAAACCAAAAGATTGGAAGGAGGCGGTAGCCCCGCTGACGTTGCGCAACCAAACAGGAAATTTGTTAGGCTGCTTCAACTCAAGCCCTTTTCGCCCCGGCCAAAAATTTAACATTGTCTGGCCAGCAAATCGCACCTCTTAACCCGCTTTTAATACAATGAACTACCGCAATCTGGGACGCTCCGGCGTCAAAGTTTCTGAAGTCGCCTTGGGATCGTGGCTGACCTATGGCAACGCCACCGAAGACAAAACCGCCGCCAAGTGCATCAAGCGCGCCTTTGATGTCGGCATCAACTTCTTCGATACCGCCAACGCTTACGCGCGCGGCAAGGCCGAAAAAGTCGTGGGCAAAGCCCTGCGCGACTACCAACGCGACTCCTACGTTTTGGCGACCAAAGTCTTCTTCCCGATGGGCGACGGCCCCAACGACCGGGGCCTCTCGCGCAAGCACATCATGGAGCAGTGCCACCTCTCGCTCCAGCGTTTGGGCACCGATTACATTGACCTCTACCAATGCCACCGCTACGACGATTCGACGCCGCTCGATGAGACGCTGCGCGCACTCGACGATTTGGTGACGCAGGGCAAAATTCTCTATGTCGGCGTCTCGCAGTGGAGCGCGACCAACATTTCGGACGCGCTCGCTCTGGACGAGAAATGGGGCTACGACCGCATCATCTCCAATCAGCCGGTTTACAACGCGATCAACCGCGATCTGGAAAAAGATGTGATGCCGTTATGCGAAACCGAGGGCATCGGCCAAATCGTCTATTCGCCTCTGGCGCAGGGCGTTTTGACCGGCAAGTATCTGCCGGGCGAGCCGCCGCCCGCCGATTCGCGCGCCGCCGATCCCAAGCAAAACGAGTTTCTCTCGCCCGAACAGTTGGACGATAAAGTTTTGAAGCGCGTGCAGAAGCTC
>JAABUN010008014.1_pt1 | contig 11036 bp, 12 predicted proteins | sample 5559311 | NCBI WGS metagenome assembly JAABUN01 (sample SAMN10711877, study PRJNA513370) | rock metagenome | isolation source: Antarctica rocks | place: Antarctica: Victoria Land, Siegfried Peak sud | reverse complement strand
GCCGTTCCCGTCAGGCGTGGTGCTGCTGCGTTACAGGGTCGAGCCACCCGCCGCGCCACAGCAGGTGTCCGGTCGATCTTCCTAGACCATCGGTTCTCTACTTTGGCCCGTATAGCCGCCCCTTGCTGCGCCGACCGGTTCGCCCGGACAGGTATGCGACGGTGCGGCTTCTTTTGTGTATATGGAACATTGACGCTCACCTCACGTCTCTATAGGAGAGATAGCATAAAGAGCGTCAGGGGGCTTTACTGGTGCGCCGAGGTCAGATCGCCGTCTTGCGGTTCAAGCTACTTATGGGTACCTACCTGCTGGCGTGGCTCATCACTTTGACTATTAGTGGTGGCTCCGCGTTCAAGCGCTGGTACGATCAGCGCCATGCGCTGCCACCGCGACCGGTCAGCCTTTGCGTGACCGGTATCCAGGATGGTTGGCGTGTGTCCCAGTGCGTAGAACCTGACGGCACGGTCGTTGTCTCGCGCTTGTATCTCCCCGATCTCGGCAGCCCGGCGACATATGAGGGGCATCCTCCCGCCACGCGCGTACCGACGGTTAGGCGTTAAAAGAAGCCAATATCAAACTCGACGGCGGCCGGTTGAATCTCGAACCATCCGCGCATACTAATCGCGTCCGAGTAGTCACATGACCGACCGATGTTCTGCTTGATCTCGTCCTTTGGCACGATCTTCAGCTTCCCATCCTTCTCCACGTCCCTTGTGCTGGCCGTTTAGTCCATCCGCAGTCGGAACCTGGCACTCCCGTACCTGGACTGCCAGCGAATCGCCACGGATGGACTAAACAGCCAGCACAGCCATCCTCCGACACGCCCGCGCGGGGCTGCCGCTCCCCGTGTAGCCGCCTCACGCCCCGCCATGCACCATCCCCATCCACCGGCCGCCGACGGAAATCGGCCAACGTCCGCGGCAGGACCGCCGCGAAGCGGCACCCGACGCCTCCGGACGACCTCCCGGTCGGGCCGTTCAGCCCGTCCGAGGTCGGAGCTTGGCACCCTCGCGCGCTGCTCCCGCCGGAAACCCATGCCGGAAGGGGTGGACGGCCCGGACAGGCCGGTACGAACCTCGATCGCGCCGAAGTCCCCCGACGCCTCGGGCGACGCCCCGATGGCCCCCTCGGCGAGCGCCGCGCGAGCGCCGAACACCCGCGCCGCGATGCCCGGCCGTACGCGGCGTCACCGCCCGACAAGCGGCATCGGCACCCCCCGCGATCGGCGGACCGCCCCGGGGACATGCCCGGGCGCACGGGCCGCATGGCCGCTCGGGGGGCGCTGCCGCGATCGCGCGCGGCGTTCGGGGGCATAATGCCCCCCAGCAACCCGGCAATACCCCCTGCGACCGTTGCCGCCACGCCCGTATACTTGGCCCGGCACGGCGGCACCACACACAGAGCGGGCGGGCCGGTCGCGCCGGGGCGAGGGGCGCATACGGCGCGACAGTCGGGGGGACGCGTGCCCCACGACGAGGCCCTGCGCACTCGGGGGGCGGGCCGAAGGGGTGTCGCGCGATCATCGCTCCGGCGGGTCGGCCTTGGGGGATGTTGTATGACCGAGACAGGGGTCGGCATGGCGGCGGTCGGCACACGGCCAGTCGGGGCCGGGCCACATGACCTCGCGAGCGCGCGGCCGTTGCCGCCGGGCGGGCGGGCGGTACCCGCAGGCGGATCACGACGCCGACGCCGATCGCCCGGTCGGCCCCGCGGCGCGAGGACGGCTCGCGGGAGGGCGTCGTCGTCTCGGCCGCGGGGCCGACCGGGCGCGGTGTGGCTGTGGGCGCGACGTGCCGCGCCGACGGTGCCCGGAGCGGGTACCCGCTCGCGCCGGTCGGCGTTTCCATACTGCGGCGCGGCGCGAGCGATAGCGGTAACTGCGCTGTGGGGGAGTCTATGATGCACAATCTCGTCTTCGTCCCGCCGAATCGCGGCGCGCTCTGGTCGATGCTGGCCCTGACCAGGATCCAGCTGGCCGAACTCTGCGGCCTCACCACGCGCCAGATCGGCCACTGGACCGACCGGGGCTACATCGCCACCTCGGGGCGCGACCCGGGGCGCTACAGCGGCGACGCGGTCGATCTCTGCATGCTGATCAGGCAGGGCCTCCTCGGCGGCGTCCAGCTGCGGCGCGCGGTGCTGCTGGCGCGCGAGTATCTCGCCGGGGAGCTGTCCCGGCAGCCCGGCATGCGGGCGGTCGCGCCGCCGACGCTGCTCGACATCCGCGAGGGGCTGCGCGGCGCGGGGGCAGCGCTCGCCGACGTCCTGGAGGTCGTCTCCTCGCTCGTCCCGGAGGGGCCGCAGCCGGTGCCGACCGGTGGCCCCCAGGCCGGGGCGGCGGGGGCGGAGTAGAGGCGGCGCGCCCAACCGCAGCGTCCCCGGGGTGTCCCCGGTGGGCTTGCCGGTGGGCTGTCGGCGACGACGGGGTCGGACCTCGGCGGTGCGATCAGCCGACCCATCGCGGGACGCGGCCACCTGCTCCCGCGCCCGGGCCCGGATCGCACCGTCCGGGTTGCCGTCGGGCCAGGCCATGGTCCCGGATGACGACCGGCGGCCCAGGGCCGTTGGCCCCCAACCGCGTGCGGCAGGCCGCGCCGGTCAACGAGGGGGCCATCCCCGTCGGACCTGTATGCGCCGTCTCCCGCGTCTCCGGGCCGACCCTGCGGCGGCGTGCGTGCGCATGGTGGCCAGCTCCGCGGGCGTGAGCCGCCCCAGCTTCAGCAGCACCCCGTCGGGGATGCCGATCTTGCCCACGTCGTGCAGCACCGCCGCCCGCCCGAGCCGCGCGGCGTCGTCGACGGCCCACCCCAGCGCCTGGGCCAGCCGGGCGCTCGTCGCCCCGACGCGCGCGGTGTGCCGCCCGGTGTCGTCGTCGCGCGCCTCGGCGGCCCGCGCCAGCCGGTCCAGCGCGGCGTTGGCGGCGGTGAGGTCGGCCGTGCGCGCCGCCACCCGGCGCTCGAGTTCCGCGTTCAGCCGGTGCAGCGCCGCCTCGGCCGCGATCCGCGCGGTGACCCCAGTCTGGATGCCGATGTAGTGCGTCAGTCGGCCCGCCGCGTCGCGCACCGGGGCGACCGTCAGCTCGTTCCAGAACGGGGCGCCGTCCTTCCGATAGTTCTGCAGGAGGACCGCGGAGTCCCGCCCGGCGCGCAGGGCGAGCAGGCCGGGCTGGGCGGTGTCGCCGCCCTGGAGGAAGCGGCGGTTGCGCCCGAGGACCTCGGCCAGGGTGTAGCCGGTCATGCGGGAGAAGGCGGGGTTGGCGTAGACGAGGGGCTGGTCGGGCAGGCGGCAGTCGCTGATGGTGATCCCGGCGCTGGCCGCCTCGCCGACCCGCCGGTAGAGGCGCAACGCCGCCACGAGCCGACGGCGGCCATGCGCGTCGCCGCCGTCGGCCATAGCGCACGGGAGGACCTGGTCGAGCTGCATGGTCCGTGCATCCTTCGCCGTGGCGGACAGGCGGGCGGCGTGTGCCCGCGCGACCATTGTCCGCCGGGAAGCGGGCCGACGCCATGGCGCATTGGTCCCGGGGCGCTCGGGACGTCGGCCCGGGATGGGCGGCGTCGCCGCGCGCGCCGCCGCCGACGCCATCCCCCGTGAGGCGGTCGCCGCCCCGCGTCGCGGGGGACGGCGCGGGGGGATACGGTGGCGACGCGGCGACGCTCGGCGGGGCACCGGCGTGTCGCGCCGGGATGCCCGGGGACCGGCGTGCCCGGGCGGGGGCCCGGCCCGTCGGCGGCACGCGCATCGGGCGCGCGCGTCGCGGACATGAGCGCGGTCGCGGTGGCGATCACCGGGCGGTGCGGGACCTTCGGGCGATTGCGCCGCCCCGGCACGCTGCCCTATCGTGACCTCAGGTCGCGGCCGGGGGTCAGGTCGGCGGGGGCGAGCGGGGGGCGCGGGTTCTTTCGCGCGCCGTATCCGAGCGGGGGGCCGCCTGGCTCTCGCCGCCGTCGGCCCCGCCCCCACTCCAGGACCCTGGCACGCGGTTCTTTTGTCTTGTGCGGTGGTGTGCTAACCGCATCGTCTGCGGCGATTTGATGGTGGGGGCATGATGAGCAGGAATGAGCAAGCGTGCCCGAACTGTGGACCGGCGGCGACGCGGAAGGACGGCCACGACCGGCGGTGGCGGCGACGCTTGCGGTGCAGCGGCTGCCGCTTCCCGCCCGAGGTCATCGGCCCGGCCGTACGCTGGTACCTGCGGTATCGGCTGCACTATGCCGACGTGGCCGCGCTCCTGGCCGGGCGGGGCGTCAGCGTTGCCCCGCCCCACGAGGGGGCCGCGCGCCCGTTCCGCCATGGCGCCGGGGGCACCTGGAGCGTCGATGAGACGGAGGTCAAGGTCGCCGGCGCGTGGGCCGACGTCGACCGGGCGATCGGCGAGCACGTCCGGGTGGTGGACGTCGACGTGAGCACCCGGCGCGCGGCGGGGGGCGCAGCGACCTTCTTCCTCCGGGCAATCGAGGCCACCGGCGGCGTCCCGGCCGAAGTGACGACCGACGGCGCGGTTGCCTACCCGCCCGCGCTGGCGGACGTCCTCCCGGCAGCCCGACACCAGGCCGGAAAGCCGCCTCAGCAGCGCATCGAGCGGGATCAGCAGCACCGCAAGGGTCGGCTCGCCCTGACGCGCGGCTGCAAGACGCTGGCCGGCGCGCGGGTCCTGCGCGCGGGTTTCTACGCGCTCGACCGGCCGGGTGCCGCCGCGCAAGGCGTGCCGACCTTGCGCGTCCTTGCCACCCGGGAGGCGCTCACGGCCGGGCTATTGGCAAGGTGACATCCCATGGCATCCGGCGCGCCTATGGCGCGCGCGCCTGCCGTCAGCTCTCCGTTCCTCCACCACCGTACAACGCAAGAACACCCTTGTGAGACCGCGAAGTTGTGATGTGCTGAGCCGTACATCGCCACGGCCGGGCGGAGAATTCGGTGCCAGGGCTGGCTTGTTCAGCGGGCGAATACGGCCAGATCCACGCAGCACATCACAACTTCGCGGCCTCCCCCGAGCCGCCCGGCAGGAACGACGACGGCCCGACGGTGCGCCTTGCGCAACGACGGCCCGGCCGCACCGCCGGGTCGGAGGTACCGCGCCCGGCGGGCCTTTCGGCTCTAGGCGGGTGCCGCGCCGCGCACTATAGTCACTCTATCGAACGAAGCAGCGGGTGCCGCCGGGCCCCCCGGCGACGCGCGAGGAGGGGCATGATGGCGAGCGACCGGCCGATCCAGATCGTCCTCATCGAGGGCCACACCCTGGTGCGCGAGGGCCTGCGGCGGATCCTGGGCGGCGAGCCCGGCCTCGCCGTCGCGGGCGAGGCAGCCGACGGCGAGGCCGGGGTGCGCCTCGTCCTGCGGCTCGCCGGGGCGGCGGAGGTGGTGGTCGCCGACCTGCTGCAACCGGGGCTCGGCGGCGTCGCGCTGCTGCGACGGCTGCGCGAGGCCCGCCCCGGCCTGCGGGTCCTCGGCGTCGGGACCGACCTCGAGGACCCGCAGATCGGCATCCTCATCGACGCCGGCCTGGACGGCTACCTGCTCAAGCGCGCCTCCGTCGGCGAGCTGGCGGCGGCGGTCCGGGCCGTGGCCCGCGGCGAGCTCGCGCTCGCCCCGGCGGTGCTGGGGCGGGTCATCGCCGCCGCGCGGCACGGCCGGGCGGAACAGCTCACCGAGCGCGAGCGCGAACTCCTCGCGCTCCTCGCGACCGGGCTGACGAGCAAGGCGATCGCCCAGGCGCTGGGGCTGAGCACGAAGACGGTGGAGAACCACCGCGCGAATATCCTGCTCAAGCTGGGCGTCGCCAACACCGTCGCCGCCATCAGTGTGGCCACGCGGCGCGGGCTCCTGCCGCGCCACGCCGCCTGACATTGTCGCGAGGAGGAGCCCGGTGAGCGACCCCGCCCCGCCCGACGCCGACGGGCTGTCCGCCGAGGCGCTGCGCGCGCTCGGGTGGCGGCTGGATGCGCAGGGCTGGCGCGGCCTCCGCCTCGACGCGCGCGGCCCCGTCCTCGCCCTCGCCGGACAACCGCCGGGGCCGCGCCCCCCGGCCCGCCTCGCGCTGCCCCCCGCCGCCCTGGCTGGCCTGGTGGCGGGGGCCGCGCGGCAGCGCGGCTGGCGCGAACCGTACCGGGCGACCCGCCCCCGGCCGGGCACGCTCGGCTACCAGGAGGCGCTGCGCCTGCTCGGCCGGTGGCTCGACCGGCGCGAGGCGCGGCTGGTCCGGCTGATCGAGCACGGCGATGGCCTGATCGTGCAGCACCGCGCCCCGGCGGGCGGGGCCGTCGCCACCATCCTGGTGCCCTGGACGGACCTGGCGTCCTGGCACCGCGCGGCGGTGCGTCGGCGCGCGTCGGCGCCTCGGTGGCCGGACGCTCAGGGGGCGTAGCCGCCACGGCGACCCGGCGCGCGCCCCGCGCGCTTCCGGCCGAACACCGGCCCGGCCAGGGGCGCTCGCCGCGCGAACCGGTTGGCGCCGTGCCTGCGAACGCGCGATCGCGCGCGCTGGGCGGTGCTGGCCGTGTAGTCCGCGTCGCCGGTGCCGCCGCGCGTGCCGCCATCCCGCCGCCATCGCCGCGCGCGGGGCGGCGACGGCGACCGCCGGGCGGGCCCGGGGCACCGCGACCACCCGGCGCTGCGCCTGCCGCTGCGCGGGGGGGCGGGCCACGGCACGCCGACGCCCGCCCGCCCGATCGCCCGACGTGATCGACCGGCGAGGCGGGGGGCCACGCGTCCGAGGACGCGCTCCCGCGCGTCGGCGCGGCTACTCGGCGCCCGCGACCGCCGCCGGCCCCGCGGTCGGCAGCCAGAAGGCGACCGTCGCCCCCCGGCCCTCGCCGTCGCTGGCGGCGCGGATCCAGCCCCCGTGGCGCGCGACGATGTCGCGGCAGATGGCGAGCCCCAGGCCCATCCCCGGCAGGTTGCTCGTCGCCGCGTTGGCCGCGCGCCCGAACGGCGCGAAGATCGCCTCCGCCGCCCCGGGCGGCAGCCCGATCCCCGCGTCGCGGACGGCGACGGTGGCACCCGCGCCCGCCGCCGCGACCGTCACCGCGACCGCCCCGCCGCCCGGGGAGTACTTGAGCGCGTTGTCCAGCACGTTGGTGAGCACCTGCTCGACCCGCCCCGGGTCGGCCAGGAGCGGCGGGAGGTCGGCGGGGGCCGCCAGGGTCAGGCGGTGGCCCTCGGCGCGCTCGCGGGCCTGCGCCACCGCCGCGCCGACCAGGGCGACGAGGTCGACCGGGCGCAGGGCCAGCGGCAGCCGCCCGGTGCGCAGGTGCGCCACATCCAGCAGGTCGTCGATCAGCGCGGCCAGCCGGTCGGTCGCGCGGACGAGGGCGTCGAGGCCGGTCGCGAGCCGGGCGGGGTCGAGCAGGCCGCGCGCCTGCTGGCGCGCGAGGAGCTGCGCCCCGCCGCGCAGGGAGGTGAGCGGCGTCTTCAGCTCGTGGGCGGCGATGGAGAGGAAGGTGTCGCGCGCCCGGACCGCCTCCTCCGCCCCCGCCCGCGCCGCCCGCTCCGCCGCCAGCAGCCCCTCGCGCTCCGCCACGGCGCGGGTGCGCGGCGTGGTCTCGATGGCGCGGTGGAAGACGCCGCCGACCGCGCCGGCCTCGTCGCGGATCGCCGAGAAGGTGAAGGTGTAGGTGCGCCCCTCCGTCGCCCCGTCGGCCGCGCGGCTCGCGACGGGGCGGTCCGCCGCCACCACCGCGCCGCCGCCCGCGAAGAGCCGGTCGAGGACGGGGGCGAGGGCGGCGCGGTCCTCGGCCCAGTTCTCCAGGGCCGGGCGGCCGAACATCGCTGGGTGGCGCACCCGGGCGACGGCGGCGTAGGCGTCGTTGTAGAGCTGGATGCGCCCCGCCCCCCACAGGATCGTCGTGGGCTCCGGGGCGGCCAGGCAGATGTCCACCGCCGTCCGCAGGCTCTGCGGCCAGCCCGCGACCGGCCCGAGCGCCGTCGCGGCCCAGTCGCGGGCGCGGATCAGCCGACCGGTCGCGCCGCCATCGACCGGCCAGCTCGCGCCGTCGGGCCGTGCCATCGACATACCCCCCTCGTGCCCACGCGCCGCCGCGCCGCCCGCCGCCGCGCCCCGCGGGCCAGCATAGCAGACGGTGCCGCCGCCTGTCGCCGCCGGGCTCCCGGCGGCGGCGTGCCGACCGGGGCCCCGCCCCCGGTCGGCACCGGCCTTCCGACGAGGTGAGCGCCGTCGGCCCGCACCAGCGCTGCGGTCGAGGGCTGCGCCAGCGGATCGGGCACGCCCTCGACCGCCAGTGCCTCCATAGGCGCGCGCCTCCGGTGTGTCGGAACCGGGATGGTGCGTGGCCTGGCCGGGCGTCATCGCCGACGTGAGGGTCGCGTCGGAACGCCGTCGCGCGCGGAGAGGGACGGCTTCGCCCTGGTGGCATGGCGGTCGTGGGCGCTGCGTGGGGGAGCCGCCCATGCCGCGCTCCTGCCATGCCGCGACCGCGACGGTCGAACAGCCCCGGCGCGCCGCGCGTGTTGCCGGACATGCACCGAGCGATGTCGGCACGCCCCATAACCGTCTCCGGTATCCGCCGGACGTCGTGCTGCCCGTCGTGCTGTGGCCGCCGCGCTACACGCTACGCCCCCAGGATCTCGCCGAGATGTTCCACGAGCGCGGGTTCTCTTCACGCACGAGACGGTGTGGGACCGCGAGGCCCGTTTTACCCCGCTCGTCGCCGACCGCCTGAGCGCGAAGCGCCGTGGTCGGGTGGGTCGGCGAACCCGTCTCGCTCGCGGGATAACGGTTACCGGACGCACTTCGCACCGCCTGTGGCCCATTCCTGACACAAACCCTCCGTCCTGCTGGTGGATCTGGTCCACGGCCACCGGGCGGGCGGGGAGCTGTCGGGGCGCGCACGCACGGCATCCCCATCCTGGCGCTGCCCACGGGGGGGGCGAACCTGGGCGGGGTGCGGGCCGATCCGCCCGCGGCGGCGAGGCCTGCCCGAGCATGCCGTTCGATCCGCCGGACGCCGTCCAATCGTTCCTCGCCCCGGCCTGAGCCGCCGACCATGACCACTTGGTAGCGTATTGCTCCCCCAATTCCTGGCTCTTCCGCTATTTCGATACCGCTGGCGAATCGCTGCTGAGCGGCGCTGTGGTGTAGCGGTAGCCCTGTCGGCGGGGGAAGTGCGGTATGATCGGCGCTCAGAACCGCTCGGTGGCCATCCCACTTCGCGCTTGTGAGGAGGTTCGCGATGTCGCTGCACCCGCTCGCCGTCTCCTTCGTCCCGGAGGATACCGCCCGCGTGGCGCATACCGCCTTCCCGAAGGGGAGTAGCTATCTCGCCCTCCGCGACGAACTGGGGGCGATCCTCGCGGATCGCGCCTTCGCCGCCTTCTTCTCGGCGCGCGGGGCCGCTCGGCCATCGCCCCCGCGCAGCTAGCCCTCGTCACGATCCTGCAATTCGTCGAGGGTCTGTCCGACCTGCAGGCGGCGGACGCCGTGCGGGCGCGCATCGACCGGGAACATCTCCTGACCCTAGAGCTTGATGACCCGGTGCGATTATCTGGCAATCCAGTCACTCGAGTGCCAGGAAGTCGCCCTCGGATGGACTAAACGGCCAGCACAGCGGGGGCATGTATGACAGGTACCAGAAGCTCGGTCGGGTGGGGTCGCGCCGCTTGATCGTGCGGCACATCGTCCTGGTGGCCCAGGTGGTGGCGTGGCAGTCCTCCGGCAGATGCCAGGGACGGTGCATGTAATTGTTGTTGTTCATGCCCCCGGCGAATTGCTGGCCGGGAAAACCGCGATCGGCCAGGAAGATCTCGTAGTCGTCGGTCGCGCCCAGGTGCGGTCGGCCCTCCTCGGCCAGTTGCACCTCGTCGAAGCCGATCCGGTCGCGCGGCGGGTAGACGTGCAGCTTACCGACGGCGTGCGCCTGGTAGCCCGCGTCGCGGAAGGCCTGCGGCAGGCTGGTCAATTCGTGGGGCCAGGGGGGCGACGGTGTTGAAGACGCGGTCGCCATGGGTGCGCGTGTCCGTGCCGGTCAGCAGCGTTCGGCGGGCTGGGATGCAGATCGGACTCTCCGAGTAGGCGCGGGTATAGCGGACGCCGTTACGCGCGAGCTGATCCAGGGTCGGCGTCTGCACGACCGGATGCCCGGCGCAGCCCAGCAGGCCTCCGGGCCACTGATCGGCGGTCACCACGAGGATATTCGGCCTGTCGGGTCGGGCGGCGGTCATCGCAGCGCTCCTTCGTTCACGTCCGCGTTGGTGCCGGGTGGCGGCGAACAGGCGGCGAATAGGCGGGCGGCGGGTGCAGCCCCCAGCTGTTCGTCAGCCTGGGGCGAGTCCGAGGCGCGTGTACTGCTCCACCGGGGCCTCGCAGGCCCGCAAGTGGGCGGCGATCCGCTCGACGAAGTGCGCCTCCAGCGCCGGGTCGTCGAGCGGCGACCGCTGCTGCGGGTCGGCGACGATGTCGAACAGTTGGTGCCGACCGACGTGGCTGGGCTCGTCGGCGTGGTGCTGCGGCACCGCGCCGCCCTGCGGGATTTTGTAGAGCGGCAGGTCGTAGGTGTGGCCGAAGTACCGGCCCGTCTCCACCCGACCGAAGACCTCGCGCGGGAACCAGGCGTTCAGGCCCGCGATCGGCATCGCGGTGTAGGCGTGGAGCGGACCCGCGTCGGCGTTGACCGGGTTGCGCAGGTAGACGTGGCGCCCGTCGGTGATGTTCGTCGCCTTGCCGAAGTAGCCGAAGATGGCGTCCTGGCGGATCGTCTCGCCCGCGATGGCGCGCAGGAGCGACCCCCCCTGGACGTGCGGCGGCGGCGGGCAGCCGAAATGGTCGAGGAAGGTCGGCATCAGATCGATCGTCTGCGTCAGCGCGGCGACGCGCCCGCCCGCCCCCACCCCGCCGGGAAGGGCGACGATCAGCGGGAGGCGCACCAGCTCGTTGTAGAGGGGCATCTGGTTCTTCATCCAGTAGAGATGCTGCATAATAGTGCGGGAGGTTGCATGCCCCCTACCCCCACCGGGCGGTTACGCGGCACCCGCCCCCGACAACTGCCGATTGACCAGCCCGACGACAGCCCGGACCCGCGCGG
>JAABUN010008013.1_pt1 | contig 11037 bp, 6 predicted proteins | sample 5559311 | NCBI WGS metagenome assembly JAABUN01 (sample SAMN10711877, study PRJNA513370) | rock metagenome | isolation source: Antarctica rocks | place: Antarctica: Victoria Land, Siegfried Peak sud | reverse complement strand
TACGGTTGAAGTCGGCGACCAGCGGTTGTTGATTGCCAGATTTTTCGGCTTGCGAAAGGTGTTTACAAGATTCGGCGAATCCGGGAAAACCGGGCGACCGCCGTTGCCTCCGTCGCCGAAGGTGCTTTGCGAACCTTGCGCGTAACGCACGTAAAGCGAATTATTGTCCGCAATTTTGTAATCGAAACGCGAAACAAAATCGTATTGTCTTTCGCGTTGCGGCGCGCCGAAGTTAAATCCGGCGGTGTTTAATCCGTCGCCGGCAAAGAAATTATCCGGCAAAGGCATTTGATTAATAATTCCCGAAAGATTCGGGTCAACTCCAATGCCAGACGGGTTGTTTGCAATATTATAAGTGGCAATACACGCCGTTGTAACAGTCGCGCTGCAATTCGGGAAAAGCGGATTTCCGCCGCCGTCAACAGATGCCGTTGTTGTTCCCGCCGGAGCATTCCGCCCGCCGACGACATAACGGAAAAGCCCGTTTCTCGCCGCTTGCGTATAAACCGTGCGCGTAACAAGCACGGTGTCGTATGAGCGAAGCAGTTGCAGATTGGTAAAAAAGAAAAAGCGGTTTTTGATAATCGGTCCGCCGAGGCTGCCGCCGAAAATGTGCTGAACGAACTGATTTTTCGGTCTGCCGTTCAGATTGTTTTGATATTCGTTGGCGTTAAATTCCGGCGTTTGGTAAAACTCGAATGCCGTGCCGGTGAAACGATTCGTTCCCGAACGGGTAACGAATGTAACCTGCGCGCCGCTGCTGCGTCCGAGTTCGGCGGTCGCGTTGCTGGTTACAATTTGAAATTCCTGAATCGAATCGGGGTTGACGCGAAGCGGCGTGAAATTCCCGCCGCCGGCGGTCGATTCGTTGATGTCGATGCCGTCGAGCGTAAAATTAAAAGCGCGGTCGCGCGAACCGTTGACATGAACGCCGCCGCCGGTGTTCGCGCCGTTGACGACGCCCGGCTGAAAATTAAGCAATTCGAGCGGATTGCGCCCGCGCGTGCCGACAATCGGCAGCGCTTCGACCGTTCGCTGCTCGATTGTCGAGCCGATATTACCCGAACTTCCCGTCTGCACCTGCTCGACCGTGCTTTCGACCGTTACGGTTGCGCCGACATCGCCGACTTCGAGCGCGGGATTAACCGTCGCGGGCTGATTGATATTGACCGTATTCTTTGTCGAAACGAATTTTTTAAAGCCTGCCTTTTCGACCGCTACCTGATAGCTTCCGGCTTGAATCAAATCGAAAGCGTATGTTCCTTCGTCGCTCGTCTGCGTCGTCTGCGACGTGTTGGTCGCTTCGTTGGTTAAAGTTACCGTAGCGCCCGAAATCGCCGCGCCCGAACTGTCGGTTACAGTTCCGGTTATGCGCGAAGTCGTTCCCTGCCCCAATGCGAAATTGATTCCTAAGAGCAGGAAAACAAACGCGAAAAACAAAACCCCAAACGGTTTTTTGCTCATCTTCTACCTCCAAAAAAGTTTTAAGTTTATAAAATGCCGTTATGCTTATCAGGATTGCGGTAAAATTTTATGATGAAGTAATAACATAAATATCTGGATTTGTTAAGAGAGATTTAACAATCTGCAATTTATTTTTGAATCTTTAATTTCGCCGCGCGTGTCAAAAAAAATCAATCGCCCACTCTGACGATTGATTTTTCACGTCGGTAAAATCCGACATAGAATTTTATTGAATTTTCACGAAGCTGATTCGATTGCCAAATCACTTTCGATAATTCAGAACCGCGCCGTTTGCGCCGACCGCCCAGCCGTATTTTTTCGTCATATATAAGCCGTATAGATTTTCCTTTGTCTCGCCCGATTGTTTTATCCACGTCGCGCCTTTGTCGTTCGAACGCAGAATCGCTCCGCCGTAGCCGACAATCCAGCCGTTTTTGTCGTCGGCGAAATTGACTCTTAAAAATGTCGCCGGAAAATTCGTCTTAACCGGCGACCAGCTTTGCCCGCCGTCTTCGGTCTTTAAAATCGTGCCTTTCGCCCCGACCGCGAAGCCTTCTTGTTTGTTGCGAAAATCGACGTTGTAGAGCGCGCGGTCAGTGCCGGATTTTTGTTTTATCCAACTCAAGCCGCCGTTATACGTCATCAAAATCAAGCCCTTATCGCCGACAATCCATCCGTCCAAACTGTTGACGAAATCCAGATGATACAGCTCGACTTTCGGCGTAATCGCAACGCGCGACCACGTTTCGCCGCCGTCTTCAGTGCGCATCACGAGCGAATCGACGACCTGTTCGTCCTTGTTGAGCAAAGAGCCGAGAACGAAGCCGAGCTTTTTGTCGGGAAAACGGATGCTCAAAAATTCCGGCGTCAAACCCTTAAAGTCCGTTTGATTAAAGATGCGCGTTTCCTGCCACGAATTGCCGCCGTCGCGCGTCAAAAACATTTTTTTGCCCGCAACCAGATAACCGTTGCTGTCGTTGCGAAAATAAATTTCGTTGATGTTCTCGTCGGTAGCTAAAATTTGCGGCGTCCAGCTTTTGCCGCCGTCTTTGGTGCGCGCCAGATAACCTTTGTCGCCCGCAATCCAGCCGCTCTCCGACGACGTGAAATAGACGGCTACAAGGTCGCCCGTCGACGGCGAGCCAATTGTCGTCCAACTTGTTTGTGCATTAGAAATGTGCGAAGCGGCGAGCGCGGCAAAGAGAATTAAAAAGACTTTTTTCAAAGCGTTTGAGATTATTCGGTTCATAATTTTAGATTGAAAAATGCGGCGCTTCGGACGTGTAAAAAAAATTATTTTAACCGTCCGGCGCGTCGCATTTTTGATGATAGTTTGAAATGAATTTGTTTTCAATCCAAACAATTATTTTACGATTCGATAAACTTTGTCTTTCCAGACGACGACGACCTGCTCGCCGACGGCGAAAAAGCGCGCCAGTTCTTTTTCTTTTTTGATTAAATCAAAAAATTCGTCGCTTGCAAATTGCAGCTTTGTTTCGGGAAGTTTTGCTTCGGCTTTATATTCGGCGTCAACCCAAACGCCGGCTTCGAGATAAAAGGTTTTCGCGCCGGTCTTCTTGACGCCGCCGGTTTTGATAATTTCGTCGTCGTCCGAATTGACATTTTCGGCTTTTTGTTTGGCGCGCGCGTCCTTGCTCGTCACAACCGCGTTTCTGCCGACGCTCGCCGCCGCTTGCGCGCTCATTGTCGGCGCGGCTCTCTTTTGCGGAACGATTAAACGACGATTGAAATCTCCGGCTGAAACAGCGATTTCGTTTTCGCTTGCGCTGCCGTCGGTTGCCAGATACGAAGTGTATGGCGTAACGATGCCGAAACGCGTTCCCAAATCGACGATTTCGTCGCGCAGCTCTTTATTTTCGCCATTGGAGCGAATCTGCTCGACGAGCCAGCCGACGCGCCGCATCGCCCACAGGCGCGGCAAAAACGAATTGTCTTCGGCGCGCGCCGGAAACCGTAGATTTTTATATTCAAAACTTCGCGCTTCTCTGCCCGTTTTTCCCGTCAAACGCAAAGTTACGTTTTCCAAATCGCTCGCGTTTTTATAACGTCCGATTAAGGTCAGCTGCGAGCCTTTAAAGATGTCGGACAACTGGCGCGGATACAGCAAATCGGTTTGAACGCCGCCGAAATCCATTTGCAAATCGGTCAGCACGGGCGAATTAACTTTGGTGAAAAAGTTTGAGATTTTCACTTCTAAATCTTCCTTCGGCTCGACGTATTCAGCCGCGCCGGAATTTTCCGCCGCGAGCTTGTCGAGCAGGCGCGTGTTGACATCGTAGCCGACGCCGAAGGTGAACAGGCGCAAACCTCTGACTGTTACGTTTTTTGAATTGGCGATGATTTTTTCGACGTTAGATTCGCCCACTGTCGGCAAGCCGTCGGTCATAAAAACGAGCATTTTCGGACGTTCCGACGAATCGAATTGTTTGAGCGAAGCAACAAGGGCGTCGTTGATATTCGTGCCGCCGTTCGGTTCGAGCTTTTTGACGAAATTCGCGCCGCGCTGTTTGCCGGATGCGTCCGCCGCAATCAATCTGTTTTCAAGAAGATGTTCTTCGCCCGCAAAATTTAAAACGTTAAAACGGTCGCCCGCGCGCAAATTTATGATACCGAACAGAAGCGCGGCGCGCGCCTTGTCCATCTTCCCTTCGTCCGCCATCGAACCCGACGTGTCGAGAACGAAAACGATGTCTTTATCGACGACTTCCTTTTCCGTTAAATTGTCTTTCGGCGAAAGCTGTAATAAAAAATAACCGTCCTTCCCTGCTTCGCGGTAAGTTAAAAGCGATAATCCAAAATCGCCCGACGACAAGCCGTAAAAAAGCTGAAAATCGTTGTCGTTTCCGTTTGTTTCAAACGAAACGGTCGCCGCCTTTTCGCCTTTGCGCGCGACTTCGATTTTATGCGACGGCGAATAAACATTTCTCAACGCTTCGTTTGCACTTATTTCGATTGTGCCGGAAATCGTGCCGAACTTTTGGTTGTTTGACGAATTATTTCTGCCCGCGCGCGCCGCGTCTTCTTCAATCCGCGGAACGGGACGCGGCAGCGGATTTGCGCGCATATTTCCGCCCGTGCCGAGCGGATAACGATACGCGACCGTTCCCGATTCGGCTTTTAGAATTTGCGTATAAGTCAATTCGAGTTTTTTGTCCGAGTTCGGCGCAATCGGGAAAATCGAAGCCTGAAACAAATCTTTGCCCGCGTATTCGAGAAGTCCCGGGTCGCGCTGCCTTCGCACGATTGCGTCGTAAATCCGCCGCGCTTCCTCGCGGGAGCGAACTTCGCCGACGAGTTTTTTGCCGTTTTCCCAAATCGCAAACTCGACAATCGAAGCGGTTTCGGGAATCGGGAAAAAATAAGTTCCTTCCAGAGTGTATGGCGTGTCGTTGCGAAAAATTTGCTCGACGCGCGTCGTGGCGACTTGCCCGTTTATTTTCGTATCCAGTTTTATCGATTTGACGGGCAGCGCGTTCGGCAAAGGAACGGGACGCGGAAGCGGGCGGCACGGGCGCACGTCGCAGACAATGGGGATGACGACGCCCTGCGCGTTTGCCGAAATAATTCCAAAAAAACCAACAAATAACAGACTAAATAAACTTGCGGCTATCTTCAATCTCATCGAATTTTCTCCTTTTAAAAAACTTGTCAGCGGCGCGCTTTTCTTAATCGACGCTTTTCGTTTGTATTGGGTTGAACGAAACCGCCTGCAAAGGCTTGCAAAAAATCTTGTGTATAAAACAAAACAAAGTTAATTTAGAATTATCCTAAAACTTTTTTCAGGAGTCTTCCGAAAAATGAAACATTTCTACCTCTCGCTTTTGTGCCTTGTTTTATTTATTTTTCCGGTTTTTGCTCAAATCGCTTCAAAAAAATTAATCAAACAGTGCGATGCTGCTTTAGCGCGCCAATTGATTGAACAGCAAGCCGATTTCAGCAAAACAATCAGCGAGACCGACAAGCGCGCCGAAGTTTTAATCAAAGTTGCCGATTATCTTTGGTCGGCGGACGAAGAAGCGGCGCGCCGTTATTTTGCCGAAGCCTTTCAAATCGCGCAAGACCGCTTTCACGAAAAGGGTTTGGAGAAAACCGATAAGGGCAGAGGTTTTGTCAGATACAAACCCGATTATCGTTTTCTTGTCCTCGAAGCCATCGCAAAGCGCGACGCGCAATGGGCGAAACGGTTGAGCGAAATCATTTTAAAAGAGTTTGACGAAGACGCGGAAAAAGACAAGCGCGAGGCGTTTGACCGCGACAGCGAAACGCAGAAACTTCTCGGCATCGCTTCGAGAATCGCAAAGGATAATCCCGATTTGGCGCAGTCGCTCGCGCGCCGGACGATGCGTTATCCGCTGATAAACGCTTGGTATTTCAATTTGTTTCAGATGGCTCGAAACAATCAGTCGCTCGCCGATTCGATTTACGCCGAGCTGCTCGCCAATTACGCCGACGCCGAAGTTTATCGGCTGCTTTATCTGTCGGCTTATCCGTTCGGTCAGGACAGAATTTTCGGCATCGAAAAATACAGTCTCGGAACAGATGTTCCGCCGAATTTTTCGCCGAATCCGAATTTGAAACGACAGTTTTTAAACACGCTTTTTCGCCGCGTTTTGCGGCTTACAACTGAAAATACAAGCAAATCTCTGCAAACCGACACGGCGGAATCCGCCGTCGCCGTTATCGCTCTAAACGAACTCGAACCGGTTGTCGCGCGGCAGTTTCCTGATTTGATACCGCTTTTTTCGCAAGCTAAATTGCAGGCAAATTCCGTCGTCTCAAACGAGATTATGGACGCCGCCAACAAGCGCGACGATTGGAGCAAAAGTTTCAATAAACCTTTTGACGAAAAATTAAAAGACGTTGAAAAAGCCGATGCCGAAGGCAAATTAAAAGATTCGTTGATTTATCAACTGGCAATCTCTGCGAAAGAGGAAGAAGATTTCAAAGCGGCGGAAAGCTGGCTCGACAAGATGCAGGAAGAAGGCGCGCGCGACGGCGTAAAAAATTATTTTTATTTCCAGCGCGCCAAAGTCGCCGTCAAAGACAAGCGTTTTGAAGACGCGCGCCGTTTTGCCGAAAAAGTTGCCAAAATCGAACATCGCGCCGTTTTGTATTTCGACATTGCCGAAGCCAAATTAAAAGAACCAAACACGAAATACGAAGCCCTCGACGCGCTTCTGGAAGTTTATCAACTGGCGCAGAAAGCGCCCGATTCGGTTGAAAAAGCGCAGGTTTTGATGGGCGTGGCGAACGTCTATGAAAAAATAAATCATTCAAACGCCGTCGATGCGCTCGCCGCGTCGATAAAAACGGCGAACGCGCTCGTCAGTCCCGACTTGTTTTCGAGTTTTCAATCGCAGCGAATTACGGACAAGGAGTTTTCGTTTTCTGCCGGTTACGACGTTCCCGGCTTTGATTTAAACAAAACTTTTTACGAAATCAGCCGCGCCGATTTTCAAGGCGCGCTCGCGCAGGCGGAAAGTTTTAACGATAGATTTTTGCGGACGCTGGCGATAATTGCGACGCTTCGAGATTGCGATAAAAATACCGAAAAAGTAGTTAAGAAAAAAGCCGCGCCGCCGGTAAAAGCAAAACCGAAGCAATAAAAAACGTTTATTTTGGTTCTTCCGTTAAAGCGTCGTCGATGTCTTTTTCCAATTTGAAGCGCAGCTTTTCGACCAGCGCGTCGGCTCTCTGCACGTTCGCGTCAAGATTGGCGCGGCTCGCTTGGATTTGGTTTAACAGATTTTGCAGATTCTGCCGCTCGCTTTCCATATTTTTGCGCTGCGCCTCGCGTAATTCTTCAGGTCGCAAAGAACCCGTAAAAGCGACGTTGCGGTCAATCATTTCCGGTCGCAGATTGTTTTGCAGCTGGTCGAGCCGCGTTTTTACGTTGTCTTCTTTTTCCGCCATCTCGAACATTTGTTTGCGCAAGGATTCGGCGCGCGTTTCGGCTTTGGTCAGAATATCGAGATTTAAGGCAAGCCGCTTTTGCTTTTCGTCGTAAGCGTTTTGTTTATTTGTTTCAAGGGATTTGACGCGGGAACGCAAATCCTTAATGCCGTCGCCAACCTTGTCGATTTTCTGGTCTAAACTCTCCGGCGCGTTTTCTTCGGGCGACGCGGTTACGATAATTTGATTTTGGCTCGCGTCGTCGTCTGCGGCGCGGCTGACGATTTCCGGCTCGGTTTGCGGCAGCGGCAGCGGAACTAAAATAGCCGTCGTCGGGCGCACGGCTGCGCGGCGCGTCGTTTTACGCTTTGCGGTTCTCTGCTGCGCGTCGGCGAAAGAGACGAGGAAGAGGCAAATTAGAATCGCCCACGCAAAAACGAAAAGCGTTTTCGATTCGCAAATTTTCATTTTCATAAACTCACCTTTTTTGTTCGGGCAAATCCTTATCGGGAAACAAATCGCCTGTGAAAAATTCGACGACGTTTTTGCCCGCGCCGACAAACGGAATGGCGTCAATGCCCGCGTTTAAGACGCCTTTGACGACGCCTTTACGCCGTATGTCGTAGCCGACAAGCCCGATTGCCATCGCCGTTCCGACATACGGAATCGATTTTGCGACGCGCTTTGCGATTGTCCAGCCGCCCGCGTGAACCAATTTTCGCTTCAAATTCTGAGTTTCATTTGCCATAGCTTTTTAAATACTTCTTTTATGAACGTAAATCAACACGAATTTTCAAAAATTATTTCCGCATTCGCCTTATACTATAAACAAAGTTTTCTCGTTTTACCGAAAGTAGCAAACGATAAAGATGTTTCCAATGTCCGTTTTCCATTTTAACATTAAATTTGCTTGCCTTATTCGGATGACGAAAGCATACTTTAACTTTGCACGCTTGATTTTCTCATTTGTTTCAAAGCACTAAAAAATTATGGCGCTCAACATCAAAAATCTTTTCAAAAAATACGGCGACAACTGGATTATCCGCAACGTCTCGCTCGAAGTAAGTCGCGGCGAAGTTCTCGGCATTTACGGCGCGGTCGGCGTCGGCAAATCGACCTTGATACGCGCTATCGCGGGCGAAGTTCAGCACGACGGCGGCGCGGTTTTTTTTGATGCGGACGACGTTAAGGGTTTAAATTGCGAGGAACGCCGCTTTCATTTTCCGACCGTTACAAACGACGCTCTCCGAAATGCGGCTTCCCAAACCGCGCCCGTCGCCACTGCTCCGACCGAATTGTCCGAAGGCATCGGGCAGGTTGTCGCTTTAGAGAATGCCCTGCAAATTGCGGACAACGTGCTGCTGCTCGACAATCAATTTTGTTTTATGGACAGAGAAACGCGCGACGAGAATTGCCGCAAGCTGCGCCGCACGGTCAGGGAAAAAAATCTCGCCGTCGTTTTCGCAACCAACAATTACAGCGAGATTTTTTCAATCTGCGACCGTGTTGCCGTGCTGCACGACGGCGAGATTCAGCAAATCGGCACGCCGCGCGAAGTTTATGAAAATCCGAAAACGGCGCAGGTCGCGCGGTTGACGGGCAGAAATAATTTAATCAAAGCGAAATGCGTCAAAAGCGAAAACGGGGACGCGCCCGCCTTTGAAACAATCGTGGGCGAGCATCGAATTTATTCCGACCGCCGAGCGATTGAAAATCCGCACGGACACGGGGAAAACTGCACGCTCGCCATTCGTCCTGAACATATCTCGATTTCCTTCGGCGCATCGTTTCCCGAAGACAATTTGCTTCGCGCGCGCATTACAGACATTAGTTTTCGGGGCGCGACGACCGTCGTTGAGCTGGACGCCGACAACTTGATTTTGCAGGCACGGGTTCTGCGCTTTGTCGGCTTAAACGTCGGCGAAGAATGTATGGTCGGGCTTCCGCCGGACAGGATTTTGGTTCTTTCCGATTGACACCGATTTTACCCAAAGACACTGTTTTTTCGCAGAAAAACGCCGGGTTTTTTATATTCTCCCGGCGTTTCTTTGCTTTTTCTTTGCGACTCTGCGGGCAAAATCTTCTTTCTAAATTTTGCCGTAAAATTATTCGATTGGCGTCAAAATAATCTGCACGCGGCGATTTTTCGCGCGGCTGGCGAGCGTCGTGTTCGGCGAAATCGGAACATTCGCGCCGAATCCTTTGGCTTGCAAACGATTTTGCGCGACGCCTTGCGCGGCGATTTTATCGGCAATCGTCTGCGCGCGCCGGTCTGTCAAATTCTGCAATTCTTCGGACGCGCCTTTGTTGTCGGTGTGCGATTCGACCGCGATTTTATAATCGGCGCTGCCCGCCAAAATCTCCGCCAGCGAATTTAAGTTTGCTTCGCCGTTTGCGCTTAAATTTTCGGCGCGCGTTCCGGCAAAATAAGTTTCCGGCAAAGTTAAGACAATTCCGCGCTCATCTTTTACGACCGCGCCGAAACGCCTTAACGTCTGCATCAAAATTGAAGTTTTTGCTTGAAGCTGATTGGCGCGTTCTTCTCTGGCGCGCTGTTGTTCTATCTCTTGATTCTGACTTTGCAGATTAGCTAATTTCTGGTTCGTCGTTTCGACTTCGGTTTTCGTTCGTCCTAATTCTTCACGAAGTTTGCCGAGTTCGGCTTGCAGCTCGCGCACCTGTGTCGAGTAATTTTGCGCGTCGCGTTCGGCAAGCTCGCGGTTGCGCGTCTCGCGCGCGAGTTCGGCTTTCACGTCGGCGATTTGATTTTGCGCGTCGCTGAATTTTTCTTCCGATTGGCGAATTTCCTCGTCGGCGCGCGTTTTCTCGTTGCGCTTTTCGCGTGCTTCCCGGCGAATTGCCGCCGTCTCTTCGGCTTTGACCGCCGCGCCGATTGCCTGACGCGCCGAAATATCGACTTGTTCTTCGTCGCGTCCGGCTTTCCAAGCATTGTCGGCATTTAGCAAAAACGATTCTGCTTGCCGCAATTCGTCAGTCGCGTCGCGCTGCGCGCCTGCATATCTGGCGAGCGCAACGGCTTGGCGCGCCTGCAAAACGGTCGAAGGCGTTTTCGAGTAATCGATTTCGGCAATTTCCGGCGTGCGCGCGTCGCGGAAAAAATCGCTCGAATTTCCGAAATACTGTATCGCTCGCGTCGTCGCCAAAGTTCTGCCGCTCGGTGCGACCGGACTTAAATTTTCCAGCATAATCGTCTGGCTCGGACGCCGGACGAGAAAATGCGGTTCAGCCGTGATTATCAGCGCGAAGGTTTGGAGCGGCGTCGTAACCGAAATTTTTGAATCGAAATCGAAAAAGCCGCGCCGTTTTATTTCTCCTAAATTATCAACCTGACCGTCGGGCGAAATCGCCCATAAAACATACGTCGCATAACCAGCGCCGAGTTCAAACGGGCGCGGCATTTTCGAGACGGAAAGCTCGACTTCCGTTCCGTTTTTCGCCGTTCGCTTGAGTTTGGCTTCGCCTTTCATACGCGGAAAGCGCGTCGTGCCGCGAAACTGAACATAGACAACTTCGTCCTGCGGATAAGTAATCGCCGTCGTCCGGCGCGCTAAATCGACTTGTGCGACGGTTGAAATTGCCAGAAAAAAAAGGAGAGAAAATAATGCGGATAATTTTAATGCTTTATGAATTTTCATTTGG
>JAABUN010008011.1_pt1 | contig 11039 bp, 10 predicted proteins | sample 5559311 | NCBI WGS metagenome assembly JAABUN01 (sample SAMN10711877, study PRJNA513370) | rock metagenome | isolation source: Antarctica rocks | place: Antarctica: Victoria Land, Siegfried Peak sud | reverse complement strand
GGGGACCGCGTCAAGGATGAACTCGATGTCCTCCACGAAGCCCATGTCAAGCATCTCGTCGGCCTCATCGAGGACGACGAATTTTACGGCGTCGAATGAGATCGTCCCGCGCCGCATATGGTCCATGATCCGCCCCGGCGTGCCGACGACGATATGGATCCCGCGCTGCAACGCGCGGAACTGACGCTCGTATGGCTGACCGCCGTAGATCGGGGTGATGGTGATGTTGCGGTGTCTGCCCATCGCGTGGATCGCGTCGGCAACCTGAATCGCCAACTCGCGCGTTGGACACATCACCAGCCCTTGCGGTCGGCGGTCGGCGGGATCGATCTTCTCGATCATCGGGATACCGAAGGCTGCGGTCTTGCCCGAGCCAGTTTGCGCCTGGGCGGTAATGTCGCTTCCGGTCATCAATAAGGTGATCGTCTGCTCTTGAATCGGTGTTGGTTCTTCATAGCCGAGGTCGGTAAGCCCGCGCAAAACCTCAGCACTAATCCCCAACTCGGCGAATGACTTCATCGTCGCGGTCATCGTTGACCCTGCATCCTTTCCCCCCAGTGCCCGAATTTCGGGCACGGCATAATACATTTTTCCAGATCAACTATAGCATGATTGACATATCCCTAACAATGATTATCGACTGGTGTTTAGTAATCGCCACGGAATGGCTGATATTGCAGGAAGTCATCGGGCGACGATGATGCACCGGTGGCGCTTAGGAAACCTGCGCATCATTCGGCGGACCAGTGAATGTGCGTGCGTCTATTTACGTCTGCTCTATTTACGTCTGTTCAGAGAAGATCGAAGGAATCACTTCCCCTTCTCGGAGGCGATCGGCGCGATCGACGGCGTTGCGGCCCTGGTCGTCGCGTGGGCGCGATGGGTCTCCGGCGCGCGGATAGCGAAGATGATCGCGACCGTGACGAGGCCGAGGGCCGTGCCGGTGAGCGCGGCGTTCGGGCCGAAGTTGTCGGCGGCGAGGCCGATCAGCAGCGGTCCTGCGACATAGCCAAAATCGGCCAGCATCCGGTAGGCGCTCATCGCCACGGCGTTCATGCCGGGCGGGGCCATGTCGGCGGCGTACGCGGCGGGGGCGGCCCCGCTGATCCCGGTGGAACAACTCCAAGCGAAGCAGCCGACGAGGAACCAGAGATAGCTCGGTGCGAACGAGAAGACGAGCATCGCCACGCCGCTGATGATCGTGGCGGGGACGATCACGATCTTGCGCCCGAAACGATCGACCATCCAGCCGGATGGGTAGGCGAGCCCGAGGCCGATCACGCTGATCATCCCCAGGCCGAGGCCGATCTGATCGGGACCGAGCCCGAGTCGTTCCTCGCCGATCACCGGCACGACGTTGAACAGCGCGCCGGTACGGGCGAAGAAGGCGGCGAAGCTGACGAGGCTGATCAGCGCAAAGCCGGATTGCGAGAACATGGCGCGCATCTGCTCCCGAAACGGCGGCATCGGCGCGGTGGCGACATGGACTTGCCCGCCGCGCATCCCGCGCGTTTCTGGTACACGGAAGTAGGCGAATGCACTAGCCAGCAGGCCGAGGATAGTGAATGTGTAGAACGGTGCGGGGAGGCCGAAGTGCTCGGCCAATACCCCACCAGGGAACGGACCGATACCAACCGCAAAGGAAAAAACCCCGGAGTAGACGGCGAGAATCCGGCCACGGCGGGCGGGGGTGCTGATGTCGGCCATCACGATCTGCGAGGCGGTGAGGATCAGGGCCGCGCCTGCGCCCGCCACGAACCTCGCGCCGAGAAAGGCCCAATAGCTTGGGGCCAGGGCGCAGAGGAGATTGCCGAGCGCGACGATCCCGCCACCGATCGCCAGCACATTACGCCGCCCGATCCGGTCGGCGAGTTGCCCGGCGGGCATATTGAGCAAGAAGCGGGCGAGTCCGTAGATCCCGATCGTCAGGCCGATCGCCGATTGTGACACGCCGAAGCTGCGCGCATAGAGCGGCACGACCGGCACGATGCTGCCGAAGCCGAGCTGGTTGACGACGGTGAGGGCACAGATCCAGACGAGGACCCGGTTACGCTCGTACCAGTTCCCGTCCACTGCTGTTGCCATCGATTCGTCCTTATTTGCGCGTCGCGGCGATCGGGCCGTGGATGGCCGCTCACTGACCACAAGGCGAGGTGTCACACCATCTCTCGATGCGCGCAGTGTAGCATCTGCGGGCAGAACGAGTCAGCACCGCGCATACGAGCCTTTTATCGCCGTCGCCTGCCACCGTCACTGAGGGACCTTTGCGTGATAGAACACCTGCAGAAGCCGCCACTGCTGCCTGAACCTGGCGTTCCTCGGGTAAACTAGTGTTCGTCAGCTCGGCGCGATTGCTCGCGATACCGTGGCAGTGTTGGCGTGGCAGTGTTGGCGTGGCAGTGTTGGAATGTCACCGGAGCACGGGCCGCGACGCCGTCATCTTGAAAGTCGTCGTTGCTCCCTTCGCGCACCTGAAAAGCCTGGTTGACCGCTTCCTCCCGTTCGGCTAGCCAACGACCTCGATCGTCTTGTCGTCGCCGGTGCTGGAGCGGGGGGCGGTGAGGCGTGAGTTGTGGGTCGTGGGTCGTGAGAGAGATGGTGCCGATTAGGAAGGCTATTGGCTTCAACGAACCTTCTCACGACTCACGACCCACGACTCACGACTACACAGGAGACATAATGCTCGATGTTCGTTTACTCGGGACCGCTGGGATGCAGCCGTTGCCGTCGCGCCGTCTGTCGGCGACGCTGGTACGACTCGGTGGGCGGATGATCCTGATCGATTGCGGGGAGGGGACACAGGTCGGCGTTCACGAGGCGGGCTGGGGCTGGCGCGGGTTGAGCGCGATCCTGCTAACGCATATGCACGCCGATCATACGCTGGGGCTGCCCGGCCTGTTGCTAACCCTTGCCCACGCCGAGAAAGGGGCGGACGAGCCGCTGTTCGTTTACGGGCCGGAACCGCTGCTGCCGGTCTTGCAGGCGTTGCTGCTGTTCGCGCCGCGGTTGCCATTCCCGGTGCGCGCGGTGGTACTCAAAGGCGACGAAACGTTTGCTATCGAGGGCGTGCCGGGTGTGGAGGTCAGTTGCACCGCTTTGGAACACGAGGTGCCATGCCTCGCCTATGCGCTGACGGTGTCGCGTGCGCCGCGCTTCGATCCCGAACAGGCGCGGGCGCTCGGTGTGCCGCAACCCGACTGGCGACGGCTCCAGCGCGGCGAATCAGTCGATGTTGCAGGGCGGACGATCGCGCCGGAAGAAGTCCTCGGTGCGCCGCGTCGCGGCGTGCGGTTGGTCCTGGCAACCGACACCCGCCCGACTCCGGCGTTAACACCATTCGTCGCCGGGGCCGATCTCTTCATCGCCGATGCAATGTACGGTGACGAGGACGGCAAGCCGAAGCGTTGGGAGGCGCAGCACATGACCTTCGCGGAGTCGGCCACGATCGCGCGGGATGGCGGCGCACGGCGTCTGTGGTTGACGCACTTCAGTCCCGCACTCAGCGATCCCGAGGCGTACCTCGACCGCGCCACCGACATCTTCCCTGCCACGACCCTCGGGCGCGACGGCCTGACGACGACACTGAACTTTGTAGACTGAGGCACCGCGCGATGATTGTGCTCATCAACGGCACTTTCGGCGTCGGCAAAACGACGATCGCGACGCTGCTTCTCGAATGCTTGCCAGGGGGGTTGCTTTTTGATGCTGAACTGGTCGGGTATTTCCTGCGCCATATCGTCACGCCGAGCGAGAACCCCGCCGATTTTCAGGATCTGGCGCTCTGGCGTAGCCTGACGGTGACGACCGCGCAGCAACTCCGCGCCGCCTACGGTCGCACGCTGATCATGCCGATGACGATCTGGCGGCCCGACTATTTCAATGAGGTGGTCGGCGGCCTACGCGCCATCGAGCCCGAACCGCACCGTTTCACGCTGGCCGCCCGACCCGAAACGCTCGAAGCGCGCATCCGACGGAGCGGCGAGGCGGTCGAGTGGCGGCTGGGCCATCTGCAACGGTGTACCGCCGCCCTCGCCTCCCCTGACTTCGCCACACAGATCGCGACCGCTGATAGGACCCCGGCAGCGATTGTCGAGGCGATCGTGGCGCAGCTGCCACGCTGATCGTGGTTTGCTCACCGCCAGAGCGATTCGCTGCTGTTCGCTGCTGGCTGTGGGCGGAAGCTGTTTTCTTTCAGCAGATCGAGGTTCAGGTCGGTGCCGAGGCCGGGGCCGGTCGGTAGGGCGAAGTGGCCGTTCGCGAAGGCGACGGGTACGGTACACAGGTCATCGCGCAGGGTGCGTTCTTCCTCCATCTGCTCCAGGATGAGGAAGTTGGGGATTGCCGTCGCGAGGTGCATCGACGCGAGGGTGCAGATCGGGCCACCGGGATTGTGCGGCGCGATCGGGATGTAATAGGTATCGGCGAGGGCGGCTATCTTCCGCACCTCGGTGATCCCGGCGGCGTGCATCAGGTCGGGCTGGGCGATTTTGCAGCCGCCCCCCTCGAGGAGTTCGCGGTATTCCCAGCGAGAGAGGAGGCGTTCGCCGGTCGCGATCGGCACCGGCATCTCCTGTTGGAGGCGGATCATCGCGCGGGCGTTTTCGAACGGGATTGGTTCCTCGAACCAGCCGGGCCGGTAAGGGAGGAAGGCCCGCGCGGCGAGAACGGCGGTGCGCGGGGAAAGGCGCTCGCCGCACTCGATAAAGATCTCCGTGTCGTTGCCCGCCCCTTCACGCGCGGCAGCCATCAGCGCCGTGGCATCTCTGATCGCCTTCGCTTCGTTCTCGCGGAGCAGCGCGGGGTTGAACGGCCCCCACTTGAAGGCGGTGAAGCCGCGACTGGTTGCCTCGCGTGCGCCCTCGTACGCTTCCTCCGGCGTGGTAATCCCGCTGAGCCAGTGGCTGGCGTAGCCGCGCAACTGCATCCGAAAGGGGCCGCCGAGCAGGCGGTAGACCGGCACCCCCAGCCGCTTGCCCTCGAGATCCCAAAGGGCGATATCCAGCGCGGCTATCGCGGTGAAGAGGGTGGGGCCGCCGCGCCACCGCCAGGCGTGATACATCGCCTGCCAGTGGCGCTCGGGGCCGGACGGGTCTTTGCCGATCAGCACCGCACCGAGTTCATGGATCGCCGTCTCGACCGACTCGATTGCGCCGTGCAACGACCCCTCGCCCCAGCCATAGACCCCTTCATCGGTCGATATCTTGACGAATAGCCAGTTGCACCACTTGATCCAATACTTGTGAGTCTCGATCTTCGTGATCTTCATCGTTATTCCTTTTCACCGCAGAGACGCAGAGACGCAGAGATTCGCCGAGAACGAACATAGAGAGTGGGTCGGAAATACGCAAATCAGATCGCCGTTCCCTGCCCCTTTATAGTATCTTTTTCGTCCCTTTCGTCCTCTCTGCGAATCTCTGCGTCTCTGTGTCTCTGCGGTGAATCGTCCCCATCCCACTCAGGCCGAGAGTGGCCGACTGATCTGCGCCAGGGTGTCCGGGGTGGCGAGGCGTCCGTTGTCTGCCTGGGGGAGATCGAGGAGGCGCAAGCCTTCTTCGAGCATCAGCAACGCGCCCGCGCGTTCGGGCGCGATCGTGCTTGTTGCGCCCGCCGCACGCAGCTCATCTTCTAACTCGATACGCGGTGCGCGGGCGAGGATCGGCAGGGTCGGGTTGACGCGGCGGATCTCGCGCACCACCGCCCGCGTCGTGCCAGCGTCGGGGAGGGCGACGACGACCAGCCGCGCCCGCTCGATATGGATCACGCTCAGGATACTCGCGTGGGAGGCATCGCCGTAGACCGCCGGGATCCCCGCCGCGCGCAATTGCTGGATCCGGTGCAGATCAGTCTCGATCACCGCGATCGTCATCCCCACCTCGCGCAGACCGCCGACGACTTGCTCGCCAACACGACCGTAGCCCGCGATGATTACATGGCCGGTCAGCGCGCCTTCTTCGCCGACTTCCGGAGGTGCCGAGCCGAGGAAGCGCGCGAGTGCGGGCCACCGGTCGAGCTTGCGGGAGAGTCGCGGGGCGAATCGGAAGGCAACTGGTGTCAGGATGATCGTGATCACCGAGGAGGTCAGGATCAGGCTGTTGAGGGTTTCCGAGATCGCGCCAATTTCGCGACCGGTGCTGGCGAGGACGTAGCTGAACTCACCGATCTGGATCATCCCCAGGGCGGTGAAGACGGTTGTCTTGCTGCCAAGCTTGAACGGGGCGATTGCGATGAACGCGAGCAACGCTTTTGCCACGACGATGAAGAGGGTCAGCCCGATCACCGCCGGGAGGTTGTTGATGATGAACTGCGGATCGATCAGCATCCCGACCGAGACGAAGAAGAGGGTCGCAAAAAGGTTCCGCATCGGCACCACTTCGGCGATCACACGGTGGTCGAACTCCGTTTCGGTGAGGAGGAGGCCGCCCAGGAAAGCGCCGAGCGCGGGCGAGAGGCCGAGGACGCCGCTGAGGGTGGCGGTCCCCAGGGCCAGCCCAACCGCCGTGAGGAGGAAGAGTTCGGACGAGCCGAGCCGTTCTACGCGCAGCATCAGGCGCGGGACGACGCGGGCACCGAGGACGACGGTGCCGCCGATGAATGCCGCCGCAGTGAGGAAGGTGCGCGCGAGTTCGGCGACGTCGATCCCGTTGCCGCCCGCGAGTTGTGGCAGGGTGGTAATCAGCAGCACCACCACGAGATCCTGCACGACCAACATCCCGAGCAGGACGCGCCCCTGAGCGGAGGCGACCTCGCCGCGATCGAGGAGCGTCTTGAGGATCACCATCGTCGAGGCGATGGCGATGACGCCGCCAAAGAACAATCCTTGCTGGAACGGCCACCCGAGCGCCGCGCCTAGCCCGATCCCCGCCAGCATCGTCAGGGCGACCTGGATGAGGGTGCCGACGATGGCGATCCCCCTGACGCGCGCCAACTCTTTCAGCGAGAATTCGATCCCTAGCGCGAACATCAGGAAGATGACGCCGACCTCGGCGAGGGCGCTGATCTGCCCACGATCGCCGACGAAGCCGGGGGTGAACGGGCCGATCGCCACGCCCGCCAGGAGATAGCCGACGATCACCGGCTGGCGGAAGAGGTGGGCCAGGAGCCCACCCGCCAGGGCGATCCCCACGGCCACGGCCACATTGAGGATTAGGTGTAATTCCTCGTTCATCGCGTCTCTCCCTCGCTGCTGGTATCGCTGAGGCGCGACATGAATTAGGCGCGGTAGCTGGTGAGGCGGCACATTTGCGTCGAACGGCACGCCCGGAGTGCAGTACGAAGGTTAGCATGGAATGGGCCTGCACCAGATGCTTGCGAAAGTTTACGATATAGACCGGATCGCGGAAAATAAGACTGTAATGCAGGATCATGGCGCGGATGAACGAATGGCGGCAGCTACGTGTAGAGCTGGGTCCCCGGCCCGCCCGATCGGCGGCGGCACCTACGTTGTCCTGCACCGATCCGAATGGCGGCGGCGTGGTATTTGGGCGACACCAGCCGGGCGGGTCGTGACCCGCCCCTACCACGTCACCGCCGCCATTCGTTCATCGGTTCTTGCTCGTACGTGTGCGGAGGTATTTTATGGGCGAATCGGCTGACACGGTGCCATGCAGCGGCTGTGGCCTCATTATCGCTGGTGGAGATGTAGGTTGCCGCGAGTTCTACGAGGCGACCATCCCGCTGTCCGGGCGTGTCCCGACCTATTTCGGCGCTGGTCGCCTTGCTTTCGATACCTACTGCGTGCAGCACCCTGCCGTCTATTGCGTCTCGACCAAGTCGTTGGCCGCGCATCTCGGCGGGCTCTGCTGGGGGCTGGAGTATGACCGCAGCAAGCGCGGCTATGAGCACCTACGTCGGTCCCTCGATGGCTCGGGCGGATGGTTCCCCAAGCCGCCTCTCCCGGAGTATCGCGGCGCACTGACGATCGCCGATGTGGACACCACCGATGACGCGGCGCTCGTCGGTTTGATTGAGGCGTGGGCGCACGCCACCTGGGCGGCCTATGCGGCTCTCCACGGCTGGGCGCGTGAGCGTATCGCGGCTGCGTTGAAGCCGTAGCCCGAGTCGGCATCGGGTTGGAGTCGATTCACTCCGCGCCATCAGTCGTGTGCCGGTAGTTGTGTGAGGAGAATCCCATAGGTCGTCCAGGTGGCGTGCCGAGAACGGTCGCGGCTACTCGACCTCGACGATCGCCTCGATCTCGACGGTGATCCCGTTCGGGAGCGAGCCCATCCCGACCGCCGAGCGCGCGTGCTTGCCGGCGTCGCCGAAGACCTCGACGAAGAGGTCCGAGCAGCCGTTGATCACGCGCGGCTGATCGCCGAAGTCCGGCGCGGCGTTGACCATTCCGAGGACTTTGACGATCTGCTTGACGCGGTCGAGGTCGCCCAGCGTCTCTTTCAGCACCGCGATCAACGTCAGGCCGACCGAGCGCGCGTGGATATAGGCGTCGTCAACCGAGACATCCTGGCCAACTTTGCCTTGCGGCATCGCGCCATCGGCGCCGTGCGGCCCTTTCCCGGCCAGATAGAGGAGATTCCCGGTCTGAACCGCGTGGACGTAAGAGCCCATCGGCGCGCCGACGGCTGGCAAGATGATCCCCAGTTCTTCCAGTCGCGCTTCGATCCGCATCGTTTTCTCCATATCCTTATCGTGGCTGAGTGCCGAGCGACTGCCCGCTCGTCGGGCTGATCGGTGGGCGGCATCGTAGCGATTTGTTGACCGCCCGTCAATCCATGCGAAAATCTCGGCGCGGCGCTACCGGGCAACGGTAGGGCAGTCTACAGCGTGAGTGATGTGGTGTGAGTGATGTGGTGAAGGGTGATCGGGGTAGGGCTGTGTTTGATCGGCAGGCAATCCCCGAGGGCGGGGCGCGAATCTTCTTCGTGCGACATGGTGAGGTCCATAATCCCGGCGGTATCTTTTATGGGCGGTTGCCGCGTTTTCGCCTCAGCGCCACCGGTGAGCGGCAGGCAGAGGCGGCGGCGGCGGTACTCGCCGCCGAACCGCTCGCGGCGATCTTCACCAGCTCGCTGTTACGCGCTCGGCAGACCGGGCAGATCATCGCGCGTGAGCATCCGACCGCCCCTGTCGGCGTGTCGCGGGCGATCGTAGAGATTCGCTCATCGCTGCAAGGGTCGTTGACAGCCACGCTCGATACGACTGATTGGAATTTCTACGAGCCGCTGCCGCACGATGATGACGAGACGATCGCGATGATCGCGGCGCGGATCGCCCGGTTCTGCCAGCTGGTCGTGCGGCGGTATCCTGGGCAAACGGTGGCGGCGGTGACGCACGGCGACATTCTGGCCGTCGCGCGTGCCTCCTTCGAGGGCTGGCCCCTCGTCCTCGCCAGCCTGCGCGGGGAGGTCTATCCCGCGACAGCGAGTATCCTGCGCGTGACACTCGGCCCGAACCTGACGGCGGCCGATGTCGCGTACTTGAAGCCGTGGGAGCCAGATTGATCCATTTCCATCGCCCCGGTGTATGGCGTCAGGCGCACTGCCCGGTAGGCAGCCTCCGGGCAATGGTGTTGTGCAAACGATCATCCCGATACAGAATGATCCCGGCAGCGTCGAGTAATTTTCCACGGTAGCCCGCTTGTCACGTTGTACGGCGCAACGGGTAGGAGACATACCCAACATGGCGAACGCGCCCGGCGCGGTGACAGTCCAGTTATTGGCCGATAACGAGTGGCTGATAGATGCCGTTGGCGAGATGTGCTGGCGAGAGTGGGGCCACGCGCCCGAACCCGAAGACCTTGATTGGTGGGTCGCTGTCACAGCGCGCGAAGCGGGGCGCAACCATCTCCCCGTCAAATGGGTAGCCCTGGATGAGCACGGCGGGGTACTCGGTGCGGTGGGTCTCGGCGAATTCGATATCGAAGAACGGCGTGATCGCTCGCCCTGGGTTTTGGGAATGATTGTCCAGCCCGAGTGCCGAGGAATGGGCGTCGGCAGCCTCCTCATGGCCCAACTCGAGGCGTGGGCGGGAATTCATGGCTACGAGCAGGTGTGGGTCGCGACCGGCGGTCGGGCCATCGACTTCTATCGGAAGTGCGGATGGGAGTTGAGTGAGACGGTCGAGCGCGCGTCGGGAGAAGTGGCGTCGGTGCTGACGAAGCGCCTCTGACCTGCGATCGGGGCCTGTGTGCGAGATGGGTACGCTGCCCCAGCGGTGGCGTGGAAGGAAGGGGCGACATGGCGAAAGTAATCCTGATCACCGGCGGTAGTCGTGGGATCGGACGGGCGACGGCGGTGCTGGCCGGGGCGCGCGGCTGGTCGGTCGGGGTCAATTATGTCGGGGATGCCGCCGCCGCCGCCGACACGGTTGCTGCGGTCGCGGCGGCCGGTGGGCGGGCTATTGCGATCCAGGGGGATGTGGCGGTCGAAGCGGAGGTCATTGCTTGTTTCGAGGTGGCTCAGACAGCGTTCGGCCCGCTCGATGGGTTCGTTAACAACGCGGGGATCGTCGCTCCTGGCCTACCGCTGGCCGAGATGAGTGCCGAGCGACTCCAGCGATTATTCGCGGTCAACATCTTTGGCGCATATATCGGCGCTCGGGAGGCCGCGCGGCGGATGTCGCGCTCTCGCGGGGGGAATGGCGGGGCGATTGTCAATGTCTCGTCCGCTGCTGCGCGTATCGGGGGGGCGAACGAGTACGTCGATTATGCGGGCTCTAAAGGGGCGATAGACACCCTGACCCTCGGGTTATCGAAAGAGTTGGGGCCGGAAGGGGTACGGGTCAATGCGGTGCGGCCCGGCCTGATCTCGACCGAGATCCACGCCAGTGGCGGCAAGCCCGATCGCGCCGCAGTGATGGGCGCGACGACGCCGCTCGGACGACCTGGGACAGCGGAAGAGGTTGCCGAGGCGATTATCTGGCTCTTGAGCGATGCTGCTTCGTACGTCACCGGGGCGTTGCTCGATGTCGCGGCGGGGCGCTGAGGCGTAGATTTGGTCCGGGTGGGGCAGATATTGGTGCGGCGTGGTAGGGGCGGGTCTTGACCCGCTCGGTGAGTAACGGCACCTACGTTGCCCGGTGCC
>JAABUN010008010.1_pt1 | contig 11039 bp, 12 predicted proteins | sample 5559311 | NCBI WGS metagenome assembly JAABUN01 (sample SAMN10711877, study PRJNA513370) | rock metagenome | isolation source: Antarctica rocks | place: Antarctica: Victoria Land, Siegfried Peak sud | reverse complement strand
TATTGCAAGAGTGCTATCGCACATTTGTTTGTCCTCTTTTGGTTGAATTTGTTTGGCGACAAAATTCTAAAAGAGGACATTCTTTATTTCAAATATCAAATCTTATAACTGGCAACTTGGGTTAATTTAATAAAGCAGAACGGCGGTTGCTTTGCTCGCGTCGAATTCGTGTTGAAAACTTTTGCTTCGATATTCGCCCTGCGCAATCGGTTCGGCGATTACGTACAGATTTTCGTAAGAGTCGAGATTGTCCAGCCACTCATAAGAACTCGTCGCTCTAACCGAGCCGTCACGATACGCCAATACCGGAACAAGCGCCGAATTTATATAACGCATTCCGTTTTTCTCTCTGACGAAAAAATTCAACGTAATCGGCGTATCTACCTCCGAAGTATCCAGTTTCCAACGCAATTGTTTGGAATCCACGTCAAAAATCGCCTGTGTGACCATCGGTGAGCCGACATCCCCTCTATGCGATTGTCTCATTTTCCAGCAGGATTTTGTCTGAGAATAATTTGAATAATCAACTGATTGATAAACTGCCTTGCTGTCTGCTATATGAAACATTCCGTAAATAAAAACCGACGTTCCGACAATCAAACTAAAAAGCGCGAAACCGAAGATATGTTTGTTCATGAAATAATTCTCCTTACTTATACTGTAAGAATGATGATAACTAAATCTCTTGCATATATTCAAGGAAAATTTCGTGATTCTCAAAATTAAATGCAATGTTAAAATCTCGCTTCTATCAGCTTTTCTTTTTGAACACCGAATCTCCGCGTCAAGTGCGGATAGGTTTCGTTTTCGACTTCCAGATTTTCAATATCGAGAAGTATTTCAACTTCGGCAATCGCTATCATGGAGCCTTCGATTTCCATATATTGACCAAAAGGAAGCTCGTCCAAAACAATCTCCGTTTCCCGAAAAAGCCAGGTCTGGCGGCGTTTTTCATAAATCAGAGCCTTTTCAAAACCGAGACTTTCGATAATTTTTTCAGTCTCTTCGGCATTCTCGACAATTGTTTCGTATTCGATTTGATGCTTTACGTCCGAATCGTTTTGAACACGCTGTTTGTAAGTTAAAATCGTTTTACCTTCAATTTTTCTAATCCGCAAAACCGCGCCTTTCTCGCTCAAAATCCCGCCTTGATACAGCACATTTTCTTCAAAATCCTCGCCGATATATTTTGCGTCGAACTCTTTCAAATTCCCCAATACATGTCTGCGCCGATCATCAGACAAAATAAATTTTTTCTCGATTTCTATAGCCATATTCTTTTAGATTATAACTTGCCGCAAAATGTTTTGACAGCATTTATTCAATTTCGTATTTTTCTTTATGCTCCTTTAACATCGCTTGATATTCGGCATCGTTTTTGGCGAGGTAATACTTTACGGAAAATATCTTCGCGCTTTCGGCTTTTTCTTCGTCTATTTTTTCAATCGGGATAATTTCCCGTGTTCCCTTTTTATATTTTCTGCCGCTCGGATGATTGGCATAACGCCGCGCTCTGGTAATTCCCATCTGCAGAAATTTTCGCGCCATGTCCATTCCGACAAAATCCTTTTGTCGTTTGTATTCGAGAAACATTTCGTAAATTTTCGCACTCGAAACTCCGGCGATTTCAGGAGTTCTAAATCGCCAATGTCCGACGATTTCTGTACGATACGGTTCGACAGTTAATACGCCCTGCTCGCCTTTGCCGACGCGGTAAAGTTCCGGGTTTTTCCGTAAATCCAGGTTTTTATAATCGAGCGAATAATCAAATTTCTTCATAGTTGATAGTTGATATTAAAAAGTCTGCGTTTTCAATTATCCGTTATCCGCTAATTTCAGCTTTGCCGAATCCATTTCCAAACTTCAGGAATCGTCGCCCGCTTGCCGTACATTAACATCCCGACGCGGTAGACGCGCGCTGCGAGCCAGACTAAAAAAACAATCGCCGCACCGTTTGATAAAATTGAAAGTGCAATCTGCCAGAATGGAGGCGTTTCCGCCAAAATTCGTACAGGCATCGTAATCGGCGCAAGAAACGGAACGATGGAAACCCAGAATGCGAGACTCGAATTCGGGTCACGGATAACGGACATCGATAATATAAAACCGGCAACCAAAAACATTACCGGAAACATTGCGAACTGCGCGCCTTCCTGCACTGTCGTGACCATCGAACCGATGAGCGCGTAAATTGTCGCGTAGATGAAAAAACCTAAAAGAAAGAAAATAAAAAAATAAACGACCGTCAGCAGCGTAATATCCGGAATCGAAATATTGACGCCAGCCGCGCTCATATTCGCCAAACCGACGCCAACGAGAACGAGCGCGGAAAATATCCAAATTGCCAACTGTGTTAAGCCCGCGAGTCCGACACCGACGAGTTTTCCCATCATCAATTCAAACGGTTTTGCCGACGAAAAAAGAATCTCGGCAATGCGCGTTTCCTTTTCTTCGACCACCGCCGACAATATCTGCTGTCCGTAAATAAGCAGCGTGATGTAAATCATCATACCGACTACAAAAGCCGCGACAAAACTGCTCTGAGAATCTTTTTCGCCGCCGCGCTCGTCGACTTTTTTTACCGACAGTTCGATATTTTTACTCAAATCCTCGAGCTGCGCTTCGCTGATGTTCGCGTCCGCCAACCGCTGCGAGCGCACGGTTTCGTTCAGCGCGTCCTTCAAAGTTTCATTAGTTATAAAATCGCCTGCCTTGCGCGAAAAAAACTCAAATTTCGCGTCAGCCGCTTCAAAGTTTTGGGGAATTATCAGGTAAGCGTCAAGCTGTTTGTCGGTTATTTTGCCGTTTAACTCGCGGCGGATTTGTTCGAGCGGCTTTTCGTTCGCGTCATAATTCTCGAAAACAAAAGTCTCGCCGACTTGTTTTGCGCCGCGTTTCATTTTTTCTTCCTGCGTGGCGTTAAAATCCGTTGCTGATTCCTGAGCGGATTGTTTAGCTTTCGCCGATATTTTTTCGGGAGCGAGATTCTCTTTCAGCCGCGCGGCGATTTTCCCTGTCGGGTCGACAACTGCGATGCGTGTCGGCTCGCCTTTGATGGAAAAAAGCATCGCGGGAACAACCGCAAACGTCGCTGCCAAAACGGGAAAAAGCAAAGTTGCAATGAGAAACGACCACTTCAAAACAACCTTTTTGTATTCGTGTCTAACCACCGCCAGAAATTTCTTCATTGGTTACCTCGTATATTTTCGATGAAAATATCGTTGAGGCTCGGCTCAACCTGCTCGAACTTAGAAATTACCGCGCCGCTTTCAACTAGTTTTTTTAGTAGAATTTGCGCGTCGGCATTTTCGGCTAGCTGAATTTCCTTTTCGTCGGCGTGTTCGATAATTTTCGCTACTATACTTTTGTCATCCAGGACGTTTTCGCCGCCGACTGCGCGCAGCGCAATCAAATTTTTACTGAAACCCGCCTTTACTTCGCGCAAACTTCCCGACACGACTTTGCGTGATTTGTTGATTAAAAGAATATCGTCGCAAAGCTGTTCAGCCGTCTCCATTAAATGCGTCGAAAAAATTATCGTTTTACTTTGTATTTTGAGTTCGGAAATAATTTCCTTCATAAACTCGACATTTATCGGGTCGAGTCCTGAAAAAGGCTCGTCGAGAATCAGCAAATCGGGATTATGCAAAACGGTCGAGATAAATTGGATTTTTTGCTGCATTCCTTTCGATAAATCGGTAGTTTTCTTTTTTTTCCACTCGCTCAAATTCATTCGTTCGAGCCAGAAATCAATTCTCCGGTCGGCTTCGGCTTGCGAAATGTTTTTCAAGGCGGCAAAATAACGCAGTTGGTCGACGATTTTCATCTTTTTGTAAAGACCGCGTTCTTCGGGCAAATAGCCGATTCGATTCTGCAAATCGGTTGAAACCTTATCGCCGAAAAGCTCAATTTTTCCTTCGTCGGGAAAGTTTATACCGACAATCATTCTGATAGTCGTCGTTTTGCCAGCGCCGTTAGGACCCAAAAAACCGAAAACTCTGCCGGCTCTGACGTTGAAGCTCAAATTGTCAACCGCCGTAAAATCGCCGTAATGTTTGGAAACATTTTCGACGCGCAAGGTCGTGTTATCTTCGTGCATAAATGATGAAACCGCAGATTAACACTGATAATCTCAGAATTTCATATGATTTCTATCTGCGTTTATCTGTAGTTATCGATGGATAAAAATTTCTTTTGCTTGGTTATAATTTCACTTGTGTTACGACTTGCCGCGACTAGAAGTTTCGCAAATCGGCAAAAATCCCAACTTCGCGCGGCACGAGTTTTTCAGCTTTCCGGTCTTTGGCAACGAATATTTTCGTATTGCTCATTTTAATTTTTAGTTTTATCCTTTTGAAGTTCGGTATTTTTGATAATTTAGAATCAAATGCGTTAATAACTTTTTACAAAATAAACTTTAATTAAATTATGGAAATTTTTGTATACCAGAAAGGAAAAAAATTTGTCGAGGAAGGTTTTCCCGCTGATTCACTTCCCGAATTGATAGCCGATTCGGAAAATCTCGTCTGGGTCGATATGGAAGCGCCAAACGAAGCGGACGAAAAGATTCTCGCCGATGTGTTCCATTTTCATCCGCTCACGATTGAAGATGCCATCGCCACGCGCAATCAGCCGAAAATCGAAGCATTTTCCGATTATCTTTTTTTTATCGTCCACGGCGTCAAACTGGAAACCAGCAGTAATGATTTTTGCACCAAAGAACTGGACGGTTATTTGGGAAAAAACTTCGTCGTCACTTATCATCACGAAAATTTTCGGAGCATTGATGCCGTAAAACAGCAGATTCGCAACTCGGCGTTTGTCTGCGGGCGCGGCGCCGATTATCTGCTGCATCAAATTCTCGATGAACTCGTCGATTTATATGTTCCGATTGTCGATGACTTTGACAATGCGATAAATGAAATCGAAGAACGCATTTTCCGGTCAAAAAGCGCGAACGACGCGATTTTAGAAGAAATTCTCGGTCTCAAGCGAAGCATCGCGCGTCTGAGGCGAGTTACTTCCAAACAACTGAATGTTCTTTATCGTCTCTCGCACGGAGAATTCCCTTTAATAGAAGAAGCGCATCTACCGTTTTACCGCGACGTTCACGACCATCTGATGCGAGTCGCAGATTTAGCAGAGAGCTACCGCGATTTAATCGGTGGCTTGCTCGACATTCAATTCAGCGTCGTCTCAAATCGCACAAATGAAGTGGTAAAAATTCTCACGATTTTTTCGGCGATTATGCTTCCGCTCTCGGTAATTGCAGGAATTTACGGAATGAATTTTGATTATATGCCGGAGCTTCACACGCAAAACGGTTTCTATGTAACGCTCGGTTTTATGGCGTTGATTACCGTCGGACTGCTGCTTTATTTTTGGCGCAAAGGCTGGATTTTCGAGAAAGTGGACAGCGAAAATCCACCGGATGGACGAGGTTAAATTACTCAGTAGAATTTCCCGAAAATTTTCCCGGCTTGTGTCTCAAATAAAAATTATCATCTTCAAATTATGCATAATTCTTTAAAAAATTTCGTGAAGAAGCGTTTTAATTCCGAAATAAATGAATTGTCGGAAAGGCAAAAGCGGGTCGTTGAACATTTTAGCAACCGCAAACACATCATTCACGACACGAATCGGGAATTTGAGACGCAGATGACTTTCGGGCAGAAACTTGCCGATAAAGTCGCGGCTTTCGGCGGTTCCTGGACATTCATCATCATCTTTGGCGCGATTCTGTTTTCGTGGGTTTTGCTAAACTCTTTTTTGCTAGAGCGGCGCGGCGCGACATTCGACCCGTATCCGTATATTTTGCTAATCTTTTTCTTTCGATGCTGGCGGCGCTTCAAGCTCCAGTGATTTTGATGTCGCAGAACCGGCAAGGCGTCAAAGACAAATTGGACGCGGCGCACGATTACGAAGTGAATTTGAAGGCGGAACTTGAAATTCTCAGTCTCCACGAAAAATTGGACGAACTGTGCAATTTGAAATGGAAGGAACTTATCGAGATTCAACAAGAACAGATTCGGCTTTTAAGGCTGGTTTTGCACGAGCGTGAAATAAAAAAAACCGAATGTTAAATCGAAATTCTGACCGCGTAAAACACCGACAGACAAATTCCCGCATAAACCCCGGCTAAAATATCGTCGGCGCAAATGCCGACGCCGGTCGGGAGATTTTCCAAAGAACGTATCGGATACGGTTTCCAAATGTCGAACAGTCGGAAAAGCAGAAATCCGGCGAGAACAAAATGCCACGACACTCCGAAAGGAACAAAAAGAAAAGTAATTAATTGTCCCATCACTTCGTCAACAACGACTTTTTGCGGGTCTTTATTTTGAAAAAACTCGGTCGTGCGATTTGCCGCCCAAATTCCAATTAAACAAAACATCAATAATAAAACCGAGTTTATCGCATATACCCAAGCCGTTAATGCATCTGTTTGAAGATTTTGGCGGACTAGCTCAGAAATTACTCGGGTTTCGGATTGTCGAAAAACTAAATAAATCAAAACACCGACCGCCGAACCCAAAGTTCCCGGCGCGAGCGGGATATAACCAACGCCAAAAGTGGTAAGCACCAAAGAAAAATAATCAACGGCGGTTTTGTTTTTTATTTTTTCGCGGGCGAGTTTTTCGGTTTCAACGGCGGCGGTCATATTTCAATTTGACAAGTTAATCTTTGATTGAATTCTCACCTTCTATTTCTGCGCGGTAAAAAGATTCGTATTTTCTTTTTTTATTATTCCACCGAAAAATCAATTTTGATTCTTTAATACGTTCATCACTTCTATACTGATAATAATTTTGAACCTAACTTTTTCGCGAGTAAAAAATTATACATCACAAATTTCGTTTGTAATTACTTGTGAAAGAGAACTAAAATTAAACCATTCTGTAAAATAATTTCGTAAATTTTCAGCAGTGTCTGAATCTGATTTCATTAATTGACTGTAAAAGTTTGTTAAATCTACAAACAATGCTGGTTTTGTCATAACTTTTTATCAAACAATCTCGCCGATCAAATCGTAATTGTGGGCTTCAGAAATGCGGACGTTATAAAATTCTCCGACTCGCGGCTCAAAATTTTCCGGCATATCGTTGATTAAAACATAACCGTCAATTTCCTGCGCTTGTCCTTCGAGACGACCTTGGAAAAGTAAATCGGATTCTTGCGAAAGACCTTCAAAAATTATTTTATAAACATTGCCGATTTTTGCCGCGTTTTTTCGTTTACTAATTTTCGCCTGCTCTTTCATCAAACGCGCACGTCGTTGTTTTGCTATTCGCGCGTCGACTTTATCCGGTAAATCAAATGCCGCCGTGCCTTCTTCGTCCGAATAAGTAAATACGCCGACGTTATCGAATTCGCAGTTTCGCACAAACGTCATTAACTCTTCAAAGTCCGCTTCGGTTTCAGTCGGAAATCCGGTGATAAAAGTCGTGCGGATTGTAATGTGCGGGATTTTTTCTCTGACTCTTCTAATCAATTTTTCCAAAGATTCACGATTTCCGCCGCGCCGCATATTTTTCAAAACATTGCGCGAAGCGTGCTGCAAAGGCATATCGAGATATTTCACGGCTTTCGGCGTCTCATTAATCGCCGCGAGAAATGCGTCGGAAATGTGCGTCGGGTAAGCATACATTACGCGAATCCATTCCAAATCTTTTATCTCGCCGAGTGCGCGAATGAGTTTCGGCAAAGCGTCAACTTCACCCAAATCTTCGCCGAAACGCGAAGAATCCTGGGCAATCAAAACGATTTCCTTGACGCCTTGTTTTGCCAAGTCTTCGGCTTCCTTCAAAATCGAACCGAAGCGGCGCGAACGATACGAGCCGCGCATCGAAGGAATCGAACAAAACGCACACGGTCTGTCACAGCCTTCGGCTATTTTTATAAATGCCGTAAAAGAATCGGTGGCGCGAAATCTCGGCGTGTCAAAATCGTAAAGATAAGTCGCGGTTTTGTTGCCGATTGGCGAAAGTGAAAATTCTCTCGAATCAAATGTTTCGTCCGCAGCCTTCAGAATTTCATTTATTTGATTTGTGCCGATAAAAGCGTCAACCTCCGGCAATTCCTTCATCAAATCGTCGCGGTAACGCTCGACCAGACATCCGGCGGCAATTACTCTTTGCGTTTTCCCTTCTGTTTTAAGGCGCGTCGCATCGAGAATCGCATCAATTGATTCCTGTTTTGCCGATTCGATAAAACCGCAAGTGTTCACGACGAGAATATCCGCATCCTGTTCCTCGCTTGTAATTTCATAGCCAGCCGCTTTCAGTTGTCCCATCATAACTTCGGAATCAACCAAGTTCTTAGGACAACCAAGACTGACAAATCCAACTTTTTTCATTACTTCGTATTTAAATATGCGAGAAAAGTCTCGTAATCTCTGAAATCTTTAATAATATAATTTGCGTCTTCTTCGCGCAAAATCTCTCAAGCGGCAAAGGCTTTGACGAAATATTCATTATCTACTTCATTTGTTTCGGTTATGTTCTGTCAATGTCAACAACGACAAGTTTTATTTACTCTTTATTCCCAGCTAAATTGGCGAGCCAATTTTCTATTTCCTTTGCTTCGTCGCTGCTTAAATTCTTTTCACCAAAACGTACGCGATTATATTTTTCCGTAATCTTTACAGCTTCCGGCATATTCATCGCAAAGGCAAATTCCAAAGGCGTTTGATGCGGTTCGCGTATAAAACCTTTGCTCGCCAAAACCTTCTGCATTCGTTCGTAAAATTCGACAATCGTGATTTCTTTTTTGCGTTTCAGCCAAGCGTAAAATTTTTCCCATACGGAAAATCTTTTAACTTTTCGATAAAGCCAAACTATCAAAATTACTCCCAGAATCGCTGCGATTAAATATTCGATTCCAAAAGCGATGGCTTTTGCACTGGTTTGCAAGCCCTTGTCGCCGCGCACTTCACGCCACCAATCGGATAAGCGATAGTATATTTGGGTTAACCAGACTGAAGTTTTTGCCTGATAATCTGCAAAACCGTTTTTGACCGAACGCATCAAAGAACGCTGTTCTTGATTATCATAAGAAACAAAATACTGTATCCAAAAAGTTTCGAGAGCTTCGAGGTAAGAGTTAAATTTCCCGACAATTCCCGTCGAAGTTGTTACACCGTTTTGTCCGCCAAAAGGTGTCGGGTCAAATGGAATCCAAACATCTTCTCGTGGAAAATAAACCTCGACCCATGAATGAGCATCCCTTTGTTTGACGATGAAAACATCTGCCGTTTCATTGTATTCGCCTTGATGGAAACCGTTTACAATTCGAGTAGCAATGCCTTGCGTTCGGAGCATTATTGCCATCGCCGTCGCAAAATATTCGCAATGACCTTCGCGCACGTTAAATAGAAAATCCGCAAGCGGTTCTTCGCCTTTAGATTTCATTTCTAAAGTGTAACCGAATTGTGTCTGAAGATATTTTTCGACGGCTTTCGCCTTATCATAACGATTCCCGGCTTTTTCACCGATTTGTTCGGCTAGATTGGCAATTCTCCCGTCTATCTTATCGGGAAGTTGTAGATAGTGTCTGTCTTCAAGCGAATACTTTTCGTCGTCTGTTTTTAAGATTTCCGCATCCGGCAAATTTGTATCGGAATAAACTTTGTAGCTAAGTCTGTCAAAGCTGTTTCGGTTAAAATTTAATCCGCCATCCGAATCTTTAGAAAGGCTTTGAAAATTTCCCTGAACGAACACCGGATTTGCTAAAGCAAATAAAACAGGCGTATCAATCGCTTCGAGATACACGGTTTGAATTGTTAAATCATTTGGATTTGAACCAATATTGACTTTGTAAAAATTTCCGTCGCGCTTGATTAAAGAATCGTTAAAGCCGGCTTTAGATTTGCTCCATCGTTGATTATCAAAAGTATCAAGCGCAATACCACGCCAGTATAAAGAGCCGCCAGTTCTGGATGCTTTTTCTAACCACGCACGCATTACAACCTGGTCGTTTTGCAAAAGCCGTCCGATTTCTCCTAAACTTACCGAATCTGAAAATCCCGTAACATTTGACAGCCCATTTGTATTGCTTCCTAAACCCGCTCCGCTGACGCGCGGAAGTATAAAGAATAAAGGCGTAGCAAATATAATAATTAAAAAAAGTAAAACAATTGTTGTAGAGTATAATCGGGTCAGAGGAATATTTGTCAGATTTATTTTTTTGCTTCCAGTTTTTTTATAATTTGAATTTTGGCTAATTGACCGAGAGGATTTTCTAATCTCGAATGTAACAATCGTGCAAATCGTTACCAGCAAATACAAAATTAAAGAAGCCAGGTAAAATGGACTGATGCTCAATCCGGCTGCCAGCAGCACTTGAAAAAACGACATCAAATAAAGAAATAACCAATCTCTATCAGCCTTTTTTTGCAGAAGTTTTACTGCGGTAAGTATTAAAACCATCTTTGCGAGATTTCCTGCAATATCAATTTCGTTTCCCATAACACCAATTATTTGATACTTCAAATTGATATAAAAAAGCGGAACGATAAGAAACATCGAAACTATTCCTAATTTTTGGGGAACCTGCCAATGAGTATCTTCAAATAACCAAGCGGATATTAAAACAAAAACAAAAAGAAAAGTAGAGATTAAACTTAAACCACCTGAAACAAACAATGAGAAGAAACCGCAAAATACGACACCGTAAGAGATAACTCTAAAAAAATTGTCGAAATGTCTGAGATTGGAAAGCATTTCTTAATTTGATGCAAAATGTAAAAGCCTGTTTAGAATAATAATCTAAACAGGCTTTTCCTTAAAATTAAATCCGGCAACTTCCTACTTTCCCACACCTGAAAGATGCAGTATCATCGGCTCTAGCAGGCTTAACTTCCGTGTTCGAGATGGGAACGGGTGTGGCCCTGCCGATAAAATCACCGGAAAACTGGTAAATATCAAAATGACAACTGAAATAGATAATCAAATACAAAGTGCAATTTGAAAATAAAATTTGCTAGTCAGTAAATTTTATGGTCAAGCCTTGGGACTATTAGTGCTGGTCAACTAAATATA
>JAABUN010008009.1_pt1 | contig 11039 bp, 13 predicted proteins | sample 5559311 | NCBI WGS metagenome assembly JAABUN01 (sample SAMN10711877, study PRJNA513370) | rock metagenome | isolation source: Antarctica rocks | place: Antarctica: Victoria Land, Siegfried Peak sud | reverse complement strand
GTAACGAAACCCGGAAACGAGGACGTGCGACGTTGGTTGCGGCAGCTTTTGTTGCGCTGCAACGTGCTATCTTTCGACGTATGAAACCCCTGCCGGAAGGGTCGGTCCACGCCGAAACGCGCGCCGCGTGGCGAGCGTGGTTGGAGGCGAACCACACGCAGACCGAGGGGGTGTGGCTCGTGACGTACAAAAAAGCGACCGGCAAGCCGCGCCCGAGCTACGACGAGATGGTCACAGAAGCGCTCGCTTTCGGTTGGGTGGACTCCAAACCGCGCAAACTCGACGACGCGCGCACGATGCTCTACTTCGCACCGCGCAAGGCGGGCAGCGGTTGGTCGAAACCCAACAAAGAGCGCGTAAAACGTCTTTTGGAGAGCGGGCAGATGACGGCGGCGGGGCTCGCCAAGGTCGAAGCGGCTAAAGAGGACGGGTCGTGGAGCGCACTCGACGGGGTAGAATGGCTCGAGCTGCCGGGCGACCTCGCTACCGCACTGGGGGAAAACGGCGACGCCGAAGCGAACTTTGAAGCCTTGCCCCGTTCGGTCAAACGGGGCATCTTGGAGTGGATTCTAAACGCCAAAAAGCCGGGAACGCGCGCCAAACGGATTTTGGAAACGGCGACGCTGGCGGCGAAAAACGAGCGGGCGAACCAGTGGCAAAAATAACCAGTGCGGTGCGTCGGCTAGGAGCAGCAAGTCTTGACGAACAATTAGCCTTCAACGACGAGGAAACTGCATGACGGCGAGGTCAGTGTGGTTGAAATCGTCTCCAACAAACCCCAAAACGTTACCCTGCTGTTTTGCCAGCGCGTAGGCCATCACGTCACCGTAGTTGAGACCGGCTCGGTGGCCCTGCCCCTTGCCGTAGCGCAAATAAGCAGCGCGCGCCAAATGCGCCTGTTCAATGTCTAAAGGTACAAGCTCGAGCTTCAGGTTGAGCAGCAACCTGTCCAGTACGGCAGCTGCGTCGGTGCTCGTGCGGCCTGCGACCACCGCTTGCGCTTCGACAATAGACGCAACTGACAAAAGGCGAACGGGTTGGCGCAGGAGGTAAACAGTAGTCTCCTCCCAACCCGACTCCTCGAGGAATATATGCAGCAGAACGCTCGTGTCGAGCACCATCGACAAGGGCTCAGGGCATCCCGAGCATCTCTTCGAGTTCGGCCTTGCTCGGCGCTTTCCCCCGGTATTCGGGAAGCAGGTGCGGGTGAACGGTCTTTCTAATGGCGTCTAAAGCTCTCTGTACGTCTCCTTCACACAGCAGCTCAGCTTGATACGCTTCTAAAGCGTCGATAATTACCTCAGTTTTATCCTTCCCCGTCAGGCGGGTGATCGTCTCGAGCAACCCTGCCGCGCGGTCGTTTTTGACGCTGAACTGCCTCATAAACTAAGACTAGCACTCTTTTAGCACTAGGCCGTTGCCTATAAGATTCGCTAAATAAGCCTACTTTCACTCCGGTTTCAACAGCGGAAACAAGATCACGTCGCGGATGCTCGGCGCGTCGGCTAAGAGCATCGCTAGACGGTCGATGCCGAGCCCCAGGCCGCCGGTCGGGGGCATTCCGTACTCCAAGGCCGCCAAAAAATCCTCGTCCAGAGCGTGCGCCTCGTCGTTGCCAGCGTCGCGGAGCGCCTGCTGCGCCTCGAAACGGGCGCGCTGGTCGATAGGATCGTTGAGTTCGCTAAAGGCGTTGCCGAGTTCCATACCCGCACAGACCGGCTCGAAACGTTCGACCAGGCCGGACCTCGAGCGGTGCGCTTTGGCGAGTGGGCTGATAGCGAGTGGGTAATCTACGACAAAGGTGGGTTGCACGAGGTGAGGCTCGAGGTAGATGCCGTGGAGCTTGTCGTAGATCTCGCCGATGGGCCGGTCTGAGAGCGCGTCATCCCCATTCTTGGGCGGGTGGTGCTCACGTACCCAGTCCCGCAGTTTGGGTTCGTCTAAAAGGTCGAACGCCATTCCCGCGCGCTTTGCTACTTCGGTCGTGTAATCGGCGCGGGGCCAGGGCGGGGTGAAATCGAGTTCAACGCCTTGGTAGCTGAGTTTCATTGAGCCCGTCAGCTCGTAGATAAGTTTGCTGTACATGTCCTCGACCAACTCTAAGATGTCCAGATAATCGCGGCCCGCCCAGTAAAGTTCCAACATCGTGTATTCGGGGTTGTGCTTGTAGTCGATACCTTCGTTGCGGAAGTTGCGACCGATTTCGTACACCGCGTCGAACCCGCCGACGACGAGACGTTTTAAGTAAAGTTCCAAAGAGATTCGCAGATGAAAGTCGTGCGAGAGCGCGTTGTGATGGGTGACGAACGGGCGCGCCTCGGCCCCGCCCGGTACACCCTGCAACACGGGCGTTTCGACCTCTAAAAAACCCAGGTCATCCAGATAACGCCGGATAAACGACACCGCGTGCGAACGTAGCACAAACGCCCGTTTGACCTCCGGCGAAACCAGCAGGTCGAGGTGACGCTGACGGTAGCGCGCCTCTTTGTCGGTCAGGCCGTGGTACTTGTCGGGCAGGGGGCGGAGCGATTTAACGAGTGGGCGAAAGTCGGTGGTCTGCACCGTCAGCTCGCCGGTCTGGGTGACGAACAGCGTGCCGGAGACCTCCAACCAGTCGCCCAGGTCTATCTTTTTAAGTGCGTTGTAGGCGTCGAGTGCGTCTTTCTGAAAGTACGCCTGAAGCTGCCCCGAAGCGTCTTGCAACGTCGCAAAGGTCGCCTTGCCCATGCCGCGCAGGAGCATTACCCGGCCCGCAACGGTGACGGTTTCGTCAAAGTGATCGCCGGGGGTCAGCTCTTCTTTAGGGTGTAAAGCGTGAAGTGCGGCGGCGGTGTGCGTGGCGCGGTAGGTGTACGGATACTGCTCGAATCCGCGTTCGGTCAGCGATTCGAGGTTCCGCAGACGCTGCTCGCGCTGTTCAATCAGGGACTTTTCAACCTTTTCCATAGCTTTAGTGTACCCAGCTGATGTGGGCAACGTCCGCAGGTGAGTTGAAAGTGGATCAGCGCCTCTAAACCGACCCCATGCTGAAAACGAAAGGGATGGCTGACGCAGCTCAGATATAACGTTCCGGGCGCGGTTTCAAAGTCGTGAGCTTGCACGCCGTATACTGGACGCTTGTACGGATACCAATTGCGTTACGAAAGGGTAGATGATGACCAAAAAACCAGTTCAGCTCACCCCGCAGGGGTTTGAGAAGATCAAAGAAGAACTCAAACATCTCGTCGAGGTCAAACGTCAGCAGATTTCGGACAACATGGGAACTGCGATTGCCGACGGCGACCTGCGCGAAAGTGCCGCTTACGACGAGGCCCGGATGGAGCAGAGCGCGAATGAAGCGCGTATCGCCGACCTAGAAGAGATCATTCACCGCGCCGTGGTGGTCGAGCCGAAAGCCGGTGAAGCTAAAATCGCCCGGTTGGGCTCGAGTCTGGTGCTCGAGGACAGTGGCGGTGACAAGGTAACGTACCAACTTGTCGGCACGCATGAGGCCGACATTTTAGACAACCGCATCTCCGACGAGTCGCCGTTGGGCCGCGAACTGCTCGGAAAACGCAGCGGCGACCGGATCAAGTTTTCGATGGGCCGCAGCAAAACCGAATATACGGTGCTCGAGGTCAAGCTCGACTAGATTAGGATAAGCAAGTGGCTCGTGGCGAGTGGTTTGTGGGTCTGGTCTGCTCGCAACGCACCTCAGTCCATTTCAGAACGGTGAACGGGAGATTTGCAGAGGTCAAGCTCAGGCACAGATAGAGTCGGCCCCGTTTTGAGAGGGCCGACTCTACCGTTTGAGTGAGAACTAGTGCGTCAGCGCACCGATAACTGCGTCGGTAAACTCTTGTGTCGTAGCTTTGCCGCCCAAGTCGGCGGTGCGTGGGCCTTCGGCGAGTACCTGATCAACTGCTTGGTCTATCTTCTGCGCGGTTGCCGCCTCACCGAGGTGATCTAACATCATCGCCGCCGTCAAAAAGGTCGCGGCCGGGTTGGCCAGTCCCTTGCCCGCGATGTCCGGGGCGGAACCGTGAACCGGCTCGAAGATGGCGTGGTGCTCGCCCAAGTTGGCGCTCGGCGCGAGGCCCAAACCGCCAACGAGTCCGGCCATAAGGTCCGAGAGGATGTCGCCGAAAAGATTGGTCGTCACCAGTACGTCAAAGCTCTGCGGGTCGCGGACGAGTTTCATCGCGGCAGCGTCCACAATGATGTCGTAAGCGCGCACGTCGCTGAACTCCTGGGCGACGGTCATAGCGGTCTCGAGAAACAGCCCCGTCGTCAGCGGCAAGACGTTCGCCTTGTGAATCACGGCGAGTTCGCCGCGCCTTTTGTGCGCCTCTTGCAGCGCCACCCGCGCGATACGTTCACTCGCACCCTTCGTGATGACCGCGTCGGCAATCGCCACGTCGCCGTAGCGCCGTTCTTGTTCGACGTAGAGCCCTTGCGTGTTTTCGCGCACCATCAGCATATCAACGTTTTGCAAAGACCCTGGAATGGGACGCGATTTGGCGGGGCGCAGGTTGGCGAACAGGTCCAGAGTACGGCGCATATGGCGGATGGCTCCCTGAAAACCAGGGACTTTTTGGCTCCCGCTGGGGCTGGTAAAGGCCCCGGCGAGCGTCGCGTCAGCAGCTTTAACCTTTGCCAAGGTCTCGCCCGGAACGCTGTTGCCGGTTTTTTGGAATGTTTCCCAACCGGCGTCGGCGTGGCTGAACTCGAGGTTCAGGCCCGTCTCTCGCAGAAGTCGTTCGGCGGCGGGGATGACCTCGAGCCCGATACCGTCACCGGGAATAAGTAAAATCTTGTGCATCGTCACCTCAAAAATCAGTAACCCCGGAGGGCTCTCTCACGCTACCATGCAGGGCGTGGGGCTCAGCTCGGCGAATCTGGCGTCCGTGGCGTACGTGCGTCTACCCGGAGGTAAAACACGAGCGAGAGCACCGTAACACTACCGGCGAGGAGCCAAGCGATTGGAATGCCCGCGCGCTCGGCAACGTAGCCCAACGTGACACTCCCCACAAAGAACCCCGCGTAGGAGACGAGCGAAGCCACGGAGAGCATGGTGGAGCGCTGAGCGCTTGGAACCTCCCGGTTAAAGAGCGTCATGCTCGGGGAGCCCTTGACCGCCATCGTGAGGTAGACGAGCCAGAAAAGGGCGGCGGCGGGCAGGGCGGTCCTCTGGAGCGCCAGGAAAACGAGCAAAACGCCTTGTAACCCCTGAAAGACCGCTGAGAGAAGCCCATAGCGTTTTCTAAAAAGGCGACCTAGAGGAATAGAGACTATGTTGCCGAGCGCGCCGATCAGAAAACTGCCTGCCATAATGACGCCGAAGACGACCGTGTTCCCGTCGCTGCCCCCTAACAGCGTTTCAAAGCGAGGCTGCCAGAAGGTCTCGATTCCGGCCATGCCAAAACCGGAGGCTAAGGTCGCGCCTAAGAGCAGCCGCAGCGTAGGGTTGTGGCGGCTGAGCTGAGAGGCGCTCCGGGCAACTGCCGCCAGCCCCCCAACACCTGTGTCGGTGCGTTTTGTAACTTGCTCCTCGACAAACAGAGCGACAAAAGCGAGCAGTCCGAGTTTGACGAAAACGGAGAAGACGATGGGTACCGCGAGCGGCGTAAGGACTGCCGTCCCGTCCTTCGGCAGATAGTTGAACAGGGTAGGCAGGTAGCTGCCCAAAAGCGTGCCCGCAGTCAGCGCGAGCAGTTCAAAGGTTCCCGCTCGAGCGAGGTACGGTTGAAGGTCGATCTCTGGATCAGCAGCTTGTAGGCGGTTGATAAACCAAGCTTCCAGTGCTCTGGAAGCGAACGCGCGCCCGACGCCGTTCAGGACGTAAAACGCCAGGAACACGGGAAACGAGAAGGCGAACAAAAAGACGAGGCTCGAGGCCGACAAAAACGTATAAGCCAGAAGCGTGACGCGTTTACGCCCGATAGCGTCGGCGAGCCCGCCCGAGGGTACCTCGAGTAGCACCACTGTCGCGGCGTAAACGCCCAGCAACAGCCCTATCTGGAGAAGGCCCAGCCCTCGCGCCTGAATAAAGAGGACCGCGAGGGCTAGTGGCAAGGAGACGGAAAACCAAAAGAGCGCCTGTACAGTGTAGTAGATGCGTTCGGTTCGCCTGACATGGCGTTGCTCTAAGTCGGTCATACTTCAAGGGTGCGTGCTAGGCTATTCAAAATGTCCGGGGAAAATTCAGGTAGGCCGCTCGCAAAGTATGAAGTTCACGACCCTCTGCAAGCCCGCCTCTTAACCCATCCCGTAAGTAAGGAGTTCTTCAAACCGTTTTTGGCGCGAGAGAGAACAGTATCGCAAACCGCAGCGGAACTTGGACGCAGCGTGAGCGCCACCCTCTACCGGGTGAAGACGTTTTTGCGGGCTGGGCTGCTATACGTTGCGCGCGAGGAGAAGCGGTCGGGCCGCCCCATCAAGCACTACCGCTCAGTTGCCGACGCCTTCCTCATCCCTTCTGAGACGACGCCCTATGCAGGTCTGGAAGAGCGGCTCAGCGCACAGCTCGAGCGGTTTTGCACGATCTGGTGCAACGTCTTGCCCGCGCCTACCGCGAGAATGGCTGGGACGTGCAGAGTATGTACCGTGGTGAGGACGGCACTGTCTGGACGAACTATGTAGTGGATACGCTCGAGAACGCCGTAATCGAGTTCCGGTCTCCCGTCGTGCTCTACCGGGACGCGACGGCTCAGCTTACTGGTAAGGAGGCCGAGGAGTTGCAGCGGACTTTGAACGACCTTTTCGAGCGGTCACTCGAGCGTAGGGGGCAAGGGAAACCCTACACTTTACAGGTTGCACTTGTCCCGCTCCCCGCTAAATGACACCGCAGAACGCCTCGTAATCTTCGTGCTCCTCGAGGCTCCGAATGCTGGGCGCGTCGCCGCAGCTCGGACACGCCGGATTCCGTCTCAGTTTGACGGTGTGAAAGCCCCCGGTGAGCGCGTCGTAATGCGTGAGTTTTTGCGACGATTCGCCCAGCCCGACGAGGTACTTGATGACCTCGACCGCCATCAGGCTGCCGATAACACCCGGCAGCGCCCCGAATACGCCCCCTTCGGCGCAGCTGAGGACGGTGTTTGGGGGCGGCGGTTCCGGATACACGCAGCGGTAACACGGCCCCCGGCCCGCTGCGGTGGGCGCGTGAAGCAGCGACAGCTGCCCCTCAAACTGTGACATCGCACCGTACAACAGCGGTTTGCCCAGCAGCACGCAGGCATCACTTAGCAGATAGCGGGTCGGCAGGGTGTCGGAACCATCAACTATCAGATCGAACGGGCGCAGCAGCTCGAGGGCGTTCCCGGCGCGTAGCCGCGTTGCGAAGGGTTCTACCCGCACCTCCGGGTTAAGGTCTCCGAGCCGCGCCGCCGCCGAAGTTACCTTGCCGCGCCCTAGAGTCCCACCGCTGTGCACAATCTGCCGCTGCAAGTTCGAGAGCTCTACTACGTCGTCGTCGACCACCCCAAGGGTCCCGACGCCTGCGGCAGCTAAGTAGAGGAGGATGGGCGACCCGAGCCCGCCCGCGCCGACGACCAGAACCTTCGCCTCCAAAAGCCGCTGCTGACCCGCTGCGCCGACGCCGGGCAAGATCAGCTGGCGGCTGTAACGGTCGAGTTGAGGTTTGCTGAACATAGTTCTAGGGTACGGCACCGGCCCTTGCGGGTAGGTTGCGCCGAATGTGTTCAAACAGCCTCGACGCGAACAACCTACGTCGTGACCGACTTCGGGGTCGCAAGCTCAAAGCTCGGCGGCTCGGTAGAGGGTGCTGGGGAAGGGCGAAAAACGTGACCGCTTCGCCTGCCTGGTTCGGGAGGGCTTGCTACATTGGGCTGGCTACATGGTTGAGGCGAGCGGGTCTCGGACCTCAGCGTGGGGGTACAGGTGCTTTTCAACAGCTACATATTTTGGATTTTTTTTCTGCTTGTATTTGCGCTTTACAGCCTTTCCCGGCGCAACTTCCGCGTGCAAAATGCTGTTTTGCTGGTCGCCAGCTACACCTTTTACGGGTTTTGGGACTGGCGCTTTTTGTCGCTGCTGTTGATTTCGACGATCATCGACTTTAACGTCGCGGGGTGGTTAGAGCGCGCCCAAACGCCGCGTCGCCGCAAACTTTTGCTTGCGCTGTCGATGTGCGCCAACTTAGGCGTTCTGGGAATCTTTAAGTATCTGGGATTTTTTACCGAATCTATGCTCGAGCTGCTGAACACGCTTGGTATCGACAGTTCGCTACCGGTTCTGAACGTGCTGCTCCCCGTCGGAATCTCGTTTTACACCTTCCAAACGATGTCTTACACCATCGACGTGTACCGCCGCGAACTTCCCGCCACGAAGAGATTTTTCGATTTTGCGTTGTTCGTGTCGTTTTTTCCGCAACTCGTCGCCGGACCTATCGAACGCGCCGCCAAGTTTTTGCCGCAGGTGTTGCAGCCACGTCCGCAAAACCGCTCGAACTTCGCCGAAGGGTCTTACCTGATCCTCCTCGGCCTGTTCAAAAAAGTCGTGATCGCCGACAACATGGCCCCCATCGCCAACGCTGTTTTTAGCCGCGACGTCTCTACCTTGAGTGGCCCGGAGGTGCTTATCGGCGTCTACGCCTTTGCCTTTCAGATTTACGGCGACTTTTCCGGCTATACCGACATCGCGCGGGGCGTCGCCAAATGGCTGGGTTTCGACCTGATGCTCAACTTCCGGATGCCGTACTTCGCCGCGTCACCGAGCGACTTCTGGTCGCGGTGGCATATCTCGCTCTCGTCGTGGCTCCGCGACTACCTCTATATTCCACTCGGCGGCAACCGCCACGGGCCTTTGCTGACCTACCGCAACCTGATGCTGACGATGATTCTAGGCGGACTCTGGCACGGCGCAGCCTGGACGTTCGTGGCGTGGGGGATTTTTCACGGCCTCATCCTCTGCCTCTACCGACTTTTCAACCGCTTTTCGCCGGTGACGCAGCCCCGCGCCCTGGTTCGTTCCGGCCTTGTACCGAGCCGTCTGCTGAGCATTTTAGTGATGTTTCACCTGACCTGTATCGGCTGGCTCTTTTTCCGCGCCGAATCGATTACGCAAGCGTGGGGGATGGTGCGGCAGTTCGGCAACCTCGAGCTGACCCCTTTTGCTTTGGGTGCAGGCGTGCTCATCGTCTTTTACGTGTTGCCTCTATTCGTGTTCGAGGTGTGGCTCGAGCGTCGGGGAGACGTTCTGGCCCTTCTCAAAACGCAGTGGTGGGTACGGGGTCTGGTCTACGGTTACGCCTTTCTCATGCTCTGGTTTTTCCCAGCTTTAGGACAGTATGAATTTATCTACTTCCAGTTTTAACGGACTTAAAACCGTCGTGGTGGTGCTCGCGCTGCTGCTCGTCGTCGAAGCGGGAATGCGGCGGTTCGAGCCGTATCTTTCGGCCGATGTAGAGCACATCGAGAGCATTCCGCAGATCGTCAGTCAGCTCGGTCAAACCGGTAAAGACCTGCTCTTTTTGGGCAGCTCGATTACGCGCCACGGGGTCGACGTAGCCGCGCTCGAGCCGGTGCTGGCTGCGGAGGGCGTCGCTCCGGGTACTTTTTCTTTTAGCTTTATCTATCCTGACGCGAGCGATATCCTCGACTGGACCTACTTATACCACCACTATCTCAGCCCGCCTGCGACCCAACCGGACGTGATCGTGATCAATTTTGCGGGCGACAGGCTCGAGGATGTAGAACCCAACCCGCAACAGGTGAGGCGTATCGCACGTCATCACACCTCATTGCAAGATGTTCCGCAGGCGTTTGCTCAGGACTTTACGACCTTGTCGCAACGTGTAGAGTTCCTGTTGTCCAAAGTGTTCGTGAGTTTCGCCCACCGGGAGCGGGTGAGGATGCGCCTGATGGCGACGTTGCCGCTCTACCGGCAAACGCAGCGGAGCCTTAACGAAACCCAGCTCGCTCAGGTAAAGGCGGCACCTGCGGCGAACTCCGACCAAGTGACCCCAGCGGAACGCTACACACGTCTGAAGCGTTTTCTGGCCGAGATCGATACCCGTTCGGTTCGGGTCGTCTTCGTCGCTACGCCTGTCCGCGATCCCTACCGGATCGACCCGGCGTTGCGGACCCTGCTGACCGACCACGGCGCTGAACTGCTCGATACGCGCGCGGTTCTCGGCCTGACCCCGGCGGTTTTCGACGACGCGCTCCACCTCTCGCCCGAAGGGGCTGAAATCTACAGCCGCGCCCTAGCTGAAAAGCTCGCCCCTGTGCTCAAGGCCGAGCTTCGTGGCGACCTGCAAAGCAGTCGGTAAGCTTAACGCGGGGTGCACGCCCAACCTGGGTTTTGTAATCGCAGCAAGCAGTTGTGATGGGAATTTCAGCTTCTCGGGTTGCTCATCGAGGGGATAGGCATTCGAGAATCATGCAAAAAATACTTCCGGCTTTCGGAAAAATCCATATGCGTACGCCCTGGGCTTTACTCCGGCTCGAGAAGGTTCGGGGCTTGTCCAAACCAGACCGTTTGGGGCGTTATGACCAGCTTTAGCTCCCAGATGTGTTGCCCCCCCAGCCCAAACGCCCGCACCTCCGTCGGCGTCACGATCAGCAGCGCAGTGTCGTACCGCGCGGCGGCAACGTCTGTGGCTGAGGGAAAGGCCGCGCCGTCCGGGTGAGAGTGGTAGACCGCCAGCAAGGTCTCACCACGCGCGTCGGCCCCGCTGAGGGCGTAGACAAGCTCTTGCGGGTCGGCAAAAAAACGGGTTCGGGGGGTCGGCGCGCGGTTAGTCAGCTCCACCGAACGCGTGACCTGCGCTTCGTGACCGAACAGCAGACCGACGCATTCGTCCGGCGCGGCGTCGTGGGCGTGGGTTTGCACGGCGTGGAGAATCGTTCGGGGCAAGTGGAGCGCGCCGCTCAAGGTGAGAGCGTTTTTAAGATTAGCGGTGGGGGTTCGGGCCGCGTTTCTGCAACGACGACCGCGCTGCGGAGAAGCTCGAGCGCAGCCTCCGCGCCGCGCCCCCGGTGGTACATCGTCAGCAGCGGTTCGCCCACCCCTACCTCTGCCCCGACTTTGGCGTGCAA
>JAABUN010008007.1_pt1 | contig 11044 bp, 9 predicted proteins | sample 5559311 | NCBI WGS metagenome assembly JAABUN01 (sample SAMN10711877, study PRJNA513370) | rock metagenome | isolation source: Antarctica rocks | place: Antarctica: Victoria Land, Siegfried Peak sud | reverse complement strand
CGGGTTATGCCAAGAGCGTGGTCTTCCCCGCCTCGTCCACCCTCCCGGAGCTGGTCGTCGCCCTCTTCGGCGGGAGCCGTCCCGAGGTCGCGTACAAGCTGTACGTCCTGGTCTCGGCCGGTCTCATCCCCTGGCTGGTGGCCCTCGCCGCAACCTTCTGGAGAGCCCGAGGCGGGACGATCGCCCTGGCCGTCGCCCTCTTCCTCCTCTACGTCTGGACCGATTTCCCGATCAATTATGCGGCGTTCGGGATGCTCCCCTACCTGCTGGCCATTCCCCTCGGGCTGTTGGCGACCGGTCTCTTCTGCCGCTACCTGGAGCGAGGGGGGCTCGCCTGGTGGTCTGTCTCCGCGGTCGCGATGGCACTGGTCGTCCTGGTCCATCTGACGGCGGCGATGATCGTGGCACCCGCGGCCGGGTTGGCCTATGCGACGTCGGTGTGGGCGTCCCGATCGCGTCGCGAGGGGGGCGGTCCCAGGTTCCCCGTGTCGAGGCATGTGGGAGTCTGGGCGGTCATCCCGATCGTGTTGGCGGGCAATGCGTTCTGGTGGTATCCGGGGCTCTGGTTGGCCTCCACCAAGGGTCCGAGCGACTTCGTGTTCCGGCATCCCGAACCGGTTGCGTCACGTCTCTGGCAAATCCTGAGTGCCGAGGCGCCGATCGAGTCCGTGCTCTGTGGGCTGGGGCTGCTCGGGCTCGCGGGGCTGGCGAAGCGTGACCGCGTGCTCGCGGCCGGTCTGGGGGGATTCGTGGGGGCCGGTTTTTTCTGGGGCTACCTGGCGGGAGGATTTCGGGAGCTCGACTTCCTCCAACCGGGCCGACAGACTTACGCCTTTTATACGGGCCTCTGCGTGGCCTCGGCCCTGGGCGCGCGCGAGGTCTCGATCCGGCTCGAGGAGGGGGTGGGTGGCCGGCTCGACCGGCTGGCGACCCTCGGAGCGCTCCTCGTCGGCCTTCGCATCTTCGGCCCCTCGCTGGAGGACTCGCTCCGCTCGAGGCTGGGTGGGTACTCGATCGCCCGGCCGTTCGGATCGCGGGCCGATCGTCGCGAGCCGTTCCTGTCGAGCCGCCCGACGCCCCGGCTCTTGTGGGTGGTCGACCGCGTCAAGCGGCACGTGAGGCCGGGGGAACGGCTTCTCTACGAAGAGGCCGGCTTCGGGCTGCCCGGGATCGCCGACCCTTTCGCGGGGGGGAGGTTCAGCGGGCTCCTCCCCGAGAAGACGGGCGTCGAAGTGCTCGGCGGTCCGTACTTGCACGCCTCGTTGACGACGAATTTCACGCAGTTTGGCGAGGGTAAGCTCTTCGGGAAAGCGGGGTGGGGACGAGACCACTTCGTGCGCTATGCGAGGCTCTACAGGCCCGCGGCCATCGTGTGCTGGAGCCCGCACGCCCGGGCGTTCTGCTCGTCGAACCCCGACCTCGTGCGGATTCTCGACGACGACGGAGTTGTCTTAATAGGCAGAGTGCTCGGCTTCGAGGGGGATACGATCGAGGGGACGGCCGAAGTGGACGCGCTTCCCGGTCGGTTGCGGGTTCGTGGTGCCGTCGCCGGGGTTGACGGAAACGTCGTGCTTCGGTATCACTCCGTCCCATGCTTGCAGGCCGACCGGCCGGTCCGGTGGGAGCCGGTGTATCTGGAAGGGGACCCCGTTCCGTTCATTCGCCTGCGGACACCTCCCGATACCTTGACTCTGGAACTGACGATGCCCCCGATCCTGGGGACAGGTCGAAGGCGCTGATTCCGGCCGCGACTCTATTTCTCGCGGCCAAACCTCCAGGGAAGGAGTGAGCCGTGGCATCAGCCGCTTGCGGGGCGCACCGCGACTCCGAACGCCGCATGCATCGCATCGTCTGGATCGCGTCGATCCTCTTCACGATCGGGGCGGCGATCGTCTACGCCGAGAAGGCCGCCGAAGATCGCAGTGCCTTCGTGCGCTGGCGGCATCAAGTGCTCCAGCTCATGCAGGGGGTCAACATCTATGAGACGGTGATGTACCCCAACCCCCCGATCATGCCGCTCACGCTCTACCCCCTGATGGTGCTCCACCCGGTCGTGGGGGCACTCTGCTGGTTCGGTCTCAAGGTCGTGCTCACCGCCGCATCGGCGTGGATGTGCTTCGAGATGGTCCGTCCGGCCGACCATCGAATACCGGCATGGGTCCGGGGGACGATCCTGATCTTGAGCCTGCGCCCCATCCTCAGCGATCTCCATCACGGCAATAATAACCTGTTGATCCTCTTCCTGGTCGTCGCCTCGCTCCAGGCGTGGCGCAAGGGCTTCGACGTGCTCGCGGGGCTGATCCTCGCCCTCTCCATCAGCTACAAGGTCACGCCGGCACTCTTCGTCGCCTATTTCCTGTACAAGCGATCGTGGCGGACCGTGGTCGCCACCCTGCTGGGGTTGGGGATTTTCCTCCTCATCATCCCGAGCCTGGCGCTCGGCGTCGAGTTCAATGCGCAGTGCCTGGCGATGTGGTGGCAGAGGATCCTGAGCCCCTACATCACGCGTGGCGAGGTGGGCGATCACGACATCAACCAATCGATGGTCGGCGTCGTGAGCCGGCTCTTGACCGAGGGGAACGTGGGGACGGGACGTCACGAACGCCACACGGCCCTGAACTTCGTCGCCTGGTCCCCCGACACGGTCGCCATCCTGATCAAGTCGCTCTCGGTCGGGCTCGTGGGCATGCTGGCCGTCCTCTGCCGGACCCGGGCGACGCGACGCGACGATCCGAGGCTCTTCGGGGAATTCTCGCTCGTCGTCCTGACGATGCTCTTCGTCTCCGAACGGAGCTGGAAGCACCATTTCGTGACCTTGTTGCTGCCGTATACGTACCTGATGTACAGGGTGGGGGTCGCCGACGTGTCGCGGCGGGTCCGGACCGTGCTCGCGGTCGGCATCGCCGTGTCCGTGCTCCTCATCGCCTCGACGTCGAGCGAGATGGGGGGCCTCTTCGCGGATGGTCAGGGGCATAAAATTGCACAAGGGTATGGACTCTACTTCGCCGCGGGCGTCGTCCTCTATATCCTGACCGCCTGGCGGGTCTGGGTGGAAGGACGTCGCGACATGGACGTCGAGCCGATCGTGGTCTAGGGGGTGATGATGGCCGTCGCTTGACCCGATCATGTCCGAACCGGCGCTTCGCCCGCTCATGCGTCGAGCGGCTCGCGCCCATGTGACACGAAGGGTGCCGCGGGAAGAGCATGAACCGGGCCCGCACCCGGGCCCGACCGCCGCTGTTTCACGATGAATTCGCTGGCCGGCCCGGAGGGGTCGGACCTATCCCAGGGGAAATGGCCAAGGAGGGCCTCATGAACCCGTCAAAGAACGCGCCGCGGCGCGGCAAGAAGGTGGAGCTTGGTCCCGAGTCCCTCGAAACCCGATCGCTCCTGACGGGCGGGACGGGGAACCTGCTCGCGATCATGCCGGGGACCATCGCGACGGCGAAAGAAGTGGGCAACGTCACCTTCAACCTCAGCAAGCCGCAATTCACGATCCCCAAAGGAAGGATGACTCTCGGCATCGACGTCGTCCCCGACACGAGCACCACCTTCAAGCCGGAGATCAGCTCCGTCGAAGACCCGTCGGGTCGCGCCATCCGCGGGACCACACGGGCGATCTTCAACCCCAGTGTCAAGCGGAACCGGGACACGGGCGATCCGCGGAGCAGCGCCATGCTCGTCCCCCTGAGTACGCCGAGGGGCGACGCGCTGACCTCCTCCACGTTCACGGTGAAGGTCGCCGGCGCGGGGGATTCAACCGGCAGATACCTGCTGGGGTTCTACCTGCCCGGCGATGCCAACGGCAACGGCGTCGTCGACGGGAGCGACGTCAAGGCGGTCCGCTCGGCCCTCAATTCGACGCCCAACGACACTCGATACACGTTCGATGCCGACGCCGATCGCGACGGACGCATCAACAACACCGATCTGAAGATCACCCAGCGCAACAAGGGCGTGAAGACGACCATTAGCCCCATCGTCTCGGCGAATCTCGACCCCGCCACCGATAGCGACCTGCCCGATCGGAAAACGACGTTCAGCACCGTCCACTTCACCGGCGCGGTGACCCCCGGTGCGAAGGTCACGTTTGCCGAGACGACCCAGAAGACGGCCCCCGTCTCGACCACGGCCGATGAGACCGGCAACTACAGCATCATGGTGCCGCTCGCCGTCGGGGAGAACTCGTTCCGCGTCACCACGCAGGATGCGTTCGGCCAGAGTATCACCGGAGGGATCGAGCCGGTGACCCGCCTGTAAGGGAGCCGAGGCGAGCTCGGCCCACACTCCATATGGACACCCGAATCGTGACACCCGCCCATTTCAACTGGCGGGTGTTTTCGTCTCCACGTCCTGGGGCTGGCCCCCTCTGCCCGCCTCCGGGACGACATCGGCGATGGGTGCGGAGCGCCCTTCCAGAGCGAGGAGCGCCTCGGCCGTACCAATCCGCCGCAGGGCCCACGCCGCGGAGGCGCGGACGGTCGGATCCGCGTCATCGAGTCGGTCGATCAGGACGGGGACCGCCTCGGTCGAGCCGCGCCGGCCCAGGATGAGCGCGGCGTTGCGCAAGAGCCCAGCGCGCTTCGATCGCGCGAGCGCGGTCCCTTTCAATGACTTGCGAAACTCGACCGGGTCGCGCGAGAGCCAATCGATCAGGTCGGGATGGACCCACTCGGGGCGTGGATCGAGCTCCGGCTGCCGGCCGTCGGGGGCTTTGCGGTTCCAGGGGCAGACGTCCTGGCAGACGTCGCAGCCGAAGGCCCAGTCGTCGAGGCGGTCGGCGAATTCCTCGGGGATCACGCCTTTGTGTTCGATCGTCCAGTAGCTGATGCAGCGGCGGGCGTCGAGCTGGTACGGGCCCGCGAAGGCATCGGTGGGGCAGGCGTCGAGGCATCGCGTGCACGTCCCGCAATGGCCGGCGGTGTGGGGCTCATCGAGGGCCAGCTCGACATCCACCAGCAAGGCCCCCAGGACGGTGAAGCTGCCGAGCTTGCGGTCGATGAGCATCGTATTCTTGCCGGTCCAGCCCAGCCCGGCGAGCCGCGCGAAGTCGCGCTCCAGCAGGGGCGCCGTGTCGGCGATGGCCCTGCCCCGGGCTCCCGGGCATTCGTCCTGGAGCCAGGCGAGCAGGGCCCCCAGACGCTCCCAGAGCAGTTCGTGATAGTCCGAGCCCTGGGCGTAGCGTGCGACCTTGCCCCCTGTGCCGCCGGGAGGCGCAGGATCGGTCCGCTTGCCGTAGACCAGGCTGACCATCACGACCGAGCGGACCGATTCGAGGACCCGATCGGGGTTCGCGCGGGCTTCGGCGTGGCGATGCAGGTAGCCCATCCCCGCCGCGTGGCCCGCGTCCAGCCACTCCAGGAACCGCGGATAGCCGGGGGGGGAGACGGCCGGGGCGATCCCGACCGCGTCGAAGCCGAGCCGATGGGCCTCGGCCTTGAGGCGTCCGGTCAAGTCGTCTGTCATCGCGATAGGACTTCTCGGCCTCAGCGGGCCCGGAGCGCGAGCGAATCCTCGACGCCGAGGTTCGTGTAGATTCGCCGGGTCGCATCGGACTTGTTCAGCGTGTAGAAATGGATGCCCCGGACGTTATTCTCGAGCAGGTCGCCGCATTGCTCCGTCGCCCAGTGGATCCCCACGTTGGCGACAGCCTCGGCGTTATCGCCGCATCGCTCGACGGCGCGAAGCAATCGGGCCGGGAACCGCGCACCGAGGGCCAGTTCGGCCATCCGGATCATCCCCGGCTTGGTCGTGATCGGCATGATCCCCGCGAGGATCGGCACCCTGATCCCGGCGACGTCGCACCGTTCGCGGAAGTCGTAGAAATCCGCGTTGTTGAAGAAGAGTTGCGTGCAAATATAGTCGGCGCCGGCGTCCACCTTGCGCTTGAGGTATTCCATCTCCTTGAGCCGATTCGGGGTGGCCGGGTGCCCCTCGGAGAAGCCCGCCACGCCGATCCCGAACCCGCGCGGATCGGAGGCCGTGGGCCAGGGCTTGATGAAGGCGACGAGGTCTTCCGCACGCTGGAACGCGTCGTTCGCCTTGTTATAGTTCGCCCGGTCGCGGGGAGGGTCGCCGCCGAGGGCCAGGATGTTCTCGATGCCCGAGGCCGCGTAGCGTTCCAGGATCGCCGTCAGCTCGTCCTTCGTGTGACAGACGCACGTCAGGTGCGAGATGGCCGTCAGTTCGGTCTCGCGCTGGATGCGGACGATCAGGTCATGCGTCCGCTCGCGCGTCGAGCCCCCCGCCCCGTAGGTCACCGACACGAACGACGGCCGGAGCGCCTGCAGGTGGACGATGTTCCGGAAGAGTTCCTCGGACGCCTCGTCCGTCCTGGGCGGGAAGAACTCGAAGCTGAACGTCGTCGGATGCGCCTCAAAGATGTCGAGGATGTGCATGGCGGGGACTTCCCGGGCCCGGATCTTCAAGCCAGAAGTTCGTAAGTCACGCCGTTCAAGATAACGGGATCGGCGGCCCAGAGGAACATCATTCGGGCAGGGGATCGCCCGAACGCGTCGGCGCCGTGGAGACCCCCCGTTTGGGGCAGAGCGGCTCCAGGGCGCACTGACCACAGCGAGGTCGCAGGGCCACGCAGGTCCGCCGTCCGTGATCGATCAGGCGATGGCTCAGATCAATCCACCCGGAGCGGGGCACCAACCTACACAGCTCGCGCTCGATGACGACCGGATCCGTGCTCGTCGTCATGCCGAGCCGGTACGCCAGGCGCTTGACGTGGGTGTCGACGACCACCCCCGAGGGGATCTTGAATGCATTGCCGAGCACGACATGGGCCGTCTTCCGGCCGACCCCCGGCAGGGCCGTCAGCGCATCGAGATCCCGCGGGACCTCGCCCCCGTGCCTCTCGACGATCTGCGCGGAGAGCGCGATCAGGTTTCTGGCCTTGGCCCGGAAGAAGCCGGTCGAATGGATGAGGGCCTCCACGTCGCCCCATGAGGCGCTCGCCATCGATCGCGCATCCGGGAAGCGGGCGAACAACGCCGGCGTCACCAGATTGACCCGGGCGTCGGTACACTGCGCCGAGAGCACGGTCGCCACGAGCAGCTCAAAGACGTTGCGATGGCTTAACCCACACTCGACGGTCGGATAGAGCTTCGTCAGCGAACGGACCACCCGGTTCGCATGCCGTCGAGCCCCCGGATCGGGCACATCCACTTCAGGCTTCGTCACCGCGTCACTCCTTCGAGTTCTCGTCATGCCCGATCGTAAATCCGCGGCCGGTGTTGTCAATCCTCCCCGAGACTTGTCGCTCATCCCCCCGGGTCTACAATGAGGCCGTGCTGAGACCCCGCCCACGACAACAAGGCGGTCGTCGGTCGCGAAGTTTTGTAGAAACGCATGTTGGAAACTGTCCGAAAATTTGTTCTCCATTTCCCGGAATCCTCAGGGGGGACGAGTCCATGGAAGGGGATGAATTGCGGGACTTCTCGGGTGTCTGCCGGCTCTTCCCCCTTCCCGGGGTCGTACTCTTCCCTCACGCGGTGCTCCCCCTCCACATCTTCGAACCGCGCTATCGCCAGATGACCGAAGATGCCCTGGCGGGCGACAAGCTCGTGACGATGGTCCGACTTCGATCCCGCGATGAATCGTCGCCCATGTCCCCGCCCGCAATCGAGGAAGTGGGGTGTTTGGGGCGGATCCTCCAGCACGAACGACTACCAGACGGCCGGTTCAATTTCCTGCTCTTGGGATGCAAGAGGGTTCGTCTGGGGCGTGAGCTCTCCAGCGGCAAGCCCTATCGAATCGCGGAAGCCGAGATCCTCGAAGATCATCCCTCGGAGCGGGGAGAGGGGAGTGGTCGCCCGGAGCTCATCCAACTCTTCCGCGCCGTGCTGGAACGGAGCGCGTCGCTCGACGCAGACCTCCGTACGTTCCTGGAGTCCGACCTCCCGCTCGGCGTCTTGACGGACATCCTGGCCCATGCGCTGGGCATGGCCCCCGAGCGGAAGCAGGCCTTGCTGGCCGAAAGGCACATCGATCGTCGAGTCGATGAGCTGCTCGATATCCTCCGCCAGGCCGCGGCCCACAATGAGAGTGCCGAGGACACGAGTCGGAAATTTCCCCCTCCGTTCAGCTTCAATTAGTCCCGCCCTTGATTCGCTTGCGTTCTCGAGCGTTTTCGCTTAGAATCGGCCACCTTAGTCAATCCGGAAAACGATGGCAAGTCTTGGGTTAGAGTCTAAAGCCTCGCCACCACCCGCCCGACTTTCCCCGACGCCGCGCCTCGAATCGAGTTTCTGACCATGTCCATACTTCCGCCGTGGGACGACGATCCGCGGGATGACGCCGGGAAAGGTCAGGAATCCCGCGAGGAACCGGACACGGGGTCGCAGTCGCCGGCGGTCGACCTCGAGCGCATTCGTGCCGCCGTCCGGGAAATCTTGATCGCCGTGGGCGAAGACCCGGAGCGCGAGGGCTTGCTCGATACCCCCGATCGGGTGGCACGCATGTACGCGGAGGTCTTTCAAGGGCTCCATCAGGATCCCCGCAAGCATTTGCGGAAGCTGTTCACCCAGAAGTATGACGAGATGGTCCTGGTCAAGGACATCCGCTTCGAGAGCTTCTGCGAGCATCACCTCTTGCCCTTCATCGGCAAGGCGCATGTCGCTTACATCCCGAACGGAAAAGTCGTCGGCCTGTCCAAGATCCCCAGGGTGATCGACGTCCTGGCGCAGCGTCCGCAGATGCAAGAACGGTTGACCGAAGAGGTCGCGGACCTCCTGATGAAGGAGCTGGATGCCAAGGGCGTGGCCGTGGTGATCGAGGCCAGCCATAGTTGCATGACGGTGCGGGGCGTCCACAAGCCGAGCAGTTCGTTCGTCACGAGTGCCATGCGCGGCGCGTTCAAGAACCGACTGGCGACCCGCTCCGAGGTCTTGTCGCTCATCTTCGGCGGCAAACCCTGAGGGTGGTCAGCCACCCAGCAAGGGGGGGTCGGCGGGGTTGAGTTCATACCGAAGTCCCTTCACGACGATCGAGACCGTCGATGGCGACAGCGATGCTGGCCGATTTTGCGACCCGCCTGGGGTGTGGCCTGGCGGTCATGCTCCTGGCGGCGCCCTGGCGGACCATCCCGCCCCCCTTTTTTCGGACTCAATGCCAGATCATCCTCGCCTTGCTGGTCCTGGCCGCCCTCGACCTCGGCCGGACCGGTGACAACGCTCCCGAGACGGCGATCGTGGCGGGGGTGGCGGTCCTCGCCTACTTCGGTTCGGTGGCGTGGGGCCTGGGCTTGCCTCGGCTCGGGGTGCCGATCGCGGCGGCCATCGCTCTGGCGACGGGGGGAGTTCTGGTCTGGGGGGCCGGAGGATCGACGTGGGAGCTCCATGCGCTCAACGCCTCGGGAAGGCTGGCATCGGCAAGCTTGATGGGATGTACCTTGACCGCCATGCTCCTCGGCCATTACTACCTGACGGCGCCGGCGATGTCGATCGCCCCTCTGCGGATTCTGGTCCGTTGGATGTCCTGGGCGTTGTGGTTGCGAGCCGTCCTGGCCGGTCTGGGAGCGTGGTCCTTGTACGGCGGCGCCGAGGCGACCTCGCTTCCGTCGTCGGTTTCGCCGTTCTTCCTGGCGGTGCGCTGGGGGATGGGGTTCGGCGGGACGGCCCTGGCGACCTACTTGACGTGGAAGACGGTCGAAATCCGCTCGACGCAGTCGGCGACCGGCATCCTTTACATCGCGCTGGCGCTCGTCTTGTTCGGTGAGCTCGCCGCGATGACGATGTCGCGGAGCGTCGGGGTCCTTCTTTGATTACCGAGGGAGGTCCGGACCCACGGCCTGCGTTCGAGCGGATCGATGGGGTGGGGTGCGGCCAGACGAGAAGGAGACGGGCCCGATCATGGAGTTGACGTTCCTCTGCCCCCATTGCGGCGCGATCGGAACCGTCGCGTCGCTCGAAACCGCCGGCACGGCGACATGCCCATCGTGCATGCGGGTGCGCGACCTGCATACCGAGGCGGTCCGCGACGGGACGTTGCATTCGTGCGCCTGGTGCGCGACGGAGGACCTGTATCTGCAGAAGGATTTCCCGCAGGGCCTGGGCCTGTTCATCGTGATCGCGGGATTCGTGGTGAGCACGGTTTTCTGGTACTATGTGATGCCGATCCCGGCGCTCTCGGTGCTCCTGATCTCGGCCCTGGTGGACATGGTCCTGTATTACTGGGTCCCGGACGTCACCATCTGCTACCGGTGTCTGGGCCAGTATCGGGGCGCGGGGACGCGACCCGAGGGCCGATTCCTCCCGTTCGACCTGGCAACGGGCGAACGGTATCGTCAGGAGCGATTGAGGATCGAGCAGCTGCGGGCGCAAAAGGGGCCCGCCGAGCCCGCTCCTCCTCCTTGATCGGGCATGAATTGCCGCAGGACGAGGCCGACCGGCGAGATCATTGAGGTCGCGACCGAACCGTGGATGAACGCCGTGCCCGGATCCATGACGATTTGCGTGGGCTCCTCGAAGGCGAAATGCTGTTCGAGCCGCTGGAGCGCGCGCCTTATGCGCATGACGCCAGCCTCTACGAGGTCGATCCCCTCGGGGTGATCGTCCCCGCATCGCACGACGACGTGGTGACGGTCGTCCGGTATGCGACCGAGAATGCGATACCCATCCACCCCCGAGGGGCGGGGACCGGATCGTCCGGCGGGGCGATCGGGTCGGGGCTGGTGATCGACTTCAGCCGGCACCTGCGGCGGGTCATCTCGGTCTTGCCCGGGAGTGTGATCGTTCAACCGGGCGTCGTGCTCGACGTCCTGAATGCGCAACTGGCACCGCACGGTCGCCGGCTTGGCGCCGACCCGATGGGCTCCGACGCGTGCACTGTCGGCGGCATGATCGGCGTCGATGCGGCGGGTCCGCGCGCCCTTCGTCATGGGTCGATGGGCGATCACGTGGAAGGGCTTCGAGTGGTCTTCGCCAACGGCGAGACCGCCGAGCTGGGCGTCGAGCGCTGGCCCGTCCTGGATGACGAGCCGGTCGATTTCAAGGGGGTGGTCGTCAGCAAGCTGGGAGCCCTGGGCCGTCGGCATCCC
>JAABUN010008006.1_pt1 | contig 11045 bp, 7 predicted proteins | sample 5559311 | NCBI WGS metagenome assembly JAABUN01 (sample SAMN10711877, study PRJNA513370) | rock metagenome | isolation source: Antarctica rocks | place: Antarctica: Victoria Land, Siegfried Peak sud | reverse complement strand
CAAAGCGGTCAGATACGTCATCGTGTCCGGGGCCGGACGGAGACTCACATACCGGTCCGCAGCGGCGCGGCTGGCGCGGTCGGTCACCGACCGTGGATCTCTGCGATACGCCGCCGCCCTAGCCGCAGCGACCAGTACCCTGTCCCCGGAGCCGATGAAAGCACCCGTGTCGGCGCTGAGTTCCTCATCGACCGCGCACCGCTCGACGGCGCTCAGACACGCGGTCTCCCGCACCAGCAGTGTTGCCCGCCACTCGTTCAGCAGGCCCTTGTCCAGCGCGGCCAGGGTGTGAGGCATCTCCGTCACCAACGCCTTTCCCAATCCCAGCAACCCGCCGCCGCGTGCGGGGGATTCCCTGCGGGCGAGAGCGACCTGCGCGGCCACCCCCTGCCCTCGCCCGGCGGTAGGAACACCGGCCTCGGCCTGGGCGCGCCGCTCAGACAGGTCGAAGGCAACACTGACGCGGGCCTGCCGACCGGCCACCGCGCACTTCAGATCCTCCAGAGCACGCAACTCATCAATCAACCCACCACCACCAGCGCCACCTGCACCGATGGGAAGTGACGCCAGCGCATTGATCAAATCCCGTACCCAGTCAACCCTCGCGAACCCAGACGAGACAGGAGCAGACAGGACGCCAGTGGGCACGACAGGGGCAGACGGGAGGCCGGTAAGCGAGCCAGGAGCAGACAGTACAGGGGCCGACAGGACAGCGGCCTGCCAGGAGGCGCCACCGACAACGGTGGCCGCCTCCAGCGGAGCGCTCTGGCTGCTGTTCATACTGAAATTCTCCCAGCCACTACCGACATTTTATGGGTCACCAAGCCCCCGTCCTCGGAAGAACAGCACGTCATCGCCGGAGGTATGTTCGGGGTCTGAATCCCTGGCTTTCCAACGGCGAACCATCGTCAGGACAGCGCCACGCGCTTGGCCGCAGGGAATCTTCCGGGCGAATCGAGCGATGGCGAGCCGAGCCCGAGAACGGTGCCGGGTGAATCTCGAACTCGTCGAGACCCTCACCTTCAGTTCGAAGGTCGTCTACCTCCGCTATCGCGTGGCACGCTAACTGAGCCATCTTCCGACGCTACGCCCGCCGCGAAGTCCTTTGACTCGAAGTTTCGGGCAGCGCATCGTGTGAGAATGCAGCCCACCGCACAGCGAGCCACCCTCCGGGAGTTCTTCCCCTATCTGAGGGGACACGTTCGCGTCCTCGTCCTCGTCGCCGTCGTCTCCCTCATCTCGACCGGCCTGTCCATCGCGCAGCCGCTCATGGTCCAGCAGCTCGTCAACGCCGTGTCGGCGAGCCAGCCCGCCACGGTCTTTGTCTGGTTCCTCGTCGCTATCACCCTGGGCGGAGCCGTCTTCGGAGCAGCGCAGTCGTACCTCCTCCAGCGGACCGCGGAGTCCGTGGTTCTCGGCGTCCGCCGGTCGTTGGTCGGGCAGTTGCTCGCCCTGCCCATTCGAGAGTTCGACCGGCGGCGCGTCGGCGACCTCATCTCACGCGTCGGCTCCGACACGACGCTCATGCGCAGCGTCATCACCTCGGGCCTCTTCGAGATCGTCTCGTCCGTCCTCATGTTCTGCGCCGCCGTCGTCCTGATGGTGATGATCGATCCGCTGCTGTTCGGCATCACGCTGTCCGCCGTCCTCCTGGGCGTGAGCGGCGTGCTGTTCCTCGGACGCCTCATCCGCAAACGCAGCCGAGACGTGCAGGATGCCGTCGGTTCGATGACCGCCGCCGTGGAGCGGGGGCTCTCAGGCATCCGCACGATCAAGGCCTCTGTCGCAGAGGACCGCGAAGCCGCCGTGATCGACGTCGAGGCCACGACGGCCTTCCGCGCGGGCGTCGCCATGGCGCGGTTGCAGGCAGGGGTCCAGCCCATCATGTCGATCTGCATCCAGGGCGCGTTCATCGTGGTCCTGGCCGTCGGCGGTATCCGTGTCGCTTCGGGCGAGCTGCAGTTGGGTGACCTCATTGCTTTCATCCTCTACCTGTTCCTCCTCGTCATGCCGATCGGCTCGGCCATGAGCGCCTTCGTGCAGATCCAGTCAGGACTCGCAGCGCTGGACCGCATCCAGGAGATCGCCCGGCTCGAACCGGAGCGCACGGACGAAGCCGGCCTTGCCGCAGTCGGTCCGGGCACGACGACGGACGACGGCGCGTCCACCACCGGCATAACCGGCTCGACGGCGAGACGCGCATGGAGCGCTGCCCTCCCGGTGGCGTCCATTCCAGGGTCTGGTCCGACCGGCGCGCACGTGCGCCCCGGCACCATCGAACTGCGTGACGTCAGCTTCCGGTACTCCGTATCGGACGACGACGGCTCGGCCCTGGATGCGCGTCGGCAGGAGGCGGCTGAAGCACAGGATGGAGAGGGCTCGCCCGGTGACACCGGTGAGACCGCTGAGACCGGGGACACCGGGCAGCTCGTCCTCGACGGCGTCACCTTCACCGTGCCGGCGGGCAGCCGGACAGCCCTCGTCGGACCCTCGGGGGCGGGCAAATCCACCGTCCTGGCCCTGCTCGAGCGGTTCTACGAACCGACCGGCGGCAGCGTCGCCTTCGACGGCGTCGCGCTGCCCGAGATACCGCGGTCTGATCTGCGGGCGTGCATCGGCCTCGTGGAGCAGGAGGCGCCCGTGCTCAGCGGAACGCTCGCGGACAACCTCCGCCTCGCCGCTCCCGATGCGACGGATGAGCAGCTCCGGCGCGTCCTCGCCGCCGTCGGCCTCGAAGCCCTCGGCGACCGATCCGAGGACGGCCTGGACCTGAACCTCGGAGAGGACGGCCTCCGGCTCTCGGGAGGGCAGCGGCAGCGACTCGCCTGGGCCCGCGTCATCCTCGCCGATCGTCCCGTGCTGCTCATGGACGAGCCGACATCGGCCGTCGATTCCCGGACCGAGCAGCTCCTCCAGCAGACCCTGGGAGACGCGTCGCGCGACCGCACGGTCGTCGTCGTCGCCCACCGCCTGTCGACGGTCGCCGACTTCGACCAGATCGTGGTGCTCGACCAGGGACGCGTGGCGGCCGTCGGAACGCACGAGCAGCTCCTCGACACCAGCGACCTCTACCGGGACATGGCCGCGCGGCAGCGGCTCGTGGCGCACGCCTGAGCGGGCTGGTCCCCGGCCGGACGGCGGGTGGGGTCAGCTGGAGACGAGGCGTCCGGCCTCCCTGTCGAGCAGCCGCTGCTTCACCTGCAGCCCCCAGCGGAAGCCGCCCAACGTTCCGTCCGTCCTGATGATCCTGTGACAGGGGACGAACAGCGCCGCCGCATTCTTCGCGCACGCTCCCGCTGCCGCCCGGATCGCCGTGGGATTGCCTGCCCGCTCGGCATACTGCAGGTAGGTGACGGGCTTCCCGGGATCGACCGTGCGCAGCACGTCCCACGCGTGCGACCGGAACGGCCCCGATACCTGCCGCACGGGGACGGCGGCGGTGGCGCCGAAATCGCCGTCGTAGTAGCGCTCGACGGCGTCGAGGATCGGCTGTACGGAGGAAGCGGCGGGATCGAAGCGAGACGCCCGGATACTCGGGTGGATCTGTCCCGTCAACTCGGACGGAAGCTCCGTCCAGCCGGACGACAGCACGGCGCCCTCCGCCTCGATCACGGTGAAGGCGCCGTCGGGCGTGTCGATGGTGGTGGTGGTAGCTCCGCGCAGGACGGCGGGTGGGGCGACGGTGGTGGTCATGCGGCGTCTGTCCGTTCGGTCGGTGGGTTCAGGGTACGTGGGCTCGGTGTCAGGCGGCGTCACTGGGGGTCCCTTTTCGTGCTGCTGCGCGAGCGGTCCGCTGGGCTGCGATCCGCCAGAGATGGAGCGTCGCGTACGAGCGCCAGGGGCGGACCCTCTCCATCGCCTCGGCGAGCGACGGGTCACCTGCTGCGACCGCCCGAGTAGTCGCACCCCCGTCGACCTGTCGGGCGACGGTCCCGGAGGCGAGCCTCGACCAGCCGCTCCGCACAGCGGAGTCGGACGGGAGATGGACGTCGGGGTGCCCGAGCACGCGCATCGCGACGTAGTCCGCCGTCCACGGCCCTATGCCGTCGAGCTGGAGCAGGGCGGCGCGGAGGTCACCGGGCTCGGACCCGATGCCGAGCTCGAGGCTCCCGGTGGCAAGCATCCGCGCCCCCGTGCGCAGGGCATCATTCCGACGGCGTGGTCCGCGCAGGAGTGGCTCGGGCGCGTGGGCGAGTTCCTGTGCGGAGGGGAAGAACCGGGTGAGTCCGGTACCCGCCGCGTCCACCTGTGGTCCCGCGTTGGCGAGGCGGTTGAGCGCCCCGGTGGCGGCGGCGACCGTGACCTGTTGGCCGACGATCGCCCGGATGAGCGTCTCGTGAGGTTCCAGCGAGCCGGGGAGACGCAGACCGGGGGTGTCGGCGGCAAGTCGGGCGAAGGAGGCGTCGCACGACAGGGCGGCGTCGACCGCGATGGGATCGGCGTCGAGGTCGAACAGCCGCCGGATACGACCGAGGAGTGGTGGAAGGTCGGCCAGTCCTGAGACGGACACCGTGACCGGCAGGGCGCCCTGTCCGTTCCCACGCGGCTCCACGGCGTCCGCCCTGAACCAGGCGGGGCCGCCGGGTAATCGGAGCAGCCGTTCGTAGCTCGTCGCGGTGCCGTCCTCGACCCCCGCGACGGCGCGGGCGGCGAGGAAGCCGAAGATCCCGTTGTCGTAGGGTAACCGCACCGCGAGGGACAGCGAGATCCTCACGGGTCCGCCGGCTATCGCATGATTGTCCGCAGCGTCATTCCTGTGCCGGGATGCATCACGCAACTGCCCTGGTGTGAGGTCGAAGACCTGCTGGACGGTGTCGTTGAACTGCCGGATGCTCCCGAACCCGGCAGCGAATGCCACGTCCGCGAGCCGCAACGGCGATGCCGTGAGCAGCGTCCGGGCCGTCTGCGCACGGTGGGCACGCGCGAGGGCGAGCGCGCCGGCGCCGAGTTCGTCCTTCAGGATGCGGTTGAGGTGCCTGGGGGAGTACCCGAGCTTCGCGGCCAACCCCGGCACGCCGGTCCGGTCCACTTCGCCGTCGGCAACGAGTCGCATCGCCCGGGCGGCCGCGTCGCTGCGGAGGTTCCACTCGGGGTCGCCCGGGACGGCCTCCGGAAGGCACCGCTCGCAGGCGCGGTAACCGGCGTCGTGCGCCGCTGCCGATGTGCGGAAGAACCTGACGTTGGACGGCTTCGGCGTCCGGGCAGGGCAGGAGGGCCTGCAGTAGATTCGCGTGCTCGAGACGGCGGTCACGAACTGGCCGTCGAACCGGACGTCGCGGGCATCGATCGCCCGATACTGCTGCCAGAAGTCCATGACGCCATCCTGTCACCCGACCGCACTCCGAACTAGCGGGATTCGGACATGACTGTCGCGGGTGCGGCGGTGGCCTTTGCCACGGCCTTTGCTACGGTCGATGCGTGATCGAGCAGCGCGAGGCAGGCCCGAACGTCCGGTCAAGACTGGGCGGCAGCGCCCTCGACGTCGCGCCCTGGCTCCTCGGCGCGCAGCTCACCCACAGCGACGACGACGGAGTCGTCACCGTGCGGATCACGGAGGTCGAGGCGTACCTCGGCCCGGACGATCCCGGTTCGCATGCTTTCCGGGGAAAGACCGCACGGAACGCGACGATGTTCGGGCCGGCCGGCCATCTGTACGTCTACTTCACCTACGGCATGCACTACTGCGCCAACGTCGTCTGCGGAACAGAAGGGTGGGCCACGGGCCTGCTGCTGCGCGCGGGAGAGATCGTCGAGGGAGGGGACCTCGCGCGGGAGCGTCGCTCCCGACCGGCATCCGACCTCGACCTCGCGCGGGGTCCCGCGCGGCTCGCGCAGGCGCTCGGCCTCGATCGCCGGTTCGACGGCTCGGACGTCCTCGCGGACCCCTTCCGGCTGGTCCTGCCGGAGAAGCCGCCGACGGCGATCAGCAGCGGACCCCGCGTCGGCATCAGCGGTGTCGCCGGGACGGAGGAGTACCCGTGGCGCTTCTGGCTGCCCGGGGAGCCTACGGTGTCCCGCTTCCGTCCCGGCAAGCCCCGCCCAGCCCGTAAGGTTGATCCGTGAATATCAGCGGATCAGGCGTCAGCGTTACATCAGGCGCCGGCGGCACGCAGGCCGCAGGCGCAGGAGTCCCAGGGCTCGTAGCCGAGGCGAGGGACGCGATCGACCGCCTGTGCGTCGTCGTCCCCGATTTCCCGTCGCCCGGCATCATGTTCCGCGACCTCACACCGGTCCTGTCCGACGCCCGGGCCTTCCGGGCCGTCATCGACGCCATCTCGGAGCCCTTCGCCGGGCAGTTCGACGCGGTGGTCGGGATCGAGGCGCGAGGCTTCCTCCTCGCCGCCGCGGTCGCCTACGCGACCGGAACCGGCGTCGTCGCCGTGCGGAAGGCAGGCAAGCTGCCCCGTGCCGTGTACCGCGAGTCCTATGACCTCGAATACGGGCAGGCAGTTCTCGAGATCCACCGGTCCGACCTGCCCGAAGGCGCGCGTGTACTGGTGCTCGACGACGTCCTCGCGACGGGTGGGACGCTCGTTGCAGCATGCGCGTTGCTCGAAAAGGCAGGCGCCGTCGTCGTGGGATGCGGGGTGGTCCTCGAGCTCGGCGACCTGGGCGGACGCGGGAGCCTCACCGGTCGGCCGGTCCATGCGCTGGAAACCGTAGGGCATCCGCCGCGCTAGAATCGACGGTCTGCCTTTGAAGGAAGGAAGTGTCCGATGCACGAGACGTCCCAGGCCAAAGCCGAGCTGGAACACGAGCGCGACTACGTCGACGGCCTGTACCGCCGTCTCGATGAACTCCGTGCCGAGAAGGCCCAGCAGCTCGCCGAGGTGCGGCGTACGCAGGCTGCCGGTTCGCACCAGAACCGGTCGGAGCGGGACGCCTTCGCCACCATGTACGAGGATCGCCTCGCCCAGTTGAACGCGGTCGACGACCGGCTCGTCTTCGGGCGCCTGGACCTCGACGACGGTGACAAGCGGTACATCGGTCGCATCGGGCTCTCCGACGACGAACTGCGGCAGCTGATGGTGGACTGGCGGGCCCCCGAGGCGGGCACGTTCTACCAGGCCACGGCCTTCGAGCGCATGGGTGTCCGGCGCCGTCGCCACCTGATCCTCTCGCGACGGGACGTCGTCGCCATCGAGGATGACGTCCTCGATGCGGATTTCCTCGGGGACGACGACTCGCTGCAGGGCGAGGGTGCCCTGCTCGCAGCCCTCAACACACGCCGCACCGGCCAGATGTCGGACATCGTAGGAACCATCCAGGCCGAGCAGGACCGCATCATCCGGGCTTCCCTGCCCGGGGTGACCGTCGTCCAGGGCGGTCCCGGCACCGGCAAGACGGCCGTCGCGCTCCACCGCGCCGCCTATCTCCTCTATACGCACCGGGATCGGCTGAAGTCCGCCGGTGTGCTGCTGGTCGGACCCACCGACGCCTTCATGAAGTACATCGAGCGCGTGCTGCCGTCCCTCGGCGAGACCGGCGTCGTGATGGCCGGTATCGGCACCCTGATGCCTGGCGTCACGACCGTGCCGGAGGCGAACGAGACGGCTGCCGCCATCAAGGGACGGCTCGAGATGGCACAGGTCATCCGGAGCGCCGTCGCGAACCGCGAACGCGTCCCGGTGGAGAACAAGCGCCTCAACGTCGAGGGGACCATGCTCACCCTCACCTCGCGTCAAGTGGCCCGAGCCCGTGAGCGTGCGCGCGCCACCGGCAAGCCGCACAACGAGGCGCGGGTCGCCTTCGTCAAGATCCTCCTCCGCGAGCTCACCGAACAGTTGCTGGACAAGCTCGAAGAGTCCTCGGGTGGCGGTAACAACGCTGACCGCTCCTACCTCGCCGAGGACGTCCGCAGCTCACGCGACGTGCGGATCGCCCTCAACCTCGCCTGGATGCCGCTCACGCCGCAGAAGCTCGTATCCGAACTGTTCGCACGTCCCGAGCTGCTGCGCGCGGCAGCCCCGATCCTGACCGACGACGAGCTGGCCGCCCTGGCCCGGCCGGCCACTGCTCCCTGGACCGAGGCCGACGTGCCGCTGCTCGACGAGGCCGCTGAGCTGCTCGGCGAACTCGACGCCTCGGCGGGTCGCGACAGCGCGGCGCGCGAGCAGGAGCAGAAGCGCGACCTCGCCAACGCCGAGCGGGCCCTCGAGAACGTCAATGCGTCCCTCGAGGACGCGGGCGTCGATGGAGTCCTCACGGCCGAGGACCTCGCGCAGCACAACGCCGTGTCCGTCACTCGCCTGTCCGCCGCCGAGCGCGCCTCAAGCGACCGGACCTGGGCCTACGGGCACATCGTCGTGGACGAGGCGCAGGAACTCTCGCCGATGCAGTGGCGCCTACTGATGCGGCGCTGCCCGCTCAAGTCCTTCACCATCGTCGGGGACATCGCCCAGACGAGCTCGGCCGCGGGGTCGAGGTCCTGGCAGCAGGCACTCGAGCCTTTCGTGGGCGACCGCTGGCAGCTCGAGGAGTTGACGGTCAACTACCGCACGCCGTCGCAGATCGCCGAAGCCGCCGTGCGCATGGCCAACGCGGCCGGGCTCGTCGTCTCAGCGCCCAAGGCCGTGCGTGAGGGACGGTTCGCTCCGATCCTCGACACCGTGCAGGACATCGTGCCCTCCCTGGTCCGCGCCATGCCCGAGGAACTGTCGGCGATCGACGGCGGATTACTGGCGGTCATCGCCCCTGACCATCTGCTGCCGGATGTGCGCGCCGCCCTGGTTCCCGTCTTCGGCGATCGCGTGGGGTCCGGTGCAGGAGGGCCGGGTCAGGACATCGTGGTGATCTCCCCTCGTGAGTCGAAAGGTCTGGAGTTCGACGGCGTCGTCATCCTCGAACCGCAGGACATGCTCGATTCGGCGACCGCCAGGGTGGGGGACCTCTACGTGGCGATGACGCGTCCCACGCAGCGCCTGCGCGTCATGTCGAGCGACCGAATTCCCGCTGGTATCGCCGGCTGATAATTTGAAGGGGTGTCCCAGCAAACAGATACCCCGGTCAGTGGCCTCTCGGGCCAGCGCAACGACCCGTCGTTCGCCGGCGTCTACGACGAACTCGTATGGCGCGGATTGGTCCATGTGTCCACGGACGAGGGCGAGCTGAAGGAATTGCTGTCCGGCCCGCCCATCACGTTCTACTGCGGGTTCGACCCCACGGCTCCTAGCCTGCACCTCGGCAACCTCGTGCAGCTCCTCACGATGCGCCGGATCCAGCTCGCCGGTCACAAGCCCCTCGGTCTCGTCGGCGGGTCCACCGGCCTCGTAGGCGACCCGCGCCCGACGGCGGAACGCACCATGAACACGAAGGAGACGGTCTCGGAATGGGTCGGCTACCTCCAGGGCCAGGTGCAGAAGTACCTTGACTTCGAGGGCGACGACGCCGCGCGGATGGTCAACAACCTCGACTGGACCGGACCGATGACCGTCATCGACTTCCTGCGCGATGTCGGCAAGTACTTCCGCGTGGGCACGATGATCAAGAAGGAGACCGTCGCGAAGCGCCTCAACTCCGACGAGGGCATCAGCTACTCGGAGTTCAGCTACCAGATCCTGCAGGGCATGGATTACCTGCAGCTGTTCCGGGAGTACGGCTGCGTCCTGCAGACCGGCGGATCGGATCAGTGGGGGAACCTCACCAGCGGCACGGAACTGGTGCGCAAGGTGGAGGGCAGGAGCGTACACGCGATCGGCACGCCGCTGATCACGAACTCGGACGGCACCAAATTCGGCAAGAGCGAGGGCAACGCCGTCTGGCTGGACGGGGCCATGACGACCCCCTACGCCATGTTCCAGTTCTGGCTCAACACCTCCGACGCCGACGTCGCAGAGAGGCTTCGCATCTTCACCTTCCGCAGCCGTGCCGGGATCGAGGAGCTGGAGCGGGAGACGGCGGACCGCCCGCACGAGCGGGCCGCTCAGCGCGCCCTGGCCTACGACGTCACGTCGCTCGTTCACGGGGTCGATGCGACGGAGAAGGTGATCGCCGCCTCGGCGGCCCTGTTCGGACAGGGCGACCTCGCCTCGCTGGACCTCGCGACCCTGCAGGCGGCGACGGCGGAACTAGAGTCCGTCTCGATGTCCCGGGACGGGCTCGGCATCGTCGACCTGCTGGTCGCGACCGGTCTTTCGGCGAGCAATTCGGCGGCTCGCCGTACGGTCGCCGAGGGTGGGGCCTACGTGAACAACGCGAAAATCGTCGACGCCGACCATGCCGTCGGGAAGGACGACCTCCTGCACGGGCGTTATCTCCTGGTCCGTCGCGGTAAGCGCAACCTCGCGATGATCGAGGCCGTCCCGTCCGAGCGATGAGCCGGCACACTCTCTCGGGGGTGTGCCGGCTCTTGTCGTTCGTGTTCTTGGGGGTGGGGCGTGGGTCGATTTGGTGGTGAGGGTGGGGTGGTCGTATAGTTATGGAGTTGCCCCGGTGAGGGTGACAAACCCCCTTCCAATATTCAAGTCATTCCGGCGTGTGCTCTGCATGGTGCTGGAGTCGACTTCAGTTTTGTTCTCGGTTATACGGGTTTGCTGATTGGTTGTGGTGTTGGTCTTGGACCGGCGGCGCGGCTGGGAGCGGATTTGCAGGATCGGGTGGGTGCGGGTAGGTTTGTGAAGTTGCTTCGGAGCGAGAACACGGTGGTTTGGTTGTGTTTGGTGCCGGTGGTGCGTGTTGTTTGAGAACTCAATAGTGTGCCAAGTTTGTTGATACCGATTGTTTTTTGATTGGTTGAATTTGCTGGTTGCCGCGTTTTGTGGTGGCTGGTTTTTTTGGCTGGTTTCGAATTTTGTGCAGCGTGGGTTCTCGTTTTCCCGGGGGCTTGTGTTGTGTCTGTAGTGCTTTTACGGAGAGTTTGATCCTGGCTCAGGATGAACGCTGGCGGCGTGCTTAACACATGCAAGTCGAACGATGAACCTCACTTGTGGGGGGATTAGTGGCGAACGGGTGAGTAACACGTGAGTAACCTGCCCTTGACTCTGGGATAAGCCTGGGAAACCGGGTCTAATACTGGATACGACCTTCTGGCGCATGCCATGTTGGTG
>JAABUN010008005.1_pt1 | contig 11048 bp, 9 predicted proteins | sample 5559311 | NCBI WGS metagenome assembly JAABUN01 (sample SAMN10711877, study PRJNA513370) | rock metagenome | isolation source: Antarctica rocks | place: Antarctica: Victoria Land, Siegfried Peak sud | reverse complement strand
AGCGGGCGGTCGCCTCCGGTCGCTTCCTTCCGGGCCGGACGATCGCTGCTCCGGGTGCGGCGCAGGTCTCGGCCGCCCCTTCCCCCCACCCAGCCGGCGCCGCGCCCGCCGGCCAAGCTCCGACCACTCCGGCCGCAGCTGCAGCCGAGGCCGCCGCCGCCGCCGCTGCGGTCGCCGAGGCCGCCGCCGCAGCCGCAGCCGCTGAAACCGCCGCCGCTGCCGCCGCGGCCGAAATTGCCGCTGTGGCTGCGGCCGAGCCGGCCCCCACCGAGCCGGCCCCCACCGAGCCGGCCCCGGCCTCAGCTCCGCCCCCCGCTACCCCCCCGGCCTCAGCTCCGCCCCCCGCTACCCCCCCGGCGGCGGACGCCCGCAGTGGACCGCCGACGCTGCGGGTGGTTCCGCACCCGGAACCCACGGCGGAGCCGGCCGCGGGCGCGGAGCCACCGGCGCAGGCCGCTGAACCGCCCCCCCCGCCGGCGCGGCGCGCCGCCGGGGTGCGCGCGTCCGTACCCGCCTGGGCTGACGTCCTGCTCGGCATCGCGCCGGTCGACCGTCCGAGCGACGCCGACAAGGGCCGGGACTGAGCCGGCTCGCGGCCGCTGCGGTGCTGACGGTCCTGCTGCTGGCCGGTTGCGCAGACCAGGCGACCACGCTGGACTCGGCGTCTCCGCAACCGGATCCTTCTGGGCCGACGCTGAGCCGGCTGGGCGAGGCCGTCGCCGGCGTCGACAGCACCCGCACGCAGCTGCTGGCCGCCCCCGCAGCTGTCATCACCGGCGCCACCGCACTCGACACGGCTGACGCGGCGAGCGCCGAGGGCGCGCGCGCCGCAGCCCGCGGGGCGCGAAACGCCGTCCGTTCCGCTGTTCCGGCGGCGACGACCGCCCTCGATGCGCTGCCGCAGCAGTCCGCGGCCTACCAGAGCGCCCTCGCGGCGCTGTCCGAGGCGGCGGCGCCGCTCGAGCCCGCGCAGAAAGCCGCCCTCGAGGACGTCGTCACAGCCGGAAAGGCCGAGGCCGGCGCCATCGAGGCGTTCGGCCTCGCAGCGCGCGACGCCTGGCCGGCCTACAGCGCGCTCGACAAGGCGGGGGCCCTGTGGCTCGAGCGGGCGACCGCCGGGTGGTACCGCACGGAGTCCGAGGCCGCTGACGCCTACACGGTCCTGCTCCGGCCGCAACGCGCGGCCCTTGACAGGGCGCGCGCCGCCCTGCGTGCCGCAGACGCCGAGCGTCGCACGGCTACCGATCGGCAGCGGCAGGCGCTGATCGCCGCCGACGCGGCGCTCGCTCCGCTGCGCTGAGGGAACCGGAAGGCGCGCTCGGCCGTACGATCTGGACGTGAAGCCTCCCCCGGCAACGGGCACCCGCTCGACGCGGCTCGTGGCGCTCGCCGTCGTCCTGCAGCTGTCGATGGGGCTGCTGTCGGTCGCTGTCGTCGATCAGCCCGACGTGCAGCGCCAGCCGGCCGCGACGCCGTCGACCGCGCCGGAGCCGCGTGCCGCCGGGGCGCAGCGCGCCGCCCCGTCCGCCGCCGAACTCGAGCGGGCCGCTGACACCGAGCGGAACGAGCAGGTCGAGCAACTGCTCGCGGCCCGGTCCGCCGCGATCCTGGGCCGCGACCGGTCGGCGTTCCTGGCCACCGTCGATCCTCGTGCTGCGGCCTTGCAGGCTCGTCAGGCGGCGATGTTCGACGCGCTCGCCGCCGTACCGATCGGCACCTGGGAGTACGGCCTCAACCAGCGAGGCGGACGCGCCGCCGATGCCGCGCTCGACCTGCGCTACGGACGCGGGCTGTGGTGGGCCCCCCCGGTGACGCTGAGCTACGGGCTGGCCGACTTCGACGACACCCCGACGGTCGACGAGCACCACCTGACGTTCGTGCGCCGTGACGATCGCTGGCTGCTCGGCGCAGACGACGACTTCGACGCCGTCGGAGGTCGTTCGCCGCGGGCGCTGTGGGAGCGCGGACCGGTCGTGGCGGTCCGGGCTCCGGGTGTGCTCGCGCTCGGCCACAAGGACACGTCGGTGCTGCGTAACGTCGCCTCCTTGGCCTCCGCCGCCATTCCGCGGGTGAACGAGGTGTGGGGCGAGCAGTGGGGCAAGCGCGTCGTCGTGGTCGTCCCGTCCAGCGCCGAAGAGATGGCCTCGCTGATCGGCTCGACGCAGGACTTCTCCCAGATCGCCGCCGTGGCGACCGCCGAGGTCAGTGACGCGAGCGGCGACGACGCCATCGAGCGGATCCTGGTCAACCCGGACACCTTCAGCAAGCTCGGCCAGCTCGGTCGCCGGGTCGTGCTCACCCATGAGGTCACCCATGTCGCAGCTCGCCGCGCCACCGGGCCGGCCGTCCCGGCCTGGCTTGCCGAGGGACTTGCCGACTACGTCGGATACAAGGACGTGAAGGTGCCGTTGTCGGTCGCGGCGAGGAACCTGCGCAAGGACGTACGCGCCGGCCGGCTCCCGGCGGCGCTGCCCACCGACGAGGCGTTCACCGGCGGCAACCCCGCGCTTGCGCAGGCCTACGAGCAGTCCTGGCTCGCCGTCCGGCTGCTCGTCGAGCGCTACGGCGAGGCCGAGCTGCTGGCCTTCTACCGGGCGGTCGGCGCGAGCGAAGGGTCCGATTCGTCCGTCGTGCTGACCACCGAGCTGCGGGACGCCTTCGGGATCGACGACGCACGGCTGATCGCCGACTGGCGGGCGGCGCTGCAGCGTCAGCTCGGGTGAGCGAGCGCCTGCCGATCCCACGCGTCGCACTCTGCCTCGCTCTGCTGCTCGCGGCGCTCGCGGTCGCCCTGGCCCTGACCGTCCCGTGGACGGTGCTGCCCGGCGCCGACCTGCAGACCGACGCACTCGCCGACTTCACCCCGGAGCAGCTTGCCCGCGAGGTCGCGTTCCACGAGGCGCTGCGCCCCACGTCCTACGCTGCCCTCGCCGTCGGGTTCGCTGTCGCGGCGCTGCTCGGCCTGACCCGGGCCGGCGCTCGGCTGGTCAAGGCGGTGGCCCGGCCGCTCGGCGGCGGCTGGGTCTGGCAGGTGCTGCTCGGCACACTTGCGCTGACCGCCCTCGGCCGGCTCGCGACGCTGCCGCTGTCGGCGCGCAGCGAGCAGGTGCTGCGGGACTACGGCCTGTCGACCCAGACGTGGGGCTCGTGGCTGGGCGACGTCGCCAAGGGCGTGGGGGTCGGGGCCGGCCTCACTGCGCTGGTGCTGCTGGCGCTGGTCACCCTCGCGCGGGCCGCGCCGCGCACCTGGTGGGCCTGGGGGGCGCTGGCGACAGCGAGCCTGGTGGTGGCTGGCTCCTTCGCGTACCCGCTGTTCATCGAACCGGTCTTCAACCAGTTCCGGCCGCTCCCGCCGGGTGAGCTGCGGGACGACCTGCTGGCGCTGGCTGCCCGTGACGGGGTCGCCGTCGACGGGGTGCTGGTCGCGGACGCCTCCCGCCGTACCACCGCCGTCAACGCCTATGTCAGCGGCTTCGGCAGCAGCCGGCGGATCGTCCTCTACGACACCCTGCTCGCCCAGGCGCCGGCTCGAGAGGTCGAGCTCGTCGTGGCGCACGAGCTCGGCCACGCCGCGCGGCGTGACGTCCTGGTCGGGACGCTGCTCGGCGCAATCGCGGCGGCCGCCGCGGTCCTCGCCCTGGCCCTGGTGCTGTCCGCAGGACCGCTGCGCCGGCGCGTCGGCGCCACCGGCATGGGGGACCCGCGGGTGGTGCCGTTGGTCCTGCTGCTGGTGGCGGTGGCCGGACTCGCCGTGGCGCCGGCGACCAACCTGGTGTCACGGCGGATCGAGGCCCGCGCCGACGTCCACGCGCTCGATCTCACGCGCGATCCCGCGACCTTCGTCGCCTCGCAGCGGCTCCTCGCCCTGAGCAACCTCGCCGACCTGGAGCCGAACCCGCTGGCCTACGCGCTGTTCGCCACCCACCCCGGCGTCACCGAGCGGCTGGCGCTGGCCCGCGAATGGCAGCGGCTGCGGTGAAGGTGCTCGTCGTCACCAACGATTTCCCGCCGCGTCCCGGCGGCATCCAGGCGTACGTCCACTCGCTCGCCTCCCGGCTGCCGACCGGTGAGGTGGTCGTGTACGCGCCGGCGTGGAAAGGCGCCGCGGACTTCGACGCGGCGCAGAGCTTCCCGGTCGTCCGTCACCCGACGACGCTGATGCTGCCCACGCCGGACGTGCTGCGCCGGGCCGGCTCGATCGCGGCCGAGCACGGGTGCGATCGGGTCTGGTTCGGCGCGGCGGCCCCGCTGGGCCTGCTCTCCGGACGGCTCGGCCTCGAGCGGGCCGTCGCCTCCACGCACGGGCACGAGGTCGGCTGGGCGCTGCTGCCCGGCGCCCGGCAGGTGCTGCGCCGCATCGGCCGAGAAGTCGACGTCGTGACCTACCTCGGCGGCTACACCAGGCAGCGGCTCGCACCGGCGCTGGGCCCGGCGGCGACACTCGAGCGGTTGCCGAGCGGGGTGGACGCGACCGTCTTCCGGCCCGGGGCGGGCGGGAGCGAGATCCGCAGGCGGTACGCCCTGTCCGACCGGCCGGTGGTCCTCTGCGTCTCCCGGCTGGTCCCGCGCAAGGGCCAGGACGTGCTTATCCGGGCGCTGCCGGAGATCCGCCGCCGGGTGCCGGGCGCTGCGCTGCTGTGCGTCGGCGGCGGCCCGGACGCACCCCGACTGCAGCGGCTCGCCGCCGAGCAGGGGGTGGCCGACGACGTCGTGCTGACCGGCTCGGTGCCGTGGGCGGAGCTGCCCGCGCACTACGACGCAGGCACCGTTTTCGCGATGCCCTGCCGGACCCGGCGGGCCGGGCTCGAGGTCGAGGGGCTCGGCATCGTCTTCCTGGAGGCGTCCGCGACGGGCCTGCCGGTCGTGGCCGGGCGATCCGGCGGCTCACCGGAGGCGGTGCTGGACGGCCGGACGGGCCATGTCGTCGACGGGCGCTCGGTGGCGGCGGTGGCCTCCGCGGTCGCGGAGCTGCTCGCCGACCCCGACGGCGCCCGGGTCATGGGTGGCGCTGGACGGACCTGGGTCGAGCGGGAGTGGCGCTGGGATGTCCTCGCAGCCCGGTTGCGCGAGCTGCTCGTGGGCCCGTGACCGCGGCGCTGGTCCGGGGTAGCGCCTGGGCGGCGAGCAGCGCTTGGAGCTCCTCGGGCGGCAGTGGGCGCCCGAACAGGTAGCCCTGCGCCCGGTCGCAGCCGAAGCTGACCAGCGCGTCGCGCTGCTCGGGCGTCTCGACGCCCTCGGCCAGCACGCAGATGTCGAGGGTGTGCCCGAGCCGGACGACGGCCCAGGCGATGGTGCCCGCATCGTCCTCGGGAAGCGCCGAGACAAACGACCGGTCGATCTTGATGATGTCGAACGGCAGGCGCCGGAGCGCGGCGAGCGAGGAGTAACCGGTCCCGAAGTCGTCGATAGCCAGGTGGATGCCGTCCTGGCGCAACTCGGTGAGCATCGCGATTGCCCCGTCGTCTTGCTCCATCAGGATGCTCTCGGTCATCTCGAGGCATAGGTCGCCGGGGTCCAGTCCGGTCGTGCGCAGGATGGACCGGACCAGCTCGGGGAAGTCGGGCTCGCCCAGCTGCCGTCCCGAGACGTTCACGGCCATGGAGAAGTCTGCGGCGAACTGCTGTCGCCACAGCGCCGCCTGCCGGCAGGCCTGCGACAGGACCCATCGGCCGAGTGGCACGATGAGCCCGGTCTCCTCGGCGCGGGGGATGAACTCATCGGGTTGCGCCACGCGCCCGCTGGGATGGCGCCAGCGCACGAGGGCCTCGACACCGATGATCTGCCCGCCGTCCAGATCCACCACCGGCTGGTAGGCCAGGAAGAACTCCTCGTTTTCGATGGCCCGGTGCAGCTGTTCACCGAGTGAGTGCCGGAGGCGCGCCTCGACCTGCATGTGCGGGGCGAACACGACGTACTGGCCCTTGCCGGCGTGCTTCGCCGCGTGCATCGCCACGTTGGCGGCAGCGAGTACGACCTCGGGTTCGGCGCCATCCTCCGCCCGGGCGGTGCCGATGCTCACGCCGACAAACACCTCGTTCACCTCGAGCTGGAGCGGCTCGGCGAGTCGCTTCTGGATGCGGTCGGCCACCATCTTGGGGTCCGGGCAGTCGTCCAGCACGATGGCGAACTCGTCGCCGCCGAGACGGGCGACCGTGGTCGGCACCGGCCGACCCCAGCAGTCGGTCTGTCGTACCGCCTCCGAAAGGTGTGTGGCGACGGCGGTGAGCACCTCGTCACCGGCCCGGTGACCCTGGCTGTCGTTGATCGTCTTGAAGTCGTCGATGTCGAGGTAGAGGACGTCGACGCGGGAACGATCGTGCTGGCTGCGCTCCATGCTGACGCGCAGGCGGTCCATCAGCAGCATCCGGTTGGGCAGACCGGTCAAAGCGTCGTAGAGCGCCAGCTGTCGCAGCCGCTCCTCGGCGGCCTCGCGCTCGATGACCCGGGCGAGCTGCGCACCGACGAAGCCGACGACGCGCAGCAGCTCCTCGTCAGGGGGTCGGATCTCGTGAGCGAAGAACTCGAGGACGGCGACGGTCTCGCTGCGGATCAACACCGGGATGCCGAAGCCGGCGCGCAGGCCACCGTCGCGGGCGCTTTTCTTGCGGGCGAACTTGTCGTGGATGTCGAGCTCCGGCGCCCACAGCGGGGCGCCGGTCTGCAGGATGTGGCCAGGCAGGCCCACACCGGGGAGGAACACCAGCTCCTCGCTGACCGCCCGGAAGCCGGCGCAGGCCTGCTCGTCGTCGAGGTGCCACACTCCTGCTGACGTCAGCGCCTCGGGACCGATCGTCGAGCGTACGAGAGCGTGCCCGACCGGCCACCCCGTGTAGCCGCAGACGCTGGCCAGGGCGGCGCGGGCGGCCTGCTGCACCGAGGCAGCCTCGTTCGCATGGGCAGCGATCTCGGTGAGCAGCTCGGCAACCTGGGTCGAGCGGGTCAGCTGCTGGACGGTCTCGTAGAGCTCGCTGGTGGCCCGCTCGGCCACGGCTTCGGCTTCGGCCCGGGCGGCGCGTTCGCGGGCGAGTCGGCGCTCGAGGACGCGGACCTGATCGACGTCACCCGCGCCAACCTCAGGCTGCGTCATCCGAGAACCGACATCGGACCAGGCAGCGGCTGGCTCCGTCGAGCATGCAGGTCGGCTGGGAGATCACCACCGTCTGACCGTAGTGCTTCGCGGCGCCGGTCACGACCCGCTCCAGGTGCTCGTCGGGATAGCTGCCGAGGGACGTCCAGCTGCCGTCCAGCCCGGCCCCGAGAAGGATCGCGTCCCACGCGTCCTCGCCGTGCTCGCGCCGGACGACCTCCTCGGCCAGGTTGAATTCGTAGGCGTAGGAGAAGGGGCTCTGCACCGCGGTCGTCACGTGATCCAGCATGTGCGGGTCTGCGGCTGGGCGCCATGGCCAGGAAGGACCAGATCTGGATAGTTTCACGTGGCGGACGGCTCTGGTCAGCCGGCGAACTCCCAGTGCCACGCCTCGGGCCTGGACCCGTTCTGCTGCGCCCAGGACGGCAGGAACCACCCGTAGAGCATCGAGTTGTCGACCATCCACTCGTGCGTCGGGGTGCCGAAGGCCTGAATGCCGTCGCAGAGGTCGGTCGCGACGCCCCAGCCGTGGTTGCTGCTGCCGGGGCGGGCCGCGAGGTCCGGTTTCGCCGCGGCCACGGCCACCTGCTCGTCGTAGTTGCGGTAGGAGTCGGTGACGCAGATCGGTGCGCCGAACTTTTGCGCGTACGCCTTGCTCATGTCGTTGAACGCCGCGGCGGCATCGGCGCGCAGGATCTGGCCGCGGGTGCCCCACAGCGGGCAGAGCGCCTCCGGCGGGATCATCCCGTTGGGGTAGCCCTTGGTGTCCTGGCCTTGACAGGCCGCCATCGGACGGGGGACGAAGGCTGCGTCGATCGCGGCGTCCGGGGCCTCGGCGCGCTGGCGGGCGAGCAGCTCGGCCTGGGCCAGCAGGGCCGCGCGCTTCTGCTCCTGCTCCAGGGCGGCGGCTGCGGCGGCCTGGGTGCGCAGCAGGGCGACCGTGCGTGCGGCGACCTGGTCGGCCAGCTGCGCGACGACCTGGTCGGCGGCGAGCTTGGCGGCTGCGGCCTGCGCCTCGGCGGCTTTCTGAGCCTGATCGGCCGCAGCGGCCTGTGCAGCGGCGACCTCCTGAGCCGCCTCGGCCACGCCGAGCTCGTTCAGTGCATTGCTGTGGTTGCCGCCGACCCGCTGAGCCAGGCCCAGCCCGCTGAACAGCTCACGGGGGTTCTCCGAATCGAGCACGAAGGAGTAGAGGGAGAGCTGGCGGTTGCCCATGCCGGTGCGGTACATCGAGCCGATGTAACCGGCCAGCCGCGCGCTCGCCTCGGTGGTGGCCTGCTTGGCTGCCGCGAGCCGCTGCGCCTGCTCGGCGGCCACCCGGGCTGCCTCCTCCGCCTGCCGCTGGGCGATCTGGTAGGCCTCGAGCGTCTCCCTCGCCGTGCCGGAGGCGGCGGCCAGCCCGGCCTCCTGCTCGGCGAGCGGGGCCCGCTGCTTGTCCACCTGCTCGTTCAGTTCGGCGGACGACGGCCCAGAGGGGGTGGGGATGCTGCTCGGGGCCAGGGTGGGCCGCGGTGAGGGTGCGAGAGCGGACGCCGGGGCGGGGAAGAGCACAGCGGTCAGGGCCAGCGCCGTGACGGCGGCAGGCAGGCGCAGCATGAAGGCGATCCCGATTTCACTGGGTTCGTGCCGGACTGGACTCGGACGATGCAGGACCAACCTGAACGGGTGCTGAGGCTTTCCTGAACACCGCCTGAACGTTTGGCACAGGACGAGGCATGTCACCTTCACCACCAGCAGGTGGTTTCGCCTTCGACTGAAACGACGGTAAGCCTTAGCGATGCCGACGGCCATTTTGTGTTCGCTGCACGTCACGCCCGACGCCGCCTCGATCTCAGCGGTGCGGGACTTCGTGCGGGAGTGCTGTGCCGACTGGGGGTGCTGGAGAGCAGCGACACGGCGGTCCTGCTCGCCAGCGAACTCGCGACCAACGCCGTTCGCTAGCCGTTCGCTACGCCACCACGCCCGTGACGGTGTGGCTGGGTCACCGCTTGGACCGCATCGTCCTGAGCGTGGAGGACGCCGCGCACGCGTCCACAACGGTGCGCGGCACCAACATCATGGACGAGGGGGGCCGGGGACTGCTGCTCGTCGATGCGCTGGCGGAGCGCTGAGGCGAGCGGGAGCTGGCGACCGGCAAGCCGGTCTGGGCGGAGATCGCGACGCGGCCCCCGAGCGGATCGGCACCAACTGACGCATAATTCGCCGAAGGGGGTGTGACATGCGCAAGGGACGCGAGGCGAAGGACCCGGCGCGGCCGGCCATCTCGTGGCTGCCAGAGGTGGACGCGTCCTACCGGGACGACGTCGACCCCGATCCGCTCGTAGAGGCGATGCTCGTAGAGGCGATGGTCGAGCGCGGCCGCAGGGCACGACGCCCAAGCAACTCCGGGACGACGTCGCGTGGGTTGCGGTCGAGGCGAACGCGCTCGTCATGGCGGCGACTCTTCCGAGGCGCAGTCGGGCTCAGCAGCTGACTTCTCATCTCCGGGCGCCCGTGCGCTCATGGCGGGTCGTGTGTGCAGGTGGTGTGGGTGAGCCAGGGGACGTGTAGGTCGCCCAGGTGGAGGCGTCCTTGGTGCCACAGCACGTGGTGGCGTCGGCAGAGTAGGACGAGGTTGCCGAGGTTGGTGGGGCCGCCGTCTTTGCGGGCGAGAAGGTGGTGGGCGTCGCAGAAGGCGGGTGGTCGGGTGCAGCCGCGGGCGGCGCAGCCGTGGTCGCGGGCGGCCAGGGCGCGGCGTTGGGTCTTGGTGACGGTGTCACCGAGTGCTTCCAGGCCGCGGACCTGGCCGAGGGTGTCGAGTAGGACCCGGCTGAGGCGGGCGTCGCACAGGATCGTCTCGATCCGGCTGCGGGTCTGCGGTCCGGACCAGGCGCCGAGCGCGCACCGGTCCTGGACCGGCACCGGTCGCGGGCTGGCAGTGGCCGGGTCGCCGCTGTCGGCTCCGCCGTTGTCGGTGTTGTCGGTGTTGTCGGTGGGCAGGCTGGCTTCGACCAGGTCGGTCAGGGTTCCGCTGGGTGCGGTGCCGGCGGCCCAGCCGGCGGGCATGACGTAGCTCACCTGGGGTCGTTGGCCGCCGGCGTCGGGCATGTCGGCGAAGCGCAGGGCGAGGTCGAAGATCTCGACCATCGCGTCGGCGCGGCGTTGTCCGGCGTCGCGGCCGTCGGTCAGGCCGGTGGAGCGGGCCAGTGGTTCGAGCAGGGTCAGGATCGTCTCGCTGTCGGCGGAGGTGAGCCGGAACCGGCCGGTCAGCATCCCGTCGTCCTCGCGTCGGGTCTGCAGGTAACGCTTGGCGTCCTGAGTGCGCTGGTCGTTCTCGAACTGCGGTTCGCACCAGGTCGCGAGCAGATGGCGGACATAGTCGGCCAGCGACTGCGGGTCGCGCCCGGCGGCGACGGTCACCAGCGCCGGTTCGGCGTCGGCCAGCGCGGCCGGGTCGATCGGGCCGACCAACCGGGTCAGGACGGCGGCCTGGGCCGGCCCGACGTTGCCGGCCCGTACCGCCGCCGACACCAGCGGCAGGCTGCGCAACGCGATCGCGGTCCGGAGCGCGCTACCCGCGGCCGGGCCGCCCATGTTGGTCAGCTCACGCAGCCAGTGCCGCACCGAGATCACCGGCCCCGGGGCGCCGTTCGGACCGGGAGTGGCGGGCACCTGACCGCCGGAACGGGCGTCGAGCTCACCGAGCAGAGCGCTCTGCACCCCGGCCAGCCGGCCCAGCTGCGGGGCGAGGGCGGCGGTCAGCTCCTGCAACTCCGCGACGCACAGGTCCTCGACAGCCAGCCCGGCCAGGGCGTCGACCGCCCCGACCAACGCCTGCCCATGACCCGAACTCATGTCCTATGTCGCCTAGCGTGGATGTGCAGGCGTGCTGCGGCAGCGTCTTTGCAGTTTCAGGCGTCGATGGGCACGGGCCTGGGCAGTCGGCGCAGGCTCGGGCTGCTGCTGGGGTCGGTGTGCTCGC
>JAABUN010008004.1_pt1 | contig 11048 bp, 11 predicted proteins | sample 5559311 | NCBI WGS metagenome assembly JAABUN01 (sample SAMN10711877, study PRJNA513370) | rock metagenome | isolation source: Antarctica rocks | place: Antarctica: Victoria Land, Siegfried Peak sud | reverse complement strand
TGGCAACGCGCTCGACTACCCCGGCGTGGCCTACCAGTGGCGCAGCACGCCACGCCGGGAAGGGCGAGGCGGCGAGCGCAGGGCTCAGCACGCGGTAGGTAGCGATAAACGGCTCGGCTTCAAAAAAACCTTGCGTTCGTAAGGCCACCGTATCGCCCCACGGCGTAATCTCGAGCGTGTCAAAGTCGGGGATAAAGTCGTAACGGGCTACAAAGCTGGGTTTTAACGGGATCAGGTCGGGCGGAATGCCTTCAGCGAGCGCCGGAACGGGGACGGTGCCGCCGACGCCGCGCATGGCGTCGGCGTAAACCTGCGCGGCCTCACGGTCGCCAAACGCCCCGACGCGCAGCCGATAGACGGTCTGCTCACCAGGCACGCTCACTAGATAGGCAGGGTAGCCCGCCTCACGCAAGTTGCGTCGCAACCCCTCGGCAGACGCCTGATCGGACAGCGCCGCGACCTGAACGGTGTAAGAGATCGTCTGCGCCGCGCCCACCGAACCCCAGAGTGCAAGACAGAACGCAAGACAGAGGGCTAAAACCCGCACAAAATAAAGCGCAAGGGCGCGCGCAACAGGAGACCGCACCCCGTCAGCGTAGCATCTGTGGAGGCCCGTTTCCAACCCGAACTGCCGGGATTATTTCAGGCCGTGCTACAGCGGCGGATGCTCCGGACCGCACCACCAGCTTTCGGCTCAAACGTAAGCGAACCGGGGTCCGAAGTTGCGCTCGAGAACAGCTTCAAACCTAGAGAAACAGGTGAAAATTGTTTTCGGTAGCCTCGAGCCGAACACTACAAGCCTCTGAAGACCGTTTTCAAGATAGAAAACACGACATTCAGTATTCCCCAGCCCCAAGCTCGCCCCAAAACCCTACAGCCCGAACTCCCCTAAAACTCCGCCAATTCCTGCGTCAGCGCCTCAAGTTCGTGACTAAGCGGTTCGGCCTGCTCGACCAGGGCAGCGTCTAAAATCTGTTCGATGGCCCCGTCTACAAGCGCGTCGAAACTTCCGGCTTCGATGACCGGCACCCCTTCAGCCTTAGCTTGGGCGGCGCAAAAGTCCTGGATGATGCGGATTTCGTCGAAGTGCTCGAGGTAGTGCTCGCGGCGGCGGCGGTTGTCGGTTTGCACCTCGCGCGCGCCGAAATAGCTCTGGTGAAGTTCGGGGTCGGAGACGTTCAGGATCAGTTCGACGACCGTCGCGCCGTCAAAGCGCTCGAGCGCGATAAACCCCGGTACCAGATGAATTCCCTCCATCACCAGCGAGGTTCCCTCCTCGACGCTGCGGCTGATAATCGCCTCCAAGGGTGCGGTCAGCTGCTGCACCTGCCGCCGAAAACCGCGCACGACGCGCTTGCGGCTGGGTTTGGGAGCCTCCGAAGGCAGCAGTTCGGTGCGCCAAGCGGTAAAGCTCGAGCTGTGCAACTCGGGGCTCAGGTCGGGGCTGATAAGTGAGCGTAGCGCCTGCCGGATGGCATCGGTCGAGACGATCCGCGGCACCCCCAGCCGGTACGCCAAGGCCGACGCCAGGTTCGATTTACCGACCCCCGGCGCGCCCCCGATAAGAATGATCAGCGGTCTCTCGGGCCGCCGCAGGGTGTGGAGCAGTTCGTAGCGGCGCACAAACTCTTCACCGGCCTCCTGGAGCAGGAGCCGTTTGACGCTTCCGCGCAGCGCTGCGAGCGGCAGCTCGCGTTTTCCGAGCTGCCAGAGCAGCACCTCGTTGCGTTTGGCGAGCCTGTACGACATCTCCGGACCGAGCCCGAGCGCCATCAGAGACTGCGCCAGAATGCCCCTCGAGTACGGCACCTGTACACCGTCAGCTTGCACCACCCACAGCTCGGAGGGTTGTCCCTGCGCCGCCTCGAAACGTGCGCGCGCCTCGGAACCGTAGCGCGCGCCGATAGCCAGCGCGATCTGGTGCGACAGCTCGAGCGGCGTGATCAGCTCGGAACCGCCGCGCCGGAGTTCCTGCTCGATCTGCCGCGCGAGCGTGTTCGACTCCTTGAACGAATAACCCTGTTTCTCGAGTAGTCCGGCCAGGTTGCGACGCGAAAAGACAACCTCGGCGTCGTCTCCACCGCCGACCTTGAGGGGCGTAAAAGGGGGCGGCTGCTCGCCAAAGCGAGCAGCCGCCTCGGGGCCGTGCGCCTCCTCGAGCAGCGCCCGCAAGGTGGCCACCAGCGCCGCCAGCTTGACCTCTTTGGTATTTTTTTGGCGGTAGTGTTTCTCGAGCGTGCGGGCCAGGCGGACGGCCTCGTCGGTCGGCAGTCCAGCCCCCTGCAACGACTCGACGACCGCGCCCAGATTAAAGGTGACCTTGCCGTCGCTCAGCACAACCCTGAAGCTCTGTCGTTTCACCGTCTCACACCCACAGGTGATTACACCACAGATAGGATTTTTCACAATGTTCACTCAGCGTTTTTCTCGGGTTTCGTTGACGTTTCAGGGCAGGCATAACGTGCTTTACGGTTTTGAACAAAGCCTTAAAGAAAGGTGAACTCCGGAGTCGGGGATCATAGAGGTAGCGGCCTCCACACCGATGTGCGCGCCCTGTACACGGCTTGTCGTAAAAGTATCGCTCGGATTCTGAGCGTGCGTTACCGATTTGGAAAAGCCCAGCCACAGCTGTCTATACGGCTTCAGCTGCGCGCACCACCGTCAGAAAGTCCGCCAAAATGTTGCCGGTCAGCCCCCAGATAAGGCGCTCCCGGCTCCCTTGTCGGTGCGCGTAGAAGTGGAGGACGCGGCGCTGACCCTCCAGCCGCTGCTCCTCTCGCCGAGGACGGGCTACGAGAAGTTCGGCGAGAGGGACGGTGAACGCGTCGGTGACCTCAGTTTGGTTCAGCGTCAGCGGCTGCGGCCAGGGGACGACGCCCACGACCGGCGTCACCAGGTAACGGGCGGGTGACGGCTGGTCAGGCAGGCGGCCCAGGATGGCCGTTTCGGAGACGCTTACGCCGGTCTCCTCGAGCGTTTCACGCCTCGCGGCCCCGGAGACGCTCTCACCGGGCTCGAGCCGTCCCCCCGGAAAGGCGATCTGCCCCGCGTGGTTGGAGAGCTCGCTGCTCCGCACCGTGAAAAGCAGGTGCAGACCGTTAGCGGCGTCCAGAACCGGCACCAGCACGGCGGCCTGACGAAAACCGGGAAAGTCTAGCGTCGCGTGGGTTCGCGCGCCCAAACTCTTTCGCAACGCCTCAAAAAGCCCTTCGGTCTCCCTAACCGTCAACGGGTAAGCTCTCAGCGCGGGCGTCGGCAGCGGCCCGGAGCGCCAGTTCGGGATTGACGCCCCCAGCGCGGGCGTAATCGACAACGGCTAAGAGAAGCGCACCGACCGCCTGTTCGGTAAGTGCGTTTTTAGTAGTCTCCAGCGCCCTCACCACGTCCTCAGCCCGGCCCGGTGCCCACTCGAGCTTTTTTCCCAGTTCGGTGGCGCGCATCAAGGCGGGCAGGCTGCGTGGTACCCGTTCGGCGGGGGACGGCTCCGCCCCGCCCCGCTCCTGAGCTTTGATACGGTCCCAGTTGCGTTTCACTTCGGCGGCGTCCACAACGACGGTATCGCCGAAGATATGCGGGTGTCGCCGGACAAGCTTGGCGACGATGTTCGCCTCGACGTCCGTATAGCTGAAGGTGCCAGCCTCCTCCGCGACGACCGCATGAAAGGCGACCTGCAGGAGCACGTCACCGAGTTCGTCGGCCATCATCACCGGGTCCGCCGTCCCCAGCGCGTCCACAGCTTCGGCGGCCTCTTCCAGCAGGTAGGGCCGCAAACTCTCGTGCGTCTGCTCACGGTCCCACGGGCAACCGTCCGGGGCGCGAAGCCGTCTCATCGTCTCGAGCAGTTTGTCCATAGGGTCAGTGTACAGGCAAGAAGCAGCGAGTACCGAGAGGTCGGGTTGAACATGACTTGTTGCTCATTGCCGATACGCGTTCGGTGCTACCGGCGCATCTCGAAACCAAGCTCAGCGACGCCTCACTCCCTAGCTTTTTATAACCGAGCTCTTTATAACCGCCCAGTGCCGTCCGGTTTTGCCCTTGTCACGCCGATGCGAGTAAAAGCGCTCCGGGTCGCCGTAGGTGCAGAGCCCGCTCTCCCATAGGTTCGCAGGCTGCACACCGCCTCGCAGCAGCGCCCAGCGGTTTGCAGCGGCCACGTCCAGGAGGGAGCGCCCGGTGCCGTCCGGTGCAGAGACGTGCTCGGGAAACCCCGCCTCCCGAAACGCCGCCACGACCTCCGCGCCGACCTGATAGTTCGGCGCGAGGACGCTTGGGCCGAAGGCGACCTGCACGTCAGCGGGATCGGTTCCGTAGAGGGCGCTGAGCTTTTGAAGCACCCTCACCGCGACGCCTTGAAGCGTCCCACGCCAGCCGCAGTGCGCCGCCCCGACCGCGCCCGTGCAGGGGTCGTGAAAGAGTACCGGCAAGCAGTCGGCGGTGCTGACGACGAGCGCGAGCCCCGGCGTGTCGGTTACGGCGGCGTCGGCCTCCTCCTCGAACCAGCTGGGACGACCTGTGAGCACGCGCGCGCCGTGAACCTGACTAAACGCGCACACTCTGGTCTCATCCACGCCGAAAGCGGCGAGCACCCGGCGGCGGTTTTCAGCTACGGGGGCCTCGGCGTCGCCGCTCGAGAGCCCCAGATTCAGGCTCGAGTAGGGTGCGCTGCTGACCCCGCCCGCCCGGGTGGTAAAGGCGTGCGGCACGCCTAGGTTGGGCGCGCGGACAAGGTCCGGCACTCCGCCCGAGTTCATCACACTATGCAAGTCCATCAAACTACGCAAGTTTATTAAACCTCCCTTAACCCTCACTCCTCGGCGAGCCACACGAACAGAACAATTAAAACCGGCTGAAATGCCAGCCGCCAGAGGAGCAGGTGCGGCGGAATCGCCTCAGCCCCGACCTCTGCCGGGTAAAAGAGCATGTGCAAGTGAACGGGCAAAAACGCCACCATCAGGAGCGCCAGACCGTAGGCCGCCCGCCGCCGCCAACGCCTCAGCAGCAGACCCACGCCGCCCAGAATCTCGAGTACCCCACTAAGCAGCACCCAGAAGAGCGGCGCGGGAAAGTACGGCGGCATGATCGGCGTGTAGAATCCGGGGCGGACGAAGTGAAGCGCGCCCAGCACGATAAAGACGACACCGAACCCGATACGCAAGCTATGTTTAGGCATCTACACCCTCACTCTGCATCACATTTTGAGCCGCCAGCAGGTTCGTCGTCCCGGCGACAAGCTCGAGCTTTTTCCGGCGGGGCAGGCGTTTGATAGCAGCCTCACGTTTGAGGGCCTGCGACCGGCCTGGAGCGTGCTCGAGGTAGACGAGTTCGCCGGGACCGTTTAGCCGCAAGTAGGCCGCGCCCCGTCCGGCGTTGTGGGCTTTCAAGCGGCGCGCAACGTCGGTGGTGACGCCCGTATAGAGCGCCCCGCCCCGGCAGCGCAGCATATAGACCTGCCAGCTAGCGCCCACCGACATCGGCGAGCGGCTGAGCACAGGGAACAACAGTCATCTCCGCACAAGCATACACCGCTCCCCACGCCCACCTTTATTGACGACTACCGAAGGACGACTACCGACCACCCACACCTCACAACAGACCATGAACCACCCACCACGAACCTCAGGCCAAACCCGTGACACACTAAACCCTATGCAACAACACATCCAGACTTACCTCGCCGCTTTCGCGCTTCTCGCGCCCGTTACTTTCGCTCACGATCTAGCCGACGCCGTGACGCCGCAGGGCGTCCGGGCACATATGGCGGCGTTTCAGCGCGTTGCGGACGCCAACGGCGGCACCCGCGCCGCCGCCACCCCCGGTTACGCGGCGTCGGTGCGCTACGTCGAGCGGACGCTGCGCGGGGCGGGCTACACGGTGCGTCGGCAGCCCTTTACGTTCACCTTTTCCGAGACCTTGGCCCAGACAGGCCGGGTGCTGGGGAACGGAACACACTTGACCCCCATCATCATGGAGGGGTCGCCCAGCACCCCCGCCGCCGGACTCGAGGCACCCCTCAGCGTGCCCGCCGCGCCACTCGGTTGCGACGCCGAAGATTTCGCCCAAACTCGAGGCACTGTCGTCTTGGTCGAACGCGGCACCTGCACCTTCGCCACCAAAGCGCAGCACGCGGCCCAAGCCGGGGTCGCTGCCGTCCTCGTGTACAACGAAGCGGCAGCGCCCGCCACCGACAGTTTCAGCGGGTCACTCGGCGACAGCGGCGTCGAACCCGGAGCCGCTGTCGGGGTTCAACCCGGCACCGTTCCGACCGCCGGACTGACGCGGGCCGAAGGTGAAAGGCTGAGGGAACAACTTCAGCAAGGCGACGTTCGGGTGGCGCTCGACCTGCGCGTCGTCACCGAAGAGCGGACGACCGCCAACGTGATCGCCGAACTGCCGGGTGGAGGTTCTGGGGACGCTCAAATAGTGATGCTCGGGGCGCACCTCGATTCGGTAGCGGAGGGGCCGGGGATCAACGACAACGGCAGCGGCTCGGCGCTGGTGCTCGAGCTGGCCCTCAAACTCGCCCAAACAGGCCGCGCCGAGGACGCACGCTTCGCCTTTTGGGGCGCTGAAGAGCTGGGCCTGCTGGGGTCGGCGCACTACGTTGCTGAACTTTCCCCCACCGAGCTGCGAAATATCCGCGCTTACCTCAATTTCGATATGGTCAGCTCACCGAACGCCGCGCCCTTTGTCTACGGCGACCCGGCGCTGACGGCACTCTTTACGGAAACGTTCACCGCCGAAAACCTGACGCTCCTCCCCGACGCCCTCGGCGGCAGGTCCGACCATGCCCCCTTCGAGGCGGCGGGCGTCCCGGTTGCCGGTCTTTTCAGCGGCGCGGAAGGCTCCAAATCACTCGGCGAAACGCGCAGCTACGGCGGCACGGTCGTAGCAGCCTACGACGGGTGCTATCACGAGGCGTGCGACACGCTCGCTCACACCGATACCCCCACCGCGCGCCGCTACCTCGACCTCATGGCTGACGCCGCTGCCGAGGCGCTGCAAACGCTTCTGGAGGAGACCGTAGCTAAACGTTGAGGCTGGTTTAGGCAGCGAGTAACAAGGCTTAGCTCAGTGCCGGATGCTTGAAAGCGTCCGCTCTACTGTGCAAGGTGGGTTAGTTAACATTGTAAATGGTGAGCAGCGCGGGAACGCCCACCGCGCTAAACAGCAGCGCGAGAAGGCTGTCGAGCCTGGCGTCCACATCCGCACGGAACTCCCTCATCTCGGTCTGCGCTTCTGAGAAGCCTGTCTCGAGCCGCGTCTTCGTACTCATCAGCCGCTTTTTTATGAAGCGCGCGTTAGTTTTTTAACCTGGGTTCAGAGTTGTTTTTGTGTCAGAGGAACAAATACAGCACTTCGAGCACTCAAAAACCTTTGAAACGCTGGTGGTTCACCCTTTTCCGAGAGTTTTTACGACTTTTAACGATGATATACGTTGGTATTATAACGACATTTGTGTCAGGGACGAGGATTTCGCCATCAACGAAACCCTGGACTCGGGTTTTTTAACATCAGCAGTTGGGTATGCTTGGCAGTTTCACGGAACTCAGGACGCCCGCCAGCTGACCCGGCTCTGTTGATGTCTCGGCTTAGTTGTCTGTCGTTATGGTAAAGGCTTATAGCGAGTAGACCGCCACAGGCCAGCAGCTCGTAGCTACTGTCTTCTTTCTAGCCCCCGCATCCCGCCTGCCTCAGCGTGTCAGCAGCGAGAGCAGCTCAATATGGTGTGTTTGCGGGTAGAAATCGAAGGGTTGAACGCGCGCCAGCGTCCAGCCTGCGCCGCTGAGTTCGGACACGTCCCTGGCCCACGTCGCCACGTCGCACGAAACGTACAGGAGTTTTTGGGCGCTCGAGTCAGTGACGGCCTGCCGTGTGGCCTTGGCGAGCCCGGCGCGGGGCGGGTCCACGGCGATCAGTTCGGCGTCCGGCAGGGCGGTTTTGCGGGCGTCGGCGTGAAGAAAGGTGAGGTTGCGGACGCCCAGGCGCTCGGCGTCGCGGCCTCCGCGTACGACGCTGCTGCGGTCGAGTTCCAGGGCAGTCACCTGGGTAAAAGTCTGGGCAAGGTGCAGCCCGATGACGCCGCTCCCGGCGTAGAGGTCCAGGGCGGTCTCGCCCGCTCCGGCCCAGCGCGTCAGTTCGGTATATAAGCGTGTGGCCGCTGCCGGGTTGGGCTGCGCAAAGCTCGTGGCGGTCACGGTCAGGTCGAACGGACCGTAACGCTGGCTGAGGCTGCGCACCCCGGCGACCCGCTCCGACCCGCTCCGAAACCGGCCTCTGGGGTCGTAAGACGCGTAGCTCACACCCGCAACACCTTCCCGAACCAAAGTATGGGCGAAGTCCAGGTAATTCTTGGCCGAAGCGCTGGCGATAAGGCACACGAGCACCTCGCCCGCGTCGTTGCCCCGCAGCGCGATCTCACGGACGCCTTTAGGGACGCCCAACCTCTGAAAAAGCGTCCAGACGCGGCCTATGCCTGCGTTCGCGGTCGGGTCGCAGGTGAGCGGAACGAGGGTGCTCGAGTCGGGTTGGCGGTAGCCGAGCGCCGTCTCCGCGGTGGTGCGGGCCACGGCAGGCTGAACGGCGCTGCGGTAGCCCCAGGGCGCGGGCGCAGCCATCACCGGGGCCACGCTCACGGCCTCTTTGCAGGCGCGCCCCAGCGCGTCCTCGACGACGCTGCGTTTTAACGTGAGCTGATGCGCGTAGCTGGCGTGGCTATAATCCAAGCCGGGGTGCGGACTCGGCGGGACGCGCTCCGGGCTGGCGTCTATAACCTCATCCACCACGCCCTGAAGCACCCCCGAGCGGTTTGTGAGGTCGGCCTTGACGCGTTCACCGGGAAGCCCGCCGCGAACGAGCGCCACCTGGCCCCCGGTGAGGTGGGCCAACGTGACGCCGCCGTGAACCATTTTCTCGAGCTTCAATAACACGAGGCCAGTCTATCAGCGCCGGTCATAAATGTACGTGCTCGAGTGGGTTTTGTCAGCGGTTTGGCCTAAAGGTAAGGCTGAGGGAGCGCGCGATCCAACGCGCCGGGAGCGAAGGGCAAGTCATCCTGACCCAACTCACAATTTGGCGGTGCAACCCTAAACGGTGCGCGCGGTTCTTGCTATACTCACCCCCATATGAAACGGTCCATGCAAGAGATTGTTGAACTCGTGGTTTTCGCTCTTATCGCGGTACTCGTTGCGACCGGCGTTCTCTGGCTGGTGGGTTGGCTGATCGGTCTGATCGGGTCGCTGTTTATGTGGGTTGCGGGCCTTTTGTGGCTGGTGTTGCGCTTTATCATCCCCATTGTCGTTATTCTTGCCGCCATCTACGCACTTTTCCTGCTGCTACAACGGCAGAACAAAAAGCGTAAGTCGGGTTCGGAAGATGGTCCCGAGTCCGGTGGTTCCAGCTCTGTAAAGCAGAGGCCGGTCGTAAGTAGTTCTAGCGGGGGCTCGAGCAGCATAGCTTCAGGGCCGGTCGTGAGCAGCGTGTCAACGTCCGAAATGCCTTCAGGGAGCGCCGCCGCCGGTTTGCCCGCCGGTGGAATGCCCGCTGCCGCCCCGATGACGTCGCCTATAGCCGCTTCTGGAGAGCCGGTCAGTCCGCTGATGGCCGAGCCGGTGGTCAGGCCGATAGATGAGCCGATTACGGCTTCGGGTGAACCGATTATGTTCGAAGAAACGCCCTCGACGCCGGTTGAAATGGACGTTATTGAAGCGTCTGCCGATCCGGTCGCTATCGAGGTCGTAGACGCCGAAGCGGTTTCCGAGGACGGTGAAGAGGACAGCCAAGACAAGGACGACAGCAAATCCTCCGGCAGGTCGAAGAAGAAGTAAATCGTTTGTCAGGAGAAAACTCTTGAAAAACCTCGAGCCGCATCGCTCGAGGTTTTTTGCTGGTCCGGTGCTGACGTTCAGCCTCGGTTTGTTTGGGTTTGATGTATACAACGCGTAACCTGTTGCCAAGTGCGACCACACGTTTACCTCGAGATAGCACCGATAACTGAATCACCTTTTTTACTTCGTACTCCAGATCAGGGCTATTGCGGGCGGCTGTGACCCTCAGCGCCGAAGCGGAGTGCACGAGAAAATAACGACGAGGCTGGTAGCTAACGGTTTGCCAGATACCGTTTCGTAATTTCAAACCCTGAATCCCACACCTTATAGGCCAATGCCAGTAGCGGATGCGTCCACTTCCCCTCTGCTCTGCCACTTCGTAAAGCCGTAAGCAACCTCTCCGGCGTGCCCACATCCGTCTCTTTTGTCTCTACCCACGCAGCCCCGACGTCGGCGAGTGTATGCGCGTCCGACCCGGCACTTTTGGGCACGCCCCGCGCCTCCGCCCAGGTTGCCGCAGCGTAGTTCCAACGAGGCCTCGAGGTCCGTGCGTTAAACGTCTCAACGATGTCGATCTCCTCGGCTACGCGCGCCAACGCCTCGGGCCGGAGGCGCTTTTTTTTAAGCGGGTCGAAGCCGTGCGGCAACAGCACCAGGCCACCCTGACCCTTGATGCGCGCGACCGTCTCCTCCGGGCTCAGGCCACGCGGGATAACCTCGGTTAGAAAGAGGCCGATGATCTCGCCCTCCAAGGTACTGACCTCTTCCCCGACGATGATCATGGGCGTATGGGGGTCATACTCCCGTCTGGCGTCGGCCAGCTCTTGCAGCTTCTGCGCGCCCCAGATTTCGTTGTGGTCGGTGATGGCCTGGACACCGACGCCTCTGGTCTCTAAACGTACCAGCATCTCAGACAGCGGAACCACACAGTCAAACGACGCCTCGGTGTGGCAGTGAAGGTCAAGTTTCATAGGGGTTTTCGGGTACCTTGGGGCAGCCACAGCTCGAGCGCCCCTGGCCGAATCTCGACCTCTATAGTACCCCCTATGGCTTCCAAAAATTTGTCAGGGTCGCTGCCGCGGATCTCCTCATCGAAATGTACGGGTGGGCCGTCCCAGTGCAGTTTAAGGTGCCGACCCTGCCTGACCGTTACGTTGGGCAGCTTTTCTATGTGACCCGCTGCCAGTTTGACGATATAACTGTTTATCCCCACACTTTTGTCCT
>JAABUN010008003.1_pt1 | contig 11055 bp, 8 predicted proteins | sample 5559311 | NCBI WGS metagenome assembly JAABUN01 (sample SAMN10711877, study PRJNA513370) | rock metagenome | isolation source: Antarctica rocks | place: Antarctica: Victoria Land, Siegfried Peak sud | reverse complement strand
GCCGGGCAGAGATAAGAAATGACACCCAGCAGGCCGCACTCCGGACTCACCTACGAGGACATTTGGTCGGCGGACAAGCCGTCCTCGATGGCTCCGCTGGAAGCGCGGACTTCATGCAGGGCTGGAATTTTGCGCCGGCCGAGGAAATGACCCTGGAGCTTGCCGAGGCGCTGCCCGGCAAGGTCGAGGCTGGGGCAGGGTGGGTTTGCCTTTGACAGTAGGAGGGGCGTGCGATGATCGATTCAGCTCAACAGACGGCATAGAGGGTGCAGCAGCGCACACTTGATAAAAGTGTAAGCCTGTCTGACGATGCTGCCCGGTTCCTTGCTGCCGAACGACAGATCGATGAGCACAGTGAGGTATCCCTGACACAGGAGGCCGGTGAGCAGGTGATCGCGGAGCTTATGGCCGTGGAACGCGAGATCATCGCGAGGATGGCCGCGACTCCCGGCACTCGTCGTGCCGACATTCTCGCAAAAGCACGGGTCCTGAACGGGTTCTTTGACAGTTGGGTGCCGGACGGCCCTACTCCGTCCTCCTGTGATCATCTCGTCCGCTCACTGCTCGATGACCTGTTGGATCCTGGAAGCCTCATCTATTCTGATGACGATCTCCTAAAGCTAGGAGAGCGGTTTGATGCCGTGTGTGCCGTGGCGCACGCAGCGCGGTCTGCCTACCGCGAGATGGACGATGCAGACCTTGTCTCTGCAGCGTCCCACGCGGACGGTGTCGCGCTCAGGATTGCGGCGCAGATTGCGGCCATGCCAGCGACCACCGGCGATGGAAATCGGCTCAGGGCGAGGGTCGCTGGGTTCGTCCTGGCCAACGAGGCGACCGCGCCTGACCTCGGGGGTTCCACTCGCGCAACGGATGAAACACCGTTTGTTGATGCAGCAACCCCCGTTCTTGCCCCCGAGCCGCCGGCCTCTGCCTCGCAGTCCGCGGTTGACTCTGATCTAACGGTTTCCGTGAACCTCAAGATGTCCAGAGTCGGGGCGGCGGCGATCTTTAGGGCAGCCGCCGCAGAGGGGACGACCCAGAAGCTTCTGATCACCCGCGCCCTGAGAAGGGCAGGCGTCCTCCTTCCCCCACGCGACCTCGAGGACCGGACGCCGCGACGCCGCTACCAGGATTGACGGGAATGGTGCCAGGCTGTGTGTAAAGTATCCATCCGGCGAGGGCTGCGGATGCATGTGGTCAGGCCGCGGCGGCGGTGTCCTGGTGGGTTTGCGCCAATTCCAGGGCAGCAGTTCGTGCAAGCGTGACGCGGGGTGGTGGCCGGTGTGGCGCAGGACGTCGGCGAGCCAGGCGCGCGGGTCGGTGTCGTTCAGCTTGGCGGGCACCGTCAACTTGTTGGATTGAGGTCGCGATGGGTCGCGATTAGGACGGCTTGCTCATAGTTACGTCCCGCCGCCGACGCCGGTGATCTCGGCCCAAACCTGGAAGGCTTGGGTCCGGGCGGCTCGATACTGCGTGGCGCGCACCCGGTGACCGCGGAGGTGGAAGAGGTTGTTGATCCCGTCGTGGGCGGGAAGGAACCGTTGCGCCTGCCCGGCTGACTTGAAGCGCTTCATCTCCCGCTCTCGCCGTCGCGTGGGCTGGTGCGGGTTCTCCGCCCAGTTGTTCAGCCCCTTGTGCCTCCTGTGCTCGACCGAGGGCATCACCACGCGCCTGGCCGCCCCGTAGCTCGCCAGCTTGTCGGTCACCATGACACGCGGCGCCCGGCACTGCCGATTGAGCAGCTTGCGCAGCAGGCGCTTGGCGGCCCGCGTGTTGCGACGGCTTTGCACCAGGATGCCGAGTACCATCCCGTTCTGATCGACTGCGCGCCACAGCCAGTGCTTCACGCCAGCAATCGTCAGCACGACCTCACCCAGGTGCCACTTGTCGCCGGCCGCCGGCAGCCTGCGGCGGATCTGGTTGGCGAAGCCCTGCCCGAACTTCAGCGCCCACTTGCGCACGGTCTCGTGGCTGACGACGATGCCGCGCGCGGCCAGCAACTCGTCCACCATGCGAAGGCTGAACGGGAAGCGGAAGTAGAGCCAGACGGCGTGGCTAATGACCTCGGCCGGGAAGCGGTGGCCGCCGTAGCTGGGAGCGGCGGATGGTGCCATCCGCCCGGCTACCCGGCTCAACCGAAGCCCGCAAGTCGGCCAGCAGCCAAGTTGACGGTGCCTCCCAGCCATATGGCCTGACGCTGCCGCCCTTGAGGCAGACCCGAAGCCGGAAACGCGAATGCCCCCTCACGAGAGGGACGGGTGCAGGCGCCGGATGCTGGGCCAGGCGGTGCGGCATCAGGGATCAGCCGAGCTTCAGGTTGGATGCGGCCTGCTTGCCACGCTCGGTCACGACATCGTAGCTGACCTTCTGGCCGTCGCTTAGGTTGTTGATCCCAGCTGCCTGCAGGGCAGTGATGTGCACGAACACGTCCTTGCCGCCGTCCTGCGGCTGGATGAAGCCGAAGCCCTTCTCAGGGTTGAACCCACTTGACCGTCCCGCTCGCCATGCCCGCTGCCCTCTCACGTGAACGGGGCGGACCCTAGCCGCAGCCCGGCCAGGGTGCCAAGCCTGTTCAGGATGCGTGGCTGGCCGCCTGGGTGGCAGGAGCGGGGCAGGGGGCGCCGCCCAGCAGGGCCGACGAGGCATGACGGCCGCTTGTCAGAGCGGCCATCGCGAGTTGGCCCCCTCGGCACGCGCCGCCACCAGCAGCTTGGCCATGGCCTGGTTCGGGCCGCCTTGCGCCGCAGTGCGCTCGATCTCGGCCCACCTGAACCGAACCGTGTCGGTGGCCCGGTCCCAGTGCGCGGCAGGCTGCGCCGGGGTTGCCGTGTCCTGGTCGTTTGGCGGCGGGGCGGCGTCGCTGCCCACGTCGGCACTGACCGGGTAAGCCATCTCGGCGATCATCGCATCGTCCCCGGCCGGAGCCGGCGTGGTCAGGGTATCGGACCGGCCCGCATCTGGCTCGGGTTGGCCACCCGCATCCTCCTGGGGCGACGAGGACGACTCAGCAGCCTGCTTCCGCGGCCGGCCCGGCCGTCGCCTGACAGGCACGTCCTGCATCGCTGCCGCGCCGGGGGTGGCTCCAGCGGTGCCAGCCTCGCCACCGTCCTCGCCAGCATCGTCGCCGTCCACCGTGGCCGGGGGCCCGGGCAGGGCAGCCGCCTTCGGCTCGCGCCCGCGCCGCGCCGGGGCAGGAGCGTCGCCCAGGACGGCCAGGACCTGCTCTGCGGAGGTTGCGAACTCGTTGCTGCTGGCGGCCTTCGGCTTGCGGGCCATCTGCGGTCCTTCTGGTTCAGGGCCGTCCTGATACGGCACCGGCGGGCCGGTGAGAACCAGCCTGCTGCGAGAGGGGCCGTTCTCATCTTGCCGGGGCGCCCGTGTCACGGCTGCCCGTCCTGCTCCGGGGCCGGGTCGATGCCGAGTTCCCGGCGGACGTGGGCGAACTTGGACGGGTTGGCCAGGCGCGCGTCGGCCATCATGGACCGCAGCGCCGCGAGACCGGCGTCGGTGAAGAGCAGGCGCGGCCACCGGCCTGTCGCGTCCAGGCGCACCAGTCCGCGCTCGAGCAGCCCCGCCGCAGCCTGCGGCACCTTGGGCTGGCCCGCCTGCGGGCCGCCCCGCCACGTCTTGAGGTGGAAGCCCTCGGCGACGCTGGGCAGCGTCGAGAAGAACAAGTCGAGCTCGCGGCGCACGTAGTCCCGCTCCGCCGGCGTGAACGGGGCAGGGGCGCCGGGCGGCTCGGATGCGGTCATGGCTGCCGTCATAGCACGCAGGGCCGGGCGCACCGCCCTTCCTGTGCATGCCCGTCCCTCGCAACGGCGTCAGCGTGAGCGGCTGTGGCGCGGCGCCACGCGCCGCATCAGCCCGCCAGCAGCACCAGGTCCGCCAGGTCCTGCCTGCGCTGCCTGGCCCGGCGCTCGTAGCTGGCCGCCGTCTTGGTGCAGACCAAGCTGTAGGGCCGGCCGCGGCGGTCCGTCGCCGTGTCCAGGTCGCATCCCGCCGTGCGGATCGTGCCCTCGACATGGCTCCGGTCAGGCTCCGCGGCCTTGAGCACCCAAAGCCGTTGCTCCGGGTCGTCCAGGAACCGTGCCAGCTCGGCGCAGCGGGGGCAGCGGCACGGCAGCGCGCTGTCCCGGCGCCAATCGGCCGGGGGCGCCAGCGGCTCCGCCGCGCGGGCGCGCAGGTGCGCCAGGCAGGCGGCGCGCAGCGTGCCGGCGCCCGGGGCGCCTGCCGACAGCTCCCGCGCCGCCGGAACCAGGACGGCATCCATCCCGTATGTGCCCGGCCAGGCCAGCATGTGCGCCGCGGCCCACCCGGCCAGCGCCGGGCCCACCCTGCCCAGGCCGGCCAGGAGGTCGAGGACGGCGCGCGGCGCGACCGGCGCGGGCCGCTGCCACGACGGGGCCGGTGCCGCGCGCGCCGGGTCGCCGGGCATCGCCTCGACCAGGGCCGCGGCGGCCCCGTGCAGCCCGGTGGGACCCCACCACGCCGCCGCCTGCGCCAGCAGCCCGGCGCAGGCGGCGAAGGCGGTGCCGGCCGTGCCCTGCACGATGCGCCCCACCAGCGCGGCGCGGTCCGGCAGCGGCAGGCGGCCGAGGGCATCCAGTATGGCGCCGGCATCGCGCGGGTCGTGGCCGCCGCTGGCGACGACATCGGCCAGCACCTGCCGGATCAGGTCGTCATCCCCCAGCAGGGACAGGGCTGCCAGCATCCGGGCCGTGCTGGTGGCAGCCGTGCCTCCCGCACCTCCTGCGGTCCAGGGATGGTGGGCGGGCCACGCCGCCAGCATCTCCGCTGCAAGGCTGTGCGCCTCGCCCCGCAAGGGCGAAGCACGGTTTCCGCCCGCCGCGGCCCAGCGCCGGGCCAGGTCCTCCAGGTAGGGCAGGGTGACGGACAGGCCGGCCTGGGCCAGCACGGCGGGCAGGCGGCCGGACGGCCACAGCACCAGGGCCGCGCGGCGGTAGGTCCGCTCGAACGAGGCGCCCTCGTTGCCGGTCGCTTCGCGGAAGCTCTGCTCGTCGGGCACCAGGTCGTCGCAGGCGCCGGGCGGGGACAGCTCCTCCTCGTTCACGGGAACCGGTCCGATGGCCGGGGCGCCGCCGTCCAGGCTTCGCCACCCCGACAGGGCCACGTCGCGGTTGCTGACCTCGACGACCTCGAAGCTGTCCTCGTCATCGCCGCCGCGGCGCCAGCCATAGCCGCCGGTGTGCTCCGCCGGGCCGCTCTCCTCGACCGTCAGCAGCGCCAGGTGCAGGTCGCACCGGGCCTGCGGGACGGCCGCGGCCAGCACGCCGGCCACGGCCGCATCGGCCCCTTTCAGCGCGGGGAAGCCCAGCTCGGCCGGCGTGTAGGCGTGCTCCAGCGGTAGGACCAGCTTGACCGGCCCGTCGTCGTCCCACCCGCGCAGCAGCGCCGCGGCGCGGGCCTGCTCGGCCCGGTGGTCCGGCGGCTCGGGCGCGCGGCCACCAGGGCGTATGAGGTTGTAAACCAGCGTGAGGCGGAACCCCTGCGTGACCGGCAGCACCTCGTGGACGCAATCGGCGTAGAACGCGGCGAACGCCACCTCCGCCGGATCGTCGCAGCGCAGGCCGAGTCGGACCTCCTCGCCCGCATGGCGCACGACCAGGTCGCCGCCGCTGTGGACGGAGGGCAGGACGACGACCAGCGTTGCGAACATGCCCGGCGCCTTCTCGGTGTCGCGGTGGCCCACGAAGAAGCCGCCCTCCCCGTAGAGCAGCAGCTTGTGGAACTCGGCCGTGACCGAGCCGGTCACGCCGAGGCCGTCCGCGGCGCGCGCCACGATGCCGTCGAGCGTCCGCGCCCAGTGCCGGCCGCCGATCCGCACCTGGCCGGGGCCGACCTGCCAGCAGCGGCGCACGGCCGGGTTCACGACCGTGTCCTGCCCGCGGCCGAAGGGCGCCGGCTCGGCCGCTTCGATCAGTTGCCCGGCCTGCGCGGGCAGCAGCGGCAGGGCAACGGGTCCGACCCCTTCCACCTCCAGCGACGGCGGCAGCAGTTCGGCCGTGCCTGCGGCGTAGAACGACCCAGGGCGGTCCACGGTGCGGAGCAGGTCGGCAAGGGCCTCGGCGAGGGGCGGCATGGGGGTGACATGGAACGGGCATCGACCGGACGCCAGGGGCCTCATTCCCGCCTCGCCGCATGCGGCAGCCTGTTGCAGCCGGGCGACACCTTCGGCCCAGCCGCCCATCCTGCTTCACGCGGCATGGCGCTTTGCCGTTCCCTGGCGTTCTGCTTCCTGAGTGCGGCCATGACCAACCCGGAGATGTCCCGATGACCAAAGCTCCAGCGACGACGAAGGCCGCAAAGGCCAGAACCGCGAAGACCAGGGCCACGGGGGACGAGGCGCCCCCGCACGGAACGCCAGTCGAGAAGCCCAAGGCCGGGCACAAGCCAAACGCCTTGCAGCAGCCGTTGCAGCCCTCTCCTGACCTGGCCGCCGTCGTGGGGGAGGGGACGATGGCGCGCGGCGAGGTGGTGAGCAAGGTTTGGGCGTACATCAAGGCGCACAAGCTGCAGAACCCGGACGACGGGCGCGAGATCGTGGCCGACGACAAGCTGCGGCGCGTGTTCGGTAAGGACCGGGTGACCATGTTCGAGATGAACAAGCACCTCGCTCAACACCTCAAGTAGGGCAGCCCGGACGGGGGCGGGCCAGGGTCGGCCGGCTGCCCGCCTCGATGGCAGCGGCCTGGCTGGCTTTGCCCCAAGCACGGCAAGCCGGCCCCGCCAACACGGCCACGGCACCGCTGCGGTTGTCGGCGTCGGACGGGTGAAGCACCGCGGCCATGGAAGCGTTGGGCCAGTTCCTGCCGTAGCTGAACCTAATTGCCGGAGCCAGGCAGCAACGCTTCGTCCATGCAACTGACGTCGAGGTGTCACCACATGTCGCAACGCGCTGACGCAACCCTCACAAGGAAACAGAAGGCCCCGTGACCCTACCCTTGCATGCCATCGTGCGCGGCACCCGTGTGTTCGTGGCACTCCGCAAGGCTGGGCGGGCCTCCAAGGGAACGGCACCCGTCTACCACGCCGTCACGCCCCACTGCCGCCCGGCCCTGTGCGCGGGTGAGCCCGGCGCAGGATCAGGGTGGGCTGAGCCGCCGGGCATGGCAGTCACCTGCCCAGCTTGCCTCAGGCGATTGCAGCGCCTGCGCTAGCTTGGCATCCATAACCGCACGGCAGCCCTGGGTTGGGGGTTCACCGTCCTGCCGGATTGAGTAGGGACCAGAACCCGCTCTTGCGGGGGTGCTCGCGCCGGAGCCGGTCCATGAACGCATCATGGGTCTCCAGCCCGGCCTCGTTCGGCACGAAGGGTACCAGGCCCTCGCAGGACCTGACGTCGCGGGCGGCATACTGATATTGCCGGGAGGACGCGCGCTGCAGCACATCCTCGGCCAGCGCCCGGTGCAGCAACGTCGCCGCGGCTGGATACCGCTCCGCCAGCGCCTCCGCAGCAGGGCGGAGCCGGCCGTAGTCCCTGCCGTCAAGCTCGCCGCAGCGGTCCCGCACCAGGCGGTTCGCGGCTTCCAGGTTCGGCCAGCCGACCAGGAAGCCGAGCGCCAGGGTGCGGTCCGGATGCGCAAGGGCGTGTGCCATCGCCCGGTCCTCCGCCTCGACGTCGTCGAAGTCGGGCAGCCCGCGCAGGTAGGCCCGGAGATGGGTGGCGCTCAGCCACCGCTCGAACAGCGTCCAGCGCAGCGCCTGCGCCTCCTGCTTGCGCCCGAGCGCGTCCAGCGCGGCGATGCGGAGGTCCGCCAGCACGAACTCCTCGCCCTCGTGCCGGCCCGGCGCACGGTCCAGCCAGGCCAGCGCCTCCGCCGCGCGCCCGTGGGCGATCAAGCACTCGGCGATGTCGCCAGCCAGGTGTTCCGGCCGCCCACCCGCCTCCGCAGCCGCGATGAAAGCGTCCACGTCCCTGTCCAGGTCCGCAAGCTCGCACAACCGGAACGACAGCACGCCCCGCCCGTGCCAGCCGCCGAAGTCGTCACGGCCGCGGGCGGGCGGCAGCGCGGCAAGCCTCTCCTGCAACCGCCGACGCAGGTCAGCCCGGCCATCAGGGCCGAGTGCCTGGCTGGCCGCTTCCAGAAGCCGGTCGGTCACGCCGTAGCCGTCCGCGTCCAGCATCGCCAGCACCTCTCCCGCCAGCGCGACCGGATCGCGCCCGGGCAACAGCCCCCAGAGCCGGCCCAGTTCGGCCCCCGCCTGCCGGAACGCCTCGCCCAGGATGCCGCTGCCGTCGTCGCTGCGCTCAAGCACGCCCTCGCCCAGGCTGAGCAGCAGACGCATCTGCGCCACGGCTGCCTCCGGGGCTGATGCAGCGAGCGGCCCGGCGATGGTCTCGCGCAGGCTGTCCAGCTCGCGGGCCAGGGCGCGCACCTTGTCCCACTCGATGAACCCCCGCGAGCGCCCGATGGTGCGCAGGCGCTTCTCCACCTCCGCCGCAAGCCGGCCGCCGCCGTCCGTGCCGGCCAGGACGAGGCGGAGCGACCGCGCCAGCGTTGAGTCGCCCTGGGCTGCGTCCATCAGCAACTCGGCCAGCCTGCGCGCGCCCAGGCCTTCCAGCGTGTCGGCGCTGAGCGCCCGCGAGCGGGAGGTGGCCTTCTTTGCCGGTTTTGCCGGTGTATGGGCAAGGACGGATGGCTCAGGCGTGTCATCGTCCGGCATTGGGGTCAGGCGGATGCGGGACACACGGGCGCGCAGCATGTCAGGCCCTTCTCATCTTCGGCGTGGTTGATCCATCTGCACCGTCGCCGGGCTGTCTGGCCCTGCTGCGCGCTGACGCCGGCGCCGGCGCGAGCCACTCCCGCAGCTTGGACCATCGTCGTCGCGCGCCGGCGTTCCTGACCGCCATGCCAAGCGCCTTGCGCTGGCCCACGAGCACCACCAGCCGCTTGCCCCGTGTGACGCCGGTGTAGAGCAGGTTGCGCGCCAGCATGGCGTAGTGCTGGGTCATGAGCGGGATCACCACCACCGGATACTCGGACCCCTGCGCCTTGTGGATCGTGGTGGCATAGGCCAGCACCAGCTCGTCCAGCTCGCCGAAGCCATACTCCACCTCGCGTCCCTCGAAGCTGACCATGAGCGCGCCCTCCTCCATGTCCAGACCGGTGACGATGCCGAGGTCGCCGTTGAACACGTCGCGCTCGTAGTCGTTGGTCACCTGCATGACCTTGTCGCCCGGGCCATAGGTCCAGCCGAACCGCTCCACCCGCTGCTCGCCCGGCGGGTTCAGCACCCGCTGCAACTCCATGTTGAGCGTCCGCGCACCCAGGCTGCCCCGGTTCATCGGGCACAGCACCTGCACGTCGCGCACCGGGTCCAGCCCGAACCGGGCCGGCACGCGGTCGCCGACCACGGCCAGCAGCTTGCGTATGGCGTCCTCCGGCTCGGCCGCCTCGACGAAGTAGAAGTCCGACCCGTCCGGTGCCGTCAGCTCCGGCATCTGGCCTTGGTTGATGCGGTGCGCGTTGGTGATGATCCGGCTCTGCGCCGCCTGGCGGAACACCTCCGTGAGACGCACTACCGGCACGGCGCCGGAGCCGATCACGTCAGCCAGCACCTGCCCCGGCCCTACGCTCGGCAGCTGGTCCACGTCGCCGACCAGTAGCAGCGCTGATGCGTCCGGCAGCGCCATGAGCAGCGCGCGCATGAGCGGCACGTCCACCATGCTGGCCTCGTCCACCACCAGCAGGTCGCAGTCGAGCGGGTGCGCCTCGCCGCGCTTGAACCCGCCCGACTTCGGATCAGCTTCGAGCAGGCGGTGGATGGTGCGGGCCTCAAGCCCGGTGCTCTCGGCCAGGCGCTTGGCGGCCCGGCCCGTGGGCGCGCACAGCTCCACCCGCACGCCCTTGGCGCCGAGCACCTTCAGGACCGAACGCACCAGCGTGGTCTTGCCCACGCCCGGGCCGCCGGTGATCACCAGCACCTTGGCAGCCACGGCCAGGCGCAGCGCCTCCCGCTGGCTCGGCGCCAGGGCCAGCCCCGTCTTGCCCTCCACCCAAGGCACTGCACGCGCCGCGTCGATCACCGGCCAGGGCGGGCGGCCCCGGGACAGCAGGCGCAGCCGCTCGGCGATGGCCTGCTCGGAGCGGTAGAGCCCGGCCAGGAACACGCACGCCTCGCCGTCCACGGTGTCGGCCATCAGCTCGCCGTCCTGCAACTCAAGCTGGAGCGCGTCGCCGATCAGTCCGGCCCCGACCTCGATCAGTTCGGACGTTGCCCGGGTCAGCTCGGCCACGGGCAGCCCGCAGTGGCCCTGTCCCGTGGCCTCGGCCAGCCCGAACGACAGGCCGGCGCGCACCCGGATCATGGCCTCCTTCTCGATGCCCAGCTTGGCCGCGACCTGGTCGGCGGTGCGGAAGCCGATGCCGCGGATGTCGCGCGCCAGCCGGTAGGGGTTCTCGGTGATGAGCGCGACCGCGTCCTGGCCGTAGGTCTTGTAGATGCGCACCGCCCGCGACGTGCCGACACCGTGGGCGTGCAGGAACAGCATGATCTCGCGGATCGCCTTCTGGTCGGCCCAGCCCGCGACGATGCGCGCGGCGCGCTTCGTGCCGATGCCGGTCACCTCGCGCAGACGCTTCGGCTCCTGCTCGATCAGGTCGAACACCGCGTCCCCGAACGCGCCCACCAGCGCGCGGGCATACACCGGGCCGATGCCGCGGATCATGCCCGATCCCAAGTACTTCTCGATGCCCTCAAGCGTGGTCGGCTGTGTGGTGGTGACGCTCGTGGCCTTGAACTGTAGCCCGTGGTCGCGGTCGGTGGTCCACCATCCCGTGGCGCTGACGAACTCGCCGGCGTTGATCGCCGCCGCGTGCCCGATCACGGCCACGAGGTCGCGCTGCCCGCGCGCCTTCACCCGCAGCACGCAGAAGCCGTTCTCGGGGTTGTGGTAGGTGACGCGCTCGACCAACCCGGACAAGGTCTCGGCCGGCGCTGCCGTCGCGCTGTTGGCTGATTGCCCCAGGTTCGTCGTCCCTTGCTGATCCTGCGAAGGAGGTAGGGCTGCTGCCCTCATCCACCAAACCGGTC
>JAABUN010008002.1_pt1 | contig 11055 bp, 11 predicted proteins | sample 5559311 | NCBI WGS metagenome assembly JAABUN01 (sample SAMN10711877, study PRJNA513370) | rock metagenome | isolation source: Antarctica rocks | place: Antarctica: Victoria Land, Siegfried Peak sud | reverse complement strand
ATCCTGTTGCCGTAGTTAAGGATGTTGAACTTATCAAGTAATCGGTATATAAGTCTGCAAAGTTTTCCACATTATTTCTTTTCTATATTGCTAATTTATTTGAAATTGTGCGTAAGGTGAGTTATTATTTAATCTTTATCAATCTGTTGTTTTTATATGCTAACTATTGAACACCCAGGAGGCTACAATATCCTTTGAATAGATGTTACGATTCTCCAAAAAATCCATTTTACTTTTATCATTCAACCAGGAATTTTGTTTTGGACTCAGGTATTCCTCCGGGTGTTGTTTATAGGGGATGGCATAGTTAATTTTGGTTCGCTGAGCCATGCTCAACGGCAAAGAACTAAAATTACTTTGCTTCAGATAGTATTGGGGGTCTTTATCTTCAACGAAGGTCTCGTGATTGTCGATCAGGAAAAAGCCCTGCGCCAAGGCATAATTATTAAGATCGTTCAGCATGCCTTTCTCCGGGTCATAATGAACTTTTACCACTTCGTCACCGTGTATCCAACCTGCTAAGGTTGTGATGACCGCAGGATGTTGGGCCAATGTGGTTTCTCCCGACCAGAAACAGGGGGTCTCGTAAATTGTTTCCCTGGTATAACCATAGTTTAGTTTTAGGTCGCCGCCAAGAGTTTCTATGTACACAGGGATTTTACCTCGCACTTTTTGGATTACTTTTACCATCTTCCGGTACAAGGCCAGGGGATGGTAGTTGTTCGCCAATTTCGGGATGATTGCATTGCCATTATTATCAACAAAATAGGTCACAGGATTATTCCAGGAAGGTTCGTCATACTTCTTCAGGATTTCGGCATCCTTTCCTGTTCTATTGTTGAATATGACCAAAGGGATAAATTCATTTTCAATAGCTTCTACCATTAATGGATGGCTGAGCACATCACGACCATAATTGACGCAGGTAGAACATCCGGGAATCTCTTGAAAAAAGAGAAGAACCGGTTTACCAGTTGTCGTGCTTTTTTTTAAGGCTTCATCATAATCACGCAACCAGGTAACATTTCCCAGTTCTATATTCTCATTTTTTAAACTTGTTTTTATATCCATACTATTTATTCATTTTGTTTGGTCGCCCTATACACGGTACGTTTTTATTCTGGAGTCCTTCCCATCAATCCATTTGATTCACGGCGAATTCTTTTACTTTAACGACGTCGATTCCGTATATGGTGGCCAATTCCTATTACCCGTTGTCCATCGTTTCCTTTCCCACTTGCATGGATTCTGAATTAGTACAGTACCATAAGCCGCTAGGCGATGGTCCATCGGGAAATACGAAATAATATTCGGTTCCCCAAAAGCAACCTGATGCAAATATTGCGTGGTCTGTTTTTACTGCTGTCATTTTGTTTCGGGTATAAATTTTAAGGAAATGGAATTAACACAATGCCTAGTGTTTTTTGGAGTAAATCTTTCGCCTTCGAAAACGTGGCCTAAGTGTGCATCACATGTTTCGCAAACAATTTCTGTTCTGCTTCCATCGGCATCAGGCAGATGTTTTACCGCTCCTTTTATTTCATCATCAAAGCTGGGCCATCCACAATGCGAATCAAACTTATCATTAGAGCGATAGAGTGGAGTATTGCATCTGCGGCATACATAAGTACCGGATTGCTTATTGTCATTGTATTCACCGGTGCCGGGTCGCTCGGTTCCTTTATGGACGATTACTCTTTCTTCTTCAGGTGTTAATTTGTTGAATTGCATTGATAGTTCTTTTTAATTTTGTGCGTTAATCTTTTTGATACATCTTAAAATCCTGCAAGCCCCTGTGGAGAAGTATAAGGAATATCTTTAGTATCAATTTTAGTTAGCTTGCCATTTTCATTTGTTTTATAGCTGATTAGTTTTGAGGCATTAGGGTATATCTGGTAATAATATTTTCCATCTGGGCTTAGCCAGTTATCATTTGGCCCGCTGGACATTACTTTATCCAATGCTTTGAATTTCCCATCGCCTGGTACAGCTTCTGAAGCCGGATCCTGAAGTACGCTTATATTTCCATTATCTATTTTAAATGAAGAAATATAACTATACCCAAAATCTACTGTATATACCTGTTTATTATCAGGTGAAATCTGTAACCAGCACAATTCCGATGGCTGTCCTATTTGCTGATTTATCATTACCACCGGCGAACAGGTTACTTTACCGGCTGCATTAATATTGCACATTGCAATACCGTTAGATGCTGCATAGCTATTTATAAAGTTGGTATTACTTCCGTGGAGAAATGCAAGATCAAAACCGGCAGCTCCTCCTGCATCCTGAAAGCTGGCTGCACCCAAGGTTCCATCAGCGTTTACCGGAAAAACAACCAGGCCATCTTTATCAACCATATTGGACACTACAACCATCGGACTGCCATCGGGCTTTATCCCCGGCATTTGATCAAATAAATTATTTACTAATAAAAATTTATTATCGGGTGTCAGCACTATCTCCGTTGCTACCCTGTGCTTATCGCCAATGTTGGCCGTATAGGAGCCAGGCTTTTGAGTAAGCATGCCATTGTTAACTGAAAACATACGAATATGATCGGGGCCAAAAGAATGGAGTACATATAAAGTATGCGAATTTTCAGCATAGGACAGGCTTTTTGCTGTACCACTTTTACCAGCTACAGGCTGGCCTGTTGTCTGCACATCCATTAATGTAAGTTTTCCATCATCGGCTACTTTAAAGCTGGAAACGGAATTATTGCCGCCGTTTGTAGTGAAGAGCCATTTGTGATCAGAAGTAAGGATTATACTTTTTGCTCCTTCAAAAGCATTGGGATCATTTGGGTGATCGTATATGGGTTTATAAGTTCCCGACCCTGCGCCGCCTGTTGATATTCTTTGTAGTTCCTTCAGGCTGCCATTTTCCATTCTTGCGTATCGAATGATTTCATTTTTTATACCATTGGTTTGCATGTAAAGAACCCCTTTTATTTTAGCGCCTGGATTGTCCCCTTTTTTAAAGGCCATGAGAATAAGAAATACGGCTAATCCAATTAGCGGAACAATAAAATTTTTTTTCATGCTTTTTTGATTTTAACTGGTTAAGATTTTTTCTTCCTTGTTATTTGTTTTTATTTTTTCCATTGTCAGATCCTGTATCCAGTCCCCGCAAAAATTCAATTAAATCATCTCTTTGCGATTTATCTTTTACATAGAAGGGATGCGGGGAATTTTCTCCTCTTTGTGGATTTAATAATTCATCAAGACTTTTAACCGAGCCATCATGCAAAAACAGCGTTGTCCGGTCGAGGTCGAGTAGCAGGGGTAAAGCAACCCCCCGCGGTTCGCCATGATCACTTGCATCTATCACTACCATTTTATCATCGTAGTTGCCTGGTGAATTAATGATGGGGCTCTGCTTTGGATCACCACGCATACCTGCAGGTTGTGGATTATAACCAGGCCATACTTTTTTAAGATCAACCAATCTCGCATTAACCGGCTTGCTTTGATCAACGTTGTGGCAACTGGTGCAGTTTTGCCTGAACATCCTGCGACCGCGGGCTGCCATGTCCGTGTTAACTTTTGCACCAGCCGGCGCTTGTAAAGAAAAACAATAAGCTGTCATATCTCTCAGTTTTTGATCATCCACACGCCTGCCTACCGCATTATGTTGCTCGCCAGGCTTGCCAATCATGGTTGCCTGCACATAAGGATAGCCAGTTACTCCCGTTTCCGCAAGAATTTTTTTATAATCTTCATGAATTTTTACTCCAGCCTGTCCTGCTCTTTGAAACAGGAGCTCACGTCCTTCGGGTGTTGCCAAAGTGCTCATATCTAAATTAGAAGTGTAGGAAGAATTACTTATGTTTTCAAACAAGGAATTTTGGCCGGAGCTGCTATACGGAGCCGCCAGATCCTGGCGAAAAAGCGGAACATTTTTAACGGAGTTACCAATTCCATCATGTGTTTCATCGAAGGTGCCCACGGGGTAATTAACAGGGTCTTCCAGGTAAGCATCTACTTCTGCTTCGGTTGATTCAGCAGTAATTCCTTTAGAAGATCGCCCGGTGGTTTTACCCATATTGTTTAGCTGAAGGTTTACATAATAGGCTCTTGAATTTTGTGCCGTAGCCAGCAGCTTGCCCATATTTAATGTAAGAGGAGCTAAGCCGTCAATACGGCGCCCGGCAGTGCCTCCATCTGTCATATTGAAAGCATATTTATCAGTAACGGTATGGCATATAGCGCAACTCACGCCCACCATATCGCCTTTCATAATATCTATTTTACCATCTTTGTTGCTGTCTTTTGGCACTACCCCAATAATGGCGTTTTCATTAACCAGCTTTTCGGTTGTCATTGGGTTATTTAGTAACGGCGCATTTTGTAAAGAAAGATCTGTTTTAAATTCTGCTTCAAGCGCTTTTCTTAATTCAGGATCAACGGCTTCCATGTCAAATTGCAAACCTATTTTCAACATATCCTTTGGGGTAACTTTCTTCTCGGCCATGCCTTGCTGCATACGCATTGCATTGAACCAGAAAGCTTCGTTGCCGAATGTTTCAAAACGAAAGACCTCTTTTCCGCGATCTGCATTGCCTAATGGTTGCGGTTTTGGTTGTTGTAATTCGGAAGGACCGTCGCTGGCTGCATGCATATTTTTAGAGGAACTGCATGAATTGATTAACACAATGCTGAATAAGACAAGGCAGAACAGCATAGAAATGGTAAGACTTATTTTACTCATTTTCCAAGTACTGCTTACTGATAAATGGGAAGATAATTGTCGGCTGGCATTTTGTAAAGACTTCATAAAAAGTATATTTTGTAATTATAAATCCGTTTATTGAAAACGTTGTGAAATCAGTTGTACAGTTGCGTTAGTTTGTTAACCCGTGTGCTTTATACAAACTGCTTTATTTAAAACTTTTCTTTATACCGATAGCCGTAGTCATCTTTGCCCTTTTTGTCGTAATAGCTTTGGTGATATTCTTCGGCTTTGTAAAACACTCCGGCTTTTGTTATTTCTGTACCAACTTCATAATTTTTTCTTTTAAGTATTGCAACTAACTTTTCTGCTATCATCTTTTGTTCATCATTACAATAAAAAACAGATGAGCGGTACTGGCTTCGTTTGTCTGACTCTTTTTTTACCAATGCGGGATTATGGATTTCAAAAAAGTGTTTTGCCAAAGTTTCAAACGATGTTACTGCCGGATTAAATACTACTTCTACCGCTTCAGCATGACCGGTTTTTCCGCTACATACATCCTGGTAAGTTGGGTTGGCATTATCTCCTCCTGTAAATCCAACAGCCGTTGAAAGAACACCTTCCGCTTTTTGAAAATAATATTCAATACCCCAAAAACAACCTGCCGCAAAAATGGCTTTTTCACTTTCTTCCATAAGCTTATTTTATCTTTTATTATTTCATAAAATCATTATAAACGTTCCCGGTAAGGAGCATCTATTGGCTTCGACATTGGGGAGCCTGTCTGCCTTAGATATACCGTTAGAATTACCATCACAAAAATCGAAAGAAATTCACTCTGCCAATTCTGAAACGATTCGAACCAAAAACGGCTATTGCTTAAATACTGACATGGAGTTACGGATGGCAAATTTTTTAATGATTGTTCCTGGTTGTAACCTTTCATACTTCCATGCCAATGCAACAAAAAAGAAAGAACAAAAAAGATGAATAGTACTATTGATAACGAATGCTTGTATACCGCTAATATCCATCCACCTTTTTTTACCGGCCATGGAGCATTCACTCTTTGCTGGTCAGGGTCTTTATCAACATCTTCCAATGCATCAGGATCTTTTGATTCTGAAGATCCTTTTTGATATAAAAATATTGGCAGCACAACGAACAATGCCATTTGTAAAAATTCACTTTCCCAATTTTCGAAAGTAGATGACAGGAAATGACCGGATGTTACATAGCCAGCAAGCGACAAAGGCCTGCCTCCGTTATCATTCATATCCTTGTTATATTCTTTCAAACCCGACACTACCTGCCCTGCCAGTGTAATTACAAACAGCATTGCAAACACAAGTGTCAATCCTTTATTCTTCAAATGCATGTTCTATTTATCGGTTGAAGTATTTATTTATAGTTTACAAAGTCGAAACCGGCAAGCCCCTGCGGTGAAGTATAAGGAATAGCTTTTGTATCAATTTTATTTAGCTTACCATCTGCATTAGTTCTGTAACCAATAAGTTTGGAAGCATTGGGATATATCTGGTAAAAATATTTCCCATCAGGGCTTAGCCAGCTATCATTTGGCCCGCTCGATACTACATTGTCAAGCGCTTTAAATGTTCCATCGCCAGGTACCGCATCGGCAGCAGGGTCTTGCTGCACGCTTATATTTCCATTGTCTATTTTAAAGCTGGATACATAGCTGTATCCAAAGGCGGTAGCATATACCTGCCTGTTATCGGGGGTAATCTGTATCCAGCATAGCTCCGCTGGCATGCCTTTTTGCTGGTTAATTTTGACTACGGGAGAGCACGTTACTTTACCCGATGCATCAATAGTGCACATAGCAATGCCTCCAGAGCCGGCATAGCTGTTTATAAATGTATTATTGCTTCCATGAAGAAATGCAAGATCAAATCCGGCAGCCCCTCCTGCATCCTGAAAGATAGCCGTACCAAGGCTTCCATCTGCATTTACTGGAAAAACAACCAGGCCGTCTTTATCAACCGTATTAGCAACTACAATCATTTTAGTGCCATCGGGATTCTTTCCTGGCCTCTGGTCAAATAAATTATTTACTATTAAAAATTTGTTATCGGGGGTGAGCACTATTTCAGTGGTTACCCTGTGCTTATCTCCAATGTTGGCTGTATAAGAACCCGGCTTTTGTGTAAGCTTTCCATTATCAACTGAAAACATGTGGATATGATCGGGGCCAAAAGCATGGTCTACATATAAAGTATGCGTATTCTCAGCATACGCAAGGCTTTTTGCTGTACCACTTTTGCCGGTAACAGGCTGGCCTGTTGGCTGTACGTCTATTAATGTAAGCGTCCCATCATCAGCAACTTTAAAGCTGGAAACAGAATTATTGCCGCCGTTGGTTGTGAACAGCAATTTATGATCGGCGGTAAGAATTACACTTTTTACTCCTTCAAAAGGATTAGGCTCGCTTGGCTCATCGTATATGGGCTTATACGTACCAGAGCCTGCGCCGCCGGTTGCTATTCTTCGTACTTCTTCAAGGCCGCCATCATTCATCCTGGCATATTGAATAATTTCATTTGTTATGCCATTTGTTTGCATGTAAAGGGCTCCTGCTATTTTTTTGCCTGGATTGTCCCCTTTTTTACAGGCCGTAAGATTAAGAATTGCTGCTAGTGCAATTAGCGGAACAATAAAAACTTTTTTCATACTTTTTTAATTTAATTGGTTTAGATTTTTTTTCCTTGTTATTTGTTTGTATTTTTTCCTTTGTCAGAACCTGTATCCAATCCCCGCAAAAATTCAATCATATCATCTCTTTGCGATTAATCTTTGATGTAGAAAGGATGAGGGGATTTTTCTCCTCTTTGGGGATTTAATAATTCATCAAGACTTTTAACCGAGCCATCATGCAAAAAAAGAGTCGTCCGGTCGAGGTCGAGCAGCATGGGTAAAGCCACACCCCGCGGTTCGCCATGGTCGCCTGCATCTATCACTATCATTTTAAGTCATTGGCCAGCTCTTCATTATGTCCATATCCATTCATATTGGCGCAATCCTTTTTTATTTCATATCCTCCTGGACGGATGCTGTAAATGAATTGATTGTTGATGCTGTAAGTATCATTAGTGTAAATAATGTTTTGGTGAGATTTGATTTCATGTTCTAAGATTTTTTCTTAAAAAAAGTTTAACTCCTCAATACTAAAGGGTAATTGAGAAGCTGCAAAGTACTATCCATTCCCCACAAATAATATCACAGAAGTATAACGTTTGTGTACTGAATTAAAACGTTTAAATAAACGCTCAAGTTCCCCGTTGATAATTTAAAAGAATGGTTGTAAACCGGCATACGAAAAGTGAAGATGTTGATACCGTTTTGAAATTGTGTCTTCAAAGTGCTGTTATGCAACAGCAGTATTTTTTGAACAATCAATAAACCGAGTCCAAGCTTGGCAGTACAACTATTTAGTAATGAACCTTCGCTCCTGAAATTGTTTATCCATTGCACAAGGTCTTGCGCTAAAGGCTCGCCTGTATTTTGGATGGTGAAAATTAATTCCTGCGCTTCAACTGTAATTGCCGCCTGCACCGAACCCGCCTCTGGTGTGCTTTTTAACGCATTCTCCACTAGGTTTCACAAGTTTCAAACGGTTGATCGTGTCATGGGAGGGAATGCCATTAGGCAGCTCTACGTATTTTCTCAGCCAACTTTCTTTTTTTTCGCCGTACGCTTGTATCTCTTCCCACTCATCACAGCCGCACAAAACCGCTGACAGCGTAATAAAAAGAATGTCTATGAGTTTGTGCTTTTTGGTTCGCTCTATTCTGCAATCGGGTATATCGAAGAAGTGTTCTATAAATCCTTGCATCAGTAAAACAAATTTTACCCAAAAATCCATTTATTTACTCAAAGCTAATCTGTTTTAGATGCGTTTGCCCTGAGTTGAACATTAGTTTTTCAATAAAGCTATATATCTTTAATTAGGGCAACGTAATTCAATTACCGCCACATCGCAAACACTTTACCGTTGTGCATCATTTTATCCAACAGTCCTTTAACATTAGCAGACCTGAACTTAACGACAAAATTTCCCTTGAAGATTTTATTAACTTCTATTGGCTAAAAAAAGAGCTATCCGCATTTTGCAAGACAAAAGGTATTAATGCAACAGGCGGAAAAATTGAAATATCAAGCCGTATTAAGACATTTCTTTTGACAGGAGAAATTATTAAACAAGCCGCAGAACAGAAAGAAAAAGTAACTTCTACATACAATTGGAGTAACGCAGCTTATCATTAAGCAGTCTACTTACAAACAACTATACAAATCCGGAAAACGTAAGGGCTTTTCACATCCCAAATAGGAAAATCATTTTCGTTTTACAGTGAGTTTTATGAAATGGACTAAACGGAACGTAGGAAAGACCTTAGCCGAAGCAATTGCAGAATGGAACAGGCAAAACGATTAAAAAAGAATAAAACATATAAATCAGAAATTTCACCACAGTTTGAATATAATTATTATATGCGCGCTTAGCTGACAACCCTGACAAATCCAGCAAAGATGCAATTAAGTGTTGGAAACTAAAAAGAGATTTACGTGGTGACAATGAATACAGTAAATCTGATTTATCACTAATTAGTCATTAATGTTTGCTTTTTTTCGACAGATAAAAAACGAACGCGCAACATTACCAAGAAGAAGAACTCACCAATGAATCTGTAGTGTAAGTTACTTTATAAAGTTGGCATTTATTTCACTTGATATCTTATTTGTTAAACAAGATTTTCGCGTAAAAAGAAGGCTTACGTAATTGCTTTCTTAAATCAATATCAGTAAACATAGAAGTAAGCGCGGTATTAAGGGTCGGGCTTTTATGTGCCTTCTTAACAACAAAATTGAAAAGCCATGGGTAGTGACACAGCCTTTGTAACAAAGCGCTCATCCTTAGTTCATCACCTATACGTTTAAAAAGAACATCATCATACTTGCCTTTGATAAAAGCAGCGTCAAACTTACCCGCCTTTAATAATTCTTCTGCAGCAAAAGCGGCCAGCATACCACTGTACAGCGCATTGCCAATACCCTCTCCGGTAAATGGGTCTATCAAACTTGCTGCATCGCCTGTTAGCAAAAAATTATCTCCGGATAAAGGTTGTCGTTTTAAACACATTGGTAATCCCCATCCTTGTATCTTACCCGTTAATGTAGCATTAGTAAAGCGATGGCTGATGTTCGGATTATGTTTAATGGCGTTGAGCATTTCTTCCCGCAGGTTTATTTTTTTATCTCTAATCCTTTCAGACATCATGCCAATGCCAACATTCGCCATGCCGTTAGCTAATGGAAATATCCAGAAATAGCCCGGCAGCACCTCCGGTAAAAAATGCAGCTCAATAAAATCTTTTTCATGCATGCCGGTAACACCTTTGTAATAGGCCCGCAGACCAACACAATAGGCCCTGGGAGAAACATTTCTTCTTAATAAAACTTTACGTACATGGCTCTTATCACCATCAGCGCCTATAATAAGTGGCGCCGTTAGTTCATAATTTTCATTGCCTTGTGTAAAACAAACTTTTATGCCTTCGCTTGCCTGCCGCTCTATACTTTTTATTGATGATTGCTGGTAAATAGTAGCGTACGGAGAAGCAAGTTTCTCGAAAAGAAAATTGTCAAATATCAGGCGAGGTGTTACAAAGCCCGGTGCCTGGCCTTGAATGATTTTCTTAGGATTGAAAGGTATATTCAAGGCATTACCGTTAGGTGAAGCAAATACAACACCATGTGATGGGGTGTTCTGTGCAGTATTCTTAAAAATATCTTCCAACCATGCAGCATTGGCTTTACGCAAAACAAAAACGGTTTTGCCACTGCATGCATCGCCGCAAATCTTATCACGTGGAAAAGTTTCTTTCTCAATTATAATATGAGGTATGCCTGCCTTTGTAAGAAAAATCGAAGTGCCTGCACCTGCAGGCCCTGCGCCAATAATTATAACCTGTGTATGTATTGAGGTAGGTGTCCTTACACCTTCTTTTTCCCTTGAATTATTCTCCATTGACATCATTATTTATTTACAATGCCGGCAAGATAAATTAATACTATGATATTTTAGAGATGAACAAATTGACAATGTTTTAACCATCCAGGAAACGCCAGAGGATAAGAAGAGATAACACAGAGGAGTCCTCGGTGCTACCTCCGGCTTTTACTCCTATATAACTAGATCGGGAAAATCAGTTATCCACCGAAGCAAAGAGTTTTTAACCACGGAGTTATACCGTTAAAATCCAAATATTTTGCAAACTTTTTTATATGTTTGCATCGGCGGTTGGTGAGCCCGTATTAACTTCATTAGAAGCTTGGGATGCCAACTGCTTTTTTCTT
>JAABUN010008001.1_pt1 | contig 11057 bp, 7 predicted proteins | sample 5559311 | NCBI WGS metagenome assembly JAABUN01 (sample SAMN10711877, study PRJNA513370) | rock metagenome | isolation source: Antarctica rocks | place: Antarctica: Victoria Land, Siegfried Peak sud | reverse complement strand
ACGCGTAGAACGCCACGCCGGCGGCCAGCAGCGGGACCTGGTCAGCCTTGGCTTCGGCCCAGCCGCGCTTGGCGATCTGCACCCAGCCCTTGGCCGGGATCTCCTGCGGCTTCTCGGCATCCTCGCCGGGAACCGGCTGATTGGCGCCGGTTTGGTCTTGCGAGCGAGCGGTCATGGGGGGGCACCTTAATCTGGGGTGAGGTCGCGTACATCGTAAACTACGTCGACCGTCGTCCTCTTGCCGGACCAACGGGCACCGAAGACTCAACTGGCACCGAAGACTCAACGGGCATCGAAGACTCAACGGGCATTGAAGTACTTGGCCTCGGGGTGGTGCACGACCAGGGCGTCGGTGGACTGCTCGGGGTGCAGCTGCAGCTCCTCGGAGAGCTCGACCCCGATCCGCTCCGGACGCAGCAGGCCGACGAGCTTGCTGCGGTCCTCGAGATCAGGGCAGGCCGGATAGCCGAATGAGTACCGCGACCCACGGTAGGCCTGGTCGCGGATCATCGCGTCCACATCGGCGTCCTCACGCTGGAAGCCCAGGTCGGAGCGGATCCGAGCGTGCCACATCTCGGCCAGACCCTCGGTCAGCTGGACACTCAGCCCGTGCAGCTCGAGGTAGTCGCGGTAGGCGTTCTGCTCGAACAACCTCCCCGTCACCTTCGCGACGGCCGATCCCATGGTGACCAGGTGGAACGCGATCACGTCCGGCCCCTTGGCCTGGGCCAGCTCGCGGTCGCGGAAGAAGTCGGCCAGGCAGAGATGGCGGCTCCGGGTCTGCCGGGGGAACGCGAACCGGTAGAGCTCTGCTGACGGGTCGCCCACCTCCCCGCCGGGCCGCAGCACCACGACCGTGTCCCCCTCGCTGTAGCAGGGCCAGTAGCCGTAGACCACGGCGAACTCCGCGATCGCGTCGGTCTGGACCCGGTCGAGCCAGGCTCGCAGCCGCGGTCGGCCCTCGGTCTCCACGAGATCTTCGTAGCTGGGCCCGCCCCTGCTCCCCTTCAAACCCCACTGACCCATGAAGGTGGCCCGCTCGTCCAGATAGCCGGCCACGTCAGCAAGGGAGATGCCCTTGACGATCCGGTCCCCCCAGAACGGCGGGGTGGGCACGTCGACGTCCCGGGCGACGTCGGACCGGCTCGGCAGCACCAGGGTGTCGGTCCCCGCGGCCGCATCGTTCGCCGCCGGCTTCCGCTTGACCCGGCGCTCGCGTGGGGCCGGCAGCGCCGCCCCCTCCTCGCCGCGCTTGACCGCCATTAAGGTGTCCATCAACCGCAGGCCCTCGAAAGCGTCCCGGGCGTAGCGGACCTGACCGGCGAAGACCTCCCCCAGGTCCTGCTCCACGTACGCCCGGGTCAACGCCGCCCCGCCCAGGAACACCGGGTAGGCGCTCGACAGACCGCGGGTGTTCATCTCGAGCAGGTTCTCCTTCATCACCACCGTCGACTTCACCAGCAGCCCGGACATCCCGATCGCGTCGGCCTGGTGCTCCTGGGCCGCGTCGAGGATGGTGCCGATGGGCTGCTTGATGCCGAGGTTGACCACGGTGTAGCCGTTGTTGGTCAAGATGATGTCGACCAGGTTCTTGCCGATGTCGTGCACGTCGCCCTTCACGGTGGCGAGCACGATCGTGCCCTTGCCGCGGGAGTCCGCCTTCTCCAGGTAGGGCTCGAGATAGGCGACGGCCGCCTTCATCACCTCGGCCGACTGCAACACGAAGGGCAGCTGCATCTGCCCGGAGCCGAACAGCTCGCCGACCGTACGCATCCCGGCTAGCAGGTCCTCGTTGATGATGGCCAACCCGGTCCGGCCCTCGGTCATGGCCAGCTCGAGGTCCGCGCCGAGCCCCTTGCTCTCGCCGTCGACGATCCGGCGCTGCAGCCGTTCGGCCACCGGCAGCCGGAGCAGCTCGGCGCTGCGCTCAGCCTTGGTGTCCGCCGTGGTCACCCCCTCGAACAGCTCCAGGAAGTGCTGCAGCGGGTCGTAGCCGGGGTCGTCGTCCGTGGCGGCCCGGCGTCGGTCGTAGACCATGTCCAGGGCCGCCTGGCGTTGATCCTCGGGGATCCGGGCCATCGGCACGATCTTGGCCGCGTGCACGATCGCCGAGTCCAGTCCCGCGGCGATGGCCTCGTTCAGGAAGACGGAGTTGAGCACCACCCGCGCGGCGGGGTTGAGACCGAAGCTGATGTTGGACAGACCCAAGGTGGTCTGCACCTCGGGGAAGAGCCGCTTGACCTCACGGATGGCGTCCAGGGTCTCGATCCCGTCTCGGCGGGTCTCCTCCTGCCCGGTGGCGATCGGGAAGGTCAGGCAGTCCAGCACGATGTCGCCCTGCTGCATCCCCCAGTTCTGGGTCAGGTCGGTGACCACCCGGCTGGCGACCCGGACCTTCCACTCCGATGTCCGGGCCTGGCCCTCCTCGTCGATGGTCAGGGCCATCACCGCAGCCCCGTGCTCCACGACCAGGTTCATGATCCTGGTGAACCGGGAGTCCGGTCCGTCGCCGTCCTCGTAGTTGACCGAGTTGATGACCGCTCGACCGCCCAGGCACTCCAGACCGGCCTGCAGCACGGCCGGCTCGGTCGAGTCCAGCACGATCGGCAGGGTGGATGCGGTGGCCAGCCGGAAGGCGACCTCGCGCATGTCGGCGGCGCCGTCTCGGCCCACGTAGTCGATGTTCAGGTCGAGCAGGTGCGCCCCGTCGCGGATCTGCGACCGGGCGATGTCGACGCAGTCGTCCCAGTTCTCGGCCAGCAGGGCATCCCGGAAGGCCTTGGACCCGTTCGCGTTGGTCCGTTCACCGATGGACAGGTAGCTGGTGTCCTGCCGGAACGGCACGTCGGCGTACAGGGAGGCCGCCGCGGCCACGTGCACCGGGCGGCGGGGCACGATCGGTCGTCCGTGGAGCCGGTCGACCACCTGACGCAGGTGTTCCGGACCGGTGCCACAGCAGCCACCGACCAGGCCGAGCCCGAACTCGGTGCTGAACTGCTCGAGCGCGTCGACCAGCTCGACCGGCTGCAGCGGATAGAAGGCGCCATCGGAGGTCAGCTGCGGCAGGCCGGCGTTGGGCATGCAGCTGACCCCGATCCGGGCGTAGCGCGACAGGTGCCGAAGGTGCTCGCTCATCTCGGCGGGACCGGTCGCGCAGTTGAGCCCGATCAGGTCGATGTCGAGGGGCTCCAGCGCGGTCAGGGCCGCACCGATCTCCGATCCGAGCAGCATCGTGCCGGTGGTCTCGACGGTGACGTGCACGATCACCGGCAGGTCGTGACCCGCCTGACGCAACGCCCGACGGGCCCCGAGGGTCGCCGCCTTGGTCTGCAGCAGGTCCTGCGAGGTCTCGATCAGCACCGCGTCGATACCGCCCGCCAGCATCCCCTCGACCTGGGTCTGGTAGGCGTCGCGCAGCTTGGCGAAGGTGACGTGACCGAGGGTCGGGAGCTTGGTCCCCGGACCGACGCTGCCCAGCACCCAACGGGGGCGGTCGGTCGTGCTGAAGGCGTCCGCGGAGGCGCGGGCGATCTCGGCCGCGGCCTGCGACAGCTCGTGGATCTTGTCGGCGATGCCGTACTCGCCCAACGCCGACAGGTTGGACCCGAAGGTGTTGGTCTCGACCGCGTCGACCCCGACCTCGAAGTAGGCGTCATGGATGCCGCGTACGACGTCGGCGCGGGTCAGGTTCAGGATCTCGTTGCAGCCCTCGAGCTGGTTGAAGTCGTCCAGACCCAGGTCGTAGCCCTGGAGCATCGTGCCCATGGCCCCGTCCGCGATCACGACGCGTTCGGTGAGGGCAGTACGAAGATCCGCGGACATGGCGCCACGATACTGTCGCGACCGGCGGAGCCAGGGCGCAGATCACCATGTGACTCGCTGTCGGTGAACCGGGCGGGCGCAATGTCGGCGGCTACAGTATTTCGCATGCCTGACTCGGTTCCGCATGTCTGACTCGCCGACCCGCGATCTCCGCAACCTGGTGGACCCGGTGGTCGTGGTCGCCTTCGGGGGCTGGAACGATGCCGGGAACGCGGCTACCGGAGCATTGGAGCACCTGGCCGAGGCCTATCAGGCGGAGTCCGTGTTCTCGATCAACCCGGACGACTTCTACGATTTTCAGGTCAACCGGCCACAGGTGCTGAGCAGCGACGATGACGAACGTGCGCTGATCTGGCCCACCACCGAGATCAAGCTGGCGTCCCTGCCAACAGGACGGGACCTCGTCCTGGTCGAAGGACAGGAACCCAATCTGCGCTGGCGGCAGTTCAGCACCCTGCTCGCCTCCGCCCTGACCTCGGCGAACACCCGGCGGGCGTACCTGTTGGGTGCACTGCTGGCTGACACCCCGCACACCCGTCCCATCCCGGTGTCGGTCACCACCGGGGACTCCGAGCTGATGACTCGGCTCGGACTGACCCCGTCGACGTACGAGGGTCCGACCGGCATCGTCGGGGTGCTGGGCGACACGCTGGCCCGGGGCGGCGTCGAGGTGATGTCACTCTGGGCGGCCATCCCGCACTACGTGTCCCACCCGCCGTGCCCGAAGGGGACCCTCGCCATGCTCTCCCAGCTCGAGGAGCTGCTGGACCTGTCCATCGACCTCGGTGAGCTGCCGGAGCTGGCCCGGGCCTGGGAGCGGGGCGTCGATGAGCTGGCGGCCGAGGACACCGAAGTGGCCGAGTATGTCGCCGCCCTGGAGCAGCAGCAGGACGCCACAGAGCTGCCGGAGGCCAGTGGCGACGCCATCGCGGCCGAGTTCGAACGCTATCTTCGACGCCGCCAGGGCAACTAGCGCCCGCTGCTACAGCGCGCCGCCGGGCTGCGCAGACGTGGCCAGCTCACGCAGCGCCGTGACCACGGTGTCCGGATCGTCGGCGCCGAAGACCGCCGACCCGGCCACGAAGCAGTCTGCTCCCGCGGCCGCGCAACGCTCGATCGTCTCGACCGAGACCCCGCCGTCGATCTGCAGCCAGATGTCCCCACCGACCTGATCGAGCAGGGTGCGGGTCCGCCGGATCTTGGTCAGGCACAGATCGAGGAACTTCTGACCACCGAAGCCGGGCTCGACGGTCATGATCAAGACCATGTCGAGCTCGGGCAGCAGGTCGGCGTACGGCTCGATGGCTGTGGCCGGCCGCAGAGCCATCCCGGCCCGGGCGTGCTGCCGGCGCAGCTCTCGGGCCAGTCGGACCGGGGCGGCCGCCGCCTCGATGTGGAAGGTGACCGACTCGGCACCAGCCTCGGCGTAGGCCGGGGCCCAACGGTCAGGGTCCTCGATCATCAGGTGGATGTCGAGCATGGCCGGGGTGACCTTGCGGATCGACTCCACGACCGGTAGCCCGAGGGTCAGGTTCGGCACGAAGTGCTGATCCATCACGTCGATGTGCAGCGCATCGGCACCGGGAACGGCCTCGATCGCAGCCTGCAGATTGGCGAAGTCGGCCGCCAGCAGACTCGGCATGATGCGTGGACCCATGGGCTCGACTGTAACGGCGGGCCGACCGTTCACTGAATGAACACCCAGGAGCATTCCCGGGCGGCCCCGGCAGCCCTAGGATGACCAACGACCCTCCCCGCCCCAACAGAAGGACGATCATGATCAACGACGAACAGACCACCCCCGTTCCCGATGTCACCCCCGCCCTGCAGCGGCGTTTCCTGCTCCGCGGCGGCGCGGTGCTGGCGGGCGCCGCCGGCATCACCGCGGTTGGCGCCGCGATGGGCTCCAGCACGGCCAACGCGGCCGACGGCGCCCCGTTGGTGCTGGGTGCCCTCGACAACGCCGAGACCAGCACCACCGAGCTGACCATCACCGGGGACCCCAGCCCGGCCCTGACGCTGACGAACGCCCAAGGTGCGGCCCTGCGTCTGTCCCCCGTCGCCAACACCTTCAGCGGCCCCCTGGAGCCCGGAGACCTGGCGGGCACCGACGTCGGCCTGCTGGTCGGGGTGGACTACGGCAACGGCTCCGAGGTGGACTTCCTGGTCACCGGCAGTGACCTGGACTACATCCCGATCACGGTCCCCGTGTCCCCGGAGCGGCTGCTCGACACCCGTTCCGCCCGTGGGCGGAGCAACATCCTCCGCGGGTCCTCCGCCGCTCCGCTGGACTCCGCCGGGCGCCTGAAGGCGAACTCCTGGATCGACGTCGCGGTGAGCCCCGCTGACGACGGCTTCGAGTTGGCCGGAGTGTTCGTCAACACCGCATCAGGCTCGTCGCTCGGCAACGGCTATCTGACCGTCTATCTCCCGGGTGACCGGCCCGGAGTGTCCACCATCAACTTCCAGAAGGGCATGAGCGTGGCCAACGGCGCGCTGGTGCAGCCCGGCATCGTCGACGGCGTCTACGCCATCCGGATCCACACCTCGCAGGCCACCCACATCCTGCTCGACCTGTCCGGGGTGATCATCAGCGCGCCGACCTCGGGTGCCATGGTGACCAGCCAGGCCCGGCAGCGGCGTACGGTCCGGCAGGCCAAGCGGGCCGCCAAGATGCGCAAGAGCCTGCGTTCGGTCCAGTGATCTAACTGCGGCGCAGATACGCCGCAAACATGGCGTCGGTGCCGTGCCGGTGTGGCCAGAGCTGGAGGTAGGGACCCTCGGTCGCTCCCTCCAGCCCTCCGAACAGGGTCGAGGCGAACAGGGCCGACGCCTCGATGACGGAGATATCCGACCGGCCGGCGAGGGTTTCCTGAACCACGTCGAGCGTCTCGCGGCGGTGGGGTGAACACGTCACGTAGGCGACCACCCCGCCGCTGCGCACGGCGCTCAGCGCGCTGTCCAGCAGGGCGAGCTGCAGCGGATGGAGTTCCTCGACGATGTCCGACGTGCGGCGCCAGCGCGACTCCGGGCGTCTGCGTAACGCCCCCAGACCCGAGCACGGCACGTCCGCCAGCACCCGGGTGAAGGAACCGTCGCGCCAGCCGGGCCGGGTGGCGTCGGCGACGACGACCACGGGCGGGCGTTCGTACGCTCTCGAGGCTGCTACGACCAGCTCCGCCCGGTGCGGGGCCAGCTCGGCCGCCAGCACCTGACTGCCGTCGGCGGCGGCCAACCCGGCGAGCATCGCGGTCTTGCCGCCCGGTCCCGCACAGAGGTCCAACCAGACACCGGGGGCCGCGGCTGCCCGGGCCAGACCGATCGCGACCAGTTGTGAACCCTCGTCCTGGACGCCCGCCCGGCCGGACCGCACCGCCGCCAGCTCGCCCGGGTTGCCGGACCAACGGACGGCGTACGGGGAGTGGCGTCCGGGGCGGGCGCCGGCCTGGCGGAGTTCGTCGACCTCGATCAGACCGGGGCGCACGGCCAGCGAGACCTCGGGGCTGAGGTTGTCGGCCCGGAGGGCGGCCTCGAGCTCGCCGGGGGGCAGCTGGTCGGCGTACGCGTCGACGATCCAGCGCGGATGGGCGGTGACCAGGGCGAGCCGGTCCCGCTCGTCGAGACCGGCGCCCAGTCGAAGCAGCCAACCGTCGAGGTCCGCGGCGGCAATCTTGCGGAGCACGGCGTTCACCACCCCGGTCACCCGCTCGCCCACCGTGGCGGCAGCCAGGTCGACCATGGCGGCGACCGCGGCGGGCAGCGGCACCCTCATGGAGAGAACCTGGTGGCTGCCCAGCCGGAGCAGGTCCACGACGGCGGGCTGGAGAGTGCTGAGCGACCTGCCGGCAGCCGCGGCGATGATCGCGTCGTAGCTGCCCTGCAGCCGGCAGGTCCCGGCCAGCAGCTCGGTGGCGAAGGCGGCGTCCCGCCCGTTCAGTCCCCGGTCGGTGAGGAGCTTGGCCAGCACCAGGTTGGCGTAGGCTCCGTCGGCGTTGACCGCGCGGAGGGCGTCGAAGGCCACCCGCCGGGCCCGGTCGGGCACCCGCCGGCGAGGTCGGTCGGTCACCTCAGGAACCCAGCGACGGGGCCGCGCCGAAGCTGACGCCTCGAGCCCAGTCGGCGGCAGCCATCGGTTTCTTGCCCTGCGCCTGCACGTCGCCGAGCTCGATGGCCCTGGTCCCGGTGCCTACCTGGACCGACCGCTTGGTGACCTGGAGAACCCCGGGACCAAGCGGCTGGGCCGCTATCCGGGCGGAGTTGATCTTGAACCGCTCGCCCTGGAAGGTCGTCCAGGCACCAGGGGCGGGAGCGCAGCCGCGGATCAGCCGATCGATCCGGTCAGCCGGCTGGGTCCAGTCGATCTCGGCGTCCTCGACCGCGATCTTGCTGGCGTAACTGACCTCGGCGTCGGGCTGCGGCATCGGTTGCACCCCACTCTCGATCGCGTCCAGGGTGTCGACCAGCAGTCGGGCGCCGCTCACCGACAGGCGGTGCAGCAGATCTCCCGAGGTGTCCCCGACCCGGATCGGCTCGGTGATCGAGGCGAACGTCGGACCGGCGTCCAGCTCCAGCACGATCCGGAAGGTGGTGGCCCCGGTGGTCGGGTCGCCGGCGAGCACGGCGTGCTGCACCGGGGCCGCGCCACGCCAGGCGGGCAACACCGAGAAGTGCAGGTTGATCCAGCCCTGCGCAGGGATGTCCAGCAGGCGCTGCGGCAGCAGGGCACCGTAGGCCACCACCGGGCAGCAGTCGGGAGCGAGCTCGATGAGCCGGGTCACGAAGTCGGGGTCGCCGGGCTTGGCCGGCTTCAGGGTCTGCAGGCCGAGCTCGGCGGCCCGGGCTGCGACCGGGCTAGCGGTCAGCTTCTTGCCCCGGCCGCTCGGGGCGTCCGGCCGGGTGAGGACGGCGACGACCTGGTGGGAGGACTCCAGGACCGCGTCGAGGGACGGCACCGCCGCCTCGGGGGTGCCGGCAAAGACAATTCGCACCGCAGGAGTCTACGGGCCCGGCGCGCCCCCACCGGCTCAACCCAGGGCGGCCGGGTCGACCCGGATGCGGAGCGCGCCTTCGCTCTTGCGGGCGCTCCGGATGGCCGCCACCTCCTTGGTGGCCCGGACCAGCGCTGCGGCCTCGGAACGCGGGGCCCGTAGCGTCAGCCGGTGCAGGATGTCCCGCGGGTCGAGGCCTGGGGCCGCGTGTGGTCGGGGCCCTAGCTCGACCGGCCCGAGGACCTCCGCGTGCGGGGGCAGCTGCGCGTGGCCGAGGAAGTCATCGAGGGCTTCGGACTGACCCTCGATCGTGACCATCTTGACCACGGGTGGGAAGTGGGCGTCCGCCCGGTCGGCCAGCTCGCGTACGGCGAACCCGACCGGGTCGACCCGCACCAGTGCCTGTACGGCCCGGCCCGAGCTCTCCCCGACCGCGATCACCGAGCCACCGTGGATGCCGCCCCGGACCAGCGCGACCACGTTCAACCAGCGGCGCAGCGCCTCCTCGGCGGCCCGCAGGTCGGCGCGCAGCAGCAGCAGGTTGGTGTCCAGCAGCACCGCGCCGGCGTAGCCGCCGACGGCGGGCGGCTCCGCGCCCGGGGTGGCGACCACGATGGCCGGGGTGTCCGGCACCGGGCTGAGCACCTTGCCGCCGGAGGACTGGCGTACGGGGGTGTGTGGGAAGGCGAGACCCAGCTCCTCCGCGGTCCGCTCGGAACCGACGATCGGGGCCCGCATCCGCCGGGAGCCGCAGATCGGGCACTCCCAGCCCACCTGCAGCCGGGCGCACCACTGGCAGGTCGCCTCGGTCCCCACCGGGGTCGAGCCCCGGGTCAGACCGGCGGGTCGGGAGATGATCTTGGTCGGACCGCCGCAGAAGCGACAGTGCACCGGCTCACGGCAGCTCTCGCAGACCAGGGCGACCAGGTAACCCGCCCGCGGTACCTGGACCAGGACCGGGCCCTGGGGCAGTGAGCCCCGCATCAGCTCGAAGACCTCGTGCGGAAGTCGAGCCGCGCGGGCGGCGGGGTCGCGGGCCAGGGCCAGGTCCGAGTCGGCGGTGACCTTCACCCGGGGAGCGGTGTGGCGTACGGTCGCCCGGTCGGCCGAGAGCTCACGCAGCCAGCGCTGCTCCACCCAGGACTGGACCTCTGCGGTCCGGGAGTAGCCGGCGAACAGGACCCCGGCGCCGGTCTGGCTCGCGCGCAGCGCCAGCACGTCGCGTGCGTGCGGATAGGGTGAGCGATGCTCGGACAGCAGATCGTCCCCGTCGTCCCACAGCCCGACGAGACCGAGGTCGGGGACGGGGGCGAAGGCGGCCGCCCGGTTGCCGATGACCACCTTGACCTGACCCCGCAACGCGGCCAGGAACGCCCGGTAGCGCGAGGCCGGTCCGGCCTCGGCGACCAGGACGGCGAATCCAGGTCGGCCGAGGATCACCTCGCAGGCCACCCGCAGCCGCTCCAGGTCGCGTTGGTCGGGCACGACCAGCACCACCCCACGACCGCCCTCGGCGCAGGCCCGGGCCGCTGACGCCAGCCCCAGCGCCCAGTCGCCGCTCGGCTCAGAGCTGGGCGTGACCGGCCAGGCTGCCCGGGGCCGACCGCCCGCGCGCAGTGCCGCCAAGTAGCCAGCGCCGAGGGGATAGCCGGCCAGCGGGCCCCCGGGGGCGTCCGGGGGCAGGACGTCGACGACCTCGGCGGCGACGGCCTGCTCGGTCGCCGCGTGCCGGGGCGGGACGGCCAGTCGCATCACGTCGGAGAAGGTGCCCGCGTAGTGGTCGGCCACGCTGCGGATCAGAGTGGCGATCTCCGCGCTGAGCACCGGCTCCGGGGAGACCACCTTGTGCAGGGCGGTCAGGGCGCCAGGGTGGTCGGTGGCGCCCACCCGGTCGAGGATGAACCCGTCCCGCAGCTTGCCGGCGAACCGGACCCGGACCCGCGCACCCGGCACCGCGTCGACGTCCTGCGCCGCCGTGACGGCGTAGTCGAACGGCCGGTCGAGGTGGCTCAGGGCCAGGTCGACCGCCACCCGGGCCACCGGCCGGTCGGGCGTCTGGCCCGCGGGGTGGGGCGGGGTGGGCTCAGGCACACCAGATGATAGGCAGACGGCCCTGACACCCGGCCCGGCTGGCAGAGTGGCGCCCGTGGCTGCCGACCAGACGACCGAGGACTCGATCCGCGCCCTGCTGGTCTACCTCGGGACGGCCATGGTGGCCTCGGGTCAGCCGGTCAGTGACGTGGAAGA
>JAABUN010007998.1_pt1 | contig 11058 bp, 6 predicted proteins | sample 5559311 | NCBI WGS metagenome assembly JAABUN01 (sample SAMN10711877, study PRJNA513370) | rock metagenome | isolation source: Antarctica rocks | place: Antarctica: Victoria Land, Siegfried Peak sud | reverse complement strand
GTGGGCACCGAGCTGCCCTGCGACGGCCGCAATGCCGGCATCTCCCAGGAAGCCCTGGTGGCGGCCGGCGGAGTCGCCGGCCGGCCGTTGCCGGTGCCCGGCACCGACCTGCGATTCACCCTCCCGTCGGTGGCCGCCGGCAAGCCGGACAATGCCACCGGCGCCGGCCAGAGAATGCCGGTGACGCTGGCCCCCGGTGCCACCCGGATGTCGCTGATCGGCACCGCCACCCAGAAGAACCAGGACACCGTCGGTACCGTCACCTTCGACGACGGCAGCACCACGCCGTACCCGATCCAGTACGGCGACTGGTGCGGCGGTCCGATGTTCGGCAACGTCGTGGTGTTGCAGATGTCCTACCGGTTGAACGGCACCGGAACCGACAGCTGCCAGGTCAAGCTGTTCGCGACCGCACCGCTCTCCATCCCGGCGGGCAAGAAGGTCGTCTCGATCACCCTGCCGACCCAGACCGGCGATCCGATCTCCGCGGGCCGCATCCACGTGTTCGCGGTCGCGGACAACGGATCCGCTCTTCACCTGACTTCCGGCGCGGCCCGCAGGGTGAATCCGCTGACGAACGCCGGGTTCGTCCTCGGCACCGTCAGCGGAGGCGTTCCGGGCTCCGGTGGCTACCAGGCCAGGGTGCAGTGGGGTGATGCGTCCGACACCGAGACGGCCACCGTCTCGGTTGCGAACTCGGCCGGCGTGGCCACCATCACCGGCAGGCACACCTACCGGGTGTCCGGCACCTTCACCGCCAGGGTGCTGGCCGCCGACTCGATATCCGATGCGCTGGGTGAGGTCCAGGTGACAGTTGGCAAGGGTCCGATCCCGCCGCCGTCGCCGGCTGCCACGACGCTGGCAGCGGGCAGCAGCGTTCCGGGCAGCACCGTCGTGGTGCGCGGCAACGGATTTGCTCCCGGAGAGAAGGTGACCGTCGCCCTGGGCAGCGGTCCGGTCAGTCGGGCCGCCATCTCCGCCGGCAAGGCCGCCGGGACCGCCGGCAGCGTCGCGACCGCGGATGCCGCCGGTGCGGTGACCGCATCCGTCGTGGTGCCGGAGGCCGCGGGTGACGGCCTGTACGGCGTGACGCTGCGCGGGGCCACCTCCCGAGCGGTCGCGGCCGACACGGTGACGGTGGCTGCTCCGCAGCCGGCGCGGGTTTACCACCCGCAGGCGTTGCTGAGCTCCGACGCGGGTCCGCGGGGTCAGTTGGTCCGGGCGGATGCCAACTCGTTCGCGGCCGGGGAGTGGGTGATGGTGAGCTTCGACGGCGTCAGAATCGGTGCGGTGCAGGCCAACGCGGACGGCGTGGTCACCGACCTGCGGCTGACGGTGCCGACCGATGCGAAGGCCGGCCGGCACACCATCACCTTCGCCGGTGGATCGTCAGCGGCAACGGAGGCGCTGCGGTACACCGTGCTGGCGGACGCCGAGGTGGCCGGCCTGGAGTCGGCACCGGCCGGCGCCCCGGCCACCCGGCTGGGGCACTGATCTCGGGGTTCGGGATCCTGAGCGACGAGGGCCGGCCCGGTGGATCGCCGGGCCGGCCGGTCGTTGTCTGTTAACGACTGCGGCTGGAACGACTGATCTGGCTCGCGGCTATCTTGCGATCAATTGTCGTTCGGAGCCGTACCGCTGATGAGTCCGTCCCACGACCACTGCGGGATGCCCAGTCCCTCCGGGACGTCATCTGCGGATCGGTGGTATCGGGACATCGTGGTGGTGGCCGCCCATGCGAAGTAGTTGTGCAGCACCTGTCGGAGCCGTTCGCCGACGAGGCCGGTGTCTGCCAGTGCCTGATCGAAGCACTCGATTGCTCGACGATCCATCTCCTCGTGCGGCCCGTTGCCGCTGTGCATCCGCACCACCAAGGTCTCGTCGCCGTACGAGTCTGAATACATCGTCGGACCGCCGAGCGCTTCCCCCCAATAGGCGGCGAGCCGCTGGCAGTGCTCGGGATGGAACCCGTGGCTGAACGCGTGGCTGACCACACTGTCGGCCATCACCCTGGCATGCCATGCGCTGGCCAGGCGCAGCAAACCGTCGGCACCGCCCGCGGCCCCGTAAACCGTCTGCATGTTTCAAAGATGGCACGCCGCGCTCTCCAAGTCGATGACGGCGTGGTGCCCGCATCCGACAGGAAAATCGTCCACCGGGCTCGGTCCTACTGGCTCTCAGCCAACTGCACACCCACAAGATCTACTATCCGAATCCAAGATCAACTACGTCGCCTCGCGACGGAGGGACGCTCAGCCTCACCGCCCGCTGAGTAGATTCGCGGCCGGACCGCGGCGCGTAGCCGGCTCCGCCTAATAGGTCGGCGCACCATGGCACGCTTGGCCGGTGCCGAAAACCACCGCCCCCGTAGTCGCGGCGGGCAGCATGGCGATACGGACACAGCCGTACCTGTCCCTCGATGACCTGATCCTCCGGCCGTGGACGTCGAGTGACGTTCCGGAGCTTGTACCCGCCTACGGCGACCCCGCCATCCAGCGCTGGCACACGAGGACGATGACGACAACAGAAGCGGAAGAGTACGTGTCGCCCGCGAACGACGGCTGGGCGCGGGAAACCGCGTCCAACTGGGCGGTGACAGACGCACGCGCGGTTCTGGCGCGCATGTCGTTGCGCACGGTCCTGTCGGAAGGAAGGGGATCGGTAGGCTACTGGGTGATCCCCTCTGCACGCGGGCGGAGCATCGCGTCCCGCGCCCTGATAGCCGTCAGCGGTTGGGCCTTGGGTGAGCTCGGGCTGCACCGACTCGAGCTGGAGCACTCGACGAGGAACCAGGCATCATGCCGCGTTGCCGCGAAGGCGGGTTACTCACTGGAGAGCACCAAACGCAGCCAAGCCCTGCACGAGGACGGCTGGCACGACATGCACCTGCACACCCTGCTCGACGACGACCTACCAGTTGTGCGACCGGAGAACCAGCAGTGGTGGGACATGCACGCGAAAGGCGACGCCGCTGACGGCTACGCCAGATAGACCCCTTAAGTCACCGCCACTTTTCGGTGACGGTCACGCCTTGAGCCACTGCGCCGACAGGCTCGCGCGGCATCAGCCGTCGCGAGCACCCGCCCGGATGACGATCGTCGATCGAACGCGCTGAATCGTAGGGTCAGAGTTCGTGACTCCAGCCGTCGTGGGCTACTTGCCAGTCGCTGAGGTCGCTGGCCAGCGCCGTCGGGGATAGGTGGGTGAGCACAAGCTGGCGGCAGCCGAGCTTGTCGCGTTGGCTGGCCAGGGTCGCCAGGTCGAGATGCCAGCGAACCGGCGCGGGGCTGTAGCCCTCGCACAGGAACAGCTCGACGTTGTCGGCGGCCTCGAACAGTGCGTCGGTCCACTCGGTGTCCCCGGAGTAGGCCACCGAAGCATCCGGCCCGTCGATGCGCAGGGCGTACGCCGGGGCGCCGGAGGCGTGGCGGACCCGGTAGCCGGTGACGCGCAGTGGACCCAGCTCATGCGGGCGGCGGTCGGTGTGTTCCAGGACATGGAGGGCGAACCGGCGCGGCACGCTGCTCGAGCCGGGAAAGAGTGTCTCCATCGCCTGTTCGAGGCGGGGGCCGGTGCCGGGCGGCCCAATGATGGTGAGATCGCGGGTGCGGCGGCGGAACTGCCCGTCGAGCACCAGGAACGGCAAGCCGCCGAAGTGGTCGCCGTGCAGGTGGCTGACCAGCACCGCCTCGATCTGATGGGGATCGATTCCCTGTTGACGCAGGGCGGTCAGGCTGGTCGCCCCGCAGTCGACCAGCACGGTAGGCGCGGCGGCCGGGTCGACGGCAAGGGCGATGCAGGTCTGGAATCGCCCGCCGGAGCCGAAGGCGTCCCCGCTGCCCACCGTCGTCACCCGATGCCCCTTCTCCGCCGCTTCCGGGGAAACGGCAGGCGGGTTCAGTCCGCGAACGCCGCGGTGATGACCGCAGCCTGTTCCACCTCGTGCACCCGGTGGGATCCGGCCGACGGAGCAGCCATCGCCCTGCGCGACACCCGCCGCAGCCCAGCAAGCTCGGGCATCATCTCCGGTAGGACCATCGCCAGGAACGACCACGCCCCCTGGTTGGCCGGCTCCTCCTGCACCCAGCGGATGTCCCGGACGCCGGCGTAGGGCTCGAGCACGTGTGCCAACTTGCGCCGGGGAACCGGGTACAGCTGCTCGAGTCGGACGATGGCGGTGTCGGTGATGCCCTGCTTCTTGCGGTACGCGTCGAGCTCGTAGTAGAGCTTGCCCGAGGTCAGCAGCACCCGGCGGACGCCCGACGGATCTCCGGCTTCACCGGATCGGTCCGGCAGCACGGATTCGAACTTCCCGCTGGTGAAGTCCGCGACCGCGGAGACGGCAGCCTTGTTGCGCAGCATCGATTTCGGGGTGAACACCACCATCGGGCGGTGCACGCCGTCCAGCACGTGCCGGCGCAGCAGATGGAAGTAGTTGGCCGGGGTCGACGGAGTGGCCACCGTCATCGAACCCTCCGCGCACAGCAGCAGGAAGCGCTCGATGCGCCCCGATGTGTGGTCAGGGCCCTGCCCCTCGTGACCGTGCGGCAGCAACAGCACCACCCCGGACTGCTGACCCCACTTCGCCTCGCCGGAGGAGATGTACTCGTCGATCACCGACTGCGCGCCGTTGACGAAGTCGCCGAACTGGGCCTCCCACAACACCAGCGCTCCCCGGTTGGCCACCGAGTAGCCGTACTCGAAACCGAGCGCCGCGTACTCGGTGAGCGCCGAGTCGTAGGCGAGGAACTTCCCCTGCTCGGCCGAAAGGTGTTGCAGCGGAACGTATTCCTTACCGGTGTTCTTGTCGATGAGGCAGGCATGCCGTTGCACGAAGGTTCCCCGCCGGGAATCCTGCCCGGACAGCCGCACCCAGCGGCCGTCCAGTGCGATGGAACCGAAAGCGAGCAACTCGCCGAAGGCCCAGTCGACGTCGCCGTTCCGTGACATCTCGACCCTGCGGTCCAGCACCGTCTTCACCCGTGGGTGTGGGGCGAATCCCTCCGGAAAGTCAAGGTGCGCGTCGGCGATGTGTTCGACGACGGAGGCGGGGACCGAGGTCTCCACCTTCTGCGGGATCGGCTGTTCCTGCTCGATGGTCGGAGAGGCGACGGCCGTGCTCATCTCGAGTTCCCTGACCTCGTTGAACACCCGTTCCAGCTGCTGGTGGTAGTCCTTCAGCGCTTCTTCGGCGTCCTCGTTCGACAGGTCCCCACGGGTGATGAGCGCGTCGGTGTAGATCTTCCTGACCGACCGCTTGCCGTCGATGATCTGATACATCAACGGGTTCGTCATCGACGGGTCGTCGCCCTCGTTGTGCCCGCGCCGGCGGTAGCAGATCAGGTCGATCACCACGTCCTGGCGGAAGGTTTCGCGGTATTCCACCGCGAGTTCAGCCGCCCAGACTGCTGCCTCCGGATCGTCACCGTTGATGTGGAAGATCGGCGCCTGGATCGTCTTGGCCACATCCGTGCAGTACTCACTGGACCTGGAGTACTCCGGTGCGGTGGTGAAGCCGACCTGGTTGTTGATGATCACGTGCACGGTGCCGCCGGTGCGGTAACCACGCAGCAACGACAGATTCAGCGTCTCCGCGACCACGCCCTGCCCGGCGAACGCGGCGTCGCCGTGGATGGCCACCGGCATCACCGTGAAACCGTCCTCGCCGCGATTCAGCTGGTCCTGCTTCGCCCGAACAACGCCTTCCAGCACCGGATCGACCACCTCGAGGTGCGAGGGGTTGGCGGCCAGCGTCACGGCGACACTGCCGTCACCGAACGGCCGGGCGTACTTGCCTTCGGCGCCCAAGTGGTACTTCACGTCTCCGGAACCATGCGCCTGCCCGGGGTCCAGGTTGCCCTCGAACTCACGGAACACCTGCGAGTACGGCTTGCCGACGATGTTGGCCAGGACGTTCAGCCTGCCCCGGTGCGCCATCCCGATGACGATCTCGTCCAGGCCGTACTCCGCCCCCTTGTTGAGGACCGCGTCGAGCAGCGCGATGACCGTCTCGCCGCCCTCCAGCGAGAACCGCTTCTGCCCGATGTACTTGGTCTGCAAGAAGGTCTCGAAGGCCTCCGCGGCGTTCAGCCGGCCCAGGATGTACTTCTGCTCATCGACGCTCGGATGCTGACGCGGCGACTCCACCCGCTGCTGGATCCACTTACGCTGCACCGGATCCTGGATGTGCATGTACTCGATGCCGGCGGTCCGGCAGTAGGCGTCACGGAGAACGCCGAGCACATCGCGCAGCTTCATGAACTGCCGGCCGTTGAATCCGCCGACCGGGAACTCGCGTTCCAGATCCCACAGCGTCAGGTCGTGGCTGAGCACGTCGAGGTCGGGGTGCTTGCGCTGTCGATAGTTGAGCGGGTCGGTATCGGCCATCAGATGCCCGCGGGTCCGGTAGGCGTCGATCACCTCGAGCACCCGCGCGGTCTTGTCCACCTCGCCGCCGGCACCACCCCGGATGTCCTGAACCCAGCGGACGGGTTCGTACGGCACCCGCAGAGAGGCGAACACCCCGTCGTAGAAGTTGTCCTCGCCCAGCAGCAGGCCGTGGATGCGCCCCAGGAACTCGCCGGATTCGGCGCCCTGGATGATCCGGTGATCGTAGGTGGAGGTGAGCGTCATGATCTTGGAGATTCCCAGCTCGGCAAGCGTCCGCTCGCTGGCGCCGGCGAACTCCGCCGGGTACTCCATGGCGCCGACGCCGATGATGGTGCCCTGACCCTGCATCAGCCGGGGCACCGAATGAACCGTGCCGATGCCACCGGGGTTGGTCAACGACAGCGTGGTACCGGCGTAGTCCTCGGCGGTCAGATCACCGTTGCGGGCCTTGCGGACCACCGACTCGTAGGCCGCCCAGAACTGGGTGAAGGTCATGCCCTCGGCGTTCTTGATCGGGATGACGACGAGCGTCCGCGCACCGTTGCGTCCCGGCAGGTCGATGGCCAGCCCGAGGTTGACGTGCGCCGGTGTCACCACCTGCGGCTTGCCGTCAGCCTCGGCGTAGTGCCGGTTCATGTTCGGATAGTCGGCGACCGCCTTGACGATGGCGTACCCGATCAGGTGGGTGAAGGAGATCTTCCCAGCCCTGTTGCGCTTGAGGAAGTTGTTGATGACGATGCGGTTGTCGCTGACCAGTTTCGCCGGAACGGCCCGCACGCTGGTAGCGGTCGGGATTTCCAGCGAGCCGGTCATGTTCCTGGCGACGGCCGCGGCAGCGCCGCGAATCGGCGAACTGGACTCGGTGGGTTCGTCCTTGGCCGCCTGGGAGGCGACCTTGGCGGCCTTCGCGTCAGCGGCTGCCTTCGCGTCGTCCGGGGTGGCGGTGGGCCGGGCCGCCGGTGTGGCAGGGGCCGCTGTGGCAGGTGTAGCTGAGGCAGGGGCCGGGGCGGCGGGTGCGGGTGCGGCGGGTGCCGGTGTGGTGTGTCCCGATGTGGCAGCTGGCTTGCGGGCCGGGGGTGGTGGTGGCGGAGGGGAGGCCGGCGGCTGTTGTGGCGACGTACGTGCTTGCCCGCCGTTCGTCGAGCCGGCGGCCGGGGCCGTGGTCGGGGCTGGCTCGCCGTCGCCCGTCCGATTCGAGGACGGCGCGCCGATACCGTCGGCAGCCGCCTGACCGGCGCCGGCCCCGTCGGCCGCCGTCTTGTCGGCACCGGCGGTGTCGACACGGACAGTCTGGGCACTCGATCCAACCGGCTGCGCGCCCGTCGTCTTCAGCTGCGCGAAGTACTCCTGCCAGATCTCGTCGACACTGTTCGGATCGGCGAGGAACTGCTGGTACTTCTCCTCGACGAACCAGTCGTTGGGTCCGAACTCCGGCACGGTGGACGACGACGGTGACGACACGGTCGTTCTTCGCCTGCTTCCTGAATCGAGCGGCCTGTCAAGGGCCAGTAGTGGGACCTGTCACATGACGGCTCCAGGTTAGTCCTTCTGGATGGGACCGGGGGGCCGACGGGCACGTCGCCGTGGCGGACGCCCCGACGGTTCAGGGATATCCCCGATGACACCCACCCACGACGGACGACAGGGTCGACGAATGGCACAGCGACCGTTCAGGTTCGGCATCGTCGCCGGGCGCCCGCAGTCGGTGGCCGACCTCGGCACCGCCGCTCGTCGCCTGGAGAGTCAGGGTTACGGCGTGATGTTGTTCCCGGACACCCTCGGCACCCTGTCGCCGGCCATAGCCTGCGCGGCGGCCGCCTCGGCGACGAGATCGCTGCACGTCGGGCCACATGTGCTCGCTGCACCCAATCGGACAGCCGGCCAAGTGGCCTTCGAGACCAAGACCTTGCACACGCTCACCGACAAGCGCTACGAACTGGGCATCGGCGCCGGTCGTCCGGGTGCCGAAACCGACGCCGCGGAACTAGGCATGCCGTTCGGCTCGGCAGCCGATCGGATCATTCTGGTGGAGCAGACCATCGCCGCGGTCAGGGCGAAGTCGCCTGATACCAGGATCCTGGTCGCCGCCGGCGGCCGGAGAATGCTGCGTAGCGCGGGCCGGCTAGCCGACACGGTGACTTTCGGGATGTCCCCACGGGCCGACGAGAAGGGCCTGTCCACCGCGGTCGGGACACTGCGGGAGGGAGCGCAGTCCCGGTTCGACGAGCTGGAACTGGCCCAGAATCTGCTGGTCGTCGGCGACGAGGCGCCGCCCTGGATCCTGCAGTGGTCCGGTTCCGACCTGGCAGGATTGCGAGCGGCCGGATCGGTGGCCGTGTTGTCCGGCACGACCGTGGAGATGGCCGACGTGCTGCGACGGCGCAGGGACCAGTTCGGCATCTGCTATGTGTCCACCAGCGAACCGTTCGCCGATGCGCTGGCCCCGGTGGTGCAGCTGCTGGCCGGACGGTGAAGGTCCGTCTTCGGCGCGCCCGGTACGGGCGGTACGCCCGGGATGGAAGATGGCCGGATCGGGCATCGTCAATATCCTCGGTTGCCCGGGCCGTTCTGATCTGGTGATGGGTGGCAGGTATGACGGATGACCGTGTACTGGTGGCCGGCGGTGGTCACAACGGTCTGGTCGCGGCGATCTTGGCCGCCGACGCAGGGCATCGGGTGACGCTGTTCGAACGCGGCCGGCAGCTGGGTGGTGCGTCCGTCGGAGCGGCGATGTTCGGCGGCCACGACGTCCGGCTGTCGAAGTATTCGTATCTGATCTCCCTCTTCCCGGACTCGCTGGTCCGCCGGCTCGGCATCCGGTTCCCGCTAGCGTCGCGACCGGTGTCGTCCTACACGCCGTTGGTCCGCCGGGGCAGACCGACCGGCCTGCTGGTGGAACGCGATCCCGGGCCGGCCACCGCCGACTCGTTCAGATCGGTGACCGGCTCGGATGCCGAGTTCTCCGCTTGGCAGGACCTATACGGCGAACTGGCTGCGATGGCCAGGGTGGTGGCCCCGATGCTGAGCGGACCGCTGCGCCGTCGCTCGGAGGTGCGGACGGCGGTGATCGACGCGGCCGGCTCCCAGATCTGGCACGACGTGTTCACCGAACCGATCGGGGGGATGATCAGCCGCAGGCTGGCCGACGACGCGGTCCGCGGAGTGGTGGCCACCGATGCGCTGATCGGGACCCATGCATCACTGTTCGGCGAGAACCTGCTGGCCAACAGGTGTTTCGTCTACCACCTGATCGGCAGGGGCACCGGCGAGTGGCTGGTCCCGATCGGCGGGATGGGAGCCCTGGCCGATGCGCTGGAGATCCGCGCCCGCGACGCCGGCATCGATATCCGTTGCGGCGTGGAGATTCTCGAGGTGGACGAAGGACCGAACGCGGTGACGGTGATTGGCCACGACGCGGACGGACGGGCAGTGGAGGAGACCGGCTCGCACCTGCTGGCGGCGGTGGCGCCGGCGGTCGTCGACGGCTGGCTGGGACGCGAGCCGGATCCGGTGGTCGGTTCCCAGCTCAAGATCAACATGCTGCTGAAGCGGTTGCCCGGGCTGGCATCCGGGGTGGATCCGGTGACCGCCTTCGCCGGGACCGCCCACCTGCGGGAAGGCTTCGACGAACTGGAGTCCGCCTATCGGGTCTCGGCGTCCGGCGATCTGCCGGACCCTGTCCCGAGCGAGGTGTACTGCCACTCGATCACCGACCCGTCGATCCTCGGCTCTTCGGCGGACGGCAGCCTGGCCACCCTGACCCTGTTCGGCCTGCACACGCCCGTGGACCTGTTCCTCTCGGATCCTGAGTCGGCCCGTCTTCGGGCCGCTACATCGGCGCTGGCGTCGCTGCAGGAGTACCTGGCCGAGCCGCTCGAGGGTTGCCTGGCAACCGATGCCGACGGAAGGGCCTGTCTGGACGTCGCATCGCCGCTGGATGTGCAGAGCGCGATCGGCATGCCGGGCGGCAACATCTTCCACGGCGACCTGCGCTGGCCGTTCGCCGAGGATGACGAAGATCTCGGATCCCCGGCCGCCCGGTTCGGAGTGGCGATCGAGGGCAGCGAGCGGATCCTGTTGGCAGGGGCAGGTTCTCGACGCGGCGGAGGGGTGTCCGGACTGGGCGGCGCGGCCGCGGTCGACGCGCTGCTGGAACTCCGACGCCGTTGACCCGAGCCGACCTCGACCCCGGCCGGCTCGACGACATCGCCCGCAGTGCAAGGGAACCGGCGGGGGAGCGCGCTGCTCAGCCGGATACTGCAGGCGCGGTCGAGTCCCTGACGATCAGCTCGGTGGGTAACACCTGGTGCCGCACCCTCGGCATGGCGCCGGCCCTGTCCCGGGAGACGGCGGCGGCAAGTGCCGCGGCGGCAGCTCTGCCCTTGCCCTCGATGTCCTGGTGCACTGTGGTCAGCGCCGGCCGCAAGCGCCTGGCCAACGGTGTGTCGTCGAACCCTACGACCGACAGGTCATCGGGGACGCGCAATCCCGCATCCTCGGCGGCGCGCACCACACCGGCTGCCAGCGCATCGGAGTAGCACAACACCGCGGTGGGTCGATCGGGCTCTTCCAGCAGTGCTCGCACCGCCTCGGCGCCCTGCTCCTGGGTACTCACCGGGCTGCTCAGCGACACCGGTTCGATGCCGACGGCGAGGACGTGCCCTGTGC
>JAABUN010007997.1_pt1 | contig 11059 bp, 9 predicted proteins | sample 5559311 | NCBI WGS metagenome assembly JAABUN01 (sample SAMN10711877, study PRJNA513370) | rock metagenome | isolation source: Antarctica rocks | place: Antarctica: Victoria Land, Siegfried Peak sud | reverse complement strand
CCAGGGTCGGCCCGCCGATAGGGCTCAGTTCCTCGTAATGCTTAATCATCCAATGACTGTAGTCGGTGCCATTGGCGAGCTCGGGGTGGGCCACGACCGATGACGCACCGACCTCCCCGGCGAGATCGAGCGCGCGGCGCACACAGGCCGGGTAATCTTCCCCGAACCCGGCCAATGGTCGGAACGGTGTGTGCAGCGCCGCGATCGGCAGGCCCGTGGCGGCGACGAGGGAGCGCAAATAGCCCGGCTGGCGACTATCCCACTTGTTATCGATCATCACCTCGACGGCGTCGAAGCCCGCTTCCAATGCAAAATCCCAGACCCGATTGAGACCGTAGTTATGCAGCGAACCAGTCGCCAGGGCCAGTGTTGGCATGAGACTCCACGAGAACAGCCACAGTCGAATAACAGCAGTGGGGCACTATGGAGCGCCGACTACTCCGACAGGACAAAATAGAGATCGGCGACATTCGTGCGCGTTGGCCCGCTGACAATCAGGCCGCCGACGGCGCGGAAATAGGTTGCGCTATCGTTGCGCGCGAGAAAGTCAGTCGCATCCAGGCCGAGAGCGGCCCCACGCGCGAGCGTAGCGCCGACCGCCACCGCGCCCGCCGCGCCGGTTGGCCCATCGTCGCCGTCGGTGGTGACCGAGGCGACCGCGATATCGGCGCGACCGGCGATCCCGATCGCCGCAGCCAGCGCCAGTTCGGTATTCCGCCCGCCGACGCCAGCGCCGCGCACGGTGACGGTAGTCTCGCCACCCATGATCCGACAACGACGGCCACCGGCAGCGAAGGGCCGCGCCTGCGCAACGATCTGCGCGGCGACATCGCGCGCCTCACCCTCGATCGTCAGGCTCCCGATTTCCGGCTGCCAGCCAAGTTCGGCGGCGCGCAACGCGGCGGCTTCGGCGGCGCGCGGCAAGTTCGCGATTACGCCGGTATGTACCCGCGCAAAAATCGGATCGTCCGCGCGCGGCAACGCGGGAATCGCCCCGCGCAGCCCCGCGCCGAGGTGCGCGGAGACAGACGGCGGGAGTTGTGCCGCGATCCGGTACTGCTCGATCACCGCCCAGGCATCACCGAAGCTGCTGGTGTTCCCCGAACATGGCCCCGAGGCGATCACATCGAGCGGATCGCCCAGCACATCGGAGATCGCGAGCGCGACGACGCGGGCCGGGGCGGCAGCCCGCGCCAGCCCGCCACCTTTCAACGTTTCCAGGTGCTTCCGTACCACATTCAGTTCGTTGATATTCGCACCAGCCGCGAGGAGCAGCCCGGTCGTCACCTGCAAGTCAGCCAGAGAGATTGGCGCGGCTGGCGCGGTGAGCAGCGCCGAACCCCCGCCCGAGATCAGGCAGATGACGAGATCATCGGGAGTGAGATCGGCGAGCAAGGCGCGGAGTTCCCCGGAGGCAGCCAACCCGGCCTCATCCGGCGTCGGGTGGGCCGCTTCGCGCACCGGGATCAGGCGCGTGGGCTGTCCGTGACCGTACTTCGTGAGGGCCAGCCCCACGGCAATCCGCTCACCGAGCAGGTCTTCCGCCGCCGCCGCCATCGCCGCCGCCGCCTTGCCGACGGCGACCACGATTACCCGCCCGACATCGGCCAGCGAAATCTCGAACGTAGCGGGCGCGATAAGCAGCCGCTCGCCCTCGATACTGAGCGACCGCGCGACCGCCGCGCGCACATCGACCGCCGCAATCGCCGCGTCGAACAAGGCGCGTGTGGTCCCTTGCGCGACGGCGAGTTCCATCAGCTTGCCTCGGTACCAACAGGGGCGCTGGATCGTTCGCGCAGGATTGCGAGAGTCGCTTCCAGATCGTCGGGCAACGGGCTGACGAATTCGTGCCAGGTGCCATCGGGCAAGGTCAGCGCGAGCGACGCGGCATGGAGGAACTGCCGTTCGAGCGGCAGATCGGCTGGTCGTTTCTGCCGACCGTAGACCGTGTCCCCAGCCACCGCGTGATCGATGAAGGCGCAGTGAACACGGATCTGATGGGTGCGCCCGGTCTCAATCCGCACCTCCGCGAGGGTGTAGCCGCTGAACCGTTCCAGCACGCGGAAATGGCTGACCGCCGCGCGACCACCGCGCACCGCCGCCATCCGTTGCCGGGCGCGCGGGTCACGCGCGATCGGGACATCGATCGTCCCCTCGTCCGGGTCCACCTCACCATCGAGCAGAGCGAGGTAGCGCTTGATCGCCCGCCGCTCCTGGAACTGCGCCGACAACATCGCCATCGCGCGCTCGTTCTTCGCGACGATCAGCAACCCGGAGGTGTCCTTGTCGAGTCGATGCACGATCCCCGGACGGATCGAGCCATTGATCTGGACTTCGGGCGCATGGCCCAGGACCGCGTTGACCACCGTCCCACGATCGTGCCCAGGGCCGGGGTGTGCGACCATCCCCGCTGGCTTATCGATCACGATGACGTCAGCATCCTCGTAGACGATATTGAGCGGGATCGCCTCGGCAATCGGCTCGATCGGCACGGGCGGCGGCACCAGGACGATGATCGGCTCACCGGCATGGAGCCGGTAGCTCACCTTGCGCGTGCGCTCCGAGACGGTCACGTAGCCATCATCGATCAGCGATTGCAGGTAAGAGCGGCTGAGATCCGGCAGGAGGAGGGTGAGCGCGCGATCGAGGCGCTGCCCCTCCTCAGCCTCGCCCGCCACGAACTCTTCACGCCGGGACTCGTCATCTTCCCAGGCGGTATCGATGGTACTATCGATGTCGGGGATCATATCGCCTACCATTAGAGTGCTGCCGGTCGGCGCGTTTCATCTTCCAGCGTCTGGCAGTCGATACACAAGGTAACGAACGGCAGGGCTTCCAAACGCTCGGGATTGATCGGCTTGCCACAACGCTCGCAGGTGCCGTAGGTGCCTTCATCCAGGCGGGTGAGGGCGTGATCGACATCGCGACGACGATCCTGCAAATTCTCGATCAGCGCATAGTTCCGCTGCTGCTCCATCACATCGGTCGCGTCGTCGGCGATGTGATTCCCAGCACCGCCGCCTTCATCTTGCTGCGATATCCCCAGGTCGATATTCTCGCTATCGAGACCGGCCAGATCGGTCTCGATCCGTGCGCGCTCCTCGGCCAACCGGCTACGATAGGTCTCCTGCAATTTGGCGGAGAGGGCCATTGGTGGGTCCTTTCTGCGTCTCTTCACGGCGTTCCCGGTGCTTCGACCGGTATTGTTCCGTCGGGGCGCGGTAGTATAGCATAACCGATAAAGGCGACTCGACAGCATGATGCCGCCAAATTTCGCCCAACAGTTATGAAATTCGCAGGCCGCGAACCCGCTCGCGACTCAATACGGCAAGGAAACCTCATGCGTATAGCGATCGCCGGTGGCGGCACGGGGGGTCATGTCACGCCAGCGTTGGCGACGATCGCGGCGCTTCGCGAACAACTCGCGGGGCAACCGCTCGAACTCCTCTGGATCGGGACCGCCGACGGGGTCGAGCGACGGATCGCCCAGGAGCAAGCTATCCCCTTCACCATGATCCAGGCCGGCAAGCTGCGCCGTTACCTCTCGCTCGAAAACCTCGTCGATCTCGGCCGTTTGCCGGTCGGCGTCATCCAGGCGATCATCGCGCTGCGCCGCTTTCGCCCGGAGATCGTCTTTAGTACCGGTGGCTTCGTCAGCGTCCCCACCGTTGCGGCAGCGGGGCTGCTGCGTCTGCCGGTGCTGATCCACGAGCAGACGGCGCAGTTCGGCCTCGCTAACCGCCTCAATCTGCGCTTCGCCACCACGGTCGCCCTACCCTACGAGGCATCGCGCGCTTTCGTGCCGCCGACCAAAGCCCGCATCGTCGTCACCGGTAATCCGGTGCGGGCGGAGATCAGCCAGGGGGAACGCGCAGAAGGTGCGCGACTGCTTGGGCTCGACCCACACCTCCCGACGATGTATGCGACCGGTGGCGCACGGGGCGCACGGGCGATCAATGCGACGATCGCGGCGTTGCTACCCGAGCTCGTCCAGCGGTATCAGGTGATCCACTCCTGCGGCACGCAAGATGCCTCGCCAACGCTAGCCGAACTCCGCGTATTGAGGGAACAACTCCCGGCAGCGCAACGCGAACGCTACGTCGTGCTGGACTTCGTTGGCGCGGAACTGCCGCACGTCTACGCCCTCACAACCCTGGTGATCGGGCGCGCGGGTGCCGGCACCGTGGCCGAACTGGCAGCACTCGGCAAGCCGGCAATACTGATCCCCTTGCCCGGCACCGGCGGCGACGAGCAGACGAAGAATGCGCGACTCCTGGCCGATGTCGGCGGCGCAATCATGCTGCCCGAGTCCGAACTGACACCCACGCGGCTCCTGGCGCTGCTCACAGAACTGCTCGATCCGGCCAGCGCCGATCGACTCCTGAAGATGGGCGTGGCCGCGCGTACCCAGGCACCGCCAGATGCGGCGACGGAACTCGCACATGAACTCCTACGGCTGCACACGAACACCCAGCGGCGCTGACACACCACAAACAACGTCGCCGCACAGCAACCAGTCCACAGTGAGTAAGGACTTCGACGGATCACCAGCCAAACAAGAGCGCGGGCCGGGAGCTAACTCCCGGCCCGCGCTCTTGTCAGTGAAGTCTACGGCTGTTGTTTCGGCGGCGGTGATGCCGCCGGTGGTGTGCCATTTCCGGAGTTCTGATTCTTGTCGCCACCGGTCGGCGGCGGGGTAGCCGCCTTCGGTGTCGACACCGGCGTCTCCTTCGGCGCGGGCGTCGGCGTCGCGGGCACCGGAGTCTGGATCGGTGCCGGTGTCGGCGTTGCCGGCGCGGGGGTTGGCGTGGCTGGCGCTGGTGTCGCACTCGGCGCTGGTGTCGCGGTTGGCGGCACCGGCGTCGAGGTCGGTGGCGGCGGCGGTGTCGGCGTCGAGCTCGCGACCGGCGTGGTCGTCTGCGCCGGTGGCAATGTCGGTGGCGTGGTCGTCACCGTCGGCGACTGACGCGGCGGCGCAGCCGGGATGATCGGCGCGGGGGCCGTCGATGGTGTCGGCGTCGGCTGGCCCCCACCATCGACCGGGGTGGGGGTGGCGACCGGGGTCGTCCCCGGCTGCGGCATCGCACTCGGCGCGACCGACGGCTGCGGCGTCGCGACGGGTGCCACCGGCGTCGAGACTTGCGCGGTCGATACCGCCGGGGCGGTGGTCGGAACCGGCGTCAGCGTTGCTGCTGGCCGGGTCGGGGCCGCAGTCGGCGCGACTACTGGCGCAGACGGAGCCACTGGCGCGGGAGCGACCGGCGTTGGCGTCGGCACCGCCCCGGCAACGACTTCCGGCTCACTCGTTGGCGCGGGCGACGGACCTTGGGCCACCTGTGGCGGCGGGGTCTGCGTCGGTCGCGGCGTGGTCGACGGAGCCGGTGCGGGCGGCGACGAAGGCTGCGGGGCGTCCGGTGCCGTCTGAGGCTGCTCGGGTGTCACCTGGGGCGCGTCGGGCGCGGGCTGCTCCGTTGCCGGGGCACCCTGACCGGGCGCGGGCGTCGTGGTCGTCGCGCGTGGCTGGGCCGCAGGCTCACCCGAGCCGGTCGCCGGGGTGTTTGGTCCCGCAGGCGGCGCGGCAGGCGTCCCACTTCCCTGCTGCGGAGTTGTTGGGGGGTTACCCACGTTGTTCTGCGCCGGGGTATTTCCGGTAGCTGCCGGTTGGTCTCCCGCCGACGCCGGAGGAGTCGTCCCCGGCGTTGTCGTCCCCGGCGTTCCTGGCGTTATCGTCCCAGGTACCGTGGCTGGCGGCGGCGCGACAGCATTAACCGACCCACCGCCGCTATTCGACAGGGCGACACCGATCGCGCTCGCGAGCGTATCGATCGTCCGGTCGTTGGCCGTGATCGTCGGTGCCGGGCGACTGGCAGCGACACCACCGATCAACGAGGCCAGGGTATCGAGCGTCTGGGGAGCGGTCACGGTCGGGTTATTGGCGGTCGTGATCCCATTGCCCACCGAACTGGCAATGGCGCCGGTGAGATTTGCCAGCGCCCGCCCCGCATTGAGCAACTGCCGATCGGCAGCCACCTGACTCGGGATAGTCTGCACGGTGATCGTCGCCGCCGCCCGACCGGCAGTGTCGCCGGTCGTCGCGGGGAGCGGGCGGTTATTGAGGGCGAGCCAGCCGAGTACCGCCGAACCACTCAGCGCCAACGTCGCCAGCACCGCCGCGCCAACGCGCGGCAAGACCGTCGGCACCAGCCAACGGCGCGCGGTCTTCGTCGTGGCGGCGCGGGCGGGCAGGACCGCCAGAGTAGCGGTATTGAACGACTGGAAAGCCCCCAGCGTACGCCAGCAGATCGCGCAGCCTTGCAGATGCTGTTGCACGAAATAGCGTTCTTCTGTCGTTAACTCGTTATCGAGCAAAGAGGAAAGGAGCGGCTCGACTTCATGGCAGTTCATCGCGCGCCTTCCGTTGACCGATCGCCCATCGTCAGCCCGCTCGCGTCATGTAATCGTTTGAACATCTGCCGTGCTTCATAAAGGTGATCGCGCACCGTCTCGCGCGACACACCGAGCATCTCCCCGGCCTGGGCATACGAATAACCATGCTCCAGACAGAGCACGAGACTCGCCCGTCGATCGGCGGGCAGATCGGCCAGGACGATGCGGGCCAGGACCTCCGCGCGCTGCTTCTCGCCGCGCGGTAAATGGAGGAGCTCCGTCCCCTTGGATGGGGAATCCGCCGCAGTGTCGGTCAGCAGCGCGTCGCGCTCGGCACTCTCCGCGGCGGTCGGTGCTTGCGCGATCAATTGATCGAGATCATCAAGGACACTCGCCACGCCGCGCTGGCTCAACGCCCCTTCGGTCAGGAGCCAATCGGCGACGCGCGCTTCCAAGATCTGACGCTCGGCGCGGCGAATCATCCCGTACGCGACCTCCTGGATCAGCGCATGGGTGAACTGGTAGGTTACTTCCGGCCCCTCGCGCCAGCGCGTAATCAGGCGGCGGGCGCTCAGTTCGCGCAAAGCGGCATCGAGCGTCCCGGCAGCATCGACCGTCGGCTCGGTCACCATCGCGATTGCCCGATAAGCGAAGCGCTGGCCGAGGACCGCCCCCGCCAACAGGACATCGCGGATGGAGCCGGGCAAGGCGGCGATTCGCGCCTGGATTGCCGCTTGCAAGGTGGTTGGTACGAGCGCCGGATCGCGCACATCCGCCTCGATCACGGCCAGCGTCGCATGTTCGATCAGGAGGGGGTTGCCGTGCCCGCCAACCGCTAGCGCCTCCATCAGTGCAGGCGACAGTTCTTGGGCGACGGCGACACCGGCAACCATCCGCAAACTATCCGGTCGCGAGAGGGACCCGAGATAGAGTTGGGCGTGGCGCGAGATATCGGGCCACTCGTGCGACCAATCGGCGTGATGCGTATAGATAACGAGGGCCGCCCCGGTCAATAACCGCGACAGCAAACTATCCAGCACGGAAAGGCTCGCCGCATCGGCCCATTCGAGGTCTTCGAGGACCACGACAAACGGTACCGCACCAACCGCGCGCCGCAACGCCGGGGCCAGGGCTTCCGCCAGCGGCAACTTGGTGAGTTCGTCGCGATCGGTGGCATCACGGACATCGCGCGCCAGCGCCAAGAGGGTCCAACGCTCTTGTGCCGATGCCCCTTCGGCGAGGGTCGCCAGCGCGGTCGCCAAGCGAGCGGAGACGTCAGACTCGGCCACCCCGTCAGCCCACGGTGCGAGCAGGTCAGCCAGCAACGACAACGGCTGATAAGTCGCATACGAATGGGCTTGGCTGACCAGCCAGTAAGCATCGGCCGCATCGGCATCGATAATCGAGCCGAGTTCGCGGATCAACCGCGAACGCCCCGAACCGTTCTCGCCGACCAGGGAGACGAGATGCCCCTGACCACCGAGCGAGAGTCGCCAGGCACCGCGTAAACGGCGCAAGGTATGTTCGTGGTCGACCAGTTTCGGCTCACGATAGGCGTGCTGGTCACCAACAGCGGGAAGAACCTGCGGGCGCAGGATATCGCTGCCCATCAGGTTGGCGTCATGAAGATCAGCTCCGCAGGAGGGGCAGCGGTCATCGCTATTGGTGATAGTCCGCGCGCACTCGGGGCAGTTCACAATAACCTCGCTCGCCGTGGGAAGCTCTCGCAGATGGCGGTTTGCAGTTTCCGTGCGATTAAACCAGCAGTATCTTCCCACCCTTAGCGTACTGGAATCCGACACGACCGCGCAACCGATTTGGCTGGTACGATGGTCCTAATTTAGTACCCATAAAAGTAGGAAAGTACCCGTACCTCCTGCGGGACTTTCGGAGTATCGGCGAGGAGAATCAGATAGGCGACGAAAGACGCTAGTATTCGTCGTCGTCGCGCGTAGGCCGCTTCGCCGGTGCCGGGCGGTTGTCGGCGCCACCCAGCGCCAGAGCGATCGCCTCGCTGACGGAACGCGCGACGCGGATCGTCAGGCCGCTGATCTTGGGCAACTGATCGCGGCGGTAGGCCGGGACGATCGCGTTGCTGAAGCCGAGTCGCGCGGCCTCGTGTAGCCGTCGGGGCAGATCGCCGACCGAGCGCAACTCGCCCGAAAGGCCGACCTCGCCGATCATCACCGTATTCGGCTCGATCGGGACATCGCGGAACGAGGAGGCAATCGCGCCGACGACCGCCAGATCGACGGCGGGTTCATCGACCTTCAACCCCCCGACGATATTGACGAACAGATCCTGCGCGCCGAGTGGCAAGCCCACACGCTTGCCGAGCACGGCAGAGAGCATTTGCAGCCGCGTGGCATCGACACCGTTCGCGGCACGGCGCGGCATGGGGTTCTGCGTGACGGAGGTCAGCGCCTGGACCTCGACGAGCAACGGGCGCGTCCCTTCCAGGGTCACGGCGACGGTCGAGCCGGAAATGCTGTTGGCGCGTTCCTGCAAGAACGCCTCGGAGGGGTTCGTCACCTCGCGCATCCCGCTATCGCGCATCTCGAAGATGCCAACTTCGTTCGTGGAACCGAAGCGGTTCTTGACCGCGCGGAGGATCCGGTACTGCCCGAACCGATCCCCTTCCAGATAGAGGACGGCATCGACCATATGCTCCAGCACGCGCGGCCCGGCAATCGCCCCTTCTTTGGTGACGTGCCCGACGATCAACACCGGCACCTGGGCGGGCTTCGCCCAGCGCATCAGGCGCTCGGTGCAGCCGCGCACCTGACTGACGCTCCCAGCAGCGGAAGAGATGTCTTCCAGATAGACCGTCTGAATCGAGTCGATGATCAGCAAGCCCGGTGGTTGCTCCTCTGCCGCATCGAGGACGAGATCGAGGTTCGTCTCGGAGAGGACCGAGAGCCCCGCAGTCGGCAATTTCAGGCGATCGACGCGCAGCTTCAACTGCTGCGCTGACTCCTCGGCGGAGACGTAGAGCGCGCCACCCTCGCGGCTGGCGAGCAACGCCGCGACCTGCGAGATCAGCGTCGATTTGCCGATGCCGGGATCGCCGCCGATCAGGACCAGCGACCCCGGCACCAGACCGCCACCGACGACGCGATTAAACTCGCCGATCGGCACCTGCACACGGGCGTGATCATTGCTGTTCACATCGGCTAACGGGGTCGGCTTGACCAACGCCGGACGCCGACCGCGCGATAACGCCGAGATCCCGCCGCCCGAACCACCGGCGAAGGTCGAGGTCGCGCGGGGCGTCAGCAGCGTCTCGATCATCGTCTCCCATTCACCGCACTGGGGACAACGGCCATGCCATTTCGGGCTACTGAAGCTGCAATTACTGCACGTATATTGACTGGTGGCTTTCGCCATAGGTGTCATTACCCTTTCATCTACGCCGGGCGCAGGAGGTTGCAGGAGGCTGAGAAAGCGAGGCAGAGCCGCTCAGTCCTGCGAGGCGAGCTGCGCGAGATGTTGTTCGCGTCGTCGCCCGAGGGTGAGCAGGATCCGCGCGGCGGCAGCCTCGCCCCAGGCGAGATTATCGAGGAACGTTTCGGGGGTCACGAGGCATCGAGCGACCGTTTCCGCCAACACCTCGAACGGGTACAGTTCTACCCGCGCCCAGAATCGCGCCTGATAATAGAGGGCGGGACCATCGCGGCGATCGGGGTCATCGACCCGCTGACAGCCGATATATTCGCAGGAGACAAGGCGAGCGCATGCCTCTTCCCGTAATTCGCGTTCGAGCGCCATTTCGAGTGTTTCGCCCGGTTCGGGGTGCCCACCCGGCAACGTCCAGTTCTCGCCGTCGCTGCTGACCAGGACGATCCGCCCATCGGTTGTGAAACAGATGCCGAGCGCCTGGGTCATCAGGCGGCGCTCCGGGCGGAGCGGCGGCGCGAGCCAACTAACCGTCGTCACCCGCCCTTCCCACTCGACGCGCTCACTCGTTGCGTCTCGCCCGGACCCGCTCACCATGCCCCCTTGCACTGCTCGCCCGACAGACCCCTCACCGGTGAGAACGATGTCGGCGACCTTTCGTCACAAGAGGGGCGCAGCGAGAAATCGAACACAGCCAAGTATACCATAGCCGCAGATTATGTCGCCCTGACAGCTCCCGGATCGCCACCCTGCGGGCTCACTTGTTGAGCCGTGGATCGAGGGCGTCCCGTAGGCCATCGTTGAAGAGATAGATCGCGAAGAGGGTCAGCGAGATCGCGAGGCCGGGGGCGATCACGAGCCAGGGGGTATCGGAGAAGGTCGCCAGGGCGTTACTGAGCATATTGCCCCAACTCGGTGTCGGGATCTGCACCCCGAAGCCGAGGTACGACAGTCCTGCTTCGCCGAGGATAGCCCCTGCGATGTCGAAACCAACCAGCACCAGGATCACCGAGCTGACGTTCGGCAGGATATGCGTGAAGAGAATTCGCGGCGTACTGGCCCCCGCAAGGCGGGCAGCATCGACGTAATCGAGTTGCCGCTCGGCGAAAACCCGCCCGCGAACCTGCCGCGCGATCCCGGTCCAACCGGTGACACCGAAAAGAAACGCCAGCCCGATGACGCCGGGGCGGAAGATGACCGACAAGGCGATCAGGAGGAAGATCGTCGGGATATTATTGATGACCTGGATCAGGCCGTTGATCGCATCATCGACACG
>JAABUN010007996.1_pt1 | contig 11059 bp, 12 predicted proteins | sample 5559311 | NCBI WGS metagenome assembly JAABUN01 (sample SAMN10711877, study PRJNA513370) | rock metagenome | isolation source: Antarctica rocks | place: Antarctica: Victoria Land, Siegfried Peak sud | reverse complement strand
GCTCGCTCCTCTCGACCGCGAGAAAGCAAGGCTGGGACCTGCTCCAGACCCTGACCAGCGATCCCAAGCACCTGATTGCGAGCCTCCGGCTGGCCTGACTGTCGCTGCAGCACCTGGGTAGTAACGTTACAACATTGTAGTTACGTTGCGTGTGGCGGTCAAGGCCACGATCCGTGCCTGCCGATTCCGGCGCCCCTGTTTCCCAGGCATGGTCACGCCGGGCGCGCCGCGGCTCAGGACACCAGCAGGGCAGGACCACGAGATGCGGTTATCAAGGCCGCGCCCCCGGCCTCCTGCAACCGCGCGCCCTCCGCACCCCTCACCAGCACCAGCACCCGGTCATGCCACGCCTCCAGCCCCGGCCGATGCCCCACCGACACCACCGCGCTGTCCGGCAACGCCTCCGCCACCAACCGCAGCATCGCCGCCTGCGCCGCCTCGTCCAGCGCCGAGGTCGCCTCGTCCATCAGCACCCACCGCGGCCGGTGCAGCAGCAGCCTGGCAAACCCCAACCGCTGCTGCTCGCCCAGCGACAGCACGCCGTCCCACCGTGCCACCTCCGCCAGCCGCCCCACCAGCGCGCCCAGCCCGCACCGCACCACCGCCGCCTGCATGGCCGCCGGGCTGAACGCCTCCACCCCCCCCGGATACGCCAGCGCCGCCGCCAGCGGCCCCAGCGGCAAGTACGGCCGCTGCGGCAGCACCAGCATCGCCGCCCGCTCCGGCGTGCGGATGCTGCCCTCGCCCCACGGCCACAGACCCATCGCCGCCCGCAGCAGCGTGCTTTTGCCGCCGCCGCTCTCGCCACGGATCAGCACCCGCTCGCCGGCTCGGACCACCACGCTGGCCTGCCGCACCAGCACGCCGCCGGCCGGGCTGCGCAGTTGCAGCCCCTCGAACGCCAGCACCTCGCGCCCCATCGCGTCCGGGCCTTCCGCCAACGCGATCCGGCTGCCCGCGCGCACCGCCTCGGCGGCGTCCAGGCTATCCTCCAGCGCCACCACCCGTTCGGCATGGCCGCGCCAGTCGGCGATCCGCGGCCACGCCTCCTGCAGCCAGGACAGCGCGGCCACCACCTCGGCGAAGGCCTGGGTCGCCTGCATCAGCACCCCCAGGCTGACCGCGCCGGCGACGAAGCCCGGCCCCAGCAGCAGCAGTGGCAGCGCCGCCGCCACCATGCCGTAGCCGGAGCCGAGCCACATCAAATGCCGGTCCCGCCGCAGCAGGTCGCCCATCACCGCCAGCACCTGCCCGAAGGAGTGCCGCAGCCCCGCCGCCTCGGTTTCGCCGCCGCCCAGCATCGCCACCGCCTCGCCGCTCTCGCGCACCCGCAGCAGGGCGAAGCGGTGGTCGGACTCCGCCTGGTTGCGGCGGATGTGGATCTCCACCAGCGGCCGCCCCACCAGCCACGTCAGGAACGACCCCACTCCGGCATACAGGATGGCCGCCAGCACCAAGCCGCCCGGAAGGTCCACCGGCCCGCCGACGAAGGGCAGGCTGACCGCCCCCGACAGGTTCCACAGGATGCCGGCGAACGAGGCGACCAGCAGCACCGACTGCACCAGCCCCAGCACCAGGTCGATCGCCAGCGCGGTCGCCCAGCGGGTGTTCTCGCTGATCCGCTGGTCCGGGTTGTCGGCGCCGTCCGGCAGCATCCCCAGGTGCCAGTGGCAGTCCCGCGTCATCCAGCGGCCCTGGAGCCGCTGCACCAGCCAGGCCCGCCAGCGCAGCGCCAGCATCTGCCGCGCCCACAACTGCGCGACGGCGGCGGCGATGCTGGCCCCGGCCAGCAGCACGAACAGCCAGGCCTGGTCCGCCAACACGTCGCCCCGGCGATGCTCCAGGGCGTTGAAGGCGTCGCGGTGCCAAAGGTTGAGGCGCAGCGCGATGCCGATCTGCAGCAGCTTCAGCGCCAGGGTGGCGAAGGTCAGCCCCCACGCCACGCCCCGTTCGTCCGAGCCGTACCACCCCTGGGCCAGGCGCCACATGCGGCGGGAGGTGCCCTGCGGTGGGACGGACGGCGTCGGCGGGGCACCGGCTGCGGCCAAGGCGTTCACTCCGTTGCGGTCGGAGTTTATTCGTTATACACATCCACTTCCCAGCGCAATGGAATTGTGGCGGGAATAGGGCAGGACCAGGGCAATTACGGCGAAGTGTGGCAAGCCTGAAGAAAATGCAGCCGGAACGTCCCCCAGCTTGTTGAGAAGTCGACCTGGCCTGCTACCTCGCCAACTCCGGAATCACCCACAAGGAAGCGTCGCCCCGCGCCACCCGCTGGCAATTGTCGAAGGCGTTGCGGAAGCGGGCCTGCTGGTTGTCCCAGGTCGGCCCGGCGAAATGCGGCGTGAGCGTCACGTTGGGCAGCCGGAACAGCGGGTTGTGGGCCGCCGGCGGTTCCTGGTCGAACACGTCGAGCCCGGCGCCGGCGATCACCCCCTGGCCCAGCGCCTCGGTCAGCGCGACCTCGTCCACCACCGGGCCGCGGCAGGTGTTTATCAGATAGGCGCCCGGCTTCATCAGCTTCAGCGCCGCCGGCCCGATCAGGTGCCGGGTCGCGGCCGTCAGCGGCACGTGCAGCGAGATGATGTCGGACCCGCGCAGCACCTCCTCCAGCAGCCGGAAGCGCACGTCCAGCGCATCCTCCTCGGCCTCCGACAGGCGGCGGATGTCGTGGTACTGCACCGCCATGCCGAAGGCCCGCGCCAGCCGCGCCACCTTCTTGCCGATCGCGCCCAGCCCGACGATCCCCAGCGTCTTCCCGCGCAATTCGTACAGCCTGGTCGAGGCCGGGTCGTTGCCGCGCCACCGGCCGCCGGCGACGCTTTCGTGCTGCCAGACCAGCCGGCGGCAGGTGGCCAGCATCAGCATCAGCGCGTGCTCGGCGACCGCGGTGGAATTGGCGCCGCCATTGTTGCAGACCGGCACGCCGGCCCGCCGCGCCGCCTCGATGTCGACGGTGTCGTAGCCGGCGGACAGCAACTGGAACAGCCGCAGCTTCGGCGCGGTGGCGTAGAAGCCGTCGTCGATGGCGCGGTTGCCGAAGCCGACCAGGTATTCGGCTTCCGGCGCCGCGGCCTTGAAGGCCGGCGAGCCGAGCGGGGCGACCACCAGCTCGAAGCCGCCGGGCGCCAGGTCGCGGGCGATCTCGGCGGCGCTCAGCGCGTTGTCCATCATGAGGATGCGGGGCGGCATAGCAGTCCTTCCTGGAAGGGCGCCGGGTCGGTCCCGGCGTTTGGTTGTGGCTGGTTCGTGTGCGGTGCCATCATCCCCGCATGGCGGCGGATGATGACCGGAGGACCGCTGGCCTGGTTCCCTCTCAGAAGCCCGGCCGCGGCGTTAGCTCCATCACCACCTGGTCCAGCCCGCCATCGACCAGGATCTCCGCGCCGTTGACGTAGCCGGCGCGCGGGCTGGCCAGGAACAGCACCGCGTCGGCGATGTCCTGCGGCGTGCCGATGCGGCGGCTGGGCAGCATCGCCTCGCGGCGTTCCTTCACGCCGGGGTCCTGGTAGAAGCGTTCCGACATCGGCGTGCGGATCAGCCCGGGGCTGACCACGTTGCTGCGGATGCCGTCCGGCCCCCATTCCAGCGCCAATTGCCTCGACAACATGGCGACCGCCGCCTTGCTGGGGCTATAGGCGCCGCTGCGGGGCTGCGGGTTGGACTTGGCGATCGAGGCGACGTGGACCAGCGCGCCGCCGCCGCGCCCGCGCATGGAGCGCCCGAAGGCCTGGGCGCAGATCAGGTATCCCGTCAGGTTCACGGCCAGCAGCGCGTTCCACTCGGCGACCGGCAGGTCCGCCAGTGCGCCGGGGCGCAGCACGCCGGCGTTGTTCACCAGGATGTCGCAGCCGCCGAACTCGGCCGTCACGGCGGCGGTGGCGGCGGCCACGCTGGTCTCGTCGGCGATGTCGCAGCCGGTGGCGAAGGCCGCCGCGCCCGAGGCCTTCAGGTCGCGTGCCAGCGCCGCGCAGCCCTCGGCGTCGCGGTCCAGCAGCGCCACCACGGCGCCGGCCTGGGTGAAGGACGCCGCGATGGCCCGCCCCATGCCGCCCGCCGCGCCGGTGACGACGGCAACCTTCCCCGCCAATCCGAGCCAGTCCGCATTCATCGATCGTTCCCCCCGCCGTTCCGGGGATCAGACGCGGGAGCCGCCGCCGGTCAAGCGCCGCCGAGGCCGGCATGGGGCATGACGGCCTCGGCCTCCAGGAACGGCCCTTCCACCCGCATCGGCCGACGGCCGCGCGCTGCCACCTCGGCCGCCGGCAATTGCAAGGGATGCCAGGGCAGGGGGCCGCCACGGGCGCGCGGCAGGTCGGCTTCGCGCAGCCCGAACACCACCCGGCCGATACCGGAAACATAGGCCGCCGCGGCGCACATCGCGCAGGGTTCGGTCGAGGCGTAGAGCGTGGCGCCGGCCAGCGCCGCCGCGCCGTGCCGGGCCGCCACCGCGCGGATCGCCGCCATCTCGGCATGGGCGGTCGGGTCGCCGGTGCTGGCGGTGGCGTTCCCGGCCTCGGCCAGCTTCGTGTCGTCGGCGGCCAGGATCACCGCGCCGAAGGCTCCCTGGCCCGCCGCCCGCGCCTGCGCCGCCAGGGTGATGGCGCGGCGGAGGTGCGGCGCGTCGGCCGGCCTCATGCGCGCAGCCGCTGCGCCGCCTCCAGCGCGAAGTAGGTCAGCACCCCGTTGGCGCCGGCCCGCTTGAAGCCGAGCAGGCTTTCCATCATCGCGCGTTCATGGTCCAGCCAGCCGTTGCGGACCGCCGCCATGATCATCGCGTATTCGCCGCTCACTTGGTAGGCGAAGGTCGGCACGCCGAAACGGTCCTTCACCCGGCGCACGATGTCGAGGTACGGCATCCCCGGCTTCACCATCACCATGTCGGCGCCCTCGGCGAGGTCGAGCGCCACATCGCGCAGGGCCTCGTCGGAGTTGGCGGGGTCCATCTGGTAGGTCTTCTTGTCGCCCCGCAGCGCGCCGCCCGAACCCACCGCATCGCGGAACGGGCCGTAGAAGGCGCTGGCATACTTGGCGGCGTAGGACATGATCCGCGTGTCGACCAGCGCCCCCGCATCCAGCGCCGCGCGGATCGCGCCGACCCTGCCGTCCATCATGTCGGACGGCGCGATGACGTCGATGCCGGCCTCCGCCAGGACCACCGCCTGGCGCACCAGCACCGCCAGGCTGTCGTCGTTGTGGACGTAGTCGCCGGTGGGCGTCGGGCGGATCACCCCGTCCTGGCCGTGGTCGGTGTAGGGGTCGAGCGCCACGTCGCCGACCAGGCCGATGCCGGGGTATTCGCGCTTCAGCAGCCGGGCGGCCCGGCACATCAGGTTGTCGGGGTTCAGCGCCTCGTTGCCCTCCGCGTCCTTCAGTCCCGGCGGGGTCATCGGGAAGACGGCGATGGCCGGGATGCCGAGCCGCGCCGCCGGCGCCACATGCGACGCCAGCCGGTCCAGGCTGACGCGCACCACGCCGGGCATCGAGGGCACGTCGCTGACCTGGCCCTCGCCGGCCATGACGAAGATCGGCCAGATCAGGTCGTCGATGGCAAGCGCGTTCTCGCCGACCAGGCGGCGGGTCCAGGCATCCCGCCGGTTCCGCCGCATCCGAACGGTGGGGAAGGCGCCCGGCGCGGCGGTGGCGGCAACCTCCGCGCGGCCGGTATAGAGTTGGTCCACCGTCACTGCGCCGCCATTGCGTGCGTGCCGACCGCCACCTCCAGCGCCTGGTCGAGGTCGGCCAGGATGTCGTCGATGTGCTCGATGCCGATGGACAGCCGCACGTAGCCCGGCGTCACGCCCGTGGCGGCCTGCTCCTCCACCGAAAGCTGGCTGTGCGTGGTGGTGGCGGGATGGATGGCCAGGCTGCGCGCGTCGCCGATGTTGGCGACGTGGTAGAACATCTTCAACGCGTCGATGAAGGCGGCGCCGGCCTCCGCGCCGCCGGCCATCTCGAAGCCCATCAGGCTGCCGTAGCCGCCCTTCAGGTAGGCGTCGGCGCGGCGCTTGGCTTCGCCGGTCTGCACGCTGGGGTGGATCACCCGCGTCACCGCCGGATGCTTCGCCAAGTGCGCCGCGACCCGCAGCGCGTTGGCGCAGTGGCGTTCCATGCGCAGCGGCATGGTTTCCAGGCCCTGGATGAACATGAAGGCGTTGAACGGCGCCATCGGCGCGCCGAGGTCGCGCAGCAGGCAGGTCCGCATCCTGAGGATGTAGGCGATCGGCCCCAATGGCTTGGCCGCCTGGGTCCAGACGGCGCCGTGGTAGCTGGGGTCCGGCTGGTTCAGCGTCGGGAAGCGGTCGCCGTATTTCTCCCAGTCGAAATTGCCGCCATCGACCACGATGCCGCCGATGCTGGTGCCGTGGCCGCCGATGAACTTGGTGGTCGAGTGCATGACGATGGCGGCGCCGTGCCGGAACGGCTTGCAAATCACCGGTGCGGCGGTGTTGTCCATAATGAGCGGCACGCCGAGTTCGCGGCCGATTGCGGCGATTTCGGCGATCGGGAAGACCTGCAATTTCGGGTTCGGCAGCGTCTCGGCATAGTAGCAGCGGGTGCGGGCGTCGGTGGCTCGGCGGAAGCCCTCCGGGTCGGCGGGGTCGACGAAGCGGACCTCGATGCCGAACTGCTTGAGGGTGTTGCCGAACAGGTTCCAGGTGCCGCCGTACAAATCGGTGCTGCAGACCAGGTTGTCGCCGTGCTGGCACAGGTTCAGCACGCAGAACGCCGAGGCCGCCTGGCCGGAGCCGACCGCCAGCGCCGCCACGCCGCCTTCCACCGCCGCGACGCGGGTTTCCAGCGCGTCGCAGGTCGGGTTCATGATCCGTGAGTAGATCATCCCCATCTCCTGCAGCCCGAACAGCCGCGCCGCGTGGCCGCTGTCCTGGAATTGGAAGCTGGTGGTCTGGTGGATCGGCACCGCGACCGAGCCGGTGGTCGGGTCGGCCCGATGGCTTCCGCCATGCAGGGCGAGGGTCTCGGGATTGGTCCAGGACTGGCTCATCGTCGGCGCCTCCACGGTTGTGCCTATCCGTGCCACGCCGCTCCGCCGCGGGGAAGCGAAAGCTTGCGCCGGGTGACCAGGCCGGCAGAATGATCCGGCAACCGGGGCGGGAGGAGACAGGCCGCGTGCTCGACCACAAGGTTTTCGTCGGCAGCTTCCACAAGACCGGCACGGTGCTGATGGGGTCGATCTGGCGCCGCGCCGCCAAGCGGCTGGAATTCGGCCTGTGGATCCGCCACGAGCAGCCCGAGCCGCCGGCCACCCCCTGGCTGGTCTGCTTCCACCACCACGCCCAGTTCGGCACCGCGCCGGACGTCGTGCCGCACCGCGGGCTGCTGATGATCCGCGACCCGCGCGACATCATCGTCAGCGGGATGCACTACCACTGCGCCTCGGAGGAAGCCTGGCTGCACCGGCCGCAGCCGCGCTTCTCCGGCCGCACCTACCAGCAGGCGCTGCTGGCCTGCGAGGGCCTCGAAGCACGGCTGCTGTTCGAGCTGGAGAACGCCGGCGGCGCCACCATCCGGCAGATGCAGGCGGCGCTGGACCGCTACCCGGAATTCCACCGCGCCAGGCTGGAGGCGCTGACCACCGACCTCGACCTGCTGGAATACCACCGGCTGTTCCTGGCGCTCGGCTTCCCGGCCGGGCCATCCCGGCGCTGCTCGGGGTGGCGTGGCAGAACAGCCTTTTCTCGGGCCAAGTGAAGCCGTCGCTGCACGTCCGCAGCGGCCGGCCGGCGCAATGGACCACGCAGTTCAGCCGCCGGGTCCTGGCCGCCTTCACCGAGCGCTTCGGCGCGGCGGCGGAAGTGCTGGGCTATCCGGAGTCGGATGCGGCGGCGCTGCGGGCGGCGTAGCGAACCGCGGGGCTGCCGACCCACGCCGGCCCGGACCTGCGAGCGCCTGCCATCCGGGGCACTGTCCCGGTGGCTCCAAAAGAAGGCGGTGGCGGCAGGGCCTCAGCGGTAGCCGCCGGGATTGATCCGGCCGTCCGACCCGATCAACGGCGGCCGGCCGCCCTGCGGGGGTGACGGGCGGTTGCCCTGGCCGCCCTGTGGAGGCGGCGAACGGTTGCCCTGGTCGTACTGCCCTCGGCCATAGGACCCTGGGGACGGGCCTTGGAACGGGCGCTGGCCATAGCCGCCGTAGCCACCTCCAGGATAGCCGCCGTAGCCGCCGCCGTACCGGCCACTGGGGTAGCCGCTGGGGTAGCCGCCGTAGCCGCTGGGATAGCCACCGTACCGGCCGCCGGGATAGCCGCCATAGCCGCCTCCAGGGTAGGCGCCATACCCGCCATAACCGCCGCCGGCATAGCCCTGCTGGACACCCCCCGCGGCGCAACCGGACACCAGCAACGCCAGCGCCAGCAAGCCGGCAATCTTGACCAATCCCATGACGTGCTCCCTGGGTATCCCAGCCTTGGGGGGAAAGCCTGTCTTCCTACACGGTGCGCCGGCCCGGACGGAAGCCTCGGACTTTCGCCGGGTACGGCAACGGGGCGTGGCCGCGAGGCCGGCGGTCCGCGCAACGCCGCCCCGCACCATGCGCCGTTCCGCCTGGCCGCGCCGCCGTGCTATTCCGTGGCCGCATGAGCAGTGATTCCCCCCGCCGCACCCCCCCCGGCGAAGCCATCGCCCTCGGCGCCGACCACGCCGGCCTGCCGCTCAAGGCCGTGCTGCGCGCCGCGCTGGAGGCCGCCGGCCACCAGGTGCTGGATTTCGGCACCCATGCGCCGGACAGCGTCGACTACCCGGACTTCGCCCATGCCGTCTGCGGCGCCGTCACCGCCGGCCAGGCCCGTGCCGGCGTGCTGGTCTGCGGCACCGGCATCGGCATGGCGATGGCCGCCAACCGCCATCCCGGCATCCGCGCCGCGGTGCTGCACGAGGCCACCGAGGCCCGCCTGGCCCGTGCCCACAACGACGCCAACATCGCCTGCCTCGGCGCCCGGCTGGTCGGGCCGGAGGTGGCGCTGGACGCGCTGCGGGCGTTCCTCGCCACCGCGTACGAGGGCGGCCGGCACGACCGGCGGCTTGCCAAGCTGGTGCCGCCTGGCGCAGAAACCCCGGCATGAACAGCATTGCCCCGACCGCCTCGCCCAGCGCCATTCCTGGCCGCTTCTTCGGCGCCTCGCTGGCCGACGGCGACCCCGACCTCGCCGCCGCCATCGGCCATGAGTTGACCCGGCAGCAGGACGGCATCGAGCTGATCGCCAGCGAGAACATCGTCTCCCGCGCGGTGCTGGAGGCGCAGGGTTCGGTGCTGACCAACAAATACGCCGAGGGCTATCCGGGGCGCCGCTACTATGGCGGCTGCGAGTTCGTCGACGTGGCGGAAACGCTGGCGATCGAGCGGGCCACCCGGCTGTTCGGCTGCGGCTTCGCCAACGTGCAGCCGCATTCCGGCGCGCAGGCCAACCAGGCGGTGTTCCTGGCGCTGTTGCAGCCCGGCGACACCTTCATGGGGCTGGACCTGGCGGCCGGCGGCCACCTGACGCACGGTTCGGCCGCCAACCTGTCGGGCAAGTGGTTCCGCCCGGTGCCCTACACGGTGCGCCGCGAGGACCAGCGGATCGACATGGACGAGGTCGCCCGGATCGCCCGCGAAAGCCGTCCGAAGCTCATCATCGCCGGCGGCAGCGCCTATGCGCGGGTGTGGGATTTCGCCCGGTTCCGCGAGATCGCGGACGAGGTCGGCGCGGTGTTCATGGTGGACATGGCGCATTTCGCCGGCCTGGTCGCCGGCGGCGCCCACCCGTCGCCGTTCCCGCACGCCCACGTGGCCACCACCACCACCCACAAGACGCTGCGCGGCCCGCGCGGCGGGATGATCCTGACCAACGACGAGGCACTGGCCAAAAAGTTCAACAGCGCGGTCTTCCCCGGCCTGCAGGGCGGCCCGCTGATGCACGTCATCGCCGCCAAGGCGGTGGCGTTCGGCGAGGCGCTGCGGCCGGAGTTCCGCGCCTATTCCGCCGCCATCGTCGCCAACGCCCGAGCTCTGGCCGGGGAGTTGCAGCAATGCGGCCTCGACCTGGTGACCGGCGGCACCGACAACCACCTGGTGCTGGTGGACCTGCGGCCGAAGCGGCTGACCGGCAAGGCGGCCGAGGGTGCGTTGAACCGCGCCCACCTGACCTGCAACAAGAACGCCATCCCGTTCGACCCGGAGAAGCCGATGGTGACCTCGGGCGTCCGCCTCGGCACGCCGGCCGGCACCACCCGCGGCTTCGGCGAAGCGGAGTTCCGCGAGGTCGGCCGGTTGATCGGCCGGGTGCTGGACGGGATGGCCGATGCCAACGACGCCGCCGCCAACACGGCGGTCGAGGCCGCGGCGAAGGCCGAGGTGCTGGCCCTCTGCCGGCGCTTCCCGATCTACCAGGGCTGATCCGCCATGCGCTGTCCCTTCTGCGGCAGCGAGGACACCCAGGTTAAGGACAGCCGCCCGGCCGAGGATGCCGCGGCGATCCGTCGCCGGCGGTCCTGCCCGGCATGCGGCGAGCGGTTCACCACCTTCGAGCGGGTCCAGCTTCGTGACCTGACGGTGCTGAAGACCGATGGCCGCCGGGTGCCGTTCGACCGGGACAAGCTGGCGCGGTCGATCCGGGTGGCGCTGCGCAAGCGCCCGGTGGACGAGGACCGCATCGAGCGCATCGTCAACGCCATCCAGCGGCGGCTGGAGACCGAGGCGGAGTCCGAGGTCACGTCCCGGCAGATCGGCGAGATCGTGATGGGGACGCTGCAGGAGGTGGACCAGGTGGCCTATGTCCGCTTCGCCAGCGTCTACAAGAACTTCCGGGAAGCGAAGGACTTCCGGGCTTTCCTGGGCGATCTCGAAGACAAGTGACACCAGGCTGCATTGCCGCCGGATTGTTTTCTTGAATGGTGAGCTATACTCTGTCCGCGTGAGAACCCGAAAAACGGCTGGCGAGTCGGTCTCGATATCAGCGGCTTTTTCAGGTGCGGAGTCTGCGGGTTCTCTCGTGGACGGAGTATAGTTGCAGAACGACGACGGTGCGCGAGTTTGTTCCACACAGTCTGACGGGGTGAGG
>JAABUN010007995.1_pt1 | contig 11061 bp, 7 predicted proteins | sample 5559311 | NCBI WGS metagenome assembly JAABUN01 (sample SAMN10711877, study PRJNA513370) | rock metagenome | isolation source: Antarctica rocks | place: Antarctica: Victoria Land, Siegfried Peak sud | reverse complement strand
GGCGCAATGAACCCGTCCAGCGACATCGACACGCTGAAGAACACCTTTCCGGCCATCAGCCCTCCACTCCCTTCCGAAGGATCTCGGTGACGTAGGCAGCCAGGTTGCTCAGGGTCTGCTGGCCGCCCTCGATCGCGTGGTACTTCTCGACCGCCTCATCGCGCAGCTCCGTGGTGGGGAACACCGTGCGCATCTCGATCCGGGTCGCCGCGCCGTCGGGCGCGAACATCAAGACCGACTCGAAGGCGTTCGGGTCGCCGCGGAACTCACCGTGCAGCAGCGCGATCCGCTCCGGCGAGGCGATCTCGGTCCAGGAGATCCACTCCTGGTAGTCCGTCCCGTCCGGTCCGTGCATCACGAAGTCCCACACCCCGCCGACGCGGAACTCGAACGCCCGCGTGGTCGTGGTGAACCCGTCCGGTCCCCACCAGCGCGACAGGTGCCGGACCTCGGTGAAGGCCTCGAACACCAGCTCCCGTGGGGCGTCGATGACCCGGGAGATCACGATCTCGCGGTCGGCCGTCGCGGACTGCGCCGGCGCTCCTCGTCCCGTCGCGCTCATCAGCTACTCCTCCTGCCTTGCCTGCTTGAGCTCCTGCACGTACTCATCCAGCCGGTCGAAGCTCTCGTTCCAGAACCGCTCGAACCCGCCGGTCCACTCGTGAACCGGTCGCAGCCCGCGGGCCTCGAGGCCGTACAGGCGTTGCTTGCCTGCCTTGCGGTCCCGCACCAGCCCGACCTCCCGGAGCACCCGCAGGTGTTTGGACGCCCCCGGCTGGGTCATCCCCAGCTCCTGGGCCAACTCGATCACCGGCCGCTCACCCGCCCGCAGCAGCACCAGGATCTCCCGGCGCCGCGGCTCGGCGATCGCGTTGAAGACATCCGACGTCGTCGCCGCTCGTGCCATGCCGCCATCATATGCCGATATTGGCATGCGTCAAGCCGGAGGAATGAGGCGGGTCTTGTCAGATGACGATCCTGACCGTTGTCAGCGGCTGCGGAAACGCGTATCCCGGAGACGGCACGCGCGACGGCGGCGGGCAGGGAGGGCGATGGGTGAGCAGCACGCCAACGGCTGGCGGGTGAGCCGCCACCGGCTGGTGGCCGACGCCACGGTCGGCGTCATCGCCAACCCGACGTCGGGCCCGTGACATCCGGCGGCTCGTCCCGAGCGGGTCCATGTTCCCAACGCACAGAAGGCCAGCATGGTGCTCCGGCTGACGGCCGCCGCCGGAGCGCTCGGCGTGGGCCGCGTGCTGGTGACCACCGACACCCTCGGGGTCTCCGCGGCGGTCCTGCGGGAGTCGCGCCGCCGCGCCGAGGCGGGCGACCCCCGGTCGAAGCTGCGCACCAGCAGGCACGCCAGGGCCACCAGCAGCGCCGTGGCCACCGCCTGGTGGGAGAACTGGGCCTCGAGGAAGTAGAACTGCAGGCTCGCGGCGTAGAGCAGCACGGCGAGCCCGCCGCCGCCACGTCTGACCCGGTCCGTCACCTGCTCTGCGGCAGGAGGACCCGGACGTTGGGCAGCGGACTGATCGATGCGGGCCGAGGCCGGCCCGGCGGGGGGAGATGTCGACCGGTCGGGCGCTGCGGGGGCGGTCGAGTGAGATCGCCTGGACCTCGAACTCCTGGATCCGCGCCGGCTGGACCGGGGTCAGATGCACCATGCAGACCAGCTCGCCGTGCTCGCCCGGGATGGTCCAGGTGACGTCGGCCGGAGTCACCGCCGAGGTGATGTCGGCGAGCGGCCGCGGTGCCGCCAGCGGCCCGACCTGCGCCACCATCCGCTGGATCTCCGCGCGGCGTTCCGCGAGCGGGCGGTCGAAGTCGACGTTCTCCGCGAAGACTTGAGACGCGAGATCGTCGTCCCAGCTGCGGATCAGGTCCTCGGCGGACCGGCGCAGGTCCACGGTCTCCTGCCAGAGCGTGATCGTCTCGGCCGGGGTCTCGTGTCGGTTGAGCAGGAGGAACAGCCCGTCCCGGCTCAGGGCAACGGGGTCGCCGCGGTGGCTGTTCGTCAAGGTGATGAGCCCGTGTCCGGAGTCGGGGTGCCAGGTCATGAAGAGGATGAAGCCCGGAAGGCCCCCCGCGTGCGACACGATCTTTCCGCGGTGGATGTCCTGGGTGACGAAGAGGCCCAGCGCATACCCGCTCACACCGACCCGCAGCCCGCCGTCGGGGCGAAGTGCCAGTGAGGGCACGTCGATCTGGTGCAGGCGCTGCAGCTCGCGCCGCGAGGCACGACTGACCACGCCCTGGTCGCCCTCCGTCGGGGCACGGAACGCGGACCCGAGCCACGTGACCCAGACCGCGAGGTCACGGACCGTGCTCTGGATGCCGCCAGCCGCGGCGAACGCGTCCGAGGCCACCGCGGGGAAGCCCGTCCAGGCTCCCTGGCGGTCGAGCGAGTATCCCGTCGCCCTGGCGTGTTCGGAGCCCTCCGTCGCGGCGTTGTCGAACCACGTGGAGGTCAGGCCCAACGGCACGAAGATCTCGTCCCGGACGTACTCCTCGATGGGGCGACCTGCCGCACGGCCGACGGCCAGCCCTGCGAGCGTGAAGCCGAGGTTGGAGTACTCGAAGACCGTGCCGGGCAGGTGGCTGTAGGTCAGCCCCTTCTCCACCCGGGCCAGCAGGTCGTCGACCGAGGTGTCGATGAAGGGATCGACCCACGAGTTGTCCTCGGTGAGCCCCCCCGACATGCTGAACAGCATCCGGATGGTCGGCGGGTCGGCCGGATCGTCCGAGGTGCCGCTCGCCGTGACCTCGGGGAAGTACGTCGTGATCGGGTCGTCGAGGTTGAGCAGCCCCTGGTCGCGGGCAAGAAGAGCTGCACACGCCACGAAGCTCTTGGACATGGAGGCGATGGGGAAGACGGTGTCGAGGTCCGGGACCGTGCCGCTGTCGTCCGCGGCGCCGAAGCCTGTGCTGTGGAGGAGGCCGTCAGGGCCGACAAGGCCGTAGACCAACGCCCTGGACGCTCCCGAGGCAGTGTACTGGCCGAAGTAGGCGTCGAACTCGTCCTCGACAGGAATCGGCAGGTGCTCGGTTGACATGACGTCGTCGTCCTCCATCGATCGGAAGGGGATGGTTGGCGGCATGAAACCGGATGGCCATGTCGTGCCCGCCGACCCACGCTAGGCGAAGAGTGTCGCCGGATCGCTGCCGCGGGCCACCAACTGCAGGCCTCAGCTTCGTCGCCTCGACTAACTCGCCGACCCGTCCGGGTACCGTAACCTGCCGAGATGCCCGCGCGGGCGGCCGTGACCATTAGCAGGAGAAGAGGACCTTTCGTGAGGCATCCAAGGGTATGGCCCGCAGCCGCCGTGACGAGCGCGGCGCTCATGCTCGCCGCCTGTTCCTCCGGCGGCGGCGCTAGCGCTGGTGCCTCCGCCACCGCTGCCGGAGCGGCAGGAGGTGACCTGGTGATGGCCCGCGCCGACGAGGCCAGCAGCCTGGTCGGGTGTAGCAAGCACCCGTCGGCTCCGGCAGAGTAGGCGGGTGCTTCCTGATGACGCGCGCCGCCAGCGCGCCGCCGCGCCCAGTGTCGAGCACGCCAGGGTGGCCGTGTCGCCCGACGACGTGGACCCGTGGCGCCTGTGGGGTCCGTATCTAGCTGGGCGGCAGTGGGGAACCGTCCGTGAGGACTACTCCCCCGATGGGAACGCCTGGGACGCCTTCCCGTTCGAGCATGCGCACCGACGCGCTTACCGATGGGGTGAGGACGGGATCGGGGGCCTGTGCGACCGCTACGGGTTCCTGAACCTCGCCGTCGCGATGTGGAACGGCCGCGACGACCGGTTGAAGGAGCGGCTGTTCGGACTCACGAACCCGGAAGGCAACCACGGCGAGGACGTCAAGGAGTACTGGTGGCACCTGGACGCCACCCCGACCCACTCGTGGGCGCAGAGCCTCTACCGATACCCGCAGGCAGCGTTCCCCTACGACGAGCTGCGTCAGTGCAACGCCGGCCGGTCGCGCGACGAGCCGGAGTACGAGCTGACCGACACCGGGATCCTCGACGAGGACCGCTTCTTCGACGTGGTCGTCACGCACGCGAAGTCCACCCCGACCGACATTGTCGTCAGCGTTACCGCGACGAACCACGGACCAGACCCGGCGCCGCTGCATCTGCTGCCGCAGTTGTGGTTCCGGAACACGTGGGCCTGGGGGCGCGACGACAGGCGACCGAGCCTGCGCCGGCTCAGCGGCCCCTTGGTGGACGACGCGAGTCTCGTGGCTGTTGCTGCCGACCACGGGCAGCTGGGTCGGTACGTCCTCTTCGCCGAGGGTGAGCCAGAGCTGATGGTGTGCGACAACGAGAGCGATGCCGCGGGACTGTGGGGCGGCTTGAACCGGTCACCGCACCCGAAGGACGCCGTCGACCGAGCCGTCGTCCACGGCGACCGGTCCGCGCTCAGTGGCGATGGGACGGGGACGAAGGCAGCGTTCCACTATTGCTTCGACGCGGTGCCAGCGGGGGGCAGCGTCACCGTGCGGCTGCGGTTGATGGCCGGGCCCGGCACAGACCGTCCGTTCGCCACAGCCGACTCCGTCCTCGCGCAGCGGCAGGCGGACGCGGACGCCTTCTACGCCGTTGTCATCCCGAAGAGCGTCCCGGACGTCGACCGGCACACCGCGCGGCGTGCCTTCGCTGGCCTGCTGTGGTCCAAGCAGCTCTACCGCTATGACGTCGAGCAGTGGTTGGCCGGCGACCCGGCGTCCCCGCCACCGCCGGCGTCTCGGCTGGCAGGCGAGCCGCGGGGGCGCAACACCGCGTGGCGGCACCTCGCGCTTGCCGACATTATCTCGATGCCCGACGAGTGGGAGTACCCGTGGTTCGCCACCTGGGACCTCGCGTTCCATGCCGTGACGCTCGCGCACGTGGACCCGGCTTTCGCCAAGGCGCAGCTGCTGCTGCTGTGCCGGGAGTGGGCTCAGCACCCGAACGGCCAGTTACCGGCATACGAGTGGGCCTTCTCGGACGTCAACCCGCCCGTGCACGCCTGGGCCGCCTGGCAGGTCTACGTCCGGGACGGCTCGTGGGACCGAGACTTCCTCACCCGGGTAGTGACCAAGCTGCTCCTGAGTTTCTCGTGGTGGGTCAACCGTAAGGACGCTGAGGGCTCGGACCTGTTCGAGGGCGGCTTCCTTGGCATGGACAACATCGGCGTCTTCGACCGGTCTCGCCAGGTGCCGGCTGGCTGGCGGCTCGAGCAGTCCGACGCCACCGGTTGGATGGCGTTCATGTGCCTGTCGATGATGCGGATCGCCCAGGAGCTAGGCCGGCAGGACCACGCGTTCGACGACCTCGCCAGCACGTTCCTGGAGCGGTTCCTCGGCATCAGCCGGGCGATGCAGTCCTTCGGTAGCAAGGGCATCTCTCTCTGGGACGAGCAGGACGGCTTCTTCTATGACGTCCTCGTCGGCTCGGACGAGCAGAGCGAGACCATGCGGATCCGCTCGCTCGTCGGGCTGCTGCCGCTGCTGGCCGTGGCGAACTGCCCCGCCTGGGTGCGGGAAGAGCTCCCGGACTTCGCCGCGGCGCTGCACTGGCTGGCGCGGCACCGCCCCGAGGAGGTGGCCAGCCTCACCTCCGCGAATCCCGCCGACCCTGAAGCCTTGACCTTCGCCGTCGTTGACCCCACTCGGGTCACCCGGCTGCTCGAGAGGTTGCTCGACGAGCGGGAGTTCCTCTCCCCGCACGGCATCCGATCCCTCTCCGCGGCGCACCGCGACGGCGTGAGCATCGACGTGGCCGGAACCCAGATGTCGCTGCATTACACGCCGGGGGAGTCGGACACCGGGCTGTTCGGCGGCAACTCCAACTGGCGCGGCCCGATCTGGTTCCCGCTGAACACCCTGCTGCTCGACGCGCTGCACACCTACGCCAACGGCGCCGGTTCGGCGGTCACCGTCGAGTTCCCGACCGGATCTGGACAGCTGCTCGGGCTGCACGAGGTCGCGAACCGGATCGAAGACCGGCTGGTAGGCCTCTTCCGGCCCGGCGGCGACCGGCGACGGCCGAGCGACCCCCGCGACGTCGGGACAGGACCGCACTGGGCCGAGCACCCAACCTTCAGCGAGTACTTCCACGGCGACACCGGAGCCGGCCTGGGAGCGTCGCACCAAACCGGGTGGACTGCCCTGGTCGCCCACCTCATCTGCACAGTCTCAACCACTTCAGACCCGCCGAAGCCGGACCCCTAGCCACCCGTGCGTGACGTGGTCTGACGGTTGGTCGCGCTCGACGCTGCTGTGGGATGGCCGGTGGCCCGGTTCCTGGCTACCCGTCGTACACCCCCTGTGCTGGACTCAACTCCGGGCTCACAACACGACCGTGGCGTCCGTGTGAACCGGGCCGCTGGCTACGGACTCGGACGCCAATGCACGCCAGCTGGATGACGGGATTCTCCACAACAGGTGGCAGCAGCGGCCCATCCTGCCACCCATCGACTACCAACACGGCGGGATCAACGTACACCACACGCGCACCCGGCGCAGCGTCAGCACCGTCCTCCAGCACCGGCCCACACCCCGCCAGCAGACCAACCAACCGTCACCAGCGCCGGCCCGTCTCGCAGCGAGGCCGCTGACCCGTGGCCGACGCGACACCGACCTCCACGCGGAGCTGAACGCCCTCCCCGACAGGCTTGACGCCGAAGCCACGCAGGCGCTGAACCGGCTGCACCACGCTTGACCGGGTGACTCCCAAAAGCACACCGGAACCGCATATGAGAACGTTCAACCACCAGGTTCTAGGCAAGCGAGGGTTGTCATCACGGACACGTGGACAGACACCGGGCTGTTGGCTCTTCGGACTGGGCCTGGGCGACGCGCTGGCTGCGCACGGGCGCAGAAGCTGTTCGGCTGGTTCGGCTGGTTCGGCTGGTTCGACGGCTACGGCCCCTCGGGCACCGGTCAGTTTATGGGCTCACTCGGCTTCGCCGGGTCAGGCAGGACCAACGCCATCCTGGCCGGGCTCGGCGAGTTCGGCGGCGGCACACTCCGCGCTCGGCCTGCGACCGGTCCTGCCGCTGCCGGCACCATGACGGTCGCCGTGTCCACTCACGTACCCAACGCTTCGTCAACGCCAACGGCGGCTACGAGCTGGCGGCGACTGCGACCTTCGCCCTGGTGGGGACCGCCGTCGCGCTGGGAGGACCGGGCCGCTTCTCCCTCGACCATGGCGTGGGCGATGCGGTGAACCGCACGTGGATGGCTTTCGCCGCATTCGCCTCGACACTTGGGTCGGCTGCCTACTTGATCAGCACCGGCCAGGAGCCGGCGTCCGCTCCTGCGGAGGTCGACGCGACGGAGTCGGCCACCCACCAGACCGCTAGCGCGGCGTCAGAGGGCCCGGCGACAGAGTCCGGCAGCTGAGCCGTCCCCGGCACGGACGCGACGGCTTGGCCGAGCCTGGTGAAAGCCACGGTCTCGGTGATCACACGTGGCCTTGGTTCTGCCCCGGGCCCGGCCGGTATGCGGCAGTCAGCCCCACAGGAGGGTGGCCGCGCGATTCAGCGTGGTCTCAGCGGACGTGTCTAGGCTTTTGGGGCGGTGCTGTTTCATGGCGTCGCCGACAAAGGAGGAGAACCATGTCCCCACGCCGATTGATTCGCTGGCCTTGGGTGTTGGTGTTGGTCCTCGCGGCGGTCCTGGGGCAGTTGTCCTCGGCGGCGGCTGGGGGCCTGAATGTGCGTGACGACGCGGGGGTGCTGACGGCTGCGGATCAGCAGAGCATCCGTGACAGCGCCTCCCGGGCGCCGTTCTCGGTGTATGTGTGGACGGTGAAGGGGGGCTACACCGGGAACAAGGCGGGTTTCGTGGCGGCGGCTGACGCGCTCGTCACCGGCAACGATGTGGCGCTCGTCGCCGTTGACACGGTCGATCACTTCGCCCATGTCGCGGCGCGTCACGCCGGCCTGACCTCGGCGTCGACAGCTGCCGCGAAGTCGGCCGCGGACGCGTCGTTCGGTCGGGGTCAGTGGGGCGCCGGCGTCAACGCGGCGGTGGCCAGCCTGATCACCGCGGCCGGTGGTGCCCGAGCCAACGGCGCGCCGGCTCAGGGTGGCAATGGCGCCCCGGGGCCGGCGGTACCGCAACCCTCGTTCCCGTGGGCGGGCCTGATCCTGCTGATGCTTGCTGGCGCCCTCGTGGCCGCCGGGACGGTGTTGCTGCGCTCTCGACGGCGACGACGCCTGACGCCCGGACCGCAGGACGCCGTCCCCGGCTATGGACCGGTTGGGCCCGGCTACGGCACCGGACCGGGCTATGGCGGCGGGCCTGGGTATGGCGGCGGGCCTGGGTATGGCGGCGGGCCTGGGTATGGCGGCGGGCCTGGGTATGGCGGCGGTGGGGGAGGGGTGGGCGGGATGCTCGCTGGGGGTGCCTTGGGTGGTATCGGCGGCGGCCTGCTGGGGTACGAGCTCGGCAGGGAATCAGCAGAACACCAAGGCGGCCAAGGTGGGGGTGGCTTCGCGGACTCAGACCAAGGGCAAGGACAGGGCGGGTTCGCCGAGTCGGACCAAGGTCAGGGCGGTGCCGATTGGGGCGACCAAGGTCAGGGCGGTGCCGATTGGGGCGACGGCGGTGGTTCCGACTTCGGTGGCGGTTCTGACGTCGGTGGCGGTTCCGATTTCTGAAGCCGGGCCGGCCTCGGTCGGCTGAGCCGAGTCTCTGCCGTGCAGCGATCAGCGCGCCGAGCCGTCGACGCACGAGCCCGGGTGGGGCTGCCAGGAGTGAGCGGGTCTCGGGGATGGTGTCCCGGATTGATGCTGCGGGGGCGTAAAGGTCCGGGTTCTGACGATCCCGCCCCCGCCCGCACACTTCAGCAGCGCGGGCTGCACCCACGGTCTGCGCGGGAGCTGCCCCCTGCTTCTGGGCCAAAGTGTTGACCATCCGTTCCAGCGTCTGCCAGCTGCCGGAGGGCATCGATGTCGCTTTCGCGGCTTTGACGGTCGGCGTAGGATCGGGAACCGCCGAGAAGCTTAAACCGCAGTTGCCCACTCCAAGCGAAGGAGACGCGATGGTCAACCCGGGCCGCCGCGTCGGCGCTGCCGCCCCCGGCAGGGCGAATGTCACACCGGAGGCGACGGCTGCTCCAGCTGGGGCTCGGGGCTCCGCGGGACGTCAGAGCGGCGCCGGTTCGACACGTGGCGGAGCGCGGCCGGCGAAGAGCCCGCGTAAGGCGCCTGCACAGCCGGCGCCGGACGGCGCCGGGAGGGGCAGCCGCCCGAACATCGAGCATGTGGTGGTCCTCGTCCAGGAGAACCACACCATGGACCACTACTTCTCAGGCCTGGCTCCGTATGGGGTGAACGTGGCCACCGGCTGGCCGAGGACGCCGAACCCGCCGGGGCATGACCAGCCCCACGACCGGCACGCGTACTACCGGTGGCTGCAGTCGGGACATGCCACTCGCAGCCAGGTCGAGACGACCGCCGTGCTGCCGTTGTACGCCTACCTCGCGTTGACCGGCGCCCTGCTGGAGAACCACTGTTCGGGATTCGGGACCAACTCGACCCCCAACCACATGCTCCTGGTCGGGGGGCAGAGCCCCACCATGCGTAACCCGCCTCGGACCGCGCCCCCGGTCTGGGACATGCCCTCGGTCCCGGGCCTCGCCGAGGACGCCCAGGTGTCCTGGCGGTGCTACACCGCATCGGGTGGGTACCCCGTCTCGTTCTACACGCAGCTGCGAGCCTCCCCGAACGTGGTCCGCACCTCCCAGTTCATTACCGACGCGCAGGGCGGTTCGCTGCCCGCCCTGTCCTACGTCTGGCGCGCGAGCCCGGCCGACGAGCACCCGCCCGCCGACGTGACGATCGGGCAGGACGCCATCTGGGCGGCTGTCGACGCGGTCGTGCGCGGTGGCCTGTGGGACTCGACCGTGTTCTTGCTGACCTGGGACGACTGGGGCGGCTGGGACGAGCACGTCGCCACCCCCAACGTGGAGCACACCGCCGACGGGATCCAGTGCGCCTACGGACCGCGGGTGCCATTGCTGATGTTCGGCGGCGCCGTCCCCGCCCGGATCGACTCGCGGTGGTGCTCGCACGTCAGCGTTCCCAAGACCGCCATCCAGCTCCTCGGACTGGGCAGGCTTGGGGTACCCCGCGTCGACGATGACCCCGGCCTGGACGACCTCGTGGACACGACGGCTACGGTGCCCCCTCCGCCGTCCCCGGGCACGACGATCGTCCTGCCACGGCCGCCTGCTCCCCCCAGGGCAGCGCAACCGCTGCCCACACCGCCGGGGCCGTCGGTGCCGACCCCGAATGTCCTCCTCCGCAGCGGTAAGACCCTCCCGCCACCGAACGACGTCCCGCTCTGAGATCCCTTCATTGCGAAGACAGAAGAACCAAATCAATTTCGCACCAGTCATCCGCGACAGGATCCGGTCATGCCCACACCACGCGTCCCCGTCCCTGGCAGCAGTCGGGACCCGTTGACCAACGCGCAGGTCATCGCCCCGCTCGACCCGGCTACCCCCATCGAGGTCACCCTCGTGCTGCGGCGTCGCGGGGCTCTGACCGAGGACGCCCTCCAGGGCGCGATGACCCGCGAGGAGCTCGCGGCCCGGGTGGGTGCGGCCCCGGATGACGTGGCGCTGGTCACCGAGGCGGTGACGGCCGCCGGCGCGGACGTCGAGGCCGTCGATCTTGCCTCACGACGGGTGCGCGTGTCGGGGTCCGCGGCGACGCTGCAGAGCCTGTTCGCCACCAGCCTCTACCGCGCCCGGCTGACCGACGGGCCCGACGCCGGCAGGGAGATCCGCCACCGCAGCGGAGAGCTGAGCGTGCCCGCCGCGCTGGACGGGGTCGTGACGGCGGTCCTCGGCCTCGACGACCGGCCCCAGGCGTCGGCCCGGTTCGAGGTCACCACCGCCACAGCGGGCGCCACCAGCTACACCCCCGTGCAGCTCGCGGCGGTGTACTCGATGCCACCCACCGCCGACGGAAGCGGACAGAGCGTCGCCATCATCGAACTGGGTGGAGGTTTCGGGCGGGCCGACCTGGACACCTACTTCGGCGGGCTGCACCTGAGCTCGCCGAACGT
>JAABUN010007994.1_pt1 | contig 11062 bp, 10 predicted proteins | sample 5559311 | NCBI WGS metagenome assembly JAABUN01 (sample SAMN10711877, study PRJNA513370) | rock metagenome | isolation source: Antarctica rocks | place: Antarctica: Victoria Land, Siegfried Peak sud | reverse complement strand
AGGGCCGCACCGCCCAGGCGCTTGGTCGTCAGCATCGCGACCGCCGTGACGATGTCGCCGGTGCAGGTGAACGGCCGACCGGCACTCGTCTGGCGACCCAGCGCCCAGCACGGCGCGATGCCGATCGGCTCGCCGAAACGGAACTGGGGGACGTGGCAGTTGAACGCCCCGCCGTCGAGGTCATGGGCCGCGACCACCGCATCGAGGGCGAGGGCCGCCCGCAGCGATCGGTCGAGCGAGTCGGCCGAGGGGTCGCCCTCGATCGTCCACTCCCGGCGCACGTCGGCCTCGAGCGCCCGGACGTCGGCGTCGGCGACCTCCCGGTAGCGGGCCACGACCTCGTCCGGGTCCACGCCGACGAGCTTGATCCCGGTCGCGGCGCGCAGGGCCGCGTCGTCCACGTCGACATGGGCGTAGCCGTCCGGCGGTCGTCCGATCCGCCCCAGCCGGCTGGTCGCGATCCGCCGCGCGATCCCGGCCAGGCGCAGCGCGCCGCCGACTCTCGCCATCGTCGCCGGGTCGCTGCGCCGGCCCAGCACCAGGTCGAACGGCCGACCGGCCCGTGACAGCAGATTTGTCAGCATCGGCGCCCCGACGGTCGCGCCCTGGGTGGTGATCGAGCCATGGTCGAAACCGCCGCTGATCAAGCCCGTCTCGTGCAGCGCCCAGACTACGACGGGCAGGCCCGGGACGAGATCGAGGGCGGCCATCGTCCAGGCCGCCGGCGCGGCCATGGTCTGGATGATCAGCACGACATCGAGCCGCGCATCCGCAAAGCGACGGCCCACCGCCGCTCCGTTCTCGGCCGAGGCGACCTCGACGACGGCGACGGATTCGAGCGCGCCCGCCGCGGCCAGTTCGTCGGTCACGGACCGGGCGATCGCCAGCCGGTCCGCCCGGAAGCCCGGCCCGGCGGTGTGCTCCCAGAGGGTCCAGTACGGCGCGATGACCCCGACCCGCGGCCGGACGGCATCCATCGGGGCCATCGATCAGGCCTGGTGATAGATCTCGTCGGCCGTGATCAGCTTGCCCTGGGTATCGGTGATGGTGGTGATGATCCCCTCGAACGCGGCTCCCCAGCGGTCGTTGACTTCGTGCTCGGCCATCCGGGCGAAGACCGTGACCATGTCCGGGTAGAACTCGCCGTAGTAGGCGACGTGGGCCCCTCGCCGGAAGCCGTTGTAGTTGCGGAAACCGGACGCCTCGATGGCGGCCATCATGTCCGGCCACGGGTCGGCGTGGAGTGCGTCGTAGTCGGCGGCCCGCTCGGGATCGATGACCAGGGTGAACAGCGCACGCTCGCACGGCCCGTCGAGTGGCGGCCCGTCGGCGTGGAAGACCTGGTCGTACCAGAGCAGCTCGCCGCTGTCGTCCGTGATCTGGGCGATGACGTCCCGGAAGTAGTGATTCCAGCGCTGGTTGGCGGGCTTCGGGCCGTGGATCGCGAAGGCACTGCGTACGTCCGGCTCGCCCTCGGTGTAGTACCAGACGTCCGTGCCGCGCCGGAAGCCGGAGAAATTGCGCAGGCCGGATTCGCGGATCTCGTCGACCAGTTCCGGCCAGATCTCGGCGTGCCGCCGGTCGTACTCGGCCTCGGTCCCGGGGAAGATCCCGAGGTAGAACAGGGCGCGTTCCATGCGATGGCCCTCATGCGTGGCTGGCAACGGTTCCACCGATGCTAACGGGTCAGGCGGCGGCACGTGGTCCGGGCCGGCGTCTCTAGCGAACGAGCAGGATGACCGCCACGCCGACGGTGGCCAGGGCAGCTGCCGCGAGGAGCCGACTCGACGGTCGGCGCCGGGTCCTCACGGCCTCGATCCCGAGGCTGAACAACGGTGCGGTAGCGACCGCCGTCTGGACGACGGCCGGGTTGCCGTCCTGAACGCCGATCAGGATCAGCAGGAAGTGGGCCGTGATGAAGGCCGCCCGCGGCACCATCCCGGGCAGGGCCCGGAGGGGCACGTCGCGCGGCGGGACCAGGATCATGCACACGACTGCCGCCAGGCCGGCCCTGACCAGGTAGGCCTCGACCACGCCCACGTCCCGGTCGGCGAGCAGGCGGCCCATGACCGTCACCAGGCCGGTGCCGAGGGCCGCCACCAGGACCGTGAGCATGCCCCGCCGGCGGCCCAGCGCGCCGAATGAATCGGACAGCCCCATGAGCACGGCCAGGACGACGACCAGCGCCGCCACGGCCTGGATCGGTTCGAGTGTGCCTGGCAGGAGGACCGCGACGGCGACTGCGGCCGGCAACGGGCTGATCGACTGGGCGGTCACCGTCGCCGCGGCGCTGCCGTGGTCGTACAGGTCCCAGATCGCCAGCGAGGTCATTACCAGGAGGGCCACCGAGATCAGGTGCAGGAGCATGATCTCCGGGGACCACGTCCAGTCCACGAACGGCGCGGCCGGCAGCACCAGCAACGCGTTCAGCAGGAACAGCGGGCCGATCAGCTGGCGCGCCGGGAAGCGCAGGGTCAGTCCCTTGCTGAGCTCGCCGCCGATCGCGTTGGCGACGGCCGACAGCAACCCGAAGACGACGTCGGTCACGTCGCGATCCATGGGACGAAACGCGCGCGCACCCAACCTCCGGTGGTCTTGGTGGCCGCGCCGTGGTATCGTGTCGCGACCAGACTGCAAACGGTACCGGTATCGTCAAGCATCGAATCGCGTACGAGGACGACCACGTGAGCGAGGCCCCGATCGCCTTCACCGAGCTGCTTGGTCGGCGCGTTCGGATGGGGCCATGGGAAGACCAGAAGGTGTCCACCTACCGCAAGATCATCGACGCCCTTGAGGGTGGTCGGTGGGACGAGGCGGCCCAGCTGGGCAGCTACTTCGTGGACGAGGCCAACGTCTGCTTCACCTTGTATCGCCAGTGGATCGGCGATCTCAACGGCTATCTGCGCGACAAGGGCGTGGACGGCGACATCATCGCCGCGCGCAACGCCCAGGCGGTGGCCGTCGCGACCCTGCCCGACGGCCGCCCGTGGCACCCGCGCAAGCATTGGGACCGCTTCCTGTCACAGGTCCAGGACTTCACCGGCTCGGCCTACCGTGAGGAGGCAGTGGACGCGCGCCACAAGCTGGACGTCATGAAGGAGACTTGGCGGCAGTGCCACGATCGTGATGTGGACCACACCTACGCCCTGATGTCGCTGGTCAAGGAGCAGCTCGGAGAACCGGCCATCCGCGACATGTACGACCGGGTGCTGCTGCCTCTGTTCGTGTGGCGCTACGAGAAGTTCGACGTCGACAAGTACCCTTGGGACGAGTCGCTCGAGATCCTGATGCTCGTCGCCTGCGAGGCGATGCGCGGCCATCTTGTCGGTCCGGAGCGGACCGGCGACATGGAGCTGATCGAGCTCGAGGATCGCTTCGTCCTTCGATTCGATCCGTGCGGTTCAGGCGGACGGACCCTGCGCGGCGACGAGATCGAGGGCACGCCGCCCCGGATGCAGCCGCCCTACGACTGGACCGTGACCGAGGAGAAGCACTCCTGGAATCACTACACGCCCGGTGTCTGCCTGTACTGCGCACACTGCATCATCCTCATGGAGGAGATGCCGATGGATCGCTTCGGGTATCCGGTGCGAGTCATCGACCCGCCGATCTACGACGCGACCGCGACAGCCGTCGGTGTGGCGCCCAAGTGCCAGTGGCAGATGTTCAAGGACCCCACCCAGGTCCCGGCCGAGTACTACGAACGAGTCGGGCGCACCAAGCCCGCCGCCTTCGGGTCCAGGGCACACGGCGCCCGTGAGCTGCCGATGATCACGGCCGGACTACCCGGTGCAGGCTGACGGCAGCGACCGATCTCGCTCTTCCCACCGGACGCCGCTCTGCTCCTCCGAGCGGCGTCCGGACACCCCCGAGGTCGATCGATGACGATCCAGGCTGGCGACCTGCATGCTCAGCCCTACTTCGAGGATCCGTTCCCGATCTGGGAGCGCTTGCGCCACGACCAGCCGCTGTTCCATGACACGGTCGACGATCGCTGGCTGTTGACCCGCTACGACGATGTCGCGGCCGTCTTCCGCGATCACGAGATCTATTCGACCCGACCGTACGAGCGGATCTTCACAGACGTCATCGGACCCACGATGGTCCAGATGGACGGCGCCGACCACGATGTCCGGAGAGCCATCGTCGCGCCCGTCCTTGTCGGCAGGAAGCTTGAAACCAACTACCTGCCCCTGATCGACTTCGTCGTGGACGGACTCCTGGCGAGCCTCCCGGCCACCGGCCAGATCGACCTCATCGCGGGGCTGACGGCGCCACTGCCGCTCAAGGTCATCGCCACGATCCTGGGTATGGGCGAGGACGACGACGTGTTTCTGGCCGACGTCACGGCCCGGATCATCGCGGCACTCTCCGGTGAGGAGCCAGCGCGAACGATCGGAGTCGACGCTCACGCCGCATTCACGGAGCAGATCGATGGCCTCCTCGAGGCACGGATGGCGCAGCCCGGGCCTGATCTCATCTCGGGCATCGCCCATGGCCGCACGGAGGCGGGCGAGAGGCTGTCACGCGGGGAGATCGCGTCGTTCATCGCGCTGATGATGGTGGCCGGCGGAGAGACGACGGATCGCGGCCTTGCCAACTTCATCGCGATCCTCCTTGGGCATCCCGATGTCCTGGCCGCTGTCCGCGACGACCCGAGCCTGATGGACGCCGCATTCTCGGAGTTCATGCGACGGGACGGGGTGATCGTGTATGAGGATCGAGAGCTCCGACGCGACGCGGATTGGTATGGCCGCACGATCCCGGCTGGCGCCATCGTGCGGGTGGCCCTCATCTCCGCGAACAACGACGAGACGGTCTTCGCCGACCCGCGTCGGTTCGACCTTGCCCGTCCGGACCTTCGCCTGGGCAAGGAAAGCCGGGCCGGCGGACGGATCGATGGCGTGGCCAACCATCTTGGGTTCGGCTTGGGCAAGCACTTCTGCATCGGCTACCAGTTGGCGCGCGCGGAGATCGTTGCCGCCACCCATGGCCTGCTGGAGCGGATGCCGGATCTGCGTATCGCCGACGGGCAGGAGCCGCATCTGCGGATCGACTGGTTCCACCGCCACCTCGACCGGCTCGTCGTGGAAGACGGGTAACGGTCTGAGCCGTCGATCCCGGTCGGCCTTGGGATCAGGGCCTCGGGACGTTGCCGCGAAGCCAGGCCACGCTTCGCCCGATCATCGCCAGCTCGTCGACATCGGCCGGCCCGAGCGAGGCCAGTTCGACGCACACGGGTCCTTCGAAGCCGGCGTCTTCGAGGATCGCGAGGACCCCACCGAGATCCGCAACGCCCTCGCCGAGCGCGGTACAGACCGGACCGCCCGGGACGGCGGGGTCGCCTGCCTCGTGGTCCTTGAGCTGGACGAGCAACGTGTGCGGCGCGAGGGCGCGAGTCCCTTCGCCCATGTCGTCGCCGACGCGGATCAGGTTCACGTTGTCCAGGCACACGCCGAGGTCGGAGCGATCCACCCGCGCGAAGAGATCCAGGATGTCCACGACGCGCAGGTCGCCGTGATTCTCCAGGGCAAGCCGGACACCCACGTCCGCGGCGCGCTCGACGGCCCGCCGCATCGGCCCGACCAGGCGCTCGACGAGCACCTCGGCTGGTTCGTCGCCACGCGACGCAGGACTGCCGGCCGTGATCCGCAGGAGGTCCTGGCCCAGACGCGCCGTTGCGTCGATCCAACGCGCGAGCTCCCGTTCCGCGCCGTACCAGCGGCCGCCGTCCAGTCCGGCGTAGCGGCCGTCTGGCCAGGGATGACCCCACGAGAAGCCGACCCGCAGCGGCCCGGCCCCGGCCAGCATCGCCGCGTCGATCGCCTCCGGTTCGGGCAGGTAGCAGGTCTCCAGGAAGACGACCTCCGCCCCGACCGATCCGGCGTGTCGAAGGACCGGCCCGGGCTCGAGCGGCCAAGGCTCGGCGGTCGATGGGTGCTCGCCCGGGCGGGCCTCGCCGTAGCGGCGGTGATACGAGTAGCTGTCGATCCCGACCTGCAACGTCCTGCTCCTCCCGTCCGGGTGATGGCCTATGCTAGCGCCCTGCTGGAAACGTCACCAGCCCAGGAGGTAGCCCGATGATCCAGGTCGAAGGACTCGACGGTCGCATTGCGGTCGTCACCGGCGCGGGCCGCGGCATCGGTCAACGCATCGCCGAAGTCCTGGCCGGTAACGGGGCTCGCGTCGCGGGCCTGGATCTCGAGGCGCCGCAACACGATGGCATCCTCGGTATCGCCTGCGACGTGAGCGACGAGCACGCGATCGAGGCCGCGTTCCTGACCGTCGAGCAGAAGCTCGGCGCCGTCTCCGTGCTCGTCCTCAACGCGGGCATCTTTCCGATCGTCCCGTTCGAGGAGACGACCCGTGAGTTGTGGGACAAGACGATGGCGATCAATCTGACCGGCGCGTTCCTGTGTGCCCGGCGGGCGCTGCCGGCGATGCGCGAGGCGGGCTACGGTCGGGTCGTCGGGATGGGCTCGAGTGCCGGCAAGGCGGGCGGCGCCCGCTCGGTCGCCGCGTACGCGGCCAGCAAGGCCGGGCTGATGACCCTGATGAAGTCGATCGCCCAGGAATATGCCGCCCACGGCATCACGGCGAACGCCCTCGCGCCGACCCTCATCGATACGCCGATGATCGCCAACACGCGCGACCTGATCAGTCGCATCCCCGTCGGGCGCTTCGGGACGGTGGATGAGGTGGCCTCGCTGGTCGCCTTCCTGTGCTCGTCGCACGCCGGCTACATCACGGGCGAAGTGACCGATATCAACGGTGGCTTCCTGATCGACTGAGGCGCGACGCGGCGTCCGGCCATAATCCAGCTGGGAGCGCGACCTTGACGACAGATCTGCTCATCCGGGGCGGGACGATGATCGACCCGGCCGGCGGCCGCCACGAGCGGGCGGACGTCGCCGTCACGGATGGTCGGATCGCCGCCGTAGGCCCGGCGCTCTCGAGCGCCGAGGCGACCGAGGTGATCGAGGCGGCCGGGGCCTTCGTGGTGCCAGGGCTGGTGGACCTCCACGTCCACGTGTACTGGGGTGTGGCGGACCTGTCCATCGAACCCGGGCCCAACGACCTGGCGCGCGGCGCCACGACGATCGTGGATGCGGGTTCTGCCGGGGCGAACACGTTCCCGGGCTTCCGCCGCTACGTGATCGAACCCTTTCCAGGGCGGATCCTCGCGTTCCTGAATATCTCCGCGTCGGGCCAGATCGATCCCGAGCTCGGGGAGCTGCACGACCTGCGCTTCGCGATGGTCGATCGCGCGAATCCCGACCTCATCGTGGGCATGAAGATCCGGGTCAGCGAGATGCTGGCCGGCGAGAACGGGCTGACTGGCCTCGACCGGGCGCTCGAGGCGGGCCGCGAGCTCGGCCTGCCGACGATGGTCCACATCGGCGGCTCCGTGGCGCCGATCGAGGAGATCCTCGGCCGCCTGGCATCGGGCGACATCGTCACCCACGCCCTGACCGGCTGGGAGCCCGGGATCATCACCTCGAACGGGCGGGTCGTCGCCGCGGCCCGGGAGGCTCGCGCGCGCGGCGTTCGATTCGATGTGGGGCACGGCGCGGGCAGCTTCACCTGGGCGACCGCCGAAGCGGCCCTGGCCGACGGCTTCCGGCCGGACACGATCAGCAGCGACCTGCATCGCTTCAACGTGGATGGTCCGGTCCACGACCTCGTGACCACGCTGTCGAAGTTCCTGCACCTGGGACTGTCGCTGCCCGAGGTCATCGCCATGGCGACCACGGCGCCGGCGGACGCCTTGGGTCGGGCCGGTGAGATCGGCACGCTCGCGGTCGGGGCCATCGCCGACGTCGCGGTGCTTCGTCTGGTCGAGGAGCCGGTCGTTCTTACGGATAGTGCCGGCGTCACCCTGACCGCGCCGGCGCGGCTCGTGGCGGAAACGACGATCCGAGCCGGTCGGGTCGTGCCGATGGTCTGAGCCGTGCGGCTTAGGCCCTCGTGTCCGGGCTCCTTGGTGCGCCGGGCGACCATTCCGACAAACGGGAGTCGGGTCCATCGTCCGTTGGTGCACGACCTGCACCAACCGAGTTGCCAGGCGGTCGTTGATCGACCGATCGGTGCAGCGCGTGACCCAGCGAGACCATGGTGGGGTCTCCCCCGGTCGCTACGGTCACGGGTGCACGAACCCCCGTGCGAGGGGACGGACCGGGACCGCCACGGATCGGCAAGACCCGGCTGGTCAGTCCTGGCGGTCGCGTCTGCGGTCGACCGTGACGATCGCGCCGCTGTTCGCACTGCGGTAGGCCGCGTCGAGGACCTCGACGACCCGGGCGCCGAGCGCCGCCGGCGAACGGTTCTCGTCCGTCCGGCCGGCACAGAGATCCACGAATCGATCCACCACCCGGTCGAACGACCAGCGCACATCGTCCGCGGCCAGGTCGAGCGTCACGTCGTCGCCCGGTCCGCGAGAACGGCGCACGAGTTCCGCACCCAGGTCCAGCGCGAGCACTCCGCGGCGACCGGTGATCCGCAGGGTCAGCTGATGCCGATCGCCGAAGGTGCCGGGCGGCGTCGATGCGCCACCGATCGTGCCGATCGCCCCGCCTTCGAAGCGCAGCGCGATCGCGTCGTGCAGCTCCACCGGGGCATCGTCCGGCGCCGAGGTGAACGCCGCGACCTGAGTCGCTCGCAGCCCGACCAGCCGGAAGAGCAGACCGATGCCGTGGGTCAGCTGGCCCTGGCCGTAGCCTCCGCCGGAGATGGCCGGATCGGCCCAGGTCTCGGCCCGCGGAGGCGAGTAGTCGTCCCGCCCGAGATAGGTCGCGCCGCGCGCCAGTAGCTCGCGCACGACCGTGGCCATCTCGAGCGCGACGTGCTCCACCTCGCCCACGCCACCATCCTCCTCCAGCAACGCTCGGGCCTTCTCCACGATGCCCATCTCGTTCCAGGCGTAGCACAGCATCAGGTTCCGGCCGCGCGCATCAGCCAGGCGGGAGAGGGCCCAGGCGTCGGCCGGCCCGACGGTGAACGGCTTCTCGCACAGGACGTGGGCGCCGGCCTCGAGCGCGGCTCGGACCTGCTCGGCGTGGAGCGCGGCCGGACCGGTCACGGCGACCAGGTCCGGCCGGGCGTCGATCACATCGCGCCAGTCGGTGGAGGCGTGGGCGAAGCCGAAATCGGTTCGAACCCGTTCGAGAAGCGCCGGATCGCGCCGGCTGACGATCAGCGGCTCGACGTCGTTCCGGCGGGCGAACGCGGGGAGGTGGGCGGCGATCGCCCAGGCCCCCGCCCCGATGACGCCCAGACGGAGGCGGCCGGAGTCGGTCACGGATCAGATCCGGTAGAACCGCTCGGCGTTGCGGTAGAGCATCGCCTCCTGTTCGTCGCGGCTGAACCCGGCCTCGGCGATGATCCGGCGGTACGCGTCGGTCTGTTCGAGGTAGGTCCCGTAGAGGATGTCCACCGGCCAGTTGGTCCCGAACATGATCCGCTGCGGGCCGAACGCCTCGATGCAGTGCAGGACCCACGGTCGGGTGGACTCGATCGTCCAGCGGTTGTCCGCCATGCCGAAGCCGGACACCTTGCAGGCGACGTGGTCGACCTGGCCGATGGCCGACATCTCGGACTTCCATGTCTCGAAGTAGGCGTCGTCGCGCTGGACCGGGAAACCGGCGTGGCCGAGGATCACCTGGACATCCGGGTTGGCCGCCGCGACGTCGCGACCGGACAGGAGCTTGCCCGGCGACGCGTTCAGCTCGTAGGACAGGTTACGCGTGGCGAGCGCCTTGTAGCCGGTCTGGAAGGCGGCGGTCTCAGGATCGTCGGGGTGGGCACGGATGCGAACGCCGCGGACGCGGTCCGAGGCCTCCAGATGCTGGTCCAGCTTGGCCTCTGCGCCGTCGGCCTCGATGTCGCAGAAGACCACCAAAGCATTCGGGAAGCCGTACTCCCGGCCGACCTGCTCCAGCCAGACGGTCTCCTCGAGCGGATCGGGTCCGGCGTAGGCCGCCTCGACGTGGACGCTCTTGGTCACATTGGCGCCGTAGAACTCCTTGAAGAAGCGCCACGGCGCGCCGATCGGCGTGCGGATCATCTTGTAGTCGCCGAGCAGCGCGTTGTGACCGGCCCAGCCCGGATCTGTCAACCAGTCGTAGTGGAAGCGGTCCAGCTCCCAGAGGTGATGGTGGGTGTCGATGAACGGGATGCTGCGATCGACCTCGGGCACGGGCGTCCTCCTGGCGCTGTCGATGGGTCGGGGCTGGGTCATGTCATCACCCAGCCGCCGTTGATGTCGATGGTCGCGCCGTTGATAGAGGCCGCTCGGTCCGACACGAGGCAGTCGACCAGGTCAGCGATCTCGGCCGGCTCGCTGTAGCGCCCGACGGGGATCTGCTCGAGATATCGCTCGCGGTACTCCGGGCCGAGCGCGGTCCGCGGCATGTTCATCGCTCGTCAGGCCCGTCGGGCGAGCGCACGACCGGCGCGGGCGGCGGCTGGTCACCCGGCTGGATCACGGGGAGTTGCGGTTTCGTCCGCCCGATCCGCTCGTACTCGCGCTCCGGGATCGCCTCGAGCGACTTCCAGACCGTCCAGGTGCACTGTTTGCGGGTGAGTGGATCGCCTTCCCCGCGCCACAGCGGTGGATCCACCGTCCGGATGGGGTGTCCCCAGCGCTCCGCCGGCAGGGTCGACAGCGCGAGGTTGCAGTGGGCGCAGTAGTAGCACACGCCGGTCTCGTTCCAGGCCCACGGATGCCGTTCCTTGGTGACCCCGAACTCGTACGGCGCGAGGACGCGCGAGCCGGTGCCCTCGATCTCGTCACCCCGGAGCTGCCGTCCACCGGAACCGCACGGATCGAAGCGCAGCTCCCAGCGATCGTCGAACTCCTCGAGCCCCACGTCGCCGCGCCGCCCGGGACCGACCAGGTGGGCGCGCATCGCCTCGAGGGAGATGTACAGGTTGCGCACGAGCGTGTCCGCGTACGGCCGCAGCCGCACATCGAAGGGCATGTAGCGCTCCTGGATGTAGGGCTCAAGAACGGACCGGTAGCACGGCTCGAGCGACGCCTCGCCGAACCGGCCGGCGACGAACG
>JAABUN010007993.1_pt1 | contig 11063 bp, 10 predicted proteins | sample 5559311 | NCBI WGS metagenome assembly JAABUN01 (sample SAMN10711877, study PRJNA513370) | rock metagenome | isolation source: Antarctica rocks | place: Antarctica: Victoria Land, Siegfried Peak sud | reverse complement strand
CTCATCGTCGTCGACTTCCAGAACGATTTCACGCCTGGCGGCGCGCTCGCCGTCCGGGACGGTGACGTCATCGCCGCCCGCATCAACGGCTTGGCGTCTTCAGGTGATTTCGAGCTCGTCGTCGCCACGCGCGACTGGCATCCAGCCGGTCACGGGTCTTTCGCGGACCAGGGAGGCACATGGCCACCGCACTGCGTCCAGGGGACCATGGGCGCCGAGCTGCATCCCGCACTCGAGAGGGCACACCTCGACGTCGTCCTCGACAAGGGCGAAGACCCGGAGGCGGACGGATACTCGGGCTTTGAGAACCCGGAGCTCGCGCGGCTCCTCGCCGAGCGGGGCATCGATGAGGTGACGGTGGTCGGCCTGGCCACGGACTACTGCGTCAAGCGCACGGCCCTCGACGCCTTGCGTGAAGGCCTGCGCGTGCGCGTCGATCCGGCCGCCACCCGCGGCGTCAACGTCGACGCCGGGGATGACCAGCGTGCGCTCGACGAGCTCCGGGCGGCCGGCGCGGAGGTGGCTTCTGGAGAGTGAGATCGAACGGCTGATCGCTGAGCTGCGCGCCGCCGACGTGCGCGACGAGCGGGTCCTCGACGCCGTGTGCGCGGTACCGAGGGAATGTTTCGTCTCGTGCGAGCAGCGGCCCGAGGCGTGGGAGAACCGGCCCCTGCCCATCGGCGAGGGCCAGACCATCTCCCAACCGCTGGTGGTCGCCCGCATGTGCGCGTTGTTGAACCTCCGTGGAGACGAGAGGGTGCTCGACGTCGGGACCGGCTCGGGCTACCACGCCGCCGTGCTCGCCTCGCTCAGTGCCTGGGTCTGGAGCATCGAGCGCCACGAGTCGCTCTCGGCACTTGCGGGGCGCCAGTTGCGCGCGGCAGGGATCGCCAACGTCACCTTGAGGTTGGGCGACGGAGCCGCCGGGCTGCCCGATGAGGCGCCCTTCGACGTCATCAGCGTCGGCGCCGCGGCCGGCTCTGGGGTCCCGGCCGCACTGGAGACGCAGCTGGCACCGGGTGGGAAGCTCATCGTCCCGGTGGGACACGAGACGCAGCACCTCGTCCTGGTGTGCCGCGGCCTCGACGGCGTCACGCTCGAGCGCCGGCGGCTCGAGCGCGTGCGCTTCGTGCCGCTCAGGTGACGAGCTCCAGCCGGTCGTTCGGGCGGTGCTCGCGCCCGACCTTGGCGCACGGGCGCCCCTCGTAGAGAACGATGTCCGCCGTGAAGTCGTTCTTGCCGCGGATCAGTGCGGAGCCCACCCCATAGGCATCGACGGGCACCCCGACGGCCTCGAATTCGCGGATGCGCTGCGCGTTGAACCCACCTGAAGCCACAAGTCGCACGTGCTGATGACCTGCCCCATCGAGCTCGTCACGGACCAGGCGCACGAGCTCGGGCGCCACGCCGTGAGGCGCGTCTTCCCCTACTTGCTCGACGAGGCCGCGGTCTGCGAGCTTGTCCGAGGTGTCCAGGCGCACCCCCCACAGGTCCTTGCCGAGCGCGTCGGCGACGTCGAGCGCGGTCCGCACGGAATCGTTCTCGTAGTCCACGAGCACCGTGATGCGCATCGTGGCGGCGAAGTGGCGCGCGAAGGCCCGCGCCGCTGCCACCGTGTCCCCGCCGTATGCCGCGATCAGCGCGTGCGGCACCGTCCCGACCCCACGACCCCCCCACCACGATGCCTGGGCGTCCGTCGAGACGCCGATCGCGCCCGCCACATGGGCGGCCCATCCGTCACCGGTCTGCACGAGCCAGTGGTCGTGGCGGGCGGGGAAGTACAGGATCGGCTTCCCCCGGGCGGCGTCCACCACCTCGCGGACGTTGCGCATGATGAGCGTCCGCCGGGCGAGGCAGCCGAGGTAGACGGTCTCCAGATGCGCGAACAGGGCATAGTCCCCCTCCACGGTCATGACGGTCTCCCACGGCGACAGCGCCGCCCCCTCGTGAAGCGCCCGGACCTCGACCTCGGCCCAGCCGTCCTGCCACTCGCCGTCGGGCCGGTAACGACCGGTGCACTGACGCAGGATGGCGATCGCCTCGTCGATGCCGCCGAGGATCGAGGCCTCGCGTTGGAACACCTGCATGAGAACGCTCGGATGATGATCCTCGGCTTCGAGCAGCGCACGCGCATGGGTAAAGTAGGCGTCCGAGTAGTGACCGTCGCGGATCTTGTCGACCGGAAGCCGGAAGACGTCGGGGTGCAGGCGCTCGCGGGTCGAGGTGCTCATGTGAGGACCGCGGACCTTAGTGCGCGACCCTTCGGGAAGGCTCATGGCGGAATGCGGACCGGTAGCCCGTTGTGTAGCCGACAATGAGCACGGATCGCTCACCAGAGCCCTACGACACCTATGAGGAAGCGGCGGAGGCGCTGCTCGCGGTTCCGGATGCGTCCGAAGTCGCTCCGCGACTGCTGACCTCCTGGCTGCGAGCAGAGGAGCGCGCCGCGCGTGCCGAGGCCGAAGCCTCGATAGACGTCCTCACCGGCGCGGCGAGCCGGCGCCAATGGGAGCGAGCGCTGGTGGTCGAGGAGCAGCGTTGCTCGCGGTCCGGCCGGACGGCATGCGTGGTGGCCATCGATCTCGACGGGCTCAAGGAGGTCAACGACACGCAGGGCCACCAAGCGGGTGATGAACTCCTGGTCACCGCCGCCGGCGCGCTGGATTCCGCGACGCGTGCCATCGACGTCGTCGCCCGTGTGGGCGGCGACGAGTTCACGGTGCTGGCGGTCGACACCGACCTCCCGATGGCGCGGGCGCTGGCAGCGCGTCTGGCCGATGCTCTCGACAAGGCCGGTGTCCAGGCCTCCCTCGGCCTGGCGGAGCGCTCGCCGGAGACCGGCCTGTCGGAGGCATGGGCGCAGGCCGACCACCGGATGTACACGACCAAGCGCCGACGGGCGAGTCAGGCGATGGACCCCGACGCGGTCAGCGCCAGGACCAACGCGCCGAGCCCGACCCTGTAGGCGACGAACACCCCGGCCGAGTGGCTGACCAGGAACCGCAGCAGGAAGGCGATCGACGCATAACCGACCACGAAGGCCAGCACGGTGGCGATGGCCGTCGCGCCCGGGCTCGCGGCGCCCCCACCACCGATGTCGCGCAGCTCGAAGAGCCCTGAGAGGACGACCGCCGGAACCGAGAGCAGGAAGGAGTAGCGTGCCGCCGCCGCCCGGTCGAAGTTGAGAAAGAGGCCCGCGGACAGAGTGGCTCCCGAGCGCGACACACCCGGGACGAGCGCGAGCGCTTGCGCGAAGCCGATGATGATGCCATCGCGCATCGTCAGTGATTCGATTTCACGGTCACGTCGCGAGACCCGTTCGGCGGCCAGGAGGAAGAAGCCGAGGACGATCAACGCGGTGCCGATCACGTACAGCGAGCGGGCGCCGCTCGCGATCTGGTCTCTGAACAGCAATCCGAAGACGGAGATCGGCAGCGTCCCGATACCGATCAGGAGCCCGACCTTGAACTCCTGCGTCCCGCGCGCACGCGGATCGCGCAGGCCCACCAGGAACCCGCGGGCGATCGCCAGCAGGTCCCGGCGAAAGTAGAGCAGGACAGCCGCGAGCGTGCCGAGCTGCGTCACCGCGGTGAACGCCGCGCCCGGATCCTCCCAGCCCAGGAACGCCGGGATTATGCGGAGGTGCCCCGTGCTCGAGACGGGAAGGAACTCGGTCAGCCCCTGGACGATTCCGAGGACGATGGCTTGCAAGGTGGGCACCGGCGGGTCACGATAGCCGCGCTCCGTACCGGCAGCCCGACGCCGCCCCGCGGTTCTGCGCCGGGTCACCCTGAACCACGAGTGGTACATCGGCACGATCGGCTCGTGGCGGTGGCGGTGGCGGCGGCGGGTAGGGTTCGGCGATGCCGTCGTGGGACGACGTCGTGTCGATCGGGCTGCGCTTCCCCGGGGTGGAGGTCGCCACGTCCTATGGTCGGCCGGCCCTGAAGGTCCGCGACAAGGGGATCTGCAGCCTGCGGACGAACCCGGATGCGCTGGTGCTGCGGGTGATCGACCTCGGTGACCGCGAGGCACTCCTCCAGGGACAACCCGAGGTCTTCTTCTCCACTCCCCACTACGACGGATACCCGTACGTGCTCGTGCGCCTGGAGGCCGTCGACTCCCGCGAGCTCGCCGAGCTGCTCGAGGACGCCTGGCGCCTACGGGCGCCCAAGCGACTCATCACCTCGTTCGAGGCCGACGGAGCGCGAGCTCCCGATGACGCCAGGTGAGGCGCACGGCCGCTGAAGTGCCGGGGGTTGCGGCTCGGCGGCGATTCCTGGTGGTCCTGGCGGTCGTGGCTGCGGGGTGCGGAGGAGCTGACGCCGTCGACGAGCGCCGCGCCGACCCCCCGCCGGTCAAGCGGACCCCCGCTCCGCGCACCGACCCGGCTGCCATCGCGGCCCGGGCGAACGTTCCCGTTCTCACCTACCACCAGATCCGCCGGCCCACCGAGGCGGACGGTGCCCAGGCGCGGCCCTACATCGTCAGCCCCGAGGCGTTCGCCGAGCAGATGTCCGCGCTCGACCGCGGCGGCTACAAGACCGTCACCGGGGACGCGCTCGTCTCGCACGTCGCCCGCGGCACACCGCTGCCGCGAAAGCCCGTGCTGCTGACCTTCGACGATGCCACCGCCGGTCAGTACACCCGCGCCCTCCCCGTGCTGCGCCGCCATCGCTACGTCGCGACGTTCTTCATCATGACCGTGGTCCTCGGCAAACCCGACTGGCTCTCGCGTGGGCAGGTGCGCGCGCTGGACCGCGCCGGCATGACCATCGCCGGGCACACCTGGGATCACAAGGCGGTGCCCGAGTACTCCGGGGTCCAATGGCTCAAGCAGCTCGACGAGCCCAAGCGCGAGCTGGAGAAGCTCGTCGGCCACCCGATCCGGCTCTTCGCCTACCCGTTCGGGCTCACGGACCGCCGTGCCCCGCTGCAGCTGCGGCGCGCCGGATTCACCGCCGCCTTCCAACTCGCCGACAAGCTCGACCGCCGGGAACCGCTGTTCACGATCCGCCGCATCATCGTTCCCGGATGGACCGGGTCACAGCTCCTGCGGGAGATGCGGCGGGACTTCTGATCACGACCACGGAGGGGGTGCGAACGCGCACCCCCTCCGGTGACGTCAACGGACCCGGTAGCCGAGGCTCTCGTCCCAGCGCAGCGGGCTCTTGAACTCGGGCAGGGGCGCATCGCGCCGGGTGATCCGCACACCCTTCCTGGTCGAGGGCGGGCAGATGGCGACATAGCGGGCGTATCCGCCAAGGCCGCCTCTGAACTTCGGGAAGCCGAACGAGACGAGGCAGCCGGTGGCCGGAACGCCGTCGAGGTTGTTGACGCCCTCGGCCTGCGCATAGCCGTTGTGCATCAGCCAGTACTCGCCTTCCAGGGTGGGCGTCGAGTCGGTGTCAAGCGGCTCGTGGCCGTGGAACAGGATGTTGCGCTTGCGGTGGAGGAACTTCAGCGCGTCGAGGCCCACGCTGGGGAAGTCGGGCTCGGCGGCGAGCGCCTTCGCCCGCTCGGGATCGGTCGTCCACTTCTTCGACCAGTCTGAGCGCACCATCACGACCGCGCCGGCCGGGATCCGCCCGTGCTTCTTCTCGAAGGCACGGATGTCGGCGACCTTGAAGAAGTACTTGGGGTCCTTCCTGACCTGCGGCACGGTCGAGATCACCACGAGCGGGCGGACGGCGTAGCTCGGCGGGATCTCGTCGATGGCGGCCTGCTCGGGCGCCCAGTGGGCCGGCGGGTCGAACTGCGTACCGAACTGATCCGTCGCGAGCGTGTACGCGGTCGCCTCGAAGCCGCTCTTGGCGTAGGTGTAGCGGACCCCAGTGATCGGGTCCACGGCCGGCTTGAAGACTGCAGGTCCGAAGCCCTTCCAGACCGGCTGGTTCGGCGTGAGTGTGTGGGTGAGATCGATGTAGCGGGCCTTGCTGAGCGTCTGGTCGTAGACCTGCCACAGGTCGCCGGCGTCCTTCTGCGCGAGCGCCGTGGCGGGTGCGGCGACGGTGATCGCCAAGGCCGCGAGTGCGGTTCTCGTCCATCTCTGCATGAACTTCTCCTCCGTCGGGGTGAAATCGGCTGGCCGCCATTTTCAGGCGGCGGTCTCGCTGATCAGCCGCAGGTGCTGGAAGGCCGCGATGCCGTCGCGACCACCCTCGTAGCCGACGCCGCTCGCCTGCATCCCTCCGAGCGGGACGTCGGGGAGTGACGGCGCCATCTGGTTGATGCCGACGTTCGAGGCGTGCAACTCGGCGATCACACGCTGGCGGGTGCGCAGCGAGTCGGTGAAGATATAGGCCGCAAAGGCGTAGTGGGTGCTGTTCGCCTTCGCGATCGCCTCGTCGAGGGAGCCGAAGCGGTTGAGAACGGCGATCGGACCGAAGGGCTCCTCGTGCATGATGCCGGCGTCCGCGGGAACGTCGGCCAGAACGGTCGGCGCGAAGAAGAACCCGGTTCGCTCGACACGCCGGCCGCCGCAGCACAGTCGCGCGCCGCGCGCGACGGCGTCACGGGTCTGCTGCTCGAGCGCTGCCACGCGACCGGCATCGATGACCGGCCCGACGTTGACGCCGTCCTCCGTGAACGCTCCGATGCGCAAGGCGCCGACTTCCTCGGTGAAGCGGTCGGTGAATTCCTCGAACCGGCTCTCGTGGATGAAGTACCGACTCGGTGCCACGCAGGACTGGCCGGCGGAGCCGAATTTCGCCGGCAGCGTGGCCGAGATCGCGAGCTCGACGTCGCCGTCGGCGTCCACGATGACCGGCGCGTGGCCCCCAAGCTCGAGCACCGTCCGCTTGGGACCCTTGGCGGCGTGGCCGGCGACGATGCGCCCGACCGCCGTCGAGCCGGTGAAGGTGACCGCTCGGACCTCCCACGAACCGATGAGCTGCTCAGAGATAGCGGCTGGGTCGCCGAAGATGAGGTTCACGACCCCGCGCGGAGCACCCGCGTCAGTCAACGCGCGCACCACTTCGGCCGCGGTACCGGGCGTCGTCTCGGACGCCTTCAGGACGGCGGTGCAGCCGGAGGCGAGCGCCGCCCCGAGCTTGCGGGTGGTGAGGACCGCCGGGAAGTTCCAGGCGGTGAAGGCGGCGACGACCCCGACCGGAGCCGGCACCGCGAGCCGCTGGCTGGCCGGCGCCTTGCCGGAGATGACGCGGCCCTCGATCCGCCCCGCCTCTTCCCCGTTCCAGGCGAGCGTCTCCGCTGCTCGGCTGACCTCGCCGAGCGCTTCCGCGGTGGTCTTGCCGCCTTCAAGGCTGAGCGTGCCTGCGATCCTCGGGCTGCGCTCGGTCATGAGCCGGGCGGCCCGCTTGAGGACCGCGCCCCGCTCAGCAGCCGGAGTGGCGGCCCAGCCGTTGAAGGCGGCCTGCGCCGCCGCTACGGCGCCCCGGACGTCTTCCGGGTCGGCGAGCGCCACGCGACCGGCCTCGAGCCCGGTGGCCGGATCGGTGACCGGCAACCATCCGGCGCGGCCCTCGCGCCAGGCCGCGTCGACGAAGAGCCGGACCTCGAGCGCCCTGGGCGGCGCCGCATCGCTCCCGGGCCAGGCGGTCTGCTCAGCGGACATAGCTTGCGCCGTTGACGTCGATCGTGGTGCCGGTGGCGTGGCGCGCGAGCCCGGAAGCCAGGAAGGCGATGACGTTGGCGAGGTCCTGCGGTCCGGCAACCTCGCCCAGGCTGGTGTCGTCGGCGAAGAAGTCGAGCCCGTACTGCTCCACCAGCGCGTCGTTGAAAGGCGTGTTGACGAAGCCGGGAGCCACGGCGTAGGCCGTGACGCCATCCCTCCCGTACTGGCGCGCGATCGTCTTGGTCATGGCGACGATGCCGGCCTTCGCCGCCGCGTAGTGCCAATAGTCGGGATCCTCGCCGCGCCAGGCCGCTCGGCTGGCCAGGTTGACGATCGCGCCGCCGCCCTTCTGCTCGCGGAAGGTCTTGACCGCCTCGCGGCACAGCGTCGCGGGTCCGATCAGGCAGATCGCGAGCATGCGCTCCCAGGCGGCCGTCCACTGCTCGATCGGAAACTGAATCGAGGCCGGCTCGTAGATCCCGGCATTGTTGATGAGCGCGTCGATGCGTCCACGCCACTGAAGCGCCGCCTCCCACAGGCCGGCGGCTGCGACCGGATCCGCAACGTCGGCGGCGACTGCGTGGCCATCCTCGCCCAGCTCCTGCGCCAGCTCCCCCAGGCGGCCGCCCGCCCGCACGTCATGGATCACCACCTTTCCGCCACAGGCCACGATGGTGCGAGCGGTGGCGGCGCCGATCCCGCCCGCCGCGCCGGTCACCAGCGCTACGCGGTTGCTGAAGTCGATCATGGAGTCTCCTGTGGGTGACGGGCGGCGCGCCGGCAGAGCGCCCTGCTGAGGCGAAGGGTCCGCTCCATTTCGTTGCGGACGATCGACAGTCCTTCGTCCACGCCCATACCCGGCTTGGCGAGCAGCTGGTCGGCATGAGCGCCCAGCGCGACGTGCACGCACACCTGCGCCGAGCGGTCGGTCTCACAGCACGAGCCGCCGAGGTGTGCCACGACCCCGTGCTGCCGGCAGTCGATCACCGCGTCCACGATGTGGTGGACGGAGCCGAGGTCAGGTGCCTTGATCTGGATGACGTCGGCGGCCCGAGCCCGGTTGAAGGCCCGGATGTCCTCGACGGTGTTGGCCCACTCGTCAGCGACGATCTCGACGGACGACGCACGCTCGGCGAGGAGTCCGCGCAGCGCCACCAGGGCGCTGATCTGGCCGTCGCGCGAGCCGGCGTCGACGGGGTGCTCGACCCGAAGCGCGAACGGCGCGGCCGCCCGCTCCAACGCGGTCAGGATCTCCGCCACGCGCGACAGGTCACCGCCGGCGACGGTGCCGAGCAGGCCGTAGACGTCGAAGTGCAGGATCGGTGCGTAGGAGTCCGACGTCCGCAGCCGCTCGACACGCTCGCGCACCCACCTCACGTAGTCATTCAGGGCCGTGCCGTCCTCGCCGACGAGCGACGGTTCGTTGATAAGACCATGCGGAAGGGAGTCGACCCGCTTCATGATCATCTTGTCGACGTTGGACACGCGCTCCTCGCCGGTCTGTGCGAACACCGGGACCCGCTCGAGCGGGCCTTCCAAGCCCCATTCAGCCTGGACGACGTCGGCCATCGTGCATCCGGCGCAGTGGGCCGTCGCATCGAGGAGCGCCTGCGAGAGCCCGTAGCCCGCGGCCGTTCCGAACCCGTCGACGCTTGCGGCCAGCTCGTCGATCACGCCCGTAGCCGGCCGGAAAGCCGTCACCGTCCGGCCGCGAAGCACCAGGGCGGCATGCTCGGAGAACCCGCCGGCGAGCGCGTCGGCTCGTAACCGCGCGGCCCGTCCCCCGACCCCGCTGTACTGCACGCTCACGCAATCGCCCTGCGCGACATATCCGTCGCTCAGCACAAGTAGAACCGACACGGCGGTGGCCGGTTCGCGGATGAACTCGAAGCCGGGCGTAGCGGGGACGCCGGGGTAGGTGAGGCCGTCCCGTCGTGCCCCAGCCTTGATCGCGGCCTGGTCGTCGGAGAAGTAGCCGCCGGTCACCGGAACCGCCAGGACGTCCTCGATCGTGAGCACGCGCATGGGCCGCAGTCTGCCCGGTCTGCCACCGCTGAATCCTCTGAATGGGACGGGAGCGACGGGACTCGAACCCGCGACCTCCGGCGTGACAGGCCGGCGCTCTAACCAACTGAGCTACGCCCCCAGGGCAGGTCCGCAGTGTAGGACACCCGTGGCACGACTCACGGGCCTCACCCCCTCGACCGATAACCGGGTACCGGGCGAAACACGGGGGGCCGGGGCCCGGCGTCGACACCCTTCGCGGCGAGGGCGACTACGAACGCATCTCAACCGTGACGGAGAGGCCGACGTGTGAACTGTGGCGGGGGGACGATGTCGCCCTGCTCGACACGGCCGACGTTATCGGGGACGCCACGGCCGAGCACGCCAACGGCTCGTGCGAGAGCGAAGACGCCGAGCAGCCGCAGGAAGCGGATGATCGCGGGTGTGCCGAGGTGCGGTTAGCCGCACTCCAGCACGCCGGGTCGCTCCCATAGGAGCGCACCCCCGTCACTGGCAGCCTCTACGGCGCAGGCCCAGTCGATGAACAGGAGCTCACCAGTGCCACCTTCTCGCAACCTCGCAGCCCGTGCCGGCGCGTGGAGCGCACGCCACCGCAAGATCGCCATCTTCGGCTGGCTCGCCTTCGTCATCGTCGCCTTCATGGCCGGCAACGCCGCCGGGATGAAGAACCTGGAGGACTCAGACACCGGCAACGGTGAATCTCGCGTGGCCGACGAGGCCATAGACGGAGCCGGCTTCCGTGACCGTGCCGGCGAGCAGGTGCTCGTTCAGTCGCGCGACGGCACGCTGCGCGCCTCCGCGCCGGCGTTCACCTCCGCGGTGCGCGATGTGGAGCGGCGCCTGAGCGCCGAGTCAGCTATCGAGCGGATCGAATCCCCCCTCGCCAAGGACAACGAGGGCCAGATCAGCCGCGATGGCCGCTCCGCGATCATCTCCTTCGAGATCAAGGGCGATCCCGACGAGGCCGACAAGAAGATCGACCCGATCCTCGCCGCGGTGGCCGCCGCGCAGAAGGCGCACCCGGATCTGCGTGTCGAGCAGTTCGGTGACGCGAGCGCCGACAAGGCCCTCTCGAAGTCCTTCGAAGACGACTTCAAGCGCGCGGAGTTCCTCTCCCTCCCGATCACCCTCCTGATCCTGCTCATCGCCTTCGGAGCGCTCGTCGCCGCCGGTATCCCCCTCCTGCTCGCGCTCACCGCGGTGGCCGCCACCCTCGGGCTGCTCGGCCCGATCTCACAGCTCTTCCCGGTCGACGAGTCGATCTCCTCGGTGATCCTGCTGATCGGCCTCGCGGTCGGCGTGGACTACTCGATGTTCTACCTGCGACGCGAGCGCGAGGAACGCGCGGCCGGCCGTGACGAAGGCGCCGCCCTGGCCGCCGCAGCGGCAACCTCAGGCCGGGCGGTGCTCATCTCGGGGTTGACCGTGATGGTCGCCATGGCCGGGATGTATCTCGCCGGCA
>JAABUN010007992.1_pt1 | contig 11064 bp, 10 predicted proteins | sample 5559311 | NCBI WGS metagenome assembly JAABUN01 (sample SAMN10711877, study PRJNA513370) | rock metagenome | isolation source: Antarctica rocks | place: Antarctica: Victoria Land, Siegfried Peak sud | reverse complement strand
CGCGAAGTTCCCTCCCGGGCTGGTCGACATGACGCGCCTGCCGGGCCTCGGCCCGAAGAAGGCGCGCAGGCTCTTCGACGAGCTGGGCCTGGACTCGCTCGACGCGCTCCGCGCGGCCGCCGAGAAGCAGCAGCTGCGCGACGTGAGAGGCTTCGGCGCGAAGTTCGAGGCCTCGGTGCTCGCCGCGCTGGAGGCGGGCCTCGGCGACGCGCCGGCCCCGCGCGTGCTGCTCCACAAGGCGCTGCCGATCGCGGAGGGGATCGTCGCGGCGCTGCGCGCACACCCCGCGTCGGAGAAGGTCGAGCTGGCCGGCAGCGCGCGGCGCCGCACGGACTCCTGTAAGGACCTCGACATCATCGCGACGGCTTCGGATCCGGCAGCGCTCATCGCGGCCTTCGGCGCGCTCGACGTCATCGAGTCCGTGAGCGGAATCGCCGGCCAGAACGCCGCGCGGGCGCGGACGCACACGGGCATGCCGGTCGACTTGAAGGTCGTCGAGCCCGACCAGTTCGGCAACCTGCTGCAGCACTTCACGGGCTCCAAGCTCCACAACGTCTCCCTGCGCGAGGCCGCCGTGCGCAGGGGCCTGCACGTCAGCGAGTACGGACTGCTCGACGACGCGACGGGCGAGACGCATCGCTGCGCGACCGAGCACGAGGTCTACGAGCGGCTCGGCCTGCCGTGGATCCCGCCCGAGCTGCGCGAGGACCGCGGCGAGCTCGGGCTCAAGCACGCCGCCGAGGTGCCCGTGCTGATCGAGCAGTCCGATCTCCTGGGTGACCTCCACATGCACACCACGGCCTCCGACGGGCGCAACTCGATCGAGCAGATGGCGGAGGCCGCGCGCGCTCGCGGCCTGGAGTACATCGCGATCACCGACCACTCGGCCACCCACGGCTTCAACAACCACGTCACCGCGGACGAGCTGCGCCGGCAGATCGAGCGCGTGCGCGAGGTCAACGCCGCGATCAACGGCATCGAGGTCCTCATCGGCACCGAGACGAACATCGGGACGGACGGCAACCCGGACTACCCCGACGACCTGCTGGCCGAGCTCGACTGGGTGATGGGCTCGATGCACACGGCCTTCGGAACCGATCCCACCACGCGCCTGGTCACCGCGTGCGAGCATCCGTGGATCGACTGCATCGGCCACCCGACGGGCCGCAAGATCGCGTCGCGCCCGCCCTACGACGTCGACATGGAGCAGGTCATCGCGGCGGCCGCCCGGACGGGCACGATGCTCGAGATCAACTCGGCGCCCGACCGCCGCGACATGAACGAGATCCACGCGCGCGCGGCCCGCGACGCCGGGGTGGGCATCGTCGTCGACTCCGACGCACACGGGACCAACACGCTCGGGATCACCGTGTGGGGCATCGCGACCGCCCGGCGCGCGTGGCTCACGAAGGCGGACGTGGCCAACACGCTGCCGTGGGCGCGCTTCGCGCCGCTGCGCAAGCGGGCGGTGGCCGCGAAGGCCTGATGGTGCTGTCCCGTTCGCGGTATGCGCGAACTAGGCAGCACGGCCGGCGAGCAGGCGCGGCAGGAGCTCCTTGGCGACGACGCGGTCGACCGCCGCGCGGGAGAAGGGCGCGACCGCCTCCGCCGCTCGGGCGGCGTAGGACGAGGTCGGGCGATCGTCCGTGCCGGCCGTCGCCTCGAGGGCGGTCCGCAGCGCCCGGGCGAGGCCCGCGACATCGTCGCCGTCCTCCACGACGAGCCGCGGGTCCAGCGCCCGGGCGAGCGGGAGCGCCGCGTACGGCCCGGGCGCCGCGGTGGTCACCAGCGTGCAGCCGTCCGCGAGCGCCTCGAGCTGCGCGATGCCGTAGTCCTCGCGGCGGGGCGCGGTGACGAACACGCGCGCGCGGCGAAGGAGCGCCCGGTAGGCGCCCCGGGCGAGCGGCCCCGTGACGCGCACGGACGCGGGGAGCCTTCCGGCGCCACCGCCCGCAGCCCACGCCTCCGCCACGAGCGCCACGTCGACCCCCGCCACGACGAGCTCGCCCCGCTCCGCGCCTCCCCGCGACATCGACGTCTCCCCCGCGACGGCAGACCACGCGGCGAGCACGCGATCGAGCCCCTTCTTGCGCCAGTGGGCCCCGTAGGTCATCGCGGCGAGGTCGCGCGGCCCCGCAGGGCCGGAGGGCTCGATCGGGATCGGCACGACAACCGATGGTCGCGACAGTGCCTCCGGCGCCGACGGGACGAGCAGCGGCGCCTGCTGCAGCCGCCGCGCCTCGACGGGCCGCTGCCAAAGTCCGTGACGCCCCGGGCGCGTCTCGGCGGCGAGCGCGTCGAAGCGGATCGCTCCCGGGCGCGGCCAGAGCAGCGCCGCGGTCGTCGACGAGTACACCATCGCCCGCGGCCGGCTTGCCGCCAGCCCCGCGACCGCCGCCCGCCGCGCCGCTAGCGCCCAGGAGAGGTCGGTCGCCATGAAGGTGCGCACCTCCCGCGGCGGCGCCGCCGTCACGCGCGCCACCGAGGCCCCCGCCCGTTCCAGCGAGGCCGCAAGCTCGTCCTCGGCGGTGCGCAGCCCTGCGGTAGCGCCCAGGCACACGAGGAGCAGGTCGGTCGCGGCGACTCCTACAGGTTCTCGGCGATCCGCGGGCTCGCGCGGCGGAAGGCGCTCGCGCCGTAGGCGAACGTGCCCAGGACGATCGCGAGCGGGATGATCAGGACGGCGCTGCCCCCGATCAGGTGGCCGGCCGACGGGGCCGTCGGATCGATGACCGCGTGGCGCATCTGGGTGAAGCACGCGGCCAACGGGTTCATGAGGAACTCCGCCTGGTAGTCCTCCGGCACGGCGGTCGCGACGTACAGCGTGGCGGAGCCGTAGAACAGGATCTGGCTCGTCACCTCCCAGATCGGGAAGACGTCGCGGTAGCGCACGTAGAGCGTGCTCAGCAGCATGCCGAGCCCGTTCGCGAACAGCGCGAGGAGCAGGATGATGATCGGCAGCTCGAGCCAGCTCAGGCCCGGGTAGACGCCGTTGGCCAGGGCGAAGATCAGGACGGCGAGGAGGGTCGTGCCGAGGTTCAGCAGCCCGGTGACCATCACCGCGAGCGGGATGACGATGGGCTCGAACTGCATCTTGCGCAGGAGGTTCTCGCGCAGCACGAGCGACTGGACCGAGGTCGTCGTCACGTCGGCGAAGAACGTGAAGAGCACGATCGCGAAGAGGATGTAGACGCCGTAGTTGTTGACGTTCTTGTCGAGTCCGGCGATCTGCGTGAAGACGACGTAGATGACGCCGAAGGACGCGAACGGCCGGATGAGCGACCAGAGGACGCCGAGGACGGAGCCGTAGAAGCGCAGGCGGAAGTCGGTGATCGCGAGCGTCCACGTGAGGTTGAGGATGCGCACGACCTGCTCGCGCGACGTCTCGGGCCGGGGCTCGTCGTAGTCGGCGATCACCGCCCCGGCGGTGATCGCGTCGCTCGCCGTGATCGCCTCGCTCACGTGCGCTCCACCCGGATCGTGTGCGGCAGGTCGACCACGCCGCCGGTCGGCTGGGTCGAGTGGACGTAGAGCGTCGTGAGGTCCTCACGGAGGTCGAGCGTGTCCAGGCCCGAGCCCTGCCGGGCAATCGACGGGGTGAGCTTGTACTGAGACTGGGCCAGCCAGTTCGTAAGCGCGATGCGCACCTCGACCTCGTCACCGGCCGCGAAGTCCCCCGTCTCGACGCCCGCGAGCTCCGTGGTCGTGGCGAAGATCGTGAACAGGAGCTCGTTGCGCAGGGTCACCCCGAAGACGGGGGAGGACACGGGCTGGCTGAAGTGCGCGCGGATCACGACCTCGAGCGACTCGCCGTGCGCGAGCTGGGTGACGTGCTCGCCGTCGGACTCGAACCACGCGTCGACGATCTCGCACGCCGACTGGTCGCCGTAGCGGCCGGTCTCGGACTCGTCGTGCACCAGCCTGCCGAAGTTGAGCTCGTTGTAGGCGAGGGCGATCTGGTGCGGCTCGTCGATGCTGAGCACGGTTCCGCGCTCGACGAGCATCGCCCGGTCGCAGAAGCGCTCGGTCGACGACATGTCGTGCGTGACGAAGACGATCGTCTTGCCCCTGGCGCGCAGGTGGTGGAACTCCTCAAAGCACTTCTGCTGGAAGGCCGCGTCGCCGACGGCGAGCACCTCGTCGACGAGCAGGATCGGCGCGTCGACCTGGATCGCCGTCGCGAACCCGAGGCGCACCGCCATGCCCGAGGAGTAGTTCTTCAGCTTGAGATCCACGAACTCCTCGAGCTCGGCGAACGCGATGACCTCGTCGAACGCTCGCCGGGCCTGGCGTCGCGACAGGCCGAGCATCACCGCGTTGATGGTGACGTTGTCGCGCGCGGTGAGGTCGGGGTTGAAGCCGACGCCGAGCTCGATGAACGGCGAGAGCCGGCCGGTGACGGTGACACTGCCGCTGTCGGGGCGGTAGATCCCGGCGAGGCACTTGAGCAGCGTGCTCTTGCCCGAGCCGTTGCGGCCGACGATCCCGAAGAACTCGCCGCGACGGATCGTCACGTCGACGTCCCGCAGCGCGTGGAGCTCGTCGAACGTCATCGACCGGAACGGATGCAGTGCCCGCTCCTTGAGCGTGTGGTATTGCTGGTGCGGTAGGCGGAACGTCTTGCTGACGTGGTGCGCCTCCACGGCCGGAGGCGCGAGCGCTATGCGGGCCTTCCGGCTGGCCTGCTCGTCGCTCGCGGTTAGGGCGGACATTGCAGCGGAGAGGGTAGCGACGTGCGTTCGGCGCGGTCGACCTCCGGCGGCCCGTGCCGGGGGGTCGCGGCGTGCCTTCCCGGTAGCCTGCACGCCGAATGGCCTTCCGTGAGCTCGCCGTCGGCGCACATCTCGGCGCCCGGCGCGGCGATGTCGTCGTCTGCGTTCCCCTTTTCGGCGGGCATGAGCACTTCGTCCGCTCGAGCTCGACGCCGCCGCCGCACGCGTCCTCGGCGCATCTGGGGTCCACGTCTGGCCGTCGGAGATCGCCGTCGCCTGGGCCTACGACCTCGACTGGCGGCCGCTCCCGACGATGCAGAGCAACCTCGCCTACACCCCCGGGCTGGACGGCCTGAACGACCGGAGGCTCCTCGCGCCGGACGGTCCCGACCGCGTCCTGCGCAACGGCAACACGTACACGCCGCAGGACACGCGCCTGGCGTCGTGGGATCAGCCGCGCACCGCGCGGTCGCTTCTGTGCCACTTCCGGCCAGTCGCCTCGTCGCCGACGTGGCTGGCGCTGGCCCGCGGCCCCTCGCGCTGCGGCGCGGAGCGGCTCGTGGGCTCCGTCAAGGTGCCCTTCAACGCCAACTCACGGTCCCGCCCCCGTCGTCGCGGGGCCGCCTGGTCGTTGCCCGCGTCGCCGGCCTCAAGCCGTCCAGCCTGTTCGAGCGAGTCCGCGGGATCGTCTACAAGGGGCGCTTGCGGAACATGACCACCGACCAGGGCGTCGTCTACCGGCTGACCCCGGCGGTCGTGGGCTACGGCCTCGTCCTGCGCTCCGCTCGCGGGTCGACTACGACACGCCCTTCAACCAGGTGCCGCAGATCCGCCTGTTCAAGCTCGGCGGGAGCGGTCGACCCCTCGGACCGCACCGCCCGGGTTCGCGTCGACTTCTACGAGATGGACGTGCGCCCGCTCACCTGACGTGCGTCATTCGTCGAGAAGCTCCAGAGCTTGTTGCCGAGGAAGTTCAGGGGGGTGGCGGCGAGCACCGCGACGGCCTGGGCGACGAACTTGGGGGTGTCGGCGACGACGACCAGCGCTTCGAGCACGACCAGCGAGGCGAGCTGGGCGGCGAAGGAGACGATCAAGAAGCGCACGGCCTGGAAGCCGGCGTGGCCGCCGGCGGCATCGTGGCGGAAGGTCCACCGCCGATTCCAGGCGAAGTTGTTGGTCACCGCGACGAGGTAGGCGGCGATGTTGGCCAGGCGGTAGTCCTGGCCGCCGGGATGCACCAGCAGCCAGAAGACGGTGAGGTTGACCACGAACCCGGAGCCGCCGACGACGGCGAAGCGGATGAGCTGAAACCAGTTGTCGCCGACGCGCAGCCCGGCGCGGACGCGACGGTGCATCGGGGTCACCGGGGCGCCTCGGTGACGGCGGCGTCCTCCGTCATCGTGGCTCAGGGTAGACGCTTCCCGGTACGCCCGACGCGGCAGCCGGCCCTGGCCCGGGAGCCCGCCCGCGCCGCGGCGCTTGCCGCCGCGGCGCACGCGGTCCTGGCCACCGCCTTTCCGCTGGACGTCATGGGAGGCACCCTCGCCGGGCTGCTCGCGGACTCGGCGAGCCCCGGCGCCACGTTCGCGATGCCGGGGCAGCGGCCGCAGCTGAGCCGGCACGTGGAGCCGGCCGCGCCCCCTCCGACGGTGCTGCAGATCCTGGAGCAGGAGCGCGCCCGCCCGGACGCCGCCGTGCGCGACGGCATCCGTCAGCTCCTCGCCGGCGTGCGCCAGCTGAACCGCCGGGTGGAGCGGATCGAGCACGGCGGCGCTACCGAGGCAACTGACGTGCTGCTGCGGGCGACGGTGCCGCCGCGGTGCAGGTCAGCGTGATGATCCCCGCCTTCAACGCACGCCGCATCGTGGTGGGGGCGCTGGAGTCCGTGTACGCCGCAGCCCGAGGACGACGCACCGGTAGTCGAGATCGTGCTGTCGACGACGCGTCACCGCAGGACGACGGTGCGGCCGTGGTCGACTGGGCCGCCGCCCATCCCGACCTCCCGGTCACGGTGCTGCGCCACCGCTGCAACCGAGGCCTGGCGCGGGCACGCAACACCGCGCTGGGGCGGGCCACCGGCGACGTCGTCTTACCCCTGGACGCCGACAACACCCTGCGGCCCCGCGGCCTGCGCCGGCTGCTCGACGGCCTGGACGCCGAGCCCGACGCCACGTTCGCGTACGGGCTGCTGCAGGAGTTCGACACGGGAGATCCGGTCGGTTTGCGAGGCCTGTAACCCCTGGGATCCTGCGCGGCTGCGCCGGGGCAACTACATCGACGCGCTGTCGCTGATCCGCCGGGACGTGCTGCTCAACGCCGGGGGCTACGCGACGGACATGCCCGAGCAGGGCTACGAGGACTGGGACCTCTGGTGTCGCTTCGTCGAGGGTGGCGCCGCCGGCGTGTGGGTCCCCGAGATCGTCGCCGCCTACCGGGTCCGCGCGGACTCGATGAGCGCGGCCCTGCATCTGTCGCATCTCGGGCCGCTGGCGGACATGGTCGTGCGCCACCCGGACACGCTCGAGTGAGCCGCCCGACGATCGTCCTGGCCTCGCGCGAGCTCTTCCCGTTCGGGGGCGGCGGGATCGGCGCGTACGTCGCGCAGAACGCGCGCGTGCTCACACCGGTCGCCGACGTCACGATCGTCACCGCCGGCTGGTACCGCGAGAAGTACGAGGAGCTCTCTGTGCTCGACGATCCGCGCGTGGACTACGGCGGCGCCGCGGTCGCCTTCGTCGAGGTCCCCGAGCCGCACGAGCACGGCGCGTTCTACTCGCACATGCACCTGTACTCACACCGGGTGCTGGAACGTGTGCGTGAGCTCTTCGCGAGCGGCGCCCCCGACCTGATCGAGTTCTCCGACTACCTCGGCGAGGGCTTCATCGCAACGCAGGCGCGTCGCGGCGGCGACCCGTTCCTGGCCGGGACGCTGCTCGCCCTGCAGCTGCACACCAGCGCGGAGATGTGCGAGGTCTTGAACGGTCATCTGGACCGCGACTTCGAGCGCCGCATCACGCGCGAGCTCGAGCGCCGCGCGCTGCGCGACGCCGACGTCCTGCTGCAGTGCGGCGGAGACATCCTTGCGAGCTACGAGCGCTTCTACGCCGGCACGACGCTCGCCCCCGCCGCGCTGGTCCGCTACCCGCTGGACCGCACCGGCGGCCTGCCGCCCGAATCGCCGCCGGTGGACGGCCCGCTGCGGATGCTCTACGTCGGGCGCTGCGAGCGGCGCAAGGGCGTGCAGGACCTGATCGCCGCGCTGACGGCGTTCACCGCCGACTGGCGCCTGACGGTCCTCGGCACGGACACCACGACCGCGCCGCTGGGCCGCTCGATGCGCCGCACGCTGGAGCTGCAGGCCGCCGGCGATCACCGCGTCAGCTTCCAGGAGGGCGTCTCCCGCGCCGAGCTGCCGGCGCGCATGGCCGAGCACGACGTCGTGGTGATGCCTTCGCGCTGGGAGTGCTGGCCGTACGTGGCGCTGGAGGCGATGGCTGCGGGCGTGCCCGTGATCGCGCCACCGGTCGGCGGGCTCACCAAGCTGGTGGCGCCCGGGCTGAGCGGATGCTTGACGGCCGCCCCCGGAACGGACGCGCTGATGGCGACGCTCGGCCCACTCGTGGCCAATCCAGTGCCGTTCAGGGCCCGGCGCGACCCCGGTGCCCTCCGCGCCCACGCCCACGCCCTCAGCGACCCGGACACGATCCGCGCCGCCTACGCGGAGCTCCTCGACCGCCCGCGGGGGATCCGCGGCCACCGGCCGCGCGCCGGCGCCGAGGCGCCGGCGCTGGTGACGGTCGTCGTGCCCTACTACCAGCTACATCGCTTCGTCGGCGAGACGATCGCCTCCGTCTTCGCCCAGACCTACGGGCGCATCGAGGTGCTCGTCGTCGACGACGGCGCCTTCGGCCTCGAGGACGTCGTCCTGGCCGAGCTCGCGACGCGCTACCCGCTGCGCGTCATCGCCCAGCCCAACGGCGGCCTCGGCGCCGCGCGCAACGCCGGGATCGCGCAGTCGCGTGGGCGCTACGTCCTGCCGCTGGACGCCGACAACGTGCTCGAGCCGACGTTCCTCGCGCGCTGCGTCGCGCTCCTCGAGGCGGACGCGGAGCTCCACTTCGTCACCTCGTGGAACCGCTACGTCACCGAGGACGGCACCCCGTTCCCGGCGCCGCACGAGGGCTACCGGCCAGTCGGCAACTGGACGGCGATCGTCCACGAGCGCAACGTCGCGGGAGACGGCACCGCGGTCTTCCGCCGCAGCGTCTTCGACCATCACCGCTTCAGCGAGGACCTCGTGAGCTTCGAGGACTGGGCCCTGTACCGTGCGCTCACCGCTGCCGGGCGTCACGGTCACGTCATTCCCGAGATGCTGTGGCGCTACCGGGTGCGGGAGGGGTCGATGCTGCGTGAGGTCGGTCTGCGTCATGCGGAGCGACTGTACGCCGAGATGGATGCGCTGATCCGGGAACAGGAGGTCGTATGGGTGTCGACGAACGGCTGAGCCTCGAGGCGGTCAGCGAGCACACGCTGATCGCGGCCGAGCACCGCCACCGCTACGCGTTCGCGCTGCCCGCGTGCGCGGGACGGCGCGTGCTGGACCTCTGCTGCGGCGTCGGCTACGGCAGCGGCATGATCGCCGCCGTGGCCGAGTCGGTCCTCGGCGTGGATCGCGACGCGGCCGCCGTCGACGCCGCCCAGGCGTCGGTCGGGAAGCGGACCGGCGCACGGTTCGTCGCCGCGGACGCGCTGGACCATCTGCGCGCCCTGGAGCCCGAGGACGTGGAAGTCATCGTCTGCTTCGAGGGCCTGGAGCACCTGCCGGACGTCGACCGGGTCGCCGAGCAGCTCGTGCGCCTGGTCCGCGGCGGGGTCGGCATGATCGCGTCGGTGCCCAACAGCGCGACGTTCGAGGAGGCAAACGAGTTCCACCTGACCGACTTCGACCTCGAGTCAGCGCGCGCGCTCTTCGCGGCCCTGCCGGACGCCGTCGTCGCCTACCAGAACCACGCGGAGGGATCGCTGATCCGCGGCGATGCCGGGGGCACGGCCCGCGCCGAGGTGGAGCTGAGCGGCGAGCAGGACCTGGACTGGGCCAACACGTTCCTCGTGCTGGCCGGCGTGGACGCCGAGGCCCTGTTGTCTCCCGCCGATGCCGCGTTGCACCTGGCCGTCGCGCCGGTCAACCACCGCTACATGCGCCACCTCGAGCAGGCCAACCGCGGCCTGCTGGCGGTGAACGGCCGCCTGGCCCGCGAGCGCCTCGGCCTCGGGGCCGCCGGCGCCGCGTCGGCCGGGCTCCGGCGCGAGGACACCCTGGCCCTCGCGCGCGAGGAGATCAGGCAGTGCCGGCATCGGATCGGCGTCCTGGAGGCGGAGGTGGAGAGCCTGCGCGCCGAGCGCGACGGCCACCGCCGCGCGGACGTCGCGGTGCACTCGAGCCGGCTGACCAACCTCGCCGCGCGCGTCGCCGGGCACCGGTTCCAACGATGAGCGACATCGAGCTCTTCGACGACCCGGTCTGGCAGATGACCCTCGGCGAGCGGACCGCGATCCAGGGCCTCCTCAGCGTCCTGAAGCCCGTCTTGGCGATCGAGATCGGGAGCGCCGAGGGCGCCTGCCTGCGGTGGATCGCCAAGCACGCCGGCGAGGTCCACTCGTTCGACCTGGTGCCGCCGGCCATCGGTGATCTCGGGGCGGACATCCATCTGCACACCGGCGACTCGCACGAGCTGCTGGGGCAGGTGCTCGAGCGCTTTGCCGCCGAGGGCCGTAACGTCGACTTCGTGCTCGTCGACGGCGACCACTCCTCTGACGGCGTGCGCCGCGACGTCGAGGCGCTGCTGCACTCGCCCGCGGTCGCCGACACGGTGATCGTCGCGCACGACACCGCCAACGAGCGGGTGCGTGCCGGCCTGGACGCGGTCCCGTACGGCGCCTTCCCGAAGATCGCGCACGTGGACCTGGACTTCGTTCCCGGCGGTCTTTACGTCGACCGTTTCGCGGGCGAGCTGTGGGGTGGCCTCGGGCTGATCCTCGTCGCGGCCGACCGCCCGGCCTACGGCTCGGGGCCGGCGAGCCAGACCGATCGCCACCACGGGGGGGAGCTGCTGGCGATCGCCCGCGACGTCCTCGGTGGCCGTCCCGCCGACGGCGGCCCGGCGGGCTACGACCCCCGGGCGCGCCAGCTCAGCGACGCCTACCAGCACCTCGACGCGCTCGAGCAGCGCGTCGCCGAGCTCGACGCCGCCCTGGAGCGCCGCGTGGCCGAGCTGACGGCCGAGGTCGAGCACCACCGGTCCCTCGTCAAGGACCTGATGGGCTCCGCCAGCTGGCGGGTCAGCGCCCCGCT